>Ga0180222_1001208_pt1 | contig 28671 bp, 30 predicted proteins | sample eDN5th37CKraftOP_FD_151336 | JGI IMG/M metagenome (GOLD analysis project Ga0180222, IMG submission 151336) | Enriched Organic Plus compost microbial communities from Emeryville, California, USA - eDNA 5th pass 37_C Kraft OP (version 2) (version 2) ...
GTGCTCGCGTGGATTCGGCCATGACTTCCTCCTCTGTCATTGGACGGCGGCCGCGGTCGGAAGTTCCACCTTACGCCCTTTTCCGCGCGAACGGGAACGCGCGCCGCGCGCCGGCATCCAAGCCGTGCGCGATCGATCCGATCGCCCCGCATCGACAGGACAGGAGACTCGCTATGAAGACCTTACAGCGCTCGCCGCGACCGCCGCGATCGCGCTCGCCGCGCCGGCAGCGGCGCAGGCCCCGACCTACCCGCAAATCGCCCATATCGCCTACACGGCCGGCCAGATCGACATCGCGAACGCCCGCCAGGCGCTGCGGATATCCGACAACGCGCAGGTCCGCGCCTTCGCCGAGACGATGGTGCGCGATCACGAGGCGGTGAACCGCCAGGCGCTCGACCTGGTCCAGCGGCTGCACGTGACGTCGGAGGAGCACCCGACCAGCGCCGCGCTGACCAGCCAGGCCGAGGCGACGCGCGAGCGGCTTTCGCACCTCAGCGGCGGTGCGTTCGACCGCGCCTATGTCGAGAACGAGGTCGCCTTCCACCGAACGGTCAACGCCGCCCTGCGCGACACACTGATTCCCGGCGCGCGCAATGCGGAGCTGAAGTCGCTGCTCCAATCGGGCCTCGCCCTGTTCACCGAGCATCAGGCCCATGCCGAGGATCTCGCGCAGGGCCTGAGATGAGGCTTCGCGCGCTCGTCTCCGCCCTCGCGCTCTCGGCGCCTGGCGTCGCCGCGCCCGCTAGCCCGGCCGAGCACGTCATCGTGATGCGCCAGATGCGCTTTTCGGATTCGCCGGCGAACCTCAGAGTCGGGGACGCGATCGTCTGGGTCAATCGCGACGTCGTGGCGCACACCGCCACCGCGCGCGACCGCGGCTTCGATGTCGAGCTGCAGCCGAACCAGTCACGCCGGATCGTGCTGCGCCGCGCAGGGGCGATCGCCTTCTATTGCCGCTACCATCCGGCGATGACGGGCACGCTCCGCGTCGCGCCCTAAACCCCGAAGGCGCGGCGCGACCCCATCCGCCGCGCTCCCCTCCACCGGCCGCCACCCTCGGTGGAGGGGCTTTTTCGAAGCCGGCGACAACTCCTCCCCGGAACGGGGGCGGCCGACGGATTTACCCCAGCGCCTTTTTCAGCAGCTCGTTCACCACCTGCGGATTGGCCTTGCCGGCCATCGCCTTCATCACCTGGCCGACGAAGAAGCCGAACAGCTTGTCCTTGCCGCCCTTATATTCGGCGACCTTGTCCGCATTGGCCGCGAGCACGTCGGCGATCGCCTTTTCGATCGCGCCGGTGTCGGAGGTCTGCTTCAGCCCGCGCTCCTCGACGATCTTCTCGGGATCGTCGCCGGTTTCGAGCATGATCTCGAACACCTGCTTGGCGAGCGTGCCCGAAAGCGTGCCGTCCGCGACGAGTCGGAGCAGGCCGGCGCCCTGGCGCGGGCTGACCGGGCTTTCCTCGATCCCCTTCCCAAGCTTGTTCAGCGCACCGAACAGGTCCGAAATCACCCAGTTGGAGGCGCGCACCGCATGCGCCTCGCCAAGCTCGGCGAGCAGCGTCTCGAACCAGCGCGCCGTCTCCACCTCCGCGGTCAGCACCGCGGCGTTGTAGGCGGGCAGGCCCAGCTCCTTCTCGTAGCGCGCGCGCTTGGCGTCGGGCAGCTCGGGCAGGCTCGCGCGGCACTGCTCGACGAACTCCTCGCTCAGCTCCAGCGGCAGCAGGTCCGGGTCCGGGAAGTAGCGATAGTCGTGCGCGTCTTCCTTGGTCCGCAGCGAGCGCGTCTCGCCCCGGTCGGGGTCGAACAGCCGCGTCTCCTGCACGACCGTGCCGCCGTCCTCGATCAGATCGACCTGGCGGCGCGCCTCATATTCGATCGCGGCCATGATGAAGCGCACCGAATTGACGTTCTTCGTCTCGGTGCGGGTTCCGAACGGCTCGCCGGGCCGGCGCACGCTGACGTTGACGTCGGCGCGCATCGAGCCCTGCTCCATATTGCCGTCGCACGAGCCGACATAGCGAAGGATCGATCTCAGCTTGCGGATGTAAGCCCCGGCTTCCTCGGGCGAACGCATGTCCGCCTTGGAGACGATCTCCATCAGCGCGACGCCGGAGCGGTTGAGATCGACGTAGGAATAGTCCGGGTGCTGATCGTGCATCAGCTTGCCCGCGTCCTGCTCCACATGGATGCGCTCGATGCCGATCGTCTTGGTGGTGCCGTCCTCGAGATCGACGGTGGTCGCGCCCTCGCCCACCAGCGGGTGGTAGAGCTGGCTGATCTGATAGCCCTGCGGCAGGTCCGCGTAGAAATAGTTCTTCCGGTCGAAGCGCGACCAGCGGTTGATCTTCGCCTCGAGCGCGAGGCCGGTGCGCACCGCCTGGCGGATGCACTCGATGTTCGGCACCGGCAGCATGCCGGGCATGGCGGCATCGACCAGGCTCACCTGCGTGTTCGGTTCCGCCCCGAAGGCGGTCGCCGCGCCGGAGAAGAGCTTGGCGTTGGAGACGACCTGCGCGTGCACCTCGAGGCCGATCACGACCTCCCATTCGCCGGTCGCGCCCTGGATGCGGTATTCAGACATGGGCCAGTCCCACAACTCGTTCGCCCCGAGCGCAGTCGAGGGGCGTGAAAAGTGACTCCGTGCCAGCGCCCCTCGACTCGGGTTTATCCTGAGCGGCCGCCGCGGGCGGCAGCCGAAGGGCTCGGGGCGAGCGGAGGCTTGTGTCGATCGAACCCGTCACCACCACGCCTCCGGCCGTGCCGCAAAGCCGGCGCGCTGCTCGATCGCGAGGCCGGCGTCGAGCACGCTCTGCTCGTCGAGCGACCGCCCGATGATCTGGAGGCCGAGCGGCAGGCCTTGCCCGTCCAGCCCGCCCGGCACCGACATGGCCGGCAGGCCGGCGAGGCTCGCCGGCACCGCGAAGACGTCGTTCAGGTACATGGAGATCGGGTCCGAAGTTTTCTCGCCCAGCGCGAAGGCGGCGCTCGGCGCGGTCGGCGTCAGCAGCACGTCGCAGCTTCGAAAAGCCGCCTCGAAATCGCGCGCGATCAGCGCGCGGACCTTCTGCGCGCGATTGAAATAGGCGTCGTAGAAGCCGGCCGAAAGCACATAGGTGCCGATCATGATCCGGCGCTTCACCTCGGCGCCGAAGCCGGCCGAGCGCGTCGCCTCGTACATATCGGCGAGCCCGCCCTCGTCCGGCGCGACGCGCAGGCCGTAGCGCACGCCGTCGTAGCGGGCGAGGTTCGACGAGGCTTCGGCCGGGGCGATGATGTAGTAGGTCGGCAGCGCGTATTTCGTGTGCGGCAGCGAGACCTCGACGATCTCGGCGCCCGCGTCCTTCAGCCATTCGATGCCGCGATCCCAGACCGCGTTGATCTCCTCCGGCACGCCCTCGATCCGGTATTCCTTGGGAATGCCGACGCGCCGGCCCTTGAGGTCGGGATTCAGATTCGCCTCCCAGGCCGGCACCGGCAGATCGAGCGAGGTCGAATCCCTGGGGTCGAAGCCGGCCATCGCCTCGAGCATGATCGCGCAGTCGCGCACGTCGCGCGCCATCGGCCCGGCCTGGTCGAGCGAGCTGGCGAAGGCGACGATGCCCCAGCGCGAGCAGCGCCCGTAGGTCGGCTTGATCCCGGCGATGCCGGTGAAGGCGGCGGGCTGGCGGATCGAGCCGCCCGTGTCGGTGCCGGTCGCGCCCGGGCAGAGCCGCGCCGAGACCGCCGCCGCCGAGCCGCCCGAGCTTCCGCCCGGCGCGAGCGGCGCGTTGCCGTCATCCTTGCGCCGCCACGGCGAGACGGCGGGGCCGAAGGCGCTGGTCTCGTTCGACGAGCCCATCGCGAACTCGTCCATGTTGAGCTTGCCGAGCATCCCCGCGCCGGCGGCGAAGAGCCGGGCGGTGACGGTCGATTCGTAGGTCGGCGCGAAGCCCTTGAGAATGCGGCTCGCGGCGGTGGTCTCCACGCCCTTCGTCGCGAACAGGTCCTTGATGCCGAGCGGGACGCCCGAAAGCGGCTTCAGGTCGCCCGCGGCCCGCGCCTTGTCGGCGGCGTCGGCGGCGGCGAGCGCATGGTCCGGCGTTTCGACGACGAAGGCGTTGAGCGCGCGCCCCTGCTCGACCGCGCCGATGAAGGCCTCGGCCACCTCGCGCGCGGAAAAGTCGCCCGCCTTCACTCCGTCGCGGATCGCGGCGATGCCAAGATCGGTGAGCCGGGTCATGCGCCACGCCCTCCTCTGGAGAGGGCGAACCGCCACTGCACTCCTGCGAAGGCACGAGCCCGGTCCCGCTGGATCCCGGTTTTCGCGGGGATGATCGAATGACGGCCGTTGCTCATCATTCGATCACCTTCGGAACCGCGAAGAAGCCATGTTCGGCGACCGGCGCGTTGGCGAGCACCTCGTCGCGGATGCCGCCGTCGGTCACCTCGTCCTCGCGCAGGCGCAGCCTGTTCGGGATGACGGCGGTCATCGGTTCGACGCCTTCGACATCGACCTCGGCGAGCTGCTCCACCCAGCCGAGAATGTTGGAAAGCTCCGGCGCGAGCGCGGCCACTTCCTCATCACTGACGGCGATGCGGGCCAGCTTCGCGATATGGCGAACGGTGGCGGTATCGACGGACATGAAAGACCTTTTCGTGTCGGACCGACGGACGATCCAGCCTTGGCGGCTAGCATCCCTGCTGCGGTGCGGCAAGCGGGCGCGCTCGACCCTCTCGAGCGCTTCGGCGCCCGCGCCCGCGAGATCGCGGAGAAGCGGCGCAACGGCTGGCCCGGCGTCATCGCCCGCTTCACCGCGTTCGCCCGGACGAAGGAGCAGGCTGCTCGCGATCGAGAGGGCGATCGATGCCCCCTAACCCCTTGCCACGAGCCGCCGCTTCGGCTTGGACGGGCCGGTGGCGCGCAAGAAATCTCATCCTGCGGTTCGTTTCCTGTGGATCGTCGCCGGGCTGACCGTGCTCTTCATCGCGGGCGCGATCGGCTATCGCGTCTTCGAGAAGGACCTGATGCGCATCGCGCTGGTGCCAGGCAGCAGCTTCGAGGCGGCACCTCTGCCCGAGGGCGCCGACTATGCGAGCTCCGCCATGTGGCTCGCGCGGCCCGGCCTCGCCGACGATCCGTCGCGCTGGACACCCGAGGGCCAGCAGGCGACGCGCGCGCCCAGGGTCTCGGTCTTCTTCGTCCACCCGACATCGTTCACGGAGCGCTCGCGCTGGAACGCGCCGCTGGACGACGCCGAGTCGCAGACGCGCGCGCGCCAGTTCGTGCGAACCGAGGCAAGCGTGTTCAACGGCATTGGGGAGATCTGGGCGCCGAAATATCGCCAGGCGACGTTCGGCGCGCAGCTCACTGGCAGCCCCGACGCCGGCCGCGCCTTCGATCTCGCCTACACGGACGTTCTCGCCGCCTTCGAGCAATTCCTGCGCGAGGCGCCGCGGGACCGGCCGATCATTCTTGCCGGCCACGGCCAGGGCAGCGCGCACCTGCTGCGCCTGCTGGCCCAGCGCATCCGCGGCACGCCGGAAGCGGGACGCATCGTCGCCGCCTATCTCGTCGGCTGGCCGGTCTCGGAGACGGCGGACATGCCGGCGCTGCCGCTGCCCGCGTGCCAGCAGCCACGCCAAGCGGGCTGCGTCCTTTCCTGGCAGAGCTTCGCCGAACCCGCCGATCCCAGCCAGGTGACCGACCTCTACGACGCCTCGCGCGGCTCGGCGGGTCCGCGCGCCGGATCGCCGATGCTGTGCGTCAACCCGCTCACCGGCACGCGCGGCGGCGCGACCTCGGCCAATGCCGCGCTGGGAACGCTCGTCCCCGATCGCGAAGGCGGCGCCTTGCGGCTGCGCGAACGCGCCGTCTCGGCGCGGTGCGACCTGCGCGGCTTCCTGCTGGTCGGCACGGTCGCCGCGCTGCCGCAGATGGGCAACGAGGTGCTGCCCGGCAACAATTACCGCTTCTACGATTACGCCCTGTTCTGGGCGAATATCCGCGCGGACGCGGCGCGCCGGCTCGCCGCCTGGCGGGGCCGATGATCCTCGATTCGCCCGCCGACTTTGCCGCGGCGCTGCCGCTCAAGGGCCGGCTGTTCGGGCTGGACGTCGGCACCAGGACGATCGGCGTCGCCGCCTGCGATTCCGCCTGGACGATCGCGAGCCCGGTCGAGACCGTCCGCCGCACGAAGTTCGCGAAGGACCTGGAGGCGCTGCGCGCGCTCGCCGCCCATCACGCCGTGCGCGGGCTCGTCGTCGGGCTGCCGCTCAGCCTCGACGGCAGCGACAGCCCGCGCACTCAGTCGGTCCGCGCCTTCGCGCGCAATCTCGCGCCGCTGCAACTGCCGATCCTGCTCTGGGACGAGCGCTGGTCCACCCAGGCGGTCACCCGCGCGCTGATCGAGGCGGACGCCAGCCGCGCCCGCCGCGCCCAGCTTGTGGACAAAGTCGCCGCGGCCTACATCCTCCAAGGCGCCATCGACGCGATGGCGATGCTGGGCTGACGCGCCCGTCGCGCCAACCCAGGCGCTTGAGCTTGCGCCCGCCCCGGCCTAAGGCACGGCTTTGATGTCCGTCTCCTTCCCTCACCCTCACCTGCTCGGGATCGAGGGCCTTTCCGTCGCCGATATCGAGCTGATCCTCAACGAGGCCGAGCCGTGGATCGCCTTCAACCGCGGCGCGCGCAAGGCCGACACGCGCCTTTCCGGCCTCACGCAGATCAACGCCTTCTTCGAGAATTCGACGCGCACGCTTTTCTCGTTCGAGATCGCGGGAAAAAGGCTCGGCGCGCAGGTCTCCAACTTCCATCCGGCCGCCTCCAGCGTCCGCAAGGGCGAGAGCCTGATCGACACGGCGCAGACGCTGAACGCAATGCGGCCCGACATCGTCGTCATCCGCCATGCGGCGAACGGCGCCGCGGCCGAGGTTGCCGCCCATGTCGATTGCCCGGTGATCAACGCAGGCGACGGCCAGGGCGAGCATCCGACCCAAGCCCTGCTCGACGCGCTCACCATCCGCCGCCATTTCGGCCGGATCGCGGGCCTCAGGGTCGCGATCTGCGGCGACATTCGCCACAGCCGCGTCGCCGGATCGAACCTGCGCGCGCTCCTCCTGCTCGGCGCGAAAGTGCGCGTCGTCGGACCTCAGGCGCTGCTCCCCGCGACGCTGCCGGAGGGGGTCGAGGCCTTTACCGACTTCGACGAGGGCATTTACGGCGCGGACGTGGTAATGATGCTGCGCATCCAGCGCGAGCGGCTGGAAAGCGGTCTCGACGACGCGCTCGCCGACTATCACGCCCGCTATGGCCTCACCCGCGCCCGCATTGCCCGCGCCGCGCCGCATGCCGTGGTGATGCATCCCGGGCCGATGAATCGCGGCGTCGAGATCGACGGCGAACTGGCCGACGACCCCGAACGCTCGCTGATCCTCACCCAGGTCGAGCTGGGCGTCGCGGTGCGCATGGCCTGCCTCGACCTGCTGACGCGCGCGCGGCGCGGCTGACGCGGACGCCAAGGAAAAGGGCGACCGGCCCTGGCCGCCGGCCGCCCCTCCAGAGGGATCGCTCTCGCGTCCCGAAACTCAAACGTCGCGTCGGTTGGCGTTCGGCGCGTAGCGCGCCGCCCAGCGGATCGAGGCGTCACCCGCGCGCTGCCGCACGAAGCAGGCGCCGCCCTCGGCCCTGATCGAGGCGCACAGCCGCCGGGCGTCGGCCTCGCCGGCGAAGCCCGCCACCGCGACGCGGTGCAGCATGCGGCCGCCGACCGCGATCGTGGTGGTGACCGGCGCGCGGCCGCGCAGACCATAGCGCGACGACAGGGTCAGCCACCCGGCCTCGGCATTGGCCTCGCTCGAAAAGGCGCCGATCTGCACGACATAGACGCCGCCGTCGGCCCCTGCCGCCGGGTTGGCGCGCGGGAAGATCGGGGCGGTCGGCCGCACCTCGCGCGCCGCGCGAAGGAAGCGCGGCGCGGGCGCGGTGAGGCTCTGCGCGGCCCGGGCCAGGCGAACCTCCCGCGCGCTCTGCGCGGGGACGGGCTGCGGCGCCGGCGCGTAATAGGTCGGGGCCTCGGCGGGCTCCGCCTCGGCCACGCGGACGGGCGCGGCGGGCGCGGAAGGCACGGGCTCGGCCGGCAACCCCCAGCCCGAATCGGCGGTGGGAGCCGGCGCCGGCGCCGGCAGCGGCGCCTGGGGCGCGGCGGCGGCGAGCGCGACCGGCGCCGCTTCGGGAGCCGGGGCCGCCGCGGCGATCCGCACCTCGTCCGGGCGGTTCAGCGCAAGGCGGACGGGCTGGCCCGGGTCCGCGACCGGGCGCACGCCGAGCAGCCCCGCGACCCGCGTCGGGCCGGCATCGGGCCGCGCAAAAGCCGCCCATTGCTCCATCCGCGCCGGCAGGTCGGCCGGCGACACGTCCTGCGCCGCGACGGCGCGGGCGCGACGCCAGTCGCCGGCAAGCGCGTAGGCGAGCGCGAGGTTCTGCCGCAGGCGCGGCGTCGCGCCGAAGCCGCGGGCGGCGGGCTCGAGGATCGCGATGGCGCGGCGCGTCTCCCCGGCCAGCGCATAGGCAAGGCCGATGTCGGCCGGTGGCGCGCGGTCCACATACGCGTCGAGCTGGTTCACAGCCGCGCGAGCATTGCCGAGCGCGATCTGAGCGAGCGCGTAGCCGAGCGCGGCTCGCGACTGGCTCGAGTCCAGCTCGAGCACATCGGCATAGGTGGCGCGCGCCGAGGCGAAGCGCCCGCCCTTGAGATAGATGTCGGCGAGCAGCAGCCGGTAGCCGGCGTCGCGCGGGCTCAGCGCAACCGCCTGCTCCATCGCCTCGCGCGCCTCGTCGAGACGCCCGTCGCGCAGGGCGCGGGCGGCCTGCTCGCTGAACGTCGCCGCCTGGCGCGAAGCCTCGTCGGTCGCCTGGCGCACCTCGAAGCCACGGCGCTGCGCGACCGAGCTGCTGACTCCGCCCGCCATCGCGAGCGCGATGACCAGGCTCGACGTCGCAATCTTGCTGACGATCCCCTTCATCGCCGATTTCCTCGTTGCTTCATCCGCGGGTGCGGCGCTTGGCGGGGACACGCTCCGCCAGGGTTTCGATCTCGGGAATGGCGGCGAGCTTCTCGTCGAGCGCCGCGGTCACGAGCTGCTGCGCCGAACAGCCGGTCACGGCACAGGCGAGCCGAAGCCGCAGGTGCCGATCCGGGTCGAGGCGCAGGGTGAAGGCGGCCTTCTTGCCGCCCGCAGTCCCGGGGGCGGCGCGGCGGCGCTTGGGCAACGGCACCACGTCGGCGGGCGACTGCGGCGCGGCCGGCGTGACCTGCTCCTCCTGCTCGACATCGCCGTCGAAGCTCTCCGCGATGGCGCGCTGCTGCGCGACCACGGACGGCTCGCCGCCGCCCATCGGGGTGAGAGCCGCGATCGAACTCGGAACATGTTCGGGGAGCGGCGTTGCGCCGCCGATCGGCGGCGGCACCGGGCCGCCCATGTCGTTCCAGCCGAGATCCTCGAACCCGCCATAGCCCTGCGGGCGCATCGCGGGACGCGCGCTGCCCTTGCGAGCTAGGAGACCGGAGGAAAGCGAAGCGTAGGGACGGACTTCGTTCATCTGAAGGCGCCCCCTCTCACTGGCCCATCACGCGGCGGCCGAAGCCGGCGGCGGGGCGCTGCGCGAGCGGATGGGGCACCGCGGTCGCGCCCGGCGCGGCAAAGACGGTGCGGCGGAAATTCTTTTCGAGCCGGTCGGCGACGTAGGACCACAGCTCCTCGATCTCGCGCGCCGACTTGCCGTTGGGATCGACCTCCATCACCGTGCGGCCGTCGATCATCGACGCCGCGAAGTCGGTGCGGTGGTGGATCGTGACCGGCGCGACCGTGCCGTGCTGCGACAGCGCCACGGCGGCCTCGTAGGTGATCTTCGCCTTCGGCGTCGCCGCGTTGACGACGAAGATCAGCGGCTTGCCGGCGCGCTCGCACAGGTCGACGGTTGCGCCGACGGCGCGCAGGTCATGCGGCGAGGGGCGCGTGGGGATGACGATCAGTTCGGCGACCTGGATGACGCTCTGGATCGCCATGGTGATCGCCGGCGGGGTATCGATGACGGCGAGGCGGAAGCCCTGCTGGCGGAGGACCTCCAGGTCCGCGCCGAGCCGCGCGACCGTGGTCTGCGCGAAGGCGGGCGCCTCGTCCTCGCGCTCATTCCACCAGTCGGCGAGCGAGCCTTGCGGGTCGATATCGATCAGGCAGACGGGGCCGTAGCCCGCGCGCTGCGCCTGGACGGCAAGATGCCCTGAAAGGGTCGTCTTGCCGGATCCGCCCTTCTGGGACGACAAAGCCAGAACGCGCATGGAGTGTGTCCTCGTTTCCCCACGATTGAGGGGGGAATGTGGGCCCGCGGTCCTAAAATCGCGTTAACGCTGGCGGCCGTCCGCCCCGGTGCAAATCCGGTCCATTTCGGCGCAAGGTGCTGAATTTCCTGCTAAGAGGGCGTTAACCATGCGTCGCTAGGTGAAAGGCGAATTTCCTGGGAGCCAGCATCGATGCACCATGCCCGTCGCATCCTCGCCGCCGCCGCGATCGTCCTCGCCGCCCCCGCCACCGCCCAGTCGGTGCAGGCGGGCGTCGAGGCGTGGCAACAGGGCCGCTATGACGAGGCGGCGGCCCAGTGGCGTCCGCTCGCCGAACGCGGCGACGCGGACGCCGCCTACAATCTCGGCCATGCCTACCGGCTCGGCCGGGGCGTGCCGCAGGACATGGCGACGGCCGAGCGCTACTACCGGCAGGCGGCGGAAGCGGGGCACACCGAGGCGCAGGCCATGTACGGGCTGCTGCTGTTCCAGAACGGGCAGCGGCAGGAGGCGATGCCCTTCATCCAGCGCGCCGCCGAGCATGGCGATCCCCGCGCGCAGTACGTCTATGGCACCGCCCTGTTCAACGGCGATCTTGCCGCGCGCGACTGGCCTAGCGCCTATGCCTATATGACCCGCGCGGCGGCCGCCGGCCTGCCCTATGCCCGGACCCAGCTCGCCGAAATGGAGCGGAACATTTCGGCCGAGGACCAGGCGCGCGGGCGCGCGATCGCCGCGACGCTGGCGGGCGGCGGGCCGACCCAGGTGGCGAGCGCATCGCCCCCTCCTCCCCCTCCTTCCGTACCGACGAGCGCCCCGCCGCCGCGGATCGCGACGACGCAGGTGCCGCCCTCGGCGCCCGCCGCGCCGCGCCGCGAGACGCCGCCGCCCGCGCCCGGCGCCGCGCCGTCACGCCCCCCTGCCCCCGCGCCCGCCCCGGCGGCGACGGGCCGCTGGCGCGTGCAGCTCGGCGCGTTCAGCTCCGAGGCCAATGCGCGTCGGGCGTGGGCGGAGGCGCGCGGCCGCCTGCCGGGCCTCCAGCCCTTCTTCGTGCGCGCCGGCAATCTCGTGAGGCTGCAGGCCGGGCCGTTGCCGGACCGGGCGGCCGCGACGCGCGCCTGCGCGAGCGTCGGCCAGGGCTGCTTCGCGGTCGCGCCGTGACGAACGCTTAACCACGAGACTTAACCGGGCCTTCGCGCCGCCGTCTTATTCGGATGAGCGGACGTGGAGGGGTTGGCGATGAACGTGGCTGGATCGGTCGAGTGCCGGACGCGGATGGCGTCGCGATGGCGACGGCGGCGGATGTGCGTGCTCGTCACCGATCCGCCGGCCCCGGCGGCGCTGCGCACCGTTTCGGCGCTCGGCGCCTTTCTCGAAACCAACGCAAGGCCCCCGCTCGGCGCGCGCGTCGCGCTGCGCCATCCCGAGGCGGGGACGATCCCGGCCGAGGTCGAGGCGGTGTCGCTGGAGGGCGTCTCGCTACGCTTCGACGGCTCGGAGCGCTCAGTCGCCTTCGCGCTCGCCGCGATCGCGGCGGACATGACCCGCCCGGCCTGATCCTTCAGTCCGTCACCCAGTCCTTGCGCGCATAGCCCTGCGCGTAGAGCAGCGCGGTGAGATCGTTCGCCTCGATCCGCGCGTCGGCGGCGGCGGCCGTCCTCGGCTTAGCGCGAAAGGCGACGCCGAGCCCGGCCGCCTCGATCATCGGAATGTCGTTGGCCCCATCGCCGATCGCCAGCGTCTCCGCCGGCGCGATGGCGCGCGAGGCCGCGGCCTCGGCCAGCGCCGCGCGCTTGACGGCGGCGTCGACGATCGGACGCGCGACCGTGCCGGCAAGCCGGCCGTCCCGCTCCTCAAGCACGTTCGCCCGCGCCTCGTGAAAGCCGATCGCCGCGGCCACCGGTTCGGCGAAGCGGGTGAAGCCGCCGGAGACGAGCAGGGTGAAGGCCCCGTTGGCGCGCATCGTCCGCACCAGCGCGCGCGCGCCGGGGGTGAGCCGCACCCGCTCCTCGCGGCAGCGGTCGATCGTCTCCGCCGGCAGCCCGGCGAGCAGCGCCACCCGCGCGTCGAGCGCGGCGGCGAAATCGAGTTCGCCGCGCATCGCGCGCTCGGTCACCGCCGCAACCTCATCCCGGAAGCCCGCATAGTCAGCCAGCTCGTCGATGCACTCCTGCCCGATCATCGTCGAATCCATGTCGGCGACGAGCAGGCGCTTGCGGCGGTGGGCGGCGGGCTGGACGATCGCATCGACGCCCTCCAGCAGCCCCTCCAGCGCGCGCCGCGCCGCGCCGGGATCGCCCGAAATCGGCAGATCCGCGGCAATTCCTTCCTCGATCCACGCGAAGTCGCGTGCGCCCGTCGCATCGCGCGCCGCCGAAATATCGCCGCGCGTCAGCCGCTCCTTTGCTATCAGGGTCGCGATGAACATGAGGTCCTCTGGAAAGCCGCCGCTCGCGCTTATTGCGGGGCCGACCGCAAGCGGCAAGTCGGCACTTGCGCTGGCGCTCGCCGAGGCCACGAACGGCGTTATCATCAATGCCGACAGCGCACAGGTTTACAGGGACTTGTGCGTCGTTTCGGCAAGACCGTCTCAAGTCGAGGAGGCGCGCGCGGCGCACCGTCTCTATGGCTATCGCGACGGCGCCCGCGCCTGCTCGGCCGCCGACTGGGCCGCCGACGCGAGGGCCGAGATCGCCGCCGCGCACGCCGCCGGCCGGCTTCCCATCCTCGTCGGCGGCACCGGCCTCTACCTTCGCACGCTGATCGAGGGCATCGCGCCGGTGCCGGAGATCGACCCGGAGATTCGCGCCGCCGTCCGCTCCCTGCCCGTCGCCGAGGCGCATGCCGCGCTCGCGCGCGAAGACCCGGCCGCCGCCGCGCGCGTCCGCCCGAGCGACGCCGCGCGCACCGCCCGCGCGCTCGAGGTGATCCGGTCGACCGGCCGGTCCCTCGCCGAATGGCAGGCGGAGCGCGTCGCCGGGATCGGCGGCGAGGTGAGGCTCCGCCCGCTCGTCCTGCTGCCGCCGCGGGCCTGGCTCCACGAACGGTCCGACGCGCGCTTTCTGAAAATCTTTTCGGATGAAGGGATTGAGGAAGTTCGTTTGCTCCTCGGGCGAAATCTTCCGCCGTCGGCGCCGGTGCTGCGCGCGATCGGCGTGCCGGAGATCGCCGCCTTCCTTGCCGGCGAAATGACGCGCGAGGAGGCGCTGGCGGCGGGGCAGGCCGCCACGCGCCAATATGCCAAGCGCCAGTACACCTGGTTCCGCCACCAGCCGCCGGCCGACTGGCGGCGCTTCGAGGGCATTCCGGACGAGCCCGCCGTTCGCGCCGAGCTTGTCGAAGCCCTCGCCGGTTCCTAGGCCGGAAGAAACGCCCCCGGCGGGCGGCGGGCGAACGGAGCGTTCGATGCGTGTCTATCGCGACGAGGATATCGACCCGGGCCTGATCCGCGCCAAGCGGGTGGCGGTGATCGGCTACGGCAACCAGGGCCGCGCGCAGGCGCTCAATCTGCGCGACAGCGGCGTGCGGGTGACGGTGGCGCTGCGCGAAGGCTCGCCGAGCTGCGCGCGGGCGCTGTCCGACGGCTTTCCGGTCGCCACCGCTGCCGAGGCCGCGACCGGGGCGGAGGTCGCCATCCTGCTTGCCGCCGACGAGGATCACGGCCGCATCTATGCCGAGGAACTGGAGCCCAACCTGCCGGAGGGCGCCGCGCTCGGCTTCGCGCACGGCCTTTCAATCCGCTTTGGCCTGATTAAGCCGCGCCCCGATCTCGACATCTTCCTCGTCTCGCCCAAGGGGCCGGGCACGGCGCTGCGCCGCGAATATGAGGCGGGCAGCGGCCTCGTCTCGCTCTTCGCGGTCGCGCAGGACGCGAGCGGCGGCGCCGAAGCGCTCGCCCTCTCCTATGCCGGCGCGATCGGCAGCGGGCGGGTCGGCGTCCTCCCCACCAGCTTCGCCGAGGAATGCGAGGCCGACCTGTTCAACGAACAGGCGGTGCTGTGGGGCGCGATCCCCGAGCTGATCCAAGCCGGCTTCGAAACCCTGGTCGAGGCCGGCTTCGCACCCGAAATCGCCTATTTCGAATGTCTTACAGAGGTGAAGCTGATCGCCGACCTCATCTACGAGCGCGGCATCGCCGGGATGCGCGAGGCGATCAGCAACACCGCCGAATTCGGCGCGCTGGAGGGCGGGCCGCGCATCATCGCCGAGCAGACCCGCGCCGAAATGCGCCGCATCCTCGCCGAGGTGCGCGACGGCCGCTTCGTCGAAAAGCTCCTCGCCGACGCCCGTGCCGACTATCCGCGCCTCCGCGCCTCGCGGGCGGCCGCCGCGGCGCATCCGATCGAGGCGGTGCGGCGCGAGATTCTCGATCTGGGAGGGACGACATGACGAAGCCGATGATCCTGGCGGCGCTCTGCCTCGCCGCGCTGGGCGCCCTCCCACGTTCGTGCCCAATGATTTCCAGGTCTTCGATTTCGACAATCAGGCACTCGACATGTCCGGCACCAGCCTGATCATCCACGGTCCCGGCGGCGACGGCAGCTATGCCCATGAGGCGGCGCGCGCCACCTCGTCGAATTGACGCCCGCCTTCAGTCCTGGGGGCGGTGGAGCGCTTCGTCCCTCACATAGCAGGGCAGCTGACGCGGCGGCGGCGCCATGCCAAGCAAGCCGACGACCAGGAAGAAGACCAGATCGAGCGGCCAGGAGCCCAGCAGCAGCGGCGCGCGATATGGCTCGGGGTCGAGCTGGGTGAGCAACCGCCGCGCATCAGCCGCATCGAATTCGTGGACCCGAACCTCGACACCGCCGAGGGCGGTGGTCAGCCCCGGCTGCACGGAGGCGTGTCCGTGGCCCGCGGTCTGCACGTGAAAGCCCTGATGGCCGAGCAGGGAGAGAAGCAAGGCGAGGTCAGACGGGCTGTAGATGTAAGCCACGGTTTCGAAGCGGTCGGGCGATGGCGCCATCACTTCCTCCCGAACAGTTTCTCGATATCGCCATGGGCCAGCTTCACCCAGGTCGGCCGCCCGTGGTTGCACTGGCCGGAGTGCGGCGTCACCTCCATTTCGCGGAGCAGGGCGTTCATCTCCGCGACCGAGAGGAGGCGCCCCGCGCGCACCGAGCCGTGGCAGGCCATGGTCGCGGCGACATGGTCGAGCTTTTCCTTCAAGGACAGGGCGGAATCGAATGCGGCAAGCTCGTCGGCGAGGTCGGTGATGAGCCCCTTCACGTCCCCGGCGCCGAGCAGGGCGGGGGTGGCGCGCACCAGCATCGCGCACGGGCCGAAGCGCTCCAGCTCCAGCCCGAGCTCGGCCAGCTCGTCGAGCCGTGCCTCCAGCCGGTCGCAGGCGGGCTCGTCCAGCTCCACCACTTCGGGAAGCAGCAGCGCCTGCCGTGCCACGCCGCCGTTCGCCATCGCGCGGCGCATCCGCTCCAGCACCAGCCGCTCGTGGGCGGCGTGCTGGTCGACAATGACGAGCCCGTCCTCCGCCTCGGCGACGATATAGGTGGCCGCCACCTGCCCCCGCGCGACGCCGAGCGGGTAGCGCCCCGCCTCCGGAGGCGGCGCGGCGGCCGGTTCGGCGCGGGCATGGGGCGCGAAGTCCGGGTGACGATCGCCGAACCGCAACCCCTCCGCTCCGGGGGCGGGGTGAGAGGTGGGGAATGACGAAGATGGCCGGTTCTCGAAGGACAGGCCCCGCCCCGGCCCGGAAGCAGAGGCGCTTTCCGCCTGCCAGCTCCCCAGCCCCGCCGCGCTGGGCCGTTGCGCGCTGCGATGGCCGGCGGCGTCGAGCGCATGGCGCAGCCCGCCGACGATGAGGCCGCGAATGCCGCCAGGATCGCGGAAGCGCACCTCGGTCTTGGCCGGGTGGACGTTCACGTCCACCTCGTCGGGCGGAAGGTCGATGAACAGCGCCAGCACCGGATGCCGGTCGCGCGCGAGCAGATCCTGATAGGCGCCGCGTACCGCGCCAATCAGCAGCCGGTCCTTCACCGGCCGGCCGTTGACGAAGAGATACTGGTGGTCGGCAACGCCCCGGTTGAAGGTCGGCAGGCCAGCGACGCCGCCGAGCCGCGCATTGCCGCGCACATAGTCCACCGGCACCGAATTGGCGGCGAGCTCGTGGGTGGTGAGCGCGGCGACGCGCGCCGGCCGGTCGTCGCCCGCGGGAAGGCTCAGCACCCGCCGCCCGTCATGCTCCACCGTGAAGGCGATGTCGGGCCGCGCCATGGCGAGCCGCTTCACCACGTCGAGGCAGGCGGCATATTCGCTGCGCGCGCTGCGCAGGAACTTGCGCCGCGCCGGCACCTTCGCGAACAGCTCCAGCACCGTGACGCGCGTGCCGGGCGGCAGCGCCGCCGGCCCCTCGCCCGCGAGGCGGCCGTTGTCGACCGTGCGCGCCCACCCGTCCGCGCCGCGCACGCGGCTTTCGATGGTCACGCGCGCGACGCTGGCGATCGAGGGCAACGCCTCGCCGCGAAAGCCGAGCGTCGCCACCTCCTCGATCGAATCGCCGGGCAGCTTCGAGGTGGCGTGGCGCTCCAGCGCGAGCGCGATCTCGTCCGGGGTCATGCCGCAGCCGTCGTCGGCGACTTCGATCCGCGAAACGCCGCCCTCGGCGAGGCTGACCGCGATGCGCGTCGCGCCGGCGTCGATCGCATTCTCGACCAGTTCCTTCAGCGCGCTGGCTGGTCTTTCGACCACTTCGCCGGCGGCGATCCGGTTGACGAGATGCTCGGGCAATCGCCGTATTGACATGATTTTTTCTCTAGACGATGCGGCCGGGACCCGCGAGACAAGTTTCACTCTCCGGTGGACCGGGGGCGCGGGGCCATCCTATAGCAAGGACGCCGGAAGGCCGCGCCGGCCGCCCGCCCAGCCGAAAGCGAACACGAAGCACATGTCCATTTTCAACTTCCTCCGACTTCCCTCCCACGACATGGCGATCGATCTCGGCACAGCCAATACGGTCGTCTACGTCCGCGGGCGGGGCGTCGTCCTCAACGAGCCGTCGGTCGTCGCGATCGAGACGGTCAATGGCGTCAAGCGCGTGAAGGCCGTCGGCGACGACGCCAAGCTGATGATGGGCAAGACCCCGGACCAGATCGAGGCGATCCGCCCGCTGCGCGACGGCGTCATCGCCGACATCGACGTCGCCGAGCAGATGATCAAGCACTTCATCCAGAAGGTGCACGGCCGCCGTCGCTTCCCGCGCTGGCCGGAGATCGTGATCTGCGTGCCTTCGGGCTCGACCAGCGTCGAGCGCCGCGCGATCCGCGACGCCGCCTCCAATGCCGGCGCGCGACAGGTCTATCTGATCGAGGAGCCGATGGCCGCTGCGATCGGCGCCGACATGCCGGTGACCGAGCCGATCGGGTCGATGGTGGTCGATATCGGCGGCGGCACCACCGAGGTTGCGGTGCTCAGCCTGCGCGGCCTCGCCTACACCACCTCGGTCCGCGTCGGCGGCGACAAGATGGACGAGGCGATCAGTTCCTACGTTCGTCGCAACCACAACCTGCTGATCGGCGAGGCGACCGCCGAGCGGATCAAGAAGCAGGTCGGCGTCGCCAAGCCGCCCGCCAATGGCGAGGACGGCGAGACCGTCCACATCAAGGGCCGCGACCTCGTCAACGGCGTGCCCAAGGAGATCACCATCAACCAGCGGCAGATCGCCGAGGCGCTTTCGGAACCGGTCGGGACGATCGTCGAGGGCGTGCGGATCGCGCTGGAGAACACCGCGCCCGAGCTGGCCGCCGACATCGTCGACCAGGGCATCGTGCTCACCGGGGGCGGCGCGCTGCTGAAGGGGCTGGACGAGGTGCTGCGCGACGAGACCGGGCTGCCGGTCACCGTCGCCGACGATCCATTGACCTGCGTCGCGCTCGGCACGGGCCGCGCGATGGAGGAGGAAGTGTTCCGCGGCGTCCTGCAGACCGCATAGGGAAAGGGGAAGATGGCGGCGCCCGCCAACCGGCGCCCGGGTTTCTCGCGACGGGCGCAATATGGGTTGTTCCTGGGCTATGTGATCGCCGTAGCCGGGATGCTCGTCGCCGTCCTGCTGCTCGTCATCGCGATCATCGACCCGCGCGGCTTTGCCGCCATCAAGGGCGCTGCGCTTGACGCCACCACGCCGATCGCCGGCGCGGGCCGGGGCGCGGTGCGCGGCATCGGCGGCATCGGCGAATGGATCTCCGACTATATCAGAGCCGGTTCCCAGAATGCCGCGCTGCGCGCCGAACTCGAGGCGCAGCGGCGCGAGCTGATCGCGGCGCGCACCGCCGCGGCGGAGAACGAGCGGCTGCGGCGCCTGCTGGACCTCGCGCGCGAAAGCGAGAACGAGGTCGCGATCGCCCGCCTCGTCAGTTCCAGCTACGATTCCCCGCGCCGGCTCGCGACGCTCTCGGCCGGCACCGCCTCGGGCGTCCGCGTCGGCCAGCCGGTGCGCGCGCCGGAAGGCCTGATCGGGCGGGTGCTGGAGACGGGGCGCTGGGCCTCGCGCATCCTCCTGGTCAGCGACGGCGCGTCGAGCGTGCCGGTGCGGGCGCTGCGCAACGGCGTGCCGGCGCTGGCCGCCGGGCGCGGGGACGGAATGCTGGAGCTGCGGACGCTGGAGGTCGGGATCAACCCGTTCCGGCGCGGCGACGTTCTCGTCACCTCGGGCGTTGGCGGCATCTTCCCGCCGGGTATCCCTGTCGCGGTCGTGACCGGCTTCAGCGGCGACACGGCGATCGCCCGTCCGCTCGCCGATCCGGCGCGGGTGGACTATGCCGTCGTGCTCAGCGTCTACCAGCCAGCCGCCGCCGGCCCGCTCGAAGCCGCGACGGGCGAGGTCGCCGCCGGCCCCGTGAACGCGCCGGCGCCGGCGCAGGGCAGCAACGCGACGCCGCGGTGAACAACAGGATCGCCTCCTCCGAAGCCGAAATCGCCCTCCGCGACGCGCGGCGGCGCTTCACGCCGGTCGTCTCGATCCTCGCCATCACGGCGCTCGGCGCGCTGCTGCCGATCGTGACGCAGATGCCGCTGCTGCCCGACTTCGGGCTTCTCGCCCTGCTCGCCTGGCGGCTGCTGCGGCCGGAGATCTGGACGCCCTGGCTGCCGGTGCCGCTCGGCCTCGCCAGCGATCTCGTGACCGGCCACCCCCTCGGCCAGGCGATGCTGGCGTGGACCGCGATCGTGCTCGCCTGCGACATGATCGACGCGCGGCTCGGCTTTCGCGACTACTGGATGGACTGGCTGATCGCCGCGGGCGCGATCGCGTTCGAAATCGTCGTCGCCTGGTACATTGCCCTGCTGATGGGGGCGGATGTACGATTTTCGATCATGATTCCGCAGCTTGCGCTGTCGGTGCTGACCTATCCGCTGGTCACGCGACTGGTTCTCGCGCTCGATCGCTGGCGGCTCGCGCGATGATCGGGCGGCGACGGAACCCTCGCCCGGCGGTGACCGAAACCGCGCAGTCGGCGATCTTCTCGCGCCGGGCGGTGGTGCTTGGCGCGGCCCAGGCGGGCGTGGCCGCGCTTCTCGCGGGGCGGATGGGCTATATCGCGATCGCGCAGAACCAGCACTACAGCGAGATGGCCGAGGAGAACCGCATCCAGATGCGGCTCATCCCGCCGCGCCGGGGCTGGATCGTGGACCGCCGCGGCGCGCCGATCGCGGCGAACCGGAGCGACTTTCGCGTCGATCTCATCCCCGACCGGATCGAGGACCGCGAGCGCGTGATCGCGGAGCTGACACGGCTGCTGGGCCTCACGCCGGACGCGGTCGCCCAACTGCGCGAGGACCTGGAGCAGGCCGCCGGCTTCCAGCCGGTGCCCGTCGCCGAGAACCTGACGTTCGAGCAATATGCCGCGATCACCCTGCGCCAGCCGGAGCTGGCCGGCGTCTCGCCGCTGCGCGCCTTCGCCCGCTTCTACCCGCAGGGCGCCGCGGTCGGCCATCTCGTCGGCTATGTCGGCACGCCCAATCGCGAGGAATACGAGGCGGAGAACCGCAATCCGCTGCTGATCGCGCCGGGCTTCAAGGTCGGCAAGAACGGGCTCGAGAAGACGCAGGAGATGCGGCTGCGCGGTCGGCCCGGCGAGGCACGGGTGGAGGTGACGGCGCGCGGGCGGCTGGTGCGGGAGCTGCGGACGGTGCCGGACATCGCGGGCCGGCCGCTGCATACCACGATCGACCTCGGCCTCCAGAACTACACGGCGCGCCGCTGCGGCGAGCAGTCCGCGGCCGCCGTGGTGATCGACGTGACCAACGGCGACATCCTCTGCTTCGTGTCGATGCCCAGCTTCGATCCGAACAGCTTTTCGGACGGCATCAGCCACGCCGAGTGGGACATGATGTCGCAGGACGAGCGCCATCCGCTGATCAACAAGGTGCTGCAGGGCCTCTATCCGCCCGGCTCCACCTCCAAGCCGATGACGGCGGTGGCGCTGCTCAAGGCCGGCATCGACCCGGAGCAGCGCGTCAACTGCCAGCGCGCCTGGCGGCTCGGCAATGCCGTGTTCCACTGCTCCGGCGGGCCGCACGGCCCGATCGCGATGCACCAGGCGATCTCGAAGAGCTGCGACATCTATTTCTACCAGATGGCGCTGCAGGCGGGCGTGCAGAATATCTCGCCGATCGCCCGGCGGTTCGGCATGGGCGAGCGGTTCGACCTGCCCTTCCCCTCGCAGCGCTACGGGACATGGCCCGATCCCGAATGGCTGCAGCGGCGCTACCACCGCGAATGGCAGAGCTACGACACGGTGAACATGTCGATCGGCCAGGGCTATGTGCTGGTCAATCCGCTCCAGCAGGCGGTGATGGTCGCGCGCATCGTCAGCGGACGAAAGGTGATGCCGCGCATCATCGCCGAGGGGCCGGCGCCGGAGTTCGAGCCGCTCGAGGGGATCGACCCGGAGCATCTCGCCTTCGTCCGCGACGCCATGACCGACGTCGTCAACGGCGGCGGCACGGCCAGCCGCTTCCGCCTCCCCGTCCCCGAGCTGATGGCGGGCAAGACCGGCACCGCGCAGGTCCGCCGCATCTCGATGGCCGAGCGCGCCAGCGGCGTGCGCTCCAACGCCAGCCTCGCCTGGCGGATGCGCGACCATAGCTGGTTCGTCTGCTTCGCGCCGGCGCAGGCGCCGCGCTACGCGGCCTGTTTCCTGGTCGAACATGGCGGCTTCGGCGCCAGCGCCGCCGCGCCGATGGCCAAGGACGTGATGACCTACCTGTTCGACCGCGAGAAGGCGATGACCGCCCTCGCCGCGCTGGAGCAGCAATGGGGCGGCACGCTCGAGAAACGGATGCGCCGCCGTGCCGAGCAATGGGCCGCAGCGCGCGCCGCCGGCGTCGAGCCGCCGCAACCGACCGGGCACCTGTGACGATGTCGCTCGTGCCGCGCCTCCCCGCTCCGATCGCGACGCTCCCCTGGGCGATGCTGCTGGTCGTCTTCGCGCTGACCGGCTTCGGCCTCGTCGTGCTCTATTCGGCGGCCGGCGGCCACCTCACCTGGGCGCTGCCGCAAGGGGTGCGCTTCGTCGTCTTCCTGGGCATGGCGATCGCGATGAGCTACGTGCGGCCCGCCTTCTACAAGGAATGGGCCTTCGCCGCCTATGCGGGGCTCGTCGTCCTGCTGGTGCTGGTGGAGGCGCTCGGCGCGATCCGCGGCGGCGCGCAGCGCTGGCTCGATTTCGGGTTCGTACGGCTCCAGCCCTCGGAGCTGATGAAGCCGGCGATCGTGCTCACGGTCGCGCGCTTCTACGACATGCTGCCCGCGCGGGAGATCCGCGGCTGGACGGCGATCTGGCCGGCGCTGGTGCTGATCGGCATTCCTGCCGCGCTGATCCTCGTCCAGCCGGACCTCGGCACCGCGACGATGGTGGCCCTCGGCGGCGTGACGGTGATGTTCCTCGCCGGCCTGCCGCTGCGCCTCTTCATCGGCGCGGGCGTTGCGGGCGCGGTGGTGGCGCCGCTCGCCTATTTCTTCGTTCTGCACGATTATCAGCGCCAGCGCATCGCCATCTTCCTCGATCCGGAAAGCGACCCGCTTGGCGCCGGCTATCACATCACGCAGTCCAAGATCGCGATCGGCGCCGGCGGGCTCACCGGCACCGGCTTCCTGCAGGGCACGCAGAGCCATTTCGCCTTCCTGCCCGAGCCGCAGACCGACTTCGTCTTCGCGACGATGGCGGAGGAATGGGGCCTGATCGGCGGCATCTTCGTGATCCTGTGCTACGCGCTGCTGATCCGCTGGGGCGGCAAGGTCGCGCTGCATGCGCGCGGCCGCTTCGAGCGGCTGATCGCCGCGGGGCTCACGACCACGATCTTCCTCTACATGGCGATCAACCTGGCGATGGTGATGGGCCTCGCGCCCGTCGTCGGCATTCCGCTGCCGCTCGTCTCCTATGGCGGGTCGTCGATCATGACGGTGATGATCTGCCTTGGCATCCTGATGTCGATCGACCGCCAGAACCGGCTCGATCCGCGCCGGCGCTGACACCCGCAAGAGCGCCTTGCAATCCCGGCGCAGCCGCCCTAAATGCGCCTCCCGCGGGGTTCCCCCGCGCTTCGCCGCCGGCGATGGACGCATAGCTCAGTTGGTAGAGCAGCTGACTCTTAATCAGCGGGTCCTAGGTTCGAGCCCTAGTGCGTCCACCATTTTCTTCCTTGCAAAACAGCCACTTAACGATGGTTTAGCGCAGCAATGCAAGTCGCTAGCATTTCTATGCTAGCACTATGCTAGCGGCCCAGCGAACGCGCTAGCATAGACGAACCTGCTCATAGCAGCACCCCACGCCGGTGAGGCGCAGGGTGCTGGCAGCGTCAGGCGGAGGAAGCCCGTCCCCGCTGCTGGCCCCGATGTTTGAAGGCGGGGGTCGGTGGCCTTAACCCCGGCGCGGCGAACAAGATGGAACTGCCGCGCAAAGCGATCACGCAAATCTGTCCTCGTCTCCCCTGCATCCTTGCGTGCCATCGCACAGCCGAAGACGAAGCACGTCCTCTGAGAAAAATGGACGGCGGCACTTTAAGCATCGCTGCCAGCCCACCTTCCTGACCACACGAGGCGGACTAGCATCAGCGTCCAGCACAGCCTCGCGGCGCACGCAGCCGTCATAATCCCATCGCTTCGGGACAACCATTCCCTGCCAATCCACCCCCTGCCTTGCCGGGAAGCTGAAGGTGTCGCGCGGGGCATAGCTTGGTTTCGGTGCGGGTGACTCGCGTGCGGGCCGCTGACCCTGCCGCTCGCGCCATGCTATCAGCCACGCGGGGGCACCGTCAGCCTGCATATGCCTGCCCCCATGTCCCGTCATGCTCCCAACGGCGGAGGGAAGCGACAAGCTCAACCATGTCACCCTCATCCAGCGCTCCACCCTCAACGCCGGGGAGCACTTCCTGCTCAACCCAAGCGTCGAACGAACCAAAGAGAACGACGAAGGGTGATGGTCGCGGCTTCTCGGCATCCTCCAGCTTCGCCAGTCGTTTCTGCAAAGCCCGGAGCGACATGTGGTTATCGCAACCCGAATCGCTGACGCAGACCATCCTGGGCGCGCGGACGAACCGCCAACGGCACTGGCAGGGCTTCAGGCTCAACAAGTTCGGGCATGACCACAGGTGCGGGCTGAGCGACGCACTGCGAGCGACCGAGCGCGGCGTAGATGGCGGGCGTAGCTTGCCGGAGCTGTTCAAGTTCCAGCCTTTGCAACGCCGCATCGACTGCCGCCTGCTCTTGCACGGTAGCGAAGTGACGGGGTGCCAGCATGGTGCGTATCTCTGCCTGATGCTCCCGCTCAAGAAGGCGGCGCTCCGCTAGCGATATGTCAGCTTTCATATGTCACCTTCAGTTGCCGCAGCACTCAAACACGTCGGCACGGATTTCCGGGTCGTCGCAGTCGCGCATGCGCTCGCCTTGCGGCAATGCGTGAACGTAGGAGCGAATTTCGCCTGCCATCGCGCCAGCGCCGTTGCCTTCAATGGGCTGGGAAAGTTCGCGTTCCAGTCCCTCAACCACGCGGGTCAAGTTCACCGTGGCGCTGTCGAACCGCTTGGCAAGCTGTGTGGTCAGCTTGTCAGCAAGGTCTTGCGTGGCAATAACCTGCTGCGCCTCATTCCATGTCGGGTTCGTCTTGGCAGCTTCGCGGGCATCGTGAATGCGCCCGACGCCGATATACGCTTCATTGAACGCGGCTTCGGTCCCGGCAAGAATGCCGGCGGTGTCGTCGTCATATCCGTCAATCGCCCGCACAGTATCGGGGTGAAATGAGGGCGTGACGCGTGAGTCGATATTATCAGCCATTTACTGACCTCCAAGACTGGATACGGCCATGATTACGCTAGAGCTTAGTGAGCGTGCTAACGGTCGTGCAAGTATTTCCATTGTTATTACAATTACTTAGTTCTGTTCAGGCGCAACAGGCCATGAAACAGCATATTTGTGGGTCGGCGATTTGCGGGTGATGACCACAAAGGCGCGGGCCGCTGCGTCGCCGCTACAGCGCGAGCAGGGGGTTGCCGCCCCCTAGCGACGAGCGCGCTGCTTTCGCGCCCCGGTGCCCGGCGTTGTCAGCGGTAGGCCAGGCGCTCTAGCGGTTCGTAGTATTTTGCAAGCAGATTATTGATCGGTTCTTCGCCCTTGAAGAACGCGCCGGAGTCACAGCCGCTCAAAAAGTCTAAGCCCGTTTCTTGGCGAACATACTTGATGACGGGTTTCGCCACTTGTCGAGAAGGACCATGGCATCCAATGTTGCAAATCCTCTTGCCGGTATCAATCTCGACAACGTCGATTGTGTTCGCGTGCGGATTTCTCAACTCGAAACCAAACCTCCTAAGCAGAGAATCTAGTTCGCGGTATGTGACGATATAGTCCTTCTTATCGGACTTGCGCGTGCAAGTCCTGATGTAATGAGCAATGTATCTTACATCAGCATCTTCTTGCCCTTCGAAGCTCCGTTTGAACTTTTCCAGTTCTCGAACCCGTTTATCCCCTTGACCCACGCTGTCTGAAGGCGGCCTGACTCGCCAAGCCGCCTGTCAGGCGGTAAGCATCCCGGATGCCCTTCCCGGAAATCATGCTGGCCGAAAAAGCGCTCGCCCAGTTCCCCGGTTGGAGCGAGCCGGAAGGCGAGACGGGCTATTGCTGGTTCAATGCTTCCATCATGATCGGCGGCGTCGTGGAGCAAGGGCTGGTCCTTCACGGCGGATGTCTCAAACACGTCCCCGACGCGCACGTCACCTTTGTCCTGCAGGTTACGAAGCCGGGCACCCGGCGACAGATTCCGCTCGCTCGCGTTGACTGGCGATCCGTGACCGGAGGCCACAGCAATCCCCGCCGGCCCGGCAGTCCGGTTTCGGGGAAGCGCTGCACCAATAGCCATTATCACTCGTTCGACTTGAACTGGCTTGAGCAAGAGCAGCGCATGCGGCTCGGCAATCTGCCAATGGCGGACGATATTCCGCAAGGAGTACAGACCTTTGAAGAGGTTCGAGATATGACCGGGAATCTGTTTCGAATCAACAACATATGCATTGTGCTCCCGCCCAAATGGGAGTATGATTTCTTCCGAAATGGCTAGCCGCGCAGACACCTTCCTGACGCTGAAGGACGCCGCCGAGCGCGCGGCGGCTGACCTCGTGCGCGTTTCCCATTGGGGGGATTCGAGCTACGTAAATCTGCCAATGTTCATGCCGGGAGGGTCACCCGTGACCGTTCGTGTGAGCGGTGCCGGGAACGCTTTCCGCGTGGACGATGGCGGATTTGCGTTTCGCGAAGCTGAGGCGATTGGTGGCGAACGCTCTTTCAGCAGGGCGGCGGCGCGATTTGCTCAGGCCGAAGGGCTGGCAGTGGGGAAACGCGCCATTTCCACGACGGCTACCGCAGACGAACTCCAGCGCGCCATTTGCGACATTGGCGCAGCATCCTACTCAATCGCGCACGACATCTACCGGCGCATCGCAGAGGATGGGCTGGACGAGATACAGGACTACTTGCGGAAACGTCTCGAGGCAGTGTTCCAGGGCGCGCGTATCGAGAGCGAGCAGACGCTTAAGGGCGCTAGCACTCACGATTGGACCGTCTCGAATGTAATCTATCTCGCGGACCGCGCGGTGGTGTTCCAAGCCGTGGGAAATCACGCCTATTCGATCTATCGCGCCAGCACCGCGTTCCACGACTTGGGTGAACTGCCCTCACCGCCCCAGTGCGTTGCCGTGGTAAAGGACTTGCAGGCCCTAGGCGCCAATCTGAACGTGCTGGCACAGGCGGGACGCGTCATTCAGGGCGACCAGACAGACGACGCTTACCGGAGGGCCGCGGCATGACACGATTGACGTTGGCGCGGGCCCTTTCAGAAGGGCGATTGCAGGACTTCGTTGCGCAGGCTGAGGCTGACGGAATAGGCCCGGCCGATCGCGCTCAATTTGATGGGCTGGTGGAGCGCGTCACAGCGCCCCGACCAGAAGGTCAAACATCCCGTTCACCCGGTGGCGGTTCGAAGCGCGGAAAGTGAACTCGTCCAGATAGCGCTGCATGTGCTTGCCGCTGATCTGGATGTGAGTTGAGCGAACCGAAGCCTTGAACAGCTTCCAGAAGCCCTCAACGGTGTTCACGTGGAAGGTTTCGCCGCGCTGGTAGTCATACCAGCTATATTCCTTCCGGCCATGCTTCACTGCGCCATGCGAGTAGCCGTCACCAGTGAGTAAGTTGTAGCTGTAGAGTTCGTCGGTCGAGACGGTCGAACCCGGCTCCACGTTTCCCAGAACCACGTCGCGCAGCGTGTCCTTGCGAACGTCGGGAATGACAACCGCCTTCATGCGCCCGCCGCGCTGTGCGAGGCCCATAACGATAGTCTTGCCCGGTGCGCCACGGCCACGCTTGCCGCCCGACCGGCGACCACCAACGTAAGCTTCGTCCAGTTCGATGTGACCGGCCAGGAGCGCGTCGAAGCCTTGCGCCTTCGTCATAAGCTGGCGGATTTGCTGGCCCATGCGCCAAGCGGTCTTGTAGGTCACGCCGAGCTGGCGCTGGAGTTCCTTGCCGCTCACACCGTGGCGCGTCGTGCAGAACAGATACATCGCGTAGAACCACGAAACGAGCGGGGTGCGCGTGTCATGCAGGATGGTGTTGGCGGTCGGCGCGATCTGAAAGAGGCAGTTCGGGCAAGCATAGACCCGGCGGTCACGCAGCTTGTGGAACTGGCCTTCCGCGCCGCACGACGGGCAATCCAGCTTCGTGCCGCCAAAGCGCACCGCCATGATGTGTTCGAGGCAGGCTTGCTCGTTCGGGAAGCGCGCGAAGAACTCGCGGACGCTGAACTCGGGGCTGGCAGAGGGGCTTTTCTTCGTCATTCCCCCTCTTAGCCCAACTGCTAACGTGGGTCAAGGGGATAAACGGGTTCTCGAAAGGACCGATCCGCCACAGAGACAATGAAATCTTCAAACTGCTTCTCTGTCACCTTAATCGTGATTTTGAACCGTTCGACTTATTTGCATCGTGAAAAGGGTGATTCAGGACGATCCCGTATAGCAGCGTGGCAGCCAATTCTTCTGGCTTGCTCCACTTATCAACTCCTCCGAAGGATACGTGCTGGCGACTGATAGCAGAAATGAGCAAGTCCAAGGATTTCGGTCCAATACCACCAATCCCAGACCCGATGCCGTAAAACATATCCGACAGCACAAAATGAACGGTCAGCACGTCATTGTAGGTCAGCCCCTTGCTGTAATCGCAGGGAGGTAACTGCTTCTGCCAGCGCTCGAATTCTTGTTTGATCTCGGGGTGTCGGAAGATGCTCATTCAGCCAATAGCCACGGTTGGCGCTCACTGGTCAAGCGGCTCCGTCAATATGACCACAGGGAGCGGAACGGACGCAGCACCTGCACACGCGGGCGCGCATGCAAGGAAACCCCGCAAGGCGGGGAATGTGGTGAAGTGGGGGCAGTGGTGCAAAGTGAGGAGTTGCTAGCACAGGCGATCACGCGGAGGCGTGCCTTGAAGAGGCGCATTGCCCCTTCGGCTTCCTGCCGCGTGAAATACGCCTTGGCGGACATGACGGCGACCTTCCCCAACTTGTCGAGGAAGAAGAAGCGCCACATCCACTGATCGTCCATGTGCAGATACGGCGTAACATCGTCGTCTGTCATGGCTCGTCTCCTGGACGTAACCGTTGCAGGAGCCCGCTTATGCGTCCGACTGCGTGGACATTGCAGTGTGAAGCTGACTCGGCCCGGTGTTCCGGTTGTCCCCACGCCATCCAGGGGCAATGGTGTCGTGCTAGTGCGTGCAATTCCCCATCTCGCGCCTTCGCGGATCGAATTTACTCTGCCATCAGATCACGGTCCCATAGAGGCCTCCATCGAGGGCGCA
>Ga0180222_1001210_pt1 | contig 28658 bp, 34 predicted proteins | sample eDN5th37CKraftOP_FD_151336 | JGI IMG/M metagenome (GOLD analysis project Ga0180222, IMG submission 151336) | Enriched Organic Plus compost microbial communities from Emeryville, California, USA - eDNA 5th pass 37_C Kraft OP (version 2) (version 2) ...
TCGGCGGTGGCTTCAAGCGAGCGACGATTTATTACGATCGGTGCGGTCCGAGGTCTCGTGATCGCCGTGGTCTTCACCATTCGAAACGGAAAATTGCGGATCATCTCGGCGCGGGTCGCGCGCAGAAGCGAGCGGGAACGATATGGGCAAAAAAGCAGCGGCTGAAGACATCGTCACCCTGGTTGCTTCGCTTCCCGACGGGACTCACATCGTCGAGCACCAGGATGGCCGGCTCGAACGACGGAAAAGCGAAACGGACTGGGAGCGATTGAAAGCGCTCACCGACGAAGACATTGAGGCTTCGGTCGCCGGCGACCCCGATGCGGACGAGGCGGCATGGTCGAATGACGACGTTGTCGTGAGCAAAAAGCGTCCGATTTCAATCCGGCTCGATGAAGACGTGCTCGACTTTTTCAAGAAGCGGGGAGCCGGCTATCAGAAGCGCATCAATGCCGTTCTGCGCAGCTACATGAATGCGAGCAGCAAGGACAAAAGGCGCGCCTAGCCAATATTACGGCAGCATGTTCAAATTGCACCTCACATGACCTCACTCCTCGCTCCCGACGAACCCGCCGCGCCGATCACGCTCCGCCCCGACGGCGCCTCGCCCTTTCTCCTTGTCGCGGACCATGCGGGCCGGCGCATCCCGCGCAAGCTCGGCGATCTCGGCGTGTCGGAGAGCGAACTGCGCCGGCACATCGCCTGGGACGTCGGCATCGAGCCGGTGGTCCGCTTCATGGCGGACGAACTCGACGCGCACGCGATCATGCAGCCTTATTCGCGGCTGGTGATCGACTGCAACCGGCCGTTCGCGGCGGAGTCTTCGATCGCAAAGATCAGCGAGAACACGCCGGTGCCCGGCAATGTGAAGCTGACGGACGAAGACATCGCCGCTCGCCAGCGCGAAATCTTTGCGCCTTATCACGATGCGATCACGCGCGAGCTCGACCGCAGAGCGCGCGAGGATCGGCCGGCCTTTCTGGTGGCGATGCATTCCTTCACACCCGTTTACAAAGGCGTCCAACGCCCCTGGCATGCGGGCGTTCTCTACAATCGCGACTCACGCTTTGCCGCGTTCGTGCTCCGGCTCCTGCGCGAGGAAGACGACCTCGTGGTCGGCGATCAGGAGCCCTACAAGGTCAGCGACGATCACGACCACACCATCCCGGTGCATGGCGAGCAGCGCGGCCTGCCGCATGTCGCGATCGAGATCCGCCACGACCTGATCGAGAATGAAACCGATCAGCGCGCCTGGGCAAAGCGCATGTGCCGCGTGCTGACGCAGGCGAAACGGCTGCGCGACGAGAGCTACGGCGTCGGCTAGCCGCCGAAGGCGAAGGGCGGACGGCGCGTCCTGTTCTATTCGGGCGACGATGCCCGCGCCTTGCCAAAGCCGAGATCGGCCCACTGATCCGATCGGCTCGGCTTCTTCGGCATCGATCTCGGTCCGCTCGCGATCGGTGGGCAGCTCGCGCAATGTCCCGGCGGACCGCTGGCGGCACATCACCTCGTCAAGCTCGGCTGACGCCAATTCGCCCGCCGCAACGCACCCCTTCGCGATGCGCAATCGGAGGAGGCACAAGCGGCTGGCTGCATCTCACACAAGCTGCCTATACTCGCGAGGGGTCCGGTCCGCCGGCGCCTTGTTGCTTGTCATTGTCAGGTTCAGGAGATCGTTGAATGTCCGGCACTGCCGTCTTCGCCGCGGGCGGGTATCGCTACATCCCAGCCGTGTTTCAATATTCTGGCGGAGTTGCCGCCGAAGACGGCTTCGAACTCGAACGCGTGCGGTTTCTTAAAGCTGTGCCACTCGCCGAGGCCTTCACGAAGATCGAAGAGCATCTCAAGGCCATCGGCCGGCCCTTCACGGCCTTTGCGCATTGCGAACTCCGTTCGCCCGGACAATTCACCGATCAGGGCTTCATCGACTTCAACCAGCAATATGTGACGACGCTGGAGCGCTGGGGCATCTACAAGGACGGCGTCAATCCGGTGGCGCGCACCAATGTCTGCCCGATGTATCACGGGCCGGATACGCCTTCGATGCTCGCCTTCACCTATACGGTGCCGGTCACGAAGCCTGCGCGGCGCACCTTCATGCTGTCCGGCGGCGGCGACGTGCGGCCGGGCACCGAACTCTACAAGGACCGCATCGTGCGCTACGGCGACACCTCACCCGAAGCTTTGCGCGAGAAAGTGGTGTTCGTCATCGAGGAGATGGAGCGCCGGCTCAAGACGCTCGGCTTCACCTGGGCGGACGCGGTCTCGGCGCAAGCCTATACCGTGCAGAATATCGGGCACCTTGTCGGGGAAGAACTCGCCAAGCGCGGCGCCATCACGGGCGGCCTCGTCTGGTACTATGCGCGGCCGCCTGTGATCGGCCTCGAATATGAAATGGATGTGCGGGGCACCGCGCGCGAATTGATACTCTAGGGCGATTTCGGTTCTCACAGGAGAGAGCCGTCGTCCCGCCCAAAAGGGGCCCCCTATCGCAGAGCGGGGTGATGGGTCCTTAGCCTTCGCGGGACGCGCCGGACATGGATGATGAGCTTCACCTCAAGCGACAACGATCCAGGAGCTGTTCGATGATGACGACTTTGCTCTCCCGCCGCGCCGCACTTACCACCGCCCTCGCCGCTGCAAGCCTCGTCATCGCCGCACCGGCCTTCGCGCAAGCATGGAAGCCGACCCAGCCGATCAAGGTCATCATCCCCTACGCGCCCGGCGGCACCTCCGACATCATCGCCCGCAGCATGTCCGACCAGGTCAGCGCGCGGCTCGGCCAGCCGCTGACCATCGAGAACCGCGGCGGCGGCGCGACCCAGATCGGCACCAGCGCGGTGGCGAAGGCCGCGCCGGACGGACATACGATCCTGCTCGTAGGCAACACCGTCTCGATCAATCCGAGCCTGTTCAAGTCGCTGCCCTATGACACGCTGAAGGATCTTGCGCCGATCACCTATGCCGGCGTCACGCCGCACACCATCGTGGTCAACAACGACGTGCCGGCGAGAAACCTGAAGGAACTGCTCGATCTTGCGAAGGCCAAGCCCGGCCAGATCAATTACGGCTCGGTCGGCATCGGCACCTCGTTCCATCTCGGCACTGAGGAACTGAAGAAGCTGTCCGGCACCAATATGGTGCATGTCCCCTACAAGGGCATGGGCCAGGTGCTGACCGACGCGATCTCCGGCAACATCCAGATGGCGTTTGCCAACACGCCGAACGCCGCGCCCCTCGTCCAGGCCGGCAAGCTGCGCGCGATCGCGGTGGCGCATCCCAAGCGCGTTGCGCAATTGCCGGACGTGCCGACGGTCGGCGAACAGGGCTTTCCGGGATTCGAGTCCAATTCCGGTTTCATCTATTTCGCACCCGGCGGAACGCCCGAGCCCGTGCTCGACCGGCTTAACGCGGTGTTCGTCGAAGTCCTGAACCTGCCGGAGGTGAAGGAGGCGCTGACCAAACAGGGCGTCGAGGTGATGGCAACGTCCCGCGCCGATACGCTCGACTTCATCAAGCGCGAGATGAAGCGCTATGCGGAGGTCGTGGCGTTCTCGGGCGCGAAGGCCGAGTAAAACGGCGCGAGAGCGTGTAATCTGCGGTTCGGGGCAGGCCCGCCCCGGACCGATACCGAGAGACCATCATGGACATTTCCCGCATCTCGTCGGGGCGCAATCCGCCGAAGGACATTCACGCGGTGATCGAAATCCCGCTCGGCGGGGTGCCGGTGAAATACGAGATCGACAAGGAATCCGGCGCGCTGTTCGTCGATCGCTTCCTGCATACCGCGATGTTCTATCCCGGCAATTACGGGTTCATTCCGCATACGCTGTCGGCCGACGGCGACCCTTGCGACGTCCTCGTGGTGAGCCAGGTGCCGGTCGTCGCCGGCGCTGTCATCCGCTGCCGGCCGGTCGGGGCCCTCGTGATGGAAGATGAGGCCGGCGGCGACGAGAAGATCCTCGCGGTGCCGGTCGACACCCTGCATCCATTCTATGCCGGCGTGCAGAGCTACAAGGACCTGCCCGCCATCATGTGCGAGCAGATCGCGCATTTCTTCCAGCACTACAAGGATCTGGAAAAGGGCAAGTGGGTGACCATCGTGCGCTGGCTCGACACCGACGGCGCCGAGCAGCTCGTGATGGACGCGATCGCGCGCTACAACCCCAAGGATTGACGGCGCCGGTTTCGTTCCCGCGCGTTTGGCGAGCGCAGCGCCTCAAACGCCGTTCATTCCCGCTCAAGCAGGAATCCAGAAACTGCCAGGAACTGCTCGTGATTTGACTCTGGGTCCCCGCTTGCGCGGGGACCAACGGTAGATAGCCGCGTCATGGCTGCGCGCTTCGCCGGAGCGCCCGCTATTTCGCCTCGCCCTTCGGCTTTTTCAGCGCGTTGATCACCATGGTGGCGAGCGGCACGATCAGCGGCAGCGCGCTCTCGATCGGATGCTTGAACGAACGGCCGACGAAGCCGAATTGCTGCTGCATCAGCCGTGCGTCGTTCTGCAACGCCTCCATCGCCGATCTCTCGATCTCGTTGGCGAGCTCGAGTTCGCGGCCCGGCGCCTTGCGCGCGGCGATCAGCGCCAGAAGGCCGGCGAGGATGAAATTGGCGGCGCCGAGCGCGAGCGCGGATACGATCGTGCTCCAGAACTCGAGCAGCGCGAAAAACGCCGCCACCTCGAACAGCAACAGGCCGACCAGCGCAAGCAACACGGCCGCGGCGTTGAGCCCCGATTGTGCCAGCACATTGCGGAGCTTGATGTCGGCGATCGCCCGTTCCGCCCGGTAGAGCACGCGCAGATTGTGGATGAAGCGGTCCATGATCACCTCGCTCGCGCTATGAGACCGGCAACCAGCGCGCCGAGCAGGAACGCGGCGGCGACCGATGCAAAGGGATGCGCGGCGACGATGTCCTCGGCGTCGTCCGCAGCCTCCTCGAGCCGCTCCTGCAATTCGTGCAGGATGCGCTCGACCTCGCTGCGCGTATCGCCGGACTGCGCAGCCGCAGCGACATCGTTCGCAACGGCAGCAACCTCTTCCTCCACAACACGCGGGACCTGCCCAAGCTCGCGCCGCAAGGTCTCGAGTTCGCGTTTCAAGTCGCCGCCACGGGTCATGAATGAGATTGCCTTCGATCAGACTGATCTTGATCAGACAGCCTTGACTAGACCGCCTTGACTAAACTGCCTTGGCGATCCGTTCGTAAGCCGTCTTCAACTCCGAAGCGAGGAGCCCGAGCGCCGCACCGACATCCTTGGCGCTGCGATCGAGCTTGGCGCGGGCCTCGAAATTCTCCCACTTTGTCTCCAGTTTGCGCCACTCGTCCTGCGCCTCCATTGCGCCGAGATGCGCCTTCACCCGCGCCTCGTCGCGCAATTGCTTGAGGTCCGTAACGATTTGATCGAAATTCTGCATGATTCTGCTCCGCTTGTCTGGCCCGGCTTGCCATCATCCATGGCAAACGAGGCGCACGTGATCATTGACTTGTCGCAAACCGAAACTGTTCCAGAAGCTGTGGCCGCGCGCCAGATTTCCGCATCGGCACCTCGATAACGGCCTTAATGAATCGTGACGGATGCGGAACAGGTCCGGCAGCCGGTTGACGCATACCGCCGCGGACGGTTTTCTTCCGTTCACGATAACCTTCGTCATCCATTCCGCGTCATTCCGGGGCCTTCGCGAAGCGAAGGAGCCCGGAATCCAGGGCGGCGCGTTCGATATGTACGAGTCTGGATTCCGGGTTCGCGACTGCGTCGCGCCCCGGAATGACACTTACTGAACGGTCGCAGGGATTAGCGTTTGCATAAGCTCCCCGCAAAGCGCTTCCAGCTCCTGTTCAAGACGTGCTGAAGGCCTTGCCGAGACATAGACGGGATCATCCCGAACTACCTACAATCGCTCCGATTGTCGGACCTATGGGTGAAAGGGTCAATCGATGATGAAACCTCTGGTATTTTTGGTGCTGCTCATGATCGCACCGCAGGGTGCGAACGCGCAGCAGGCGGCTCCCGCAGGTCTCAAGCTCGTCAATGACTGCCTGAAGAATGCGGACAAGAACGACAAGCTCGGCACGTCCTGCATCGGGCTGATCGCGGATCCCTGCCGGGCCAAGACAAACAATGACACCGACAAAAACAGGGCCTGCGCGGCGCGCGAGCTTGCGGTCTGGAATGCGATCCTGGAAACCGCCAGCAAGCACGTGCGCGCCGGCGGCTTCAAGGAGACCACGAAAGCACTGGCCGATTCCGAGAAGGCCTGGGCGGCGCAGCGCGATGCCCTGTGCCCGGTCTTCGACAGGATCGAACCGGGCTTTTTGCCGGGCGACGCCAATTATTGCCGGATGCAGATCACGGCCAACCGCGCGCTGCTGCTTCGCAAGCTCGGCGACGGGGTGAACCCGCGTTAGCAAACTGGAATGCAAATCGGGATTACAGGACCATCGTGATCGCGCAACCTGACATCTTCACCGAGCCGTCCGATGTCGATCCCGACACGCTCGCCAATCTCGGCCCGTTGCGGCCGCTGGCCGGCGTATGGCGCGCGGAGAAAGGCATCGACCTGAACCCGAAGGCCGACGGACCGGAGCGGCGCGTCTTCATCGAGACGATCCACATGCTGCCGATCGATCCGCAGACCAACGGCCCGCAGCTGCTCTACGGCATGCGCTACCACATCCACATCAACACCGCCGAGGAAGACATCACCTTCCACGAACAGGTCGGCTATTGGCTGTGGGAGCCGGCCACCGGCCTCATCATGCAGACGCTCGCGATCCCGCGCGGTCAGGTCGCGCTCGCTTGCGGCCATGCGAAGGCCGACGACAGGACGTTCTCGGTCTCATCTAAGCGCGGCGCGACCGATTACGGCATCTGCTCGACCGATTTCCTCGAGACGTCGTTCCGGACCGACAGCTACCGGATCGACATCGCCTGCAATGCGGACGACACCTGGTCCTACGTCACGCACACGATGCTCGCGGTGCACGGCGCCGAGCCCGCCTTCGACCATACCGACCGCAACACGCTGCACCGGATCGGGCCGGCGCAGAAGAATCCGCTCATGCTGATCCTGGCGAACAAGGCGGGGGTCCCGAAACCGGCGGCTCAGCACCCGCTGTAGCGCGGCGCGCGACGGCTCATCCAGGCATCGAGCGCTTCGCGGTTATCGCGGGTCGGGACCATGCGCGCGAATTGCTCGCCTTCGATCGCGAGGCCTTCCGCGATGGAGGCGTTGAGGCCGTGCGTCACGGCCGCGATGATCCGCGCGGCGGCGAGCGACGAATGGCGCAGGATGCGCTCCGCCAGCTCGAACGACGCCTCGAGCAGCGTTTCGTGGGCGACCACGCGATTGACGAGACCGATCTCATAGGCGCGCTGCGGGGTGAACGCGTCGCCGGTGAGGAGAAATTCCAGCGCGCGCTTTCGCCCGGCGAGGCGCGGCAGGCGCTGCGTTCCACCGAATGTCGGCGGAATTCCAATATTGATCTCCGGCTTTGCGAATGAGGCGCGCTCGCTCGCGACCGCGAGGTGAACGGCTTCGGTGATCTCGCAGCCGCCGCCAAAGGCGATCCCGTTCACCGCAGCGATCACGGGTTTTGGAAACGACTCCAGACGCGACGTCATCGCCTGACCGCGCCGGACGAAGGCCTTCAGCGCCGCATCCGGACCGTTCCTGATGCTTTCGGAAAACTCGTGAATGTCGGCACCGGCCGAAAACGCACGATCGCCGGCGCCGGTCAGCACGACCGCATGCAAGCTCCCGTCGTCTTCGATCGCGTCGAGGATCTGCATCAGGCGGTCAATCAGCGCATAATTCAGGGCATTCAGTTTTTCGGGACGATTGAGCGTCACAAGCGCAATCGCCCCGCGCCGTTCGTTCAACACCAGCTCAGTCATGTTTGGATCTTTCCAAGTGATCACGTCCGCAAACGGTTCAAGCAGCCCGCAGCGTCACGGCCTGAAGCTGCGGTTGCCCGTGAGCCGCGCCACGATCTGTCGCTCCATGTCATCGGTCAGCTTCAGATCGGACAGGTACAGGTCGCGCCTCGCCGCCCGGGCGGCGCTGCGATCGCGGAGAAGCCGGACGGGGGCCAGGACAATGCCGCGCAGGGCATCGATCAGCCGGGCGGCGCCGACGCTGCGCAAGGCCGAAGCGTCAGATTCTGCAAAGTCACTCATAACCCGCCTCCATAAATGAGGATTTCTCGAAGCAGGTTTCTATTTCGGCCCGGTTTAGCTATCTTACAAACGATATTAACTCGCTCTATTTGTGAGATAATCTCATGCATTCAATTCCACCTCTGAATGCGCTCCGGGCCTTCGAAGCGTCGGCGCGGCATCTGAGCCTGACCAAGGCGGCGCAGGAGCTCAACGTCACACCGGGCGCGATCAGCCATCAGCTCCGCGGTCTCGAAGACGTGCTGCAGGTCAAGCTGTTCGAACGCGGCGTGCGGCAGATCGCACTCACACCGGCCGGCAAGATGCTCTATCCCGGCATCCAGAGAGGCTTCGCTCACATCGCGGATGCGCTGGCCGATCTGAAGCGTTCGGTCAGCCAGCAGGTGCTGGTCGTCAGCACCTCGCCGGGACTGACGTCGAAGTGGCTGGTGCCGCGGCTCTATCGCTTCACGAGCGACCATCCGGACATCGATGTCCGCATTTCGTCCTCGATCCATAACGCCAATTTCACGACCGACGGCGTACACATCGCGGTCCGCAACATGCCGGTTGGCGCGACATCCGATTCATCTCTGGTGGTCGAGAGGCTGTTCGAAATGAAGCTCGTGCCGGTGTGCAGTCCGCGCCTGATCGATAACACCACCTCGCTCACCCCGCAGACGATCGCGAGGATGCCGCTCATTCACGACGACACGCTGGCGCAGCGCGTCACCATACCGACCTGGGCCGACTGGTTTCGCGCGGCGAAGGTCGGAAAGGTCGATGCGGATCGCGGGCTGCATTTCGACAGCCCCGATCACGCGCTCAACGCTGCCACCGAGGGCGCGGGGGTCCTGCTCGCCCCTGACATCCTGGCCTATGACGATTTGCGGACCGGCCGGCTGGTGATCCCGGTACCGCTCGCCCTGCCGTCAGGCCGCGCCTATCACCTCGTTTATCCCAGGCGCGAGCGGCGGCACGCCGTCGAGGCGTTCAGCCGCTGGATCAAAAGGGAAGTCGAGCAGCTCGATCCGCACGATCAGCTGGGCTGATGATGGGCGCGCCCAGCGCGCAGGCGCAACCGTTCATTCCCGCGCAAGCGGGAATCCGGAAAGACACAAGCGAATGCATGGCGCCTTGACGCTGGGTGCCCCGCTTGCACCGGGACGACCGAGGACGGGAATGATGCTTACCCGCCGAGCTTCTGCTTCACCAACGCACTGGCTTTGGCAAAATCCATCTGGCCCGCGAATTTGCTTTTCAGCGCACCGACCACCTTGCCCATGTCCTTCATCGACGCAGCGCCGGTCTCGGCGATCGCCGCCTCGATGGCGGCCGTCACCTCGGCGTCCGACATCTGCTTCGGCAGATAGGACGAGATGATCGCGATCTCCTCGCCTTCCTGCTGCGCGAGTTCGGGCCGGCCGCCCTTCTCGTAGAGCTCCTTCGATTCCTGGCGCTGCTTGATCATCTTCTGCAGCACCGGAAGAAGGTCCGCATCGGACAGCGTCTTGCCGGTCGCGCGGGCCTCGATATCGGCGTTCTTGAAGGTCGAATTGATCATGCGCAACGTCGCGATCTTGCGCTCGTCCTTGGCCTTCATCGCCTCTTTCAAGGCGTTGTTGATGTCGTCGCGCAGCATGGACTGTTCTCCTTCAGCGCTGCGGCTCGGTCATACCGAAGCGGGCGGCACCGCAGTTCCGCCTGCATGTACCGCCCATGCGCGCAAAATCAAGCGCGGCGGTCCATCAGGTCGGCAATCGGCGCGGTCCGTACAGGATCACGGCGGCGCCGACGACGCAGATCGAGGCGCCGATGAGATCCCACCGGTCGGGGCGCGCGCCCTCCATCGCCCACAACCACATCAGCGAGGCGACAATATAGATGCCGCCATAGGCGGCATAGGCGCGGCCGGCATGCGAGGCGTCGACGAGGGTCAGGAGCCAGGCAAAGGTGGCGAGCGAGATCAGGCCCGGAACCAGCCACCAGAGCGGCTGTCCGAGCCGCAGCCACGCCCAGAAAGCGAAACATCCGGCGATTTCGGCCAGTGCCGCACAGACATAGACGAAAGCAGTTCGCATCTCTTGGTCCGAAATCCGCTCGATCAGCCGGTCCGGGGGTTGGCATTGCGCGCCGGGACGATTATTCAGGCCGCTTATGAACACCCTACACGATTCCGGCTGGGCGGAGCCTAAGGCGACCGCGCTCTTGGTGCTGGCCGACGGCACCGTCCTCGAAGGACATGGCCTTGGCGCCACCGGCTCCGCCGTCGGCGAAGTCTGCTTCAACACCGCGATGACCGGCTATGAGGAGATCCTCACCGATCCGTCCTATGCCGGCCAGATCATCACCTTCACCTTCCCGCATATCGGCAATGTCGGCACCAACGACGAAGATATCGAGACGGTGAACATGGCGGCGACGCCCGGCGCGCGCGGGGTGATCCTGCAGGGCGCCATCACCGATCCGTCGAATTACCGCGCCACCCGCCATCTCGACCAATGGCTGCGCGCCCGCGGCATTGTCGGGCTGTCCGGGATCGATACGCGCGCCCTCACCGCGCTGATCCGCGAAAAGGGCATGCCGAATGCGGTGATCGCGCACGAGCCGTCCGGCAAGTTCGATCTCGACGCCCTGAAGAAGGAAGCCCGCGAATGGCCGGGCCTCGTCGGCATGGATCTCGTGCCGATGGTGACGAGCACGCAGCGCTTCACCTGGGACGAAGGCGAATGGGCCTGGGGCAAGGGCTATTCGCGCGTCGACAATCCGGAATTCCATGTGGTGGCGATCGACTACGGGGTGAAGCGCAACATCCTGCGTCTCCTCGCCTCGAATGGCTGCAAGGTGACGGTGGTGCCGGCGACGACATCCGCCGAGGACATCATGGCGCTCAAGCCGGACGGGGTGTTCCTGTCGAACGGGCCAGGCGATCCGGCGGAGACCGGCAAATACGCGGTCCCGGTGATCCGCGAAATGGTCGACAAGAGCGTCCCGACCTTCGGGATCTGTCTCGGGCACCAGATGCTCGGCATCGCGCTCGGCGGCAAGACGGTGAAGATGCATCAGGGCCATCACGGCGCCAATCATCCGGTGAAGGATCTCACCACCGGCAAGGTCGAGATCACCTCGATGAATCACGGCTTCGCGCTGGACAAGGATTCGCTGCCCGGCAATGTCGAGCAGACGCATATCTCGCTGTTCGATGGATCGAACTGCGGCATCGCGCTCAAGGACAAGCCGGTCTTCTCGGTGCAGTATCACCCCGAGGCTTCACCGGGGCCGCGCGACTCGCATTATCTCTTCAAACGGTTCGTCGAGATGATGCGCGAGCACAAGAAGCGCGCCGCGACGGCTTGAGGTTTTCTTTCGGAGTTCGCCGTTGCCGCTGCATTACCGCGACTCCATCTCCAAGACACGGCTCGATGCGCTCGCCGACGCGATGTTCGGCGTCGCGATGACGCTGCTCATCGTCGATATCCGCCTCCCCGAAGACTTCGACCCGAAGACTAGCAAAGAGCTTCTGAATGCGATTGCCGAACTGCAATCGAAATTCCTCGTCTATGTGATCACCTTCTTCGTGGTCGGCCTGCGCTGGCTCGGCAACAGCAAGCTCGCCTCGGGCGAGGACATCGTGACCGGGCAGTTCGCCCGCTGGACGCTGCTGCACCTGTTCCTGATCACCTGCCTGCCGTTCTCGACCATGCTGATCGGGCGCTATAGCGAGCTCGCACCGGCGGTGTGGGTCTATGCCGCCAATATGGGAATCTCGGCGCTGGTCGCGATCCGCCTCAACGCCATCGCAGGCCACGAGGGCTGGCACACCGACGATCTGCGCGAAGGCACCTGGTCGCTGTGGCTGCTCGTCCTCAGTGCCGCCCTGTCGGTTGCGATCAGTTTCTACGATCCGGGGCTTGCGATGCTTGCCTATCTTCTGAATTTCGCCGCTCCGTTTCTGGGGCGGGGTGGCGCACACCGGAAGAAGTCCGGGTAGAGCATGGACCGCTCGTTTGGAGCTCTCGCATCCTTTTTCCGGCTAGACGATGCAGGCTGGGAGCGTCACGCCAATCCGTGGAGCGTATGGACACGCGTTGCGATCTGGCCGATGCTTGCGCTTGCCTTGTGGAGCATCCACTGGATCGGCTGGTGGGCTGCCGTTCCGCTTGCACTGATCGCGATCTGGACCACCGTCAATCCGCGCGCTTTTCCGCCACCCCGTTCGACTCGAAGCTGGGCCTCGCGCGGCGTCTTCGGCGAACGCATCTATCTGGCGCGCGACGTTAACATTCCAGCTCACCATCGCATCGCCGCGCGATGGCTCGCCGGCATTTCCGGCGCCGGCAGCATCGTCATGATGGCCGGCTTGATCATAACATCACTGCCGCTCTTTATCGCGGGAGCGTTGACGGCCTTCTGCGCCAAGATGTGGTTCGTCGCTCGCATGGCCTCGCTGTTCGACGACATGGCGCGGGATCATCCGCGCTATGCCGCCTGGCTTCGCTGAGCGGCGGCCGCTGCTGGTTCTTCTTCAGGTCCCAGATCGCGCCGCTGCCGGCGCGCCAGCCGGAAATGACAGGCATGGTCGCGGACCACCCCCGGCGCTAGCCGAACGGTAGCCGTGCTGCGCAACGCCGCGCTATAAGAGCGCATGAGCGACTGGGTCAGGTTTTTCGATTCCGATCACGCCATCTACGTGAATGCGCGGCACAAAGAGGTGCACGCGATCGTCACCGGCGATGGCATGCTGGCGCATATCAATTCGGGCAACCGCGTTCTCGACTATGGCTGCGGCGAGGCCGCCTATGCCGAACGCCTGATGAGCAAGGCGGCTCGTCTGACGCTGTGCGAGGCGGCGCCCAATCTCCGCGAGCGGGTGAAGCACCGTATCGCCAGGCAGCCGAATATCGCGATGCTGTCGCCGGAGGAAGTCGCAGCGTTGCCGGACGGATCGTTCGACGTCGTGATCCTGCACTCGGTCTCGCAATACCTGTCGCCCGATGAGCTCGATGGTCTGTTCGCAACCTTTCACCGGCTGCTCGGCCCAAACGGCAAGCTTGTGGTCGGCGATGTGGTGCAGCCCGACACGCCGGCGTGGAAGGACGCGTTGGCCTTGCTGCGCTTCGGGTGGAATGACGGCTTCTTCGTCGCTGCGGTAGGCGGTCTCGCGCGGACCGCGTTCTCCGATTACTCCAAGCTGCGAAAGGACGCGGGCCTGACGCGCTACGCCGAACCGGAGATGCTGGCGAAGCTCGGCCGCGCCGGATTTCGAGCCGCGCGCGCCGGACACAATATCGGGCATCTGCAGACGCGCATGACCTTCACCGCGCTGAAAGCATAGCGGATTTTCCGCGCGTCCGGACGTTTACCTTATTCGTTAGTAATCACTGCAAGCGAGGCTTGATCGGTAACCTTTCGGGGCTATCGTCTATCCCGGCCCGGTGGCGGAGCGGAGACGCAAGGTCCTGCAAAGACCTCCAGCCTGGTTCGAATCCAGGCCGGGCCTCCAATCTCTTGTTTTACGAAGCGATCGCTTTGCATCCCGCCAGGAGCGCGGCCGCGCGCCCTAGCCGGCCTTGCGGGTCATGCCGAGACTGTTCTCGACCGCGGATTGGATATCGGCATCGCTGACCTGCAGACCGACGACGCGCTCGGAGGACGCGCCACATCCGGCACAGACGAAGCACTGATGCTCACCGCCGGCCGAGGGCTGGCGGCGAACGCAATGCATGTTGTTGCCGCATTCCATGCAGGAAATCGGCGCAACCGTAGCGGAATTGGCAAAATTGAACGGATCTCTGGAAACCATCTGGCGTCCCCTGTTACGCAGGCGGGAGCACAAGTGGTCTCTCGGCCATCGGCGCCCACAGGACTATGCCATTGCCGATGATGAAGTGATCATAACACCATTGGTACGCATGAGCTACGCAATATGACGTAGCGAAGCGGAAAACTGTTTGCCCCAATATTTGAGTGCAAGCGGCGTTGCATCGGACTGTGCGCCGCACACAAGGAACAATTACCGGCATTGTCGCTTCACGTTGCATGAATGCGGAGAAGCACAATGACTGAAACAAGAGAGACATACGACCTGATCGGAAGCGACAAGGTCGAAGGCACGAATGTGTACGATCCGGACGGCAAACAGGATCGGATCGATCGAGCGCGTGATGATCGGCAAGCGCTCGGGCAAGGTGGATTATGCGGTGCTCAGCTTCGGCGGCTTCATGGGCATCGGCGACGAGCATTATCCGCTGCCCTGGGCTTCGCTGAAATACAATACCGATCTCGGCGGCTATCAGGTCCACGTCACCGAGCAACAGCTCAAGGGCGCGCCGAAATATTCCAACGACGACGAGTGGGACTGGACCGACCCGTCACGCGGCCGCAAGGTCTCCGATTATTACGGATCGACCTGGGCGTATTGATTGGGCGTATTGATGAGGCCTGAACGGCCGATCCAGGTCATCGCAGCAAAAGAACCCGGCGTCACGCCGGGTTCTTTCTTTCTCCAGTGGATCGCTCAGGCCCCACGCACCGCGCCCGGTTGCTGATCGGGCGCACCATTGGGCTGGCTTTCGACATCATGTTTCATCGTGCCGCGCGGCGCTGCGTCCTGCATGCGCGGGAGATCCTTGTCGGGTGGCACCGGATCGACCATCGGGCGGTCTTCGTTCGGATGCGGTGCCGGAGGATTCTCGACCGGATAGGGCTGGCCCGGCTCTTCGGCCGGCGGCTGCGGGGGGTGTACGGGTTCTTTTGCCATGCCCAGTCAACCGCAGAATGCGGCGCGAGGTTCCGTGTGCAACCCGTGATCCTTGTCGCGCACGCAAGGAGTGGAAAGACCTACCGATCGCACGACGGAAATCGCATTCGTTTCCCGTCGGCGCGAACATTGGAATCCTGTTTCATTGACCCCCGGCGGGACCGCGCGCGATAGTTCCATCATAGCCACGCTGGCTATGAATGCCTTTGCCGGGGGGACCTGTCATGCGTCGTCATTCTGCCATCCGCTTCGCCTCTCTGCCCTTGCTGGTCGCAGCACTATGGCTCACCGCCAACCTTGCAGCGAAAGCCGCGTATCTGACGCCGGCGCAGGTCGATGTCACCCAGTTCATTGCACCGCCGCCCGCGCCCAACTCGGAGGAGCAAAAGCGCGACCTGAAAGCGGTTCTCGACGCGCAGTCCGTGCGCACGCCTGCCGAAATCAAGCGCGCCAATGAAACCGAGCAGCTGTCCGTCTTCTCCTTCGCGGACGTGCTTGGGCCCTCGTTCAACAAGGAGAAGCTGCCGAAGACCGCCGCGCTATTCCAGCAGATCTACGATGACACGCTCGTGCTGCTGCGGATCGGCAAGGACCGCTGGAATCGCCCGCGGCCATTCCTGGTGAGCAAGGATGTCCAGCCGTCCGGCCAGCAGCCGAAAAGCAGCGCCTATCCGAGCGGCAATGCCTGGCTCGGGCATCTCTATGCCATCGTGCTTGCGGACATCCTGCCGCAGAAAAGCGCCGTGCTTTTCGCGCGCGGCCGGGAGACCGGCGACAATCGCGTGATCGCGGGCGTGCATTACCCGAGCGATCTCGAAGGCGGCAGGCAGGCCGCCGTTGCGATGGCCGCCGTGTTGTTTACCGCGCCGGGTTTCCAGAAGGATCTCGCTGCGGCACGCGCCGAGTTGCGCGACGCGGGCTTCTAGCCCGCGCACGCGACCACCGATCAATCCTGCGCCTCGCCGACCGTATCGGCCATCGCGGCGCCGCGCGCACCGATCGGCTTTTCCGGACCCGTCGTGGTGTCGCGCGCGGTCTGATGCTCGATCTCCGAATTGATCTCGGCTCCGACGAGGATGACGATGGACGTCATCCACAACCACATCATCAGGCCGATGCCGGCGCCGAGCGATCCGTAGGTCGCGTCATAATTCGCGAAACGGCTGAGATACCAGGACAGCGCTGCGGAGCCCGCGAGCCAGGCGACGGTCGCGAAAATGCTGCCGACGCTGACCCAATGCCATTTCGGCGCCTCGCGGTCCGGACCGAAGCGATACAGCACCGCAAGTCCGAACAGCATGATGAGAAGCAGCACCGGCCAGCGTGCAAGATGCGTCAGCGTCTCCGCGAAGGTGCCGAGCCCGAGGAACGACAGCACCACCGGCAGCACGATCACCGCGCCGAACGCGATCAGCAGCACGCCGATCGCACCGACGGTCAAGGTCAGCGAGATCAGGTTCAGCTTGAAGAAGCCGCGCTTCTCCTCCTCGCCATAGATCACGTTGAGCGCATCGATGATCGCCTTCATCCCGGCATTGGTGCTCCAGATCGCCAGCGCGAGGCCGAACAGGAAGGTGAAGCTGAGCTGGCCGTCGCCGCGCGAGACGATGCGCGTCACCTGCTCCTGCACGATGCCGTAGGCCTGCTCCGGCATCACCGTCGACAGGAACTGGAGCTGGTCGGAGATCGTCGAGGCGGCGGCGAACAGGGCATACGACGACACCAGCGCGGTGATCGCCGGAAACAGCGCGAGCAATCCGTAGAACACCACGCCCGCGGCGACCGCGAGCACGCGATCGCGTCCGATCTCCTTGTAGGTGCGGATCGCGATGTCCTTCCAGCCGGCCCAGGGGATCTGCCAGGCCGAGGTCGCCTGCCGTCCCCGGCCGGGCTCACGGGAGCGCCGGTGCTGGTCGGCGATGGGCTCATCGCGCTCCTGCCGCTCACCGAATGGGCGGGAGGTATCGCCGGCCTTCGGGGCGTCCACGGCTTCCTGGGAGGAGGCGCTGGGGTGCTCCGGGCCGGCGGATGGGGCTCTGGACCCGCGCGCCTGCGCGAGCCTGCCAAGCGCGGCCCCTGCCGCAAGACCGGCGAGCCAGAGCGGCAGGCTGATCGGCTTTGCATCCAACGACTTGGCGGGCGGCATGAAGGGTGGGTCCGGGCGGTAAGAATTGGTTTGCCGCTAACGCGAGGCTCACCGCAAAGTTGCCCACAAATCGCCGTCGCGGGCTTCCCCCCTCCCCGATTCTGGTCTAGACACGCGCCCGCGCGGGGCCATATGCCTCGCCCGAGGGCCAAGGACGCGCGCAAAGCGCGCCTTTTTTTTATGTGCGTTAAGCCCCCCACATCCGGGTACCTGCGGAGCCGATGCCGAAACGAACCGACATCAAATCGATCCTGATCATCGGCGCGGGCCCTATCGTCATCGGACAGGCCTGCGAATTCGACTATTCGGGCACCCAGGCCTGCAAGGCCCTGAAGGAAGAGGGCTACCGGATCGTCCTGGTCAATTCCAATCCGGCGACGATCATGACCGACCCGGAACTGGCCGACGCCACCTATATCGAGCCGATCACTCCGGAAATCGTCGCCCGCATCATCGAGAAGGAGCGGCCTGACGCGCTGCTGCCGACCATGGGCGGGCAGACCGCGCTGAATTGCGCGCTCTCGCTCAAGAAGATGGGCGTGCTCGACAAGTTCGGCGTGCAGATGATCGGCGCCACGGCCGAGGCGATCGACAAGGCTGAAGATCGCGAGCTGTTCCGCGAGGCGATGAAGAAGATCGGCCTGGAGACGCCGCGTTCGGCGCTCGCCAATGCCTCGGTTCTGAAACAGGCCGACCGCGACAAGTACAACGCCGAAATCGCCGCCATCAGAGCGAGGCACCTGCCGCCTGACGAGCAGACGAAAGCGCTCGCCGCCTTTGAGGCGAACTGGGCCGCGGGCGACGCCGAGCGAAAGAAGAAATACATCGAGCGCGGGCTGATCGAGGCGCTGGAAGCCTTGTCGGTGATCGGCCTGCCGGCGATCATCCGTCCCTCCTTCACGCTCGCCGGCACCGGCGGCGGCATCGCCTATACCCGCGAGGAATTCCTCGACATCATCGAGCGCGGGCTCGACGCCTCGCCGACCAACGAAGTGCTGATCGAAGAATCGGTGCTCGGCTGGAAGGAATTCGAGATGGAAGTGGTCCGCGACAAGGCGGACAATTGCATCATCGTCTGCTCGATCGAGAACGTCGATCCGATGGGCGTGCATACCGGCGACTCGATCACCGTCGCGCCGGCGCTGACGCTCACCGACAAAGAATACCAGATCATGCGCGACGCCTCGATCGCGGTGCTGCGCGAGATCGGGGTGGAGACCGGCGGCTCCAATGTGCAGTTCGCGGTCAATCCGGCGGACGGCCGCCTCGTCGTCATCGAAATGAATCCGCGGGTGTCGCGTTCGTCCGCGCTCGCGTCCAAGGCGACCGGCTTTCCGATCGCAAAGGTCGCGGCGAAGCTCGCGGTCGGTTACACGCTCGACGAGATCGCCAACGACATCACCGGCGGCGCGACCCCGGCCTCGTTCGAGCCGACCATCGATTATGTGGTGACGAAAGTCCCGCGCTTCGCCTTCGAGAAATTCCCCGGCGCTTCGCCCGTCCTCACCACCTCGATGAAGTCGGTCGGCGAAGCCATGGCGATCGGCCGCAACTTCCAGGAATCGCTGCAGAAGGCGCTGCGCTCCCTCGAGACCGGCCTGACCGGCCTCGACGACATCGAGATCGAAGGCGTCGACGAGGGCGACGACAAGAATGCGATCCGCGCCGCGCTCGGCACGCCGACCCCGGACCGCATCCTGAAAGTGGCGCAGGCGATGCGGCTCGGTCAGGACGACGAGACCATCCACGCGAGTTGCAAGATCGATCCGTGGTTCCTCGCCCAGATCCGCGGCATCGTGGAGACCGAAGAGCAGATCAAGAAGAAGGGCCTGCCGGCGACGCCGGGCGCGCTGCGCCGCCTCAAGGCGATGGGCTTTTCCGATGCACGGCTCGGCAAATTGACCGGGCAGAGCGCGGCCGAGGTGACGGCGAAACGGCATGCGCTGAATGTGCGGCCGGTGTTCAAGCGCATCGACACCTGCGCCGCAGAATTCGCCTCGCCCACGGCTTACATGTACTCGACCTACGAGGCGCCGTTCGCCGGCACCGCCTCGAACGAAGCGGCGCCCTCCGACCGCAAGAAGGTGGTCATCCTCGGTGGCGGTCCGAACCGCATCGGACAGGGCATCGAATTCGATTATTGCTGCTGCCACGCCTGCTTCGCGCTGAAGGATGCGGGCTACGAGACCATCATGGTCAACTGCAATCCGGAGACCGTGTCGACCGACTACGACACCTCGGATCGCCTGTATTTCGAGCCGCTGACCGCCGAAGACGTCCTCGAAATCATCGATGTCGAACGCTCGCGCGGCACCCTGCATGGCGTGATCGTGCAGTTCGGCGGCCAGACCCCGCTCAAGCTCGCCGAACCGCTTGAGAAGGCGAATGTGCCGATCCTCGGCACCTCGCCCGACATGATCGACCTTGCCGAGGACCGCGACCGGTTCAAGAAGCTGCTCGACAAGCTCGGCCTCAAGCAGCCGCAGAATGCAATCGCGTCCTCACCGGAACAGGCGCGCAAGATCGCCGGCGAGATCGGTTTTCCGATCGTGATCCGGCCGTCCTATGTGCTCGGCGGGCGCGCGATGGAAATCGTGCATGACGTCCATCAGCTCGATCGTTATCTGGCGCGGCTGATCGGCGACCTCGACCGCCCGTCCGAGCTCGTGGTGTCGGAAAAGCGCCCGCTCCTCCTCGACCGCTATCTGTCGGACGCGATCGAAGTCGATGTGGACTGCCTCGCCGACGGCAAGGACACCTTCATCGCCGGCATCATGGAGCATATCGAGGAAGCGGGCGTGCATTCGGGCGACAGCGCCTGCGCATTGCCCCCGCATTCGCTCGATGCCGATCTCATTGCCGAGCTCGAACGGCAGACCCGCGCGCTGGCGCTCGCGCTGAAGGTCGGCGGGCTGATGAATGTGCAATACGCGATCAAGGATCGCGAGATCTACGTGCTGGAGGTCAATCCCCGCGCTTCGCGCACGGTGCCGTTCGTCGCCAAGGTGATCGGACTGCCGGTTGCGAAGATCGCCTCGCGCATCATGGCCGGCGAGAGCCTCGCTAGCTTCAAGCTCACTCCGCCGCGCATCGAGCATATCGGCGTCAAGGAAGCCGTCTTCCCGTTCGCCCGCTTCCCCGGCGTCGACACCGTGCTCGGCCCCGAAATGAAGTCGACCGGCGAGGTCATGGGCATTGCCCGAAGCTTCGAGACCGCCTTCGCAAAGTCGCAGCTCGGAGGCGGCACGCGGGTGCCCCGCTCCGGCACCGTGTTCGTCTCGGTCCGCGATTCGGACAAGCCGCGGATCGTGGAGGCGCTGCGGACCCTCGTGGGCCTCGGCTTCCGGATCATCGCCACCTCCGGCACCAAGCGCTTTCTCGACGAGCACGGGGTGCCGTCCACCAAGATCAACAAGGTGCTGGAGGGCCGTCCGCATATCGTGGACGCCATCAAGAACGGCGACGTCCAGCTGGTTTTCAACACCACCGAGGGGGCCCAGGCGCTGGCGGACTCGACGTCGCTGCGGACCGCGGCCCTCTTGCATAAAGTGCCGTACTACACCACTCTTTCGGGAGCCGTCGCGGCGGCGCGAGGAATAAAAGCCTTCCTTGAGGGGGATCTCGAGGTCCGCGCGCTGCAAAGCTATTTCGGCGGCCGGAACTGAAAACAGTTCCGGCGTGTTGGTGACGGTTGTTTTTTGGACAAGGGTTCCGGTCGCGTGCCAGCATAAACCGCCGGCTCGCGATCAGCACTTTTGTCTGTAATCTGCTCCCGCCGGCCTTTTCGGCCGCAAGGGGGCCATGAGGTTGGAAGACGATGGACAAGATTCCAATGACCGCGGCAGGCTACACGGCTCTGGAGAACGAGCTGAAGCATTGCCAGCAGGTGGAACGCCCGCGCATCATTCAACAGATTACCGAAGCGCGCGGCCATGGCGATCTTTCGGAAAATGCGGAGTATCACGCCGCCAAGGAAGCGCAGTCGCACAACGAGGGCCGCATCGCCGAGCTTGAGGACAAGCTGGCGCGCGCCGAGGTGATCGACGTCTCCAAGCTGTCCGGCGACACCGTGAAATTCGGCGCGACCGTTACGCTGATCGACGAGGACACCGAGAAGAAGCAGGTCTGGCAGATCGTCGGCGAACCGGAGGCCGATGCCAAGTCCGGCCGCATTTCGATCTCATCGCCGCTCGCCCGCGCTCTGCTCGGCAAGAAGAAGGGCGCGAGCGTCGAAGTCGTGACCCCCGGCGGCGCCAAGGCTTATGAGGTTTTGAAGGTGGAGTGGCGATAATTCATTCGCACACGGCGCTTTCTCTGTGATCGAAATGCCCGGCCCAGCGCCGGGCATTTTGTTTTCGGCGCCGGCGGTCAAACCGCCGCGGTCTTCGACAGGTCCATCGGAACCGCGGGCTCATCCTTCGAGGCGCGAAGCGTGAGCGAGGTTTTGACGTTGCGGACATGCGGTGCGGCCGTGAGTTCGCTGACGAAGGCCTGGAAGGTCTTCAGGTCCGGCGCAACGCATTTGAGGATGAAGTCGACCTCGCCCGACAGCATCCAGCATTCGCGGACCAGCGGCTGCGCCCGCACGAAGCTTTCGAAGGCGGACAGATCGGATTCAGCCTGGCTCGACAGATGGACAAGGGCGAAGGCCGTGAGCTCGAAGCCGAGCCGCTTCTCGTCGAGCAGCGCCCGGTAGCCGCGGATGTAACCGGCCTCCTCCAGCGCCCGCACCCGCCGCAGGCAGGGTGGCGCCGAAATTCCGACCCGGCGGGCGAGTTCCACATTGGTCATGCGGCCGTCCTGCTGGAGTTCCGCGAGAATCTTCCAGTCGATCGCGTCCAGTCGCGCGAGCATGCCGGCCGGGCCTCCTTGTGTCGGTCTGTCCGGCAACCATAGCCATTCGAGGCCCGGCGCGAAATAAAATTGCGTGGAACCGGTTCCAGCCGATTGTTCTGTGATGCTTTTGGGCAGGCCGGGTTGCGTTGCTTGCATAGCTCGGCCAAATGCCTAAATTCCAACGGCCATTGCCCCGCCGCGAGCCGCTCGCCGCGCCCTCGGTACTTCCACGGACTGCACTATGACCAAGACCACGCATGCCAAGGTTGTCATCATCGGCTCGGGGCCGGCGGGTTACACCGCCGCGATCTACGCCGCGCGGGCGATGCTGGAGCCGGTGCTGATCCAGGGCTACCAGCCGGGCGGTCAGCTCACGATCACCACCGATGTGGAGAACTATCCGGGCTTCGCCGATGTGATCCAGGGCCCGTGGCTGATGGAACAGATGCAGAAGCAGGCCGAGCATGTCGGCACGCGCATCGTCACCGATCACGTCAACGATCTCGACACGTCGTCCCGCCCCTTCCGGCTGGCCTGCGATTCCGGCGACGTCTATCTCGCCGAGACCGTGATCCTTGCGACCGGCGCGCAGGCGCGCTGGCTCGGCCTGCCGTTCGAAGAGAAGTTCAAGGGATATGGCGTCTCGGCCTGCGCCACCTGCGACGGCTTCTTCTATCGCGGCAAGGAGGTGATGGTCATCGGCGGCGGCAACAGCGCGGTCGAGGAAGCGTTGTTCCTCACCAATTTCGCCAGCAAGGTGACGCTGGTGCATCGCCGCGACAGCCTGCGCGCGGAGCGGATCCTGCAGGACCGGCTGTTCAAGCATCCGAAGATCGAAGTGGTGTGGGACAGCGTGGTCGACGATCTCGTCGGAACCGATAATCCGCACAAGGTGACGGGCGCGTTCCTGCGCAACCTGAAGACCGGCGCCGTCACCGAACGCAAGGTCGATGGCGTGTTCGTCGCCATCGGTCATTCGCCGTCCACCGAGCTCGTGAAAGACAAGGTGGAGATGAAGCCGAACGGCTATGTCGCAACTGCGCCGTTCTCGACCGCGACGTCGGTGCCGGGCCTGTTCGCCGCAGGCGATGTCACCGACGATATCTACCGGCAGGCCGTCACCGCTGCCGGCATGGGCTGCATGGCCGCTCTCGAGGCCGAACGTTTCATCGCCGCGCACGAAGGTTTGCGCGCGGCTGCAGAATAAGGCGGTGCCGCTTTGCTCCAGCAGCGATCAAGGTTCTCCATGACCTCAATGGATTGGGACAAGCTGAAGGTGTTCCATGCCGCTGCGGAAGCCGGCAGTTTCACTCATGCAGGCGAACAACTCGGACTCTCGCAATCGGCGGTGTCGCGGCAGGTCAGCGCACTGGAACAGGCGCTGAATGTGTCGCTGTTTCACCGCCACGCGCGCGGGCTGATCCTGACCGAACAGGGCGAGCTCCTGTATCGCACGGCGCATGAAGTGTTCATGAAGCTCGAGTCGGCCCGCGCCAAGCTGACCGACAGCCGCGAGCGGCCGAACGGCGATCTCAAGGTGACGACCACCGTGGGCCTCGGCAATCACTGGCTGACGCCAAAGCTCGGCGAGTTCATCGATCTCTATCCGGATATCCGCATCTCGCTGATCACCACCGACGAGGAACTCGATCTCGCGATGCGCGAGGCCGACGTTGCGATCCGTCTGCGCATCCCGACACAGCCGGACCTCATCCAGCGCAAATTGTTCTCGGTGCATTTCCATCTTTACGCGTCGCCGGAATACCTGAAGCGCTTCGGCACGCCGTCCAAGGTGGACGACCTCGACAACCATCGCGTCATGCTGCTCGGCGGCGGCAATATCCCGACCTTCCTGCAGAACCGGAACTGGCCGCTGGAAATCGGCCGTGAAGGCAAGGGGCCGCGCACGCCGATCCTCGTGGTGAACAACATCCTTGCGCTGCTGCGGGCCTGTCAGAAAGGCATCGGTATTGCGCTCCTCCCCGATTACCTCATCGAGGAAAACGAGGGGCTGGTGCAGCTTCTTGGCCAGGCGGATCCGATTACCCTCGACGCCTATTTCGTCTACCCCGAAGAACTGAAGTCGGTCGCGCGCGTGCAGGTATTCAGGGATTTCCTTGTGTCCAAGGCGCAGCGCTGGGCGTTCTGATCGACCGTTCCGTTATCGAGAGCGCTGTGCGCTTTGCGGCGGAGGCATGGCCGATCGTCTTGCGAGCAGCGCATGGCTGACCAACGTGCGCGTGCGTTGTCGGCCCGCTCTTGCGAATTCATACTTCACACATGCTGGATGCGGATGGTTTTCGAATCCTCCCAGATCGCAACCGACGCAGACAGTGATTCCCCTCTGGAAGGTGATTGCCGGCCTTCCCGCGCCGGCAAGAACTCAACCGGGCCGCTCCCCTCGCGGCCCGGTTTTTTCTTGATCACGCGGCGTGTTGCAGCGGCTTTGCCGCGAGCCGCTTCGCGGCGGAAGCGGCAGCGTCGATTAGCGGCGCTGGCCGTGGATCAGGATCAGGCCATCGTACCCTTCGAGCAGCAGCATGATCTCGCTGGCGCACGCTTCCGCATCGGGAACTTGTGCCTGTGTCAGCTTGGTGACATCGGCGCGCTCGGCGAGCGCCCCGCGAAGGCGGGGATGCAGAGTCAAAGCGGAATGCTTTGCATTGTGACCTTCCGGATTCCTGCTTGCGCGGGAATGAACGGAGGCTGTGGCAAACCGCGCGCGCCGTTGGGCGCTCGGAATCACGCGTAGAGCCGCTCGTTGTCCAGGCCCTTGTAGAGATCGGCCACCCATTCGCCGTATCCGTTGAACAACAGCGTCGGGACGCGCTTGCCGCCGGCGCCGATCACTTCTTCCGTCGCCTGGCTCCAGCGCGGATGATCGACCTTCGGATTCACATTGGCCCAGAAGCCATATTCGCTTGCCTGCAGCGACTCCCAATACGACTTCGGCCGCTTGTCGGTGAAGTGAAAGCGCACAATCGATTTCACCGACTTGAAGCCATATTTCCACGGCACAGCAAGGCGCAGCGGCGCACCGTTCTGCCGCGGCGCGGGCTTGCCATAGACACCGGTCACGAGGAACGCGAGGTCGTTGGACGCTTCGGCGATGGTGAGCCCTTCCGTGTAAGGCCACGGATACCAGGTCTGCCGCTGGCCCGGCGCCATCGCGGAATCCTTGAAGGTTTCCATCTGCACGTATTTCGCCGACGACAGCGGCTTTGCGAGTTCGAGGAGCTTCGCCAACGGAAAGCCGGTCCACGGAATCGTCATGCTCCAGGCTTCCACGCAGCGCAGCCGGTAGATGCGTTCTTCCAGCGGCATCTTGCGAATGAGATCGTCGACGCCGATCTCGAACGGCTTCTCGACCATGCCATCGATCTTCACCGTCCACGGCCTGATCTTCAGCGCCTGCGCGCGCTGCGAGATGTATTTGTCGCCGCCGAATTCATAGAAATTGTTGTAGCTGGTGACGGTCTTCTCGTCGGTGAGCGGGCGATCCACCGGATAGGTCGAATTGACCTTGGTGGGATAAAGGTCCGTCGTCGGATCCGGCAGCTTATCGACATCGGACAGGCGCTGGGCCCCGGCATAGCCGCCGATCATGAGCGCACTGACGCCGCCCGCGATGATCGCACGGCGGCTCAGGAAATAATGCTCCGGCGTGACCTCATGTTCAGGCGCTTCCCAACCGCGGCGGCGAATGATGTTCATCGCGTGTCTCCGGACTTTTCCGTGTCCAGCATGACATACGCAGCGCCCTGTGACGCCGCAAATCACGCATCCGCGAAAGCAAAATGATGGCGGCGGCGCGTAACAATCGCCGGTGTGCGTCCGAATAATAGGGAGCGGCGCGTGTGCTCCGGGGCGCTAGCGCAGATGCGCCGCTACGATGGCGCGGCCCGCTTCGATGAAATTGCAGGCTGGGCCCTGATGCCCGGTCGACTGGGTGCAGACCAGCGCGCCTTCGAGCAGCATGAAGAGCTGATCGGCAAGGAGTTCCGGCTGGGTCGCGCCGGCCTCGCGGCACAAGGCGACGAGCTTGGCGCGCGAATCCTGCTTGCATTGCTCGATCACGCAGCGGGCCGGGTGATGCTTCTCGGGAAGTTCCACCGCGGCGTTGGCCAGCGCGCAGCCGCGCGACTTCGGATCGCTGACGTTGCGCGCGGCCTCCACCAGCCAGGCCTCGAGCTGCGCACGCGGGTCGCCGGGATGCTCGGCCTCGAAGGTGGACCAGGCGCTGTGTTTCTCGGCCGCGAGCCCGCGCAGATATTCCGCGACCAGCGCATCCTTCGAGTCGAAGTGGCGGTAGAGCGTCATCTTGTTGGTGCCGGCCGCTTCCGCGATGGCCTCGACGCCGACCGCCCGGATGCCGTGGCGATAGAACAGCTCCCGCGCCGCCGCGATGATCCGCTCGCGAGGCGGCAGCCGTTCGGACCCTACTACTTTAGTCGCAATCATTTCGTCTGCCATAGCTCGCCCCTTGACATGGGTGTTACCGGTCAGTAACTAGCAGGTGTTACCGGTCAGTACCATAATCAAGTGGTGCCGGCCAATCCCCAGATCGACCGGAGGCACCTATGCATTTCCCCATCTACGGCAATTACAACGCGACTGAAAGGGCCGCCCGCATCCGCTCCCTGACCTTTCCCGAGATCCTGACCGACCCGCTGGTCCGGATGGTCATGAAGGCCGATGGCGTCGATCCGGCGGCCCTGGAGACGGAGCTTTCAGACATTGCGGCGTCGCTTGACGCCACCGAGGCCGAGGGCGCGCCCTGCCCGCTCCTCGCCTGCTGAACCTTCAGGCGCGGCGATTCCTCCCGCCGCGCCGAAGCGCCGGGCGGCCCTCATCGTCCCCATCGGCCGTCCGGCGCCAAACTCTTCTCCATCGAAAGGAAGCTTCCATGAGCCCAACCGCCGCAACGGCGAAAGCCGCACAGGCCGCTGAACCTCTGTTCGAGCCATATCAGCTTGGCCCTCTCCACCTTTCCAATCGCATGGTGATGGCCCCGATGACCCGGAGCCGGGCCCTCGCCGGCAATGTGCCGAACCCCCTCGCCGAGACCTATTACCGCCAGCGTGCGAGCGCGGGACTGATCGTCACGGAAGGCTCCCAGGTCAGCCCGCAAGGTCAGGGCTATATCCGCACCCCCGGCATCCATTCCCCCGAACAGGTCGCGGCATGGCGCAAGATCACCGCCGCGGTAGCGCGCGAGGGTGGCAAGATCTTCCTGCAGCTCTGGCATGTCGGGCGCGTCTCGCATCCGGATTTCCACGGCGGCGCGCTGCCGGTGGCGCCGTCGGCCATTGCGGCCGAGGGTGAGGTCTTCACCGAAAAAGGTCCGCAGAAGATGGTGACGCCGCGCGCGCTCGACGCATCTGAATTGCCCGGCATCGTCGCGCAATTCCGCAAGGCTGCTGAAAATGCCAAGGCCGCCGGCTTCGATGGCGTCGAAATCCACGGCGCAAATGGATATCTCCTCGACCAGTTCACTCGCGACGGCTCCAATCATCGCACCGACGCCTATGGCGGCTCGCTGGAGAACCGCGTGCGCTTCCCGCTGGAAGTCACGCAGGCGGTGATCGATGTCTGGGGCAAGGATCGCGTCGGCTATCGCATTTCGCCGAACGGCGCCTTCAATTCCATGTCGGATTCCAATCCGCGCGAGACCTTCTCGTATCTGGCGGAGCGTCTCAGCGATCTCGGCATCGTCTATCTGCACAGCTTCGATCCGCCGAGCGGGCCGAACCATCTTTCGCCGATCCTGCGGAAGGTGTTCAAAGGCACCTTCATCGTCAATGGCGGTTACGATCTCGCGTCAGGAAATGCCGCGATTCAGTCCGGCGAAGCCGATCTCGTCGCCTATGGCGTGCCGTTCCTCGCCAATCCCGATCTGCCGCATCGCTTCGAGCGCCGTGCGCCGTTGAACGCGCCGGATCAGGCGACGTTCTATGCCGGCGAGCAGAAGGGCTACACCGACTACCCGGCGCTGATCGGGTGAGGTTGAGTTTCAACGCCTCCACGCACGCGGTGCGTTCCCTCCCCCTTGCGGGGGAGGGTCAGGGAGGGGGTAACTATTAAGGGACCGCAGGGTTGTTGCGTATGCGGTGTACCCCCTTCCGACGGCCTTCGGCCGTCGGCCTCCCCCCGCAAGGGGGGAGGTGACCGGAATGCGCGTCAGGAGGAGCGCGCACGGCTTGCGGCCGATCACTCCGCCGCGCGCCGCGCCGCCACGATCTGGTCCGCGGTACGGCCGGTCAGTTCGGCCATGTGGTCGAACTTGAAGGTGAAGGTGCCGACGCCGGCCGTCGCCGAGCGCACTTCCACGATCAGGTCGCCGATCTCGGATTCCGGCATCATCGCCTTCACCGAATCCCAGCCGGGCCAGCCTTCGCGTGTGTCGAAGCCGAGGATCTGCCCGCGCCGTCCCGACAGGATCGCGTTGATCTTCGCCGTTGCATCGCTCGGGCAAATGATCTCGACGGCGTGGATCGGTTCGAGCAGGACCGGCTGGCATTGCGGCAGGGCTTCCACCACACCGATGCGACCGGCGGTGCGGAACGCCTGATCCGACGAATCCACGGTGTGATACGAGCCGTCGATCAACGTCACCGAAACGTCGACCACCGGGAAGCCGAGCGGCCCGTGTTTCAGGCCGTCGATGACGCCTTCCTCCACTGACGGGATGTAGTTGCGCGGCACCACGCCGCCGGTGATGGTTTCGGCGAACTGGAAGCCCGAGCCCCGCGGCAGCG
>Ga0180222_1001211_pt1 | contig 28633 bp, 20 predicted proteins | sample eDN5th37CKraftOP_FD_151336 | JGI IMG/M metagenome (GOLD analysis project Ga0180222, IMG submission 151336) | Enriched Organic Plus compost microbial communities from Emeryville, California, USA - eDNA 5th pass 37_C Kraft OP (version 2) (version 2) ...
GCCGCGTTGATCACCACCGTCTGGGGCAGGGCGACGCCCGGCACGGAAACGGTGCTGGTCTGCTGGATGTCGCTATAGTCCGAATAGAAGGCGGCGACGTTGAAGCTCGCCCGGCGGTCGAGGAATTCGCTCTTGAAGCCGACTTCATAGGCGTCGACCGTTTCCGGGTCATAGGGCAGGGCGGAGGAATAGGGCGTCAGCCCGCGTCCGTTGAACCCGCCGGAGCGATAGCCGCGCGACCAGCTGGCATAGACCATCAGGTCGCTGCCGGGGCGATAGTCGACGCCGATCTTGGGCGTGAACTTCTTCCACGTCTTGCTGTTGCGCGCGCCGGTGAAGTTGGCGGCGCTGTTGCCCGGATCGGTGAAGGCGGTCGCCAGCTGCTTTTCGTCATGCGTCCAGCGCCCGCCGCCCGACAGGCGCACCTTGTCGAAAATCTCCCAGTTGAAATCGACGAAGCCGGCATAGGATTCCGACCAGCCGGTCGTGTCCTGATGGGTCGGCGCGGCGCCGAAAACGGCGGTATACTGGTCGAGATGATAGCGGCTCTTGAAATAATAGAGGCCGACCACATAGTCGAAGCCGCTGAACAGGTCGCCCGACGCGCGCAGTTCCTGGCTGAACTGCCAATATTTCTGATCGCGATTGGCGAGGTAGAGGCCCGCGGTCGAATAATCCTGAAGAATGTCGTCCTTGCTCTCGCGATAGGCGGTGACGGAGGTCAGCGTCGCGCCGTCGAGACGCCAGTTCATCTCTCCGGTAATGCCGGAGGATCGGTATTTGCCGTAGAGATCCTGGCCCGCGATCACATTATAGACGCCCTCGCGCACATCCTGGTTGACCAGCGCGGGCGGCAGGAAGGCGGCGAAGAAATCGTCCGGTGCAGTCAGCGGGCCCAGCACCGGGTCGAAATCCTGCACCTGCCGGTCGAAGGTGACGAGCGCATCGAAGCTGGCCGACGGGGTGAACAGCAGGCTGGCGCCGAAATTCTCGTTATTGGTGCCGCCGCGATGCTTGCCGGGGCGGGTGAGGTCGCGATAATAGCCGCTGCCGTCGGTGTGCATGTAGAACAGCTTGGCGGCGAGCAGATCGGGCGCGATCGGCGCGTTGAGCACGCCCTTGGCGCTGATCTGGTCGTAATTGCCGATGCTGGCCTCGAACTTGCCGCCCCATTCGCCGGTCGGGCGGGTGCGCTTCACGTTGATCACGCCCGCGATGGTGTTGCGGCCGAAGAGCGTGCCCTGCGGGCCGCGCAGCACCTCGATCGATTCGATGTCGAAAAAGTCCAGCATCTGCCCGGTGGAGGTGCCGATATAGACGCCGTCGATATTGACGCCGACCGCCGGGTCGAAGGATTTCTCGATATCGGCGAAGGCGATGCCGCGAATCGAGATATTGGCCGCCGCCGCGCCGGTGCCGCCGCTGGTGATGATGACGTTGGGCGCCGCGCCCTGAAGATCGCCGATGGTCAGCGCCGCCGCGCCTTCCAGCTGCGAGGGGGAGATGGCGGTGACGGCGACCGGGGTGTCCTGTAGCCGTTCCGAGCGGCGACGGGCGGAAACGATGATGTCGGCGACGCCGATCGACGGCTCCTCGGCGGCTTCCTGCGCATGGGCGGGCGCGGCCCAGAGCAGCGCGCTTCCCAGTGCCAGCAGCACCGGCCTCGTGACAATGGCCTTGGACATAACCTCACCTCTCCCTTTGTTTGGCGTTTTTCGGCCCGTGGCCGGTCCCCGCCTTATGTATGGCTGCACTAATCGCAGCCCTTTTCATGCTAAATCCAAAGGGAATTGCGAACTGTGATTTTCAGGAGGTAGGGCGCGATACTTGGCGGCGGGCGCGTGCTGTTTTCCTTATTACCTGAAACAAAACACAGGCGACAGGAGGACAGGAGCCGTGCATGGATCGGCAGGCACAGGATCGGAAAGGTGGAGGACCGGGGGCGTGGATCGCCAGAGCAATTTCGGCGGGACGGGAGCCGTCCGGGCGGGGCAGGGCTTCGATGTCGCCGCGCTGGAGGCATGGATGCGCGCGCAGGTGCCGGGTTTCACAGGGCCGGTCGAGGTGGAGCAGTTCAAGGGCGGCCAGTCCAACCCCACCTACAAGCTGGTGACGCCCGCCCGCTCCTATGTGCTGCGCCGCAAGCCGCCGGGCAAGCTGCTGCCGGGCGCGCATGCGGTGGAGCGCGAATATCGCGTGCTCTCCGCGCTGGGGCGGGCGGGCTTCCCGGTCGCGCCGGTCCATGGGCTGTGCGAGGATGCAGCGGTCATCGGCACGCCCTTCTATGTGATGGACATGGTGGACGGGCGCATCTTCTGGGATTCGACGCTGCCCGCGCTGACGGCGCAGGAGCGCCCGGCCTATTTCGACGCGATGAACGCGGCGATCGCGCAATTGCACGGCGTGGACTATCAGGCGATCGGCCTTGGCGACTACGGCAAGCCCGGCAATTATTTCGCGCGGCAGATTTCCCGCTGGTCGCGCCAGTATCGCGAGGATGTCGACGCCGGGCGGCTCGACGACATGGACTGGCTCTCCGGCTGGCTGGAGGCGCATATACCGGAAGGCGACGAGACCAGCATCGTCCATGGCGATTTCCGCGCCGACAACATGATCTGGCACCCGACCGAGCCGCGCATCCTCGCGGTGCTGGACTGGGAGCTGTCGACGCTCGGCCATCCGCTCGCCGATTTCACCTATCATCTGATGATGTACCATCTGCCCCCGCACATCATCGGCGGCTTCAAGGGCGCGGACCTCGCCGCGCTCGCCATCCCGCCGCAGGAGGACTATGTGGCCGCCTATTGCCGCCGCACCGGGCGGGACGGCATCGCGAACCTGTCCTTCTACCTCGCCTTCAACATGTTCCGCTTCGCCGCGATCATCCACGGCATCAAGGGGCGGATCGCGCGCGGCACGGCGGCCTCGCCGGAGGCGCAGTCGCTGGTCGACACGCTGCCCGAACTCGCCGCCATCGGCCGCCGCACCGCGCAGGGCTGACCCCGCCCCCCCGCGCTTTTTCGCACAATCGAGAGGAAATACGATGTTCAGCACCGACCGCGCGCAGGCGATTGCCGACAAGGTGGAAGCCTTCGTCCGCGAAACCGTCATCCCCTATGAGAAGGACCCGCGCTGCGGCTTTCACGGGCCAAGCGACGAGCTGGTGACGGAGATGCGCGAAAAGGCGCGGGCGGCGGGCGTGCTGACGCCGCATATCCTGCCCGACGGCAGCCACCTGACCCAGCGCGAGACGGCGACCGTGCTCATCCGCTCCGGCCTCTCCCCGCTGGGGCCGCTCGCCTGCAACACCATGGCCCCGGACGAAGGCAATATGTATCTGCTGGGCCATGTCGCCAACGAGGAGCAGAAGGCGCAGTTCCTCAAGCCCCTGGTCGAAGGGCGCGCGCGCTCCGCCTTCTTCATGACCGAACCGGCCGAGGACGGCGGCGCGGGGTCGGACCCGTCGATGATGAAGACGGTGTGCCGGCAGGACGGCAATCATTGGGTGATCAACGGCCGCAAGGCGTTCATCACCGGCGCGGAAGGCGCGAAGGTCGGCATCGTCATGGCGAAGAGCGACGACGGCGCCTGCATGTTCCTCGTCGACCTGCCCGATCCGGCGATCCGCATCGAGCGGGTGCTCGACACCATCGACAGCTCCATGCCCGGCGGCCATGCGGTCGTCCGCATCGACAATTTGCGCGTGCCCGCCAGCCAGATGCTCGGCGCGAGCGGCGAGGGCTTCAAATATGCGCAGGTGCGCCTCAGCCCCGCGCGCCTCTCGCACTGCATGCGCTGGCTGGGCGGCTGCATCCGCGCGCAGGAGATCGCGTCGGCCTATGCCTGCAAGCGCATGGCCTTCGGCAAGCCGCTGGTCGATCATGAGGGCGTCGGCTTCATGCTGGCGGAGAACATGATCGACATCCGGCAATGCGAGCTGATGATCGACTGGGCGGCCTCGGTGCTCGACACCGGCTCTCTCGGCACGGTGGAAAGCTCGATGGCGAAGGTCGCGGTGTCGGAGGCGCTGATGCGCATCGCCGACAAATGCGTGCAGGTGATGGGCGGCACCGGCGTGACGCAGGACACGATCGTCGAGCAGATCTTCCGCGAGGTACGCGCCTTCCGCATCTATGACGGCCCTACCGAAGTGCACAAATGGAGCCTCGCCAAGAAGATCAAGCGCGACCACAAGCACGCGTGAGCCACCCGCGCGCACGTCGGGGACTGGCGTAACTGCCAGTAGGCAGATGGCCGGTCCTGCCGGAACATCCCCGCCCGACAACGGAAAAGGGAAGGGGAGAGGAACGCCATGGCCGCGCTGCCGGAACGGTTCGACTATATCATCATCGGGGCGGGTTCGGCCGGTTGCGTGCTGGCCGACCGCCTCTCCGCCGACGGGCGGCATCAGGTGCTGCTGGTCGAGGCGGGCGGGCCGAACAACAGCGCGTTGATCTCCATGCCCAAGGGTATCGCCAGGGTGGTGTCCGACCCGCGCTACATCTGGCCCTATGTGGTGAGCCAGCCGCGCCATCCCGGCAATGAGGCGAAAGAGGTGTGGATCCGGGGCAAGGGGCTGGGCGGCTCCTCCGCGATCAACGGCATGATCTGGAGCCGGGGCGAACCGCAGGATTATGCCGATTGGGAGGCGGCGGGCGCGACCGGCTGGGGCGCCGACGCGATGATCGCGGCCTGGCGCGCGCTGGAGGATCATGATCTGGGCGGCAGTGAGCTGCGCGGCACCGGCGGGCCGGTGCACATCACGGCGGAGACCTGGCGCTATCCGCTGGCCGAGCGGCTGATCGCGGCGGGCGAGCAGATGGGCCTCGTCCGCACCGACGACCTCAACAGCGTGGTCGGCGGGCGGGTCGGCTATTATTGCCACAATATCCGCAACGGGCGGCGGGAAAGCGGCGCGAAAGTGTTCCTGAGCCGCGCCCGCGCGCGGTCCAACTTCCACCTGCTGACCGATACCATGGCGAACCGCATCCTGCTGTCCGAAGGACGCGCGACCGGCGTCGATCTGACCAGCGCGGTGCTGGGCCGCCTCAGCATCGCCTGTGCGGGCGAGGTGATCGTCTGCGCCGGGACGCTGGAAAGCCCGGCGCTGCTGCAACGCTCCGGCATCGGCGACGGCGAGGCGCTGAAGGCGGCGGGCATCGCGGTGCGGCATCACAATCCGCATGTCGGGCGGCACATGCTGGAACATCTCTCCTACTCCATGCCGTTCCGGCTGAAGCGCGATGTCGGCATCGGCCAACATTATTACGGCCCCGGCCTGCTGAAGGCGGTGGCGCGCTATTATCTGCGGCATGACGGGCCGATGGCGACCGGACCGTTCGAGGTCGGCGCCTTCCTCAGCACCGGCGTGCAGGGGCCGCGCACCGATTTCCAGCTGTATCTCAGCGGCTATATGTTCGCGCTGGGCGACAGCAACGAACCGGTGCCGCTCGGCAATATCGACAAGCGGCCGGGCATGACCGCTTCCGGCACGCTGCTGCGCCAGACCAGCGAGGGCAGCATCGACGCGCGCGGGCCGGAGGCGGGCGACGGCGTCGCGATTCTTCCCAACTGGCTGGCGACGGAGGAGGACCGGCGCGGCGCCGTCGCCTCGATCCGGGCGATGCGCGACTATGTCCGGCAACCGGCGATCGCGGAGGATGTCGGCGAGGAGTTGCTGCCCGGCGCGGCGGTGCAGAGCGACGAGGCGATCCTCGATAATTTCCGCCAGCTGTCGACCAGCGGCCTGCACGGCGTCGGCACCTGCCGCATGGGGCGGGAAGGGGAGAGCGTGCTCGACCCGGCGCTGCGCGTCCGGGGCGTCGGCGGGCTGCGCGTCGCCGATTGCTCGGCGATGCCGGGGCTGATCACCGGCAACACCAACGCGCCCGCCATGGCGCTGGGCTGGCGCGCGGCGGATATAATATTGGCGGGGTGAGGGATTGGGGAACTGTCACCCCCCGTTCGGGCTGAGCCTGTCGAAGCCCTGTCCTTTTCTTTGAGAGGCAAGAAGGAAGTACAGCCGTTGGGCTTCGCCCGCCCTGCGGGTCGACAAGCTCTGGGCGAACGGTTCTATTGTGTCAGATTGGATCGCAAAACGGGGCCTCACGCCCCATCCTCTCCGGTCCCCCGCACCTCCTGATAGACGGCATCCACCGTGCGGATGATCAGCGCCTGCACCTGCTCCATGCGCTCTTCGGAAAAGGCGTCGCGGTTCAGCAGCAGGCCCATATGGGCGGACATCGCGAAATCGCTGACCAGTTGCAGCTTGGCCAGATTGCTCTTCCACTGCGGGAAATGCTGCACCATCTCATTGAGCCATATCTGGTCGAACCGCTTGGCGATGGGGAAGAAGAACTCCGCCAGCGCCTTGTCCGTCCGCGCGGCGATCGCGATCTCGAAATAGGCGGTATATTCGCGATCCTGAAGGCTTTCCCAGTGCAGCTGGGTCGCCGTGGTGACGAAATCGCTGTCCTTGTCCATGATGTCGAAATAATCGGTGATGAAGCGGCCCATCCGCTTGTAGAACAGATATTCGGTCAGCGCCGCGACGAGCTGGATCTTCTCCGCGAAATGATGGTGCAGCGCGCCGCGCGACACGCCCGATCGGGTGCAGATGGCCGGGATGGACAGGCCGGAATAGCCGTTTTCCACCAGGCAATCGATCGCCGCCTCGAACAGCTTCTGCCGGGTCTGGCTGCTCTTGCGCTGCTGCCAGCCCGCATCCTCCGCCGCGATGCTGGTCGGGCGAATCCGGTTCAGCAGCCTTTCTCTCATCTGGTCCATCGCCCCGCATCTCGGGCGGATCGGGCCCTTCTGTCAATGCCGCCGCGCCTCCTATGCAAAATGTCAGTTTTTCCCGCGGGCCGCCTTCCGTAGAAAAACAGGAAGGATTTCCCGTTATAGTGCGCGCCCGTCGGAACAGAGCGGATTGTCAGGATCTGGCGCGGCACAGGCAAGTCTTTGGAATTTCAAAGAAGATCGAAAACCATAAACGGAAGAGGGGTATATATGGACAAATATCGTTTCCTGTCGTTCTGTAGCGCCGCCGCGATGGCCGCCGCCCTGCCGGCCCATGCGCAGGATGCAGCGGCCGATGCGCCCGCGGGCGGCATTCAGGACATCGTCGTGACCGCGCAGAAAAGGGCGCAGAACCTTCAGGACGTGCCGATCGCGGTGTCGGCGGTCAGCGCCCAGACGCTCGGTTCGATGCAGGTGACGACGCTTCAGGCGCTGCAAGGCTCCGTCCCCAACGCCCAGATCGAAAACTTCTCCAACGCGCCCAATACGGCGGTGTTCACCATTCGCGGCATCGGCGTGATCGAGCCCGATCCCTATGCGGGCAACACCGTGTCGATCGTCGTCGACGGCGTGCCGCAATTCTTCAGCATGGGCGCGCTGCTCGACATGTATGACGTGGAGCGCGTCGAAATCCTGCGCGGGCCGCAGGGCACGCTGTTCGGCGCCAACACCACCGGCGGCGTGGTCAATGTCGCGACCGCGCGGCCGACCGGCGAATTCGGCGGCTATGCGAAGGTCAATGTCGGCAATTGGGGCCGGTTCGACGCGTCCGGCTCGATCGAGATGCCGATCGTCACCGACAAACTCTCGCTGAAGGTCGCGGGCATCCATACCGAGCGCAACGGCTGGACCACGAATATCTGGAACGGCGAGGACATGGGCAGCAAGAATATCGATGCCGTGCGCGGCATTCTTCATGCGACGCCCACGCCGGACCTCAGCATCACCCTGCAGGGCGAATATGTCGCCGCCCGCAACGGCGCGCCGATCGTCATCAACGGCGGCCAGGCGGGCGAGGCCAATCATGTGCCCGCCGGAACCTTCTGGAACGGCGCGGTGCTGCCGATGTACGCCTCGCCCTGCGCGGTGCCGGGCGAGCGCTGCGTCGCGCCGAAGAAATATTATTCCGGCAATAACGAAGTGCCCGACCAGTCGGATATGGACACCTATTTCACCGTGCTGACGGTCGAGGCGAAGAATACGCCGCTCGGCGACATCACCTCGATCAGCGGATACAAGAAGTTCAAGCTGTTCGAATATACCGATCAGGACGGCACGTCGAAGACCAACAACGCGACCCGCCGCCGCACCGAAGCCTGGCAGTTCAGCCAGGAGCTGCGCACGAACATCGATATCGGCGACCGCTTCAACATGATCCTCGGCGGCTTCTACATGAAGACGCATTATGATCACTATCAGATGTATCATCTCGACTTCGCACTGCCCGGTCTTGCCCAGTTCAACACGCAGGATCAGGACACCGAATCCTTCTCCGCCTTCGCGCAGAGCTATACCAGACTGACCGACAAGCTGACCTTCCAGGCGGGCATCCGCTACACCCATGACAAGATCGACGCACGCGCCACGCTCGACAATGCGATGAACCTGCCCGCGCTGACCGCGCCGGGCTGGGACGGCGGCCTCAACGACCCCGCGACCGTCCACCAGATCGACACCGGCGGCAAGCGCAGCTGGAACAATGTCGGCTGGAAGCTGGGCCTCGATTATCAGGTCGACACCAACAAGCTGCTCTACGCCAGCTGGGCGCGCGGCTTCAAATCGGGCGGCTTCACCGGGCGCATCGGCGTGCTGGAGGACGGCAACGAGCCGTTCAACCCGGAAAAGGTCGACACCTTCGAAGCCGGCATGAAGCTCGATCTGTTCGACCGGCGCCTGCGCGCCAATTTCGCAGCCTTCTACACCAATTACCGCAATATGCAGGTCGCGCAGATCTATTACGACCCGGATACGCAGGTGCAGGGCAACCGCATCCTCAACGCCGCCAAGTCGGAAATCAAGGGCTTCGAGCTGGAACTGACCGCAATGCCGGCGACCGGCCTGACGCTCAGGGGTTCGCTCGGCTATCTCGACACCAAATATAAGGAATTCTTCTATTTCGACCCGGTGTCGCTGGCCATTCACGACCTGAAGGGCAAGCCGCTTCAGAACGCGCCCAAATGGGCGACGTCGCTGGGCGCCAATTACGACATGGAAATGGGCGACGGGTCGCGCGCGATATTCGACGTCAGCTGGCGCTACACGGCGAAGAAATATTATACCGCGATCCTGAACACGCCGCGCTCGACCGTCCAGCCGACCTATCTGGTCGACACCTCGCTGACCTTCCTGCCGGCGGGCGAGCGGTTCGAGATCACGCTCTGGGGCAAGAACATCCTCGACAAGCGCTATATCGCGTCGGTCTATGACTCGCCCGGCTATATGGGGCTCGCCGCTTATGCGCCGCCGCGCGAATATGGCATTTCGGGCAAGGTCAAATTCTGATGCATGCGGTCCCGCCCCCGGTCTGCAACGCCGGGGGCGGGGCCGCGCCTCATGAAACAGGAAGGCAGGAGCGGATGACGGGACGGGTTGAGGGCAGGGTGGCGCTGATCACCGGCGGGGCGTCGGGCCTCGGCGCCGAGGATGCGCGCGTGCTGGCGCGCGAGGGCGCGAAGGTCGTGCTGACCGACATTCAGGAGGAATTGGGGCGGAAGATCGCCGCCGAAATCCCCGGCGCCACCTTCCTGCGCCATAATGTCGCGAGCGAGGCGGACTGGCAGGCGGTCATCGCCCGCACCGTCGAGCTGCACGGACGGATCAACATCCTCGTCAACAATGCGGGGCTGGTCCGCTTCGGCAGCATCGAGGATATGAGCTATGCCGACTATAAATTGCAGGTCGACGTGATGCTCGACAGCACCTTCCTGGGGTGCAAATATGCGATCCCGCACATGCCGCATGACGGCACCGGCTCCATCATCAACATGGCGTCGATCGGCGGCATCAAGGGGATCAGCGCCATTCCCGCCTATGCGGCGGCCAAGGGCGGCATCATCGCGATGACCCGGTCGATCGCGATCCACTGCCGCGAGCAGGGCTATCGCATCCGGGTCAACTCGATCGCGCCCGGCGGCATCGTCACGCCGATGACCGCGCAGGCGGTGGCGGAGCTGGACGCCGACGATCCGGGCCTGAAGCAGAACGCCGATCACGGCATGGGCCAGCCCGCGGACATCGCCAATATGGTGCTCTATCTCGCCAGCGACGACGGGCGGCACATCACCGGCACCAACATCGTCATCGACAATGGCGAAACCATCGGCTGAGCGAGGGAGAAGGACAGCATGAACACCCCCGATCTTCGCACGATCCCGTCCGAGCAGCGCCGCGTCGTGCAGGTCTGCTGGGTAGTGGACGATATCGACGCCGCGATGGCGAACTGGACGCAGGTGATGGGCATCGGCCCGTTCCTGATCTTCCGCGACCTCAAGATCGACACCGCCCGCTATCGCGGCACGCCGACCTCGACCCATTTCTCGATCGCGATGGCGCAGGCGGGCGGCATGCAGATCGAGCTGGCGCAGCAGCATTGCGACAACCCGTCCGCCTATCGCGATCTGGTGGCGAAGGGACGCAACGGCCTCCACCATATCGCCATCTATGTGAGCGACTATGACGCCGCGCTCGCCCATTTCACCGATCAGGGCCTGGTCGCGGCGATCGACGGCACCTTCGGCGACATGCGCTTCGCCTATGTCGATACCGCCGACAAGCTCGGCTGCATGGTCGAGATCATCGAGGCGAACCCGGTGCAGGACGACATCTTCACCCGCGTCGCCGCCGCCGCGGAAGGCTGGGACGGCGTCACCGATCCGGTGCGCCCCGGCTTTGCGTAACCCCGATTTGAACTGGAGAGACGGACGATGACCCCTATCCCTGTGGAAGAGCGCCTCGCGCTACAGGATCTGATGACCGATTATTGCTATGCGGTCGACAAGCTGACGGATGTGGAGGAATTGCTCGACCTCTTCACCGAGGACGCGGTGCTGGATCTGAGCGATATCGGCCTGCCGCTGATGTCGGGCCGGGCGGAATACCGGAAATTCTACGATTCCGTCTTTGCCGACATGTCGCACCACACCCATTATATCAGCAATTTCCGCGTCGAATCCTATGCGGGCGACACCGCCGTCATGCGCGCCTATGTGCAGGGGCTGGGCCGGTCGAAGGCGGGCAACGAGGTGCTGGTCCATGTCCGCTACCGCATGGATTGCGTGAAGCGCGGGGGCGTGTGGAAATGCGCCAGATATTATATATTCGCGGGCATGCCGATGCCCGGATCGCTGGAGGAAATTCACGGCGACCGCTGACGCGCGCCGCCTGTCATCCTGTTTCAAGAAGGACAGCATCATGGCCACGACTTACCCCACGCACCCCGATGCCCAGCTTCCGGCGGCGCGCGGCGACCGGATCAGCGGCGAGCGCTACTGGTCGAAGGATTTCGCCGAGCGCGAATGGCAGCATATGTGGAAGCGCGTCTGGCATGTCGGCGGGCGCACCTCCCAGCTGGAGGAGCCGGGCGACTTCATCGTCCATAATTTCCTGCATGAATCAGTGATGATGGTGAAGCAGGAGGACGGCTCCATCCGCGCCTTCTTCAACGTCTGCATGCATCGCGGCAACCAACTCGTCACCGTGAGCGAGGGCGGCGTCGCGGACAGCTTCGCCTGCCCCTATCATGGCTGGAAGTGGGGCATAGACGGCTCGCTCAAATGGGTGCAGGACGCCGAGGATTTCCCGCAGGGCAACCCGTGCGGCAAGCTGCACCTGAAGGAATTGCCGTGCGAGACATGGGGCGGCTTCATCTTCTGGAGCTTCGACCGCAATGCGAAGCCGCTGATGGAGTATCTCGACCCCATCCCGACGCTGCTCGCCAATCGCGACCTTGAAAACCATGTGCGCGTCGTGTGGCGGACGCTGCGGGTCAGGACCAACTGGAAATTCGCCTCCGACAATTTCAACGAGGCCTATCATATCCCGGCGGTGCATCCGCAGTTCATGCCGATGATCGACGATCATTACGGCAACACGCTGTTCGAAATGTACCCGACCGGCCACAACCGGATGATCGAGAAGCTGCAACCTTCCTCCCGCTATCCGCTGAAGGACGAGGTGCAGCCGCTCTGGGCCGATGTGCTGCGCGAATGGGATATCGACCCGAACGAATATCAGGGCCGGGCGCAGGAGGCGCGCATCGCGCTCCAGCAGGCGCGGCGGCGGCTGGGGCCGGAGCGGGGATACGACTATTTCGCGAAGTTCACCGACGATGAGCTGACCGACCAGATGCACCACACCTGCTTCCCCAATCTGACGCTGACCGGCACCGCCGAGGGGCTGCATGTGTTCCGCACCGAGCCGGACGCCGAAGATCCCAACTGGTCGACCTTCGACTATTGGTATCTGGTGCCGCGGGTGAGGGGCGCGACGCAGGTGGCGACGCTGTACGGCATGCGCTCCTATGAGGAGGCCGAGCATGAAACCGGCACCTTCACCGATTATGAGACGACCATCGCGCAGGGCGATTTCCTCGCGCAGGATCTTTCCCTTGCCGAAACGCAGCAGCGGGGCCTGCGCTCGATGGCGTTCGAGGATTGCTACCTCGCCGGGCAGGAAACCCGCGTGCGGCGCTTCCATGAGGTGCTGAACGATTATCTGGAAGGGCGGCGCTGAGCCGGAACGGCACCGCTCCGCCCCGTCACGCCCGGTCGCGCAGCGCGGCGATCATCTCCGGCACCGCCGCGCGCACGGCATCGACGCGGCTTTCCTCGCCGAAAATCGGCGCATGGATCAGCAACCCCATATGGGTCGCCATCGCGATGTCGTTGGCGGCCTGCAATGCGGCGATCTGGTCGCGCCAGCGGGGGAAGGCGGCCGCCATCTCCTCGAACCATATGCGGTCCAGCCGCCGCGCGGCGGGCAGGAAATGGCGGCGCAATTCCGCGTCGGTCAGCGATGCCACCGCCAGTTGCAGATAAGCCATATATTCCTTGCTCTGCACCGACCGCCAATGCACCGCCGAGGCGATCTCGACCGAGAGCTGGTCGCTGTCCGGCCCGGCGAACCGCGCATAATCGTCCAGAAAGCGCTGCATCCGCCGATAGATGATATAATCGGGCAGCGCCTCGATCAGCGCGTCGCGGGTGGCGAAATGATGGTGCATCGCCCCGCGCGACACGGCGGCGCGCTTGATCACCGCGTTGAAGGACAGCGCCGCATAGCCGCCCTCGACCATGCACTCGACGGCGGCCTCCAATATGCGCGCGCGCATGTCCGCGCTCTTGCGGCGCTGGCGCGAGGGTTCGCCCTGCCGCGCCATGCCCTTGGGGCGCACCTGCTCCAGCAATTTCGATTTGAGTTCGGTTACGACGGCTTCCATCCGGCCTTCCTGTCGGTTGCCCTGCCATGTGGCACGGAACGCATCCTCCATGCCCCCTATCATTTATCGCAGTTGGGCCAGCGGCGGCACTCCCTAAAAATCAGGATGATCATCCGGTTTTTTGAGTCCACGGCCGGAAAAGGAGAGGGGGCGGGCAGCGCTGGCGCCGGTCCGTCGAGAAAAAGGAGAATTGGCGATGTTTGAACCCTTCGACCGTCCGGCCCTGTCGCAAAGGCCGCGCGACGGCACGACCAGCCTCGTTCCCGGCGAAGCCCGCTGTCCGGGGCCGTCGGTGCAGGATCTGATCGCCCGCGACGCCATGCCCGCCCCGGCGGTGCTGAGCAGCGAAAATTACGAATTTCTGGGCGATGCGGATGTCGACGCGGCGCGCTATGTATCGCAAAGCTGGTTCGACCGGGAAATGCAGGCGATCTGGCCCCGGACCTGGCAATGGGCCTGCCGCGACGAGCATATCGAGGAGGCGGGCGACTATTATGTCTATGAGGTCGGGCCCTTTTCCGTCATCGTCATCCGGCAGCAGGACGGCGGCGTCCGCGCCTTTCTGAACAGCTGCCTGCATCGCGGCACCAAATTGCGCCCGTGCGAGGGCGAGGGGCACGCCCATAATCTGCGCTGCCCCTATCATGGCTGGACCTGGGCGATCGACGGCACGCTGGACAAGGTGCCCTGCGCCTGGGATTTCCCGCATGTCGAGCCGGAGCGCTTTTCCCTGCCCGAAGTGGCGGTCGGCCGCTGGGGCGGGTTCATCTTCATCAATCTGGATGAGAATCCGCAGCCGTTCGAGGAGTATCTGGGCGTGCTGCCGGACCATTTCGCCAACTGGGATCTGGCGGACCGCTACGTGTCGCTGCACATGTCGAAGGAACTGCATTGCAACTGGAAAACGGCGATGGAGGCGTTTCTCGAAAGCTATCATGTCTATGAAACGCACCCGCAACTGATGACCGCGACCGCCGACGCCAATGTGCAATATGATTGCTATGGCGACCATGTGTCGCGCTTCTATTCCGCAGGCGGCACACAGAGCCCGCATCTGGACCGGGTGCTGAGCGAGCAGGAGCTGGTCGACGCGATGCTGGTGGGCGACCGCTCGATGCTGGGCGAGGAACTGACGGTGAGGGAAGGGGAAACCGCCCGCTCGGTGATGGCGCGCTATCTGCGCAAGGCGTTCGGCCAGCAATATGGCGTCGACCTGTCCACCTATTCGGACAGCGAGATCGTCGACACCATCGAATATCATCTGTTCCCGAACATGGTGCTGTTCCCCGGATTTTCGCTGCCGATGGTTTATCGTTTCCGCCCGATCGGCATGCGGCCCGACCGCACGCAGTTCGAAATCCTGTTCCTGCGCCCGGTGCCGGAAAAGGGCGGGCGCCCGGCTCCGGCGGAGATCGCGCACGTCAGCGAGCAGGAAAGCTATGCCGGCGTGCCGGGCATGGATGCGGCGCTGGGCTATGTCTACGATCAGGACACGGCGAATTTGCGGGCGCAGCAACTGGGGCTGACCAACATGCTGGCCGCCGGGCGGAAAACCGGGCAGACGCTGGGCAATTATCAGGAAGTGCGCATCCGCCATTTCAACCGGACGCTCGACAAATATCTGAACCGCTTCGCGGCGCGGATATCCGGCTAGCCTGGGAGGATGTCCGACGACAGCTATCGATGGCCCGGCCGCTCGCGAAGCCGCCAAGGGCGCTGGCCGCGCATGCGAAGACGAGACGTCGGTCCTATAGAGGGTCTGGACGGGGAGGGGGCGGGGGCGCTCTTTATCCCGTCGAGCAAGGCCGACCAGGAAGGCAAGGGGGCCTGCGCCTACCGCTGGCGATGCCGGGACGGTGATGCGCTATATTCTCCCTTCCTGGCAGGATGGCGGCGCTATAGGACACGGAGCATGATTTCCGTCGGTTTGAAGCCGCAACCGCATGGCTGCCCGGCCCGCGCGGGAATGGAACAGGGCGCAGCCCATCAAGAAACATCGTTAACCTCAAATAAAGGATATTTTCCTAGCCCGTGAAGCACGACCATCCGGTCTGCGACACATGCCAAAAATTGGGGGGTAAGGAATGACGATATCCAATCGACTGCTTGTAACTACATCGACATTGGCAACCAGTCTCTTTCTAGCAGCCGGCATTGCTCATGCTTCTCCCTCCAGCGACCCGGTCATCATCGATGGCGCCGAAGCGGCGGGTACGATCGTCGCTTCGGGTGAAACCCTCATCGTGGGCAATAGCGACGACACTACGATCTTCACCAACTTCTTCACCGAAGGCGGCGCGGGCAGCGGCGGGGGCGCCGGTCTGGGTGGCGTGTTCTTCGTGGACAACGGCGCGAACCTGACGCTGCGCAACGTGCAGTTCATCGGCAACACGGTCAAGGGCGGCGAAGGCGGCAGCGTGGGCACCGTCTCGCTCAGCGACCTCATCATCAACCTGCCGAGCCTCTCGGTGAACGCCGATCCCATCTCGGTGCTGGGCGTTACGCCGGAGGTGACGACCGACGGTTCGGGCAATCTGTTCCTCACCGGCGCGAAGATGGCGGGCGCCAACAGCCTGATCGGCGCGGGCGCCGACATCAGTTTCGGCGATGCCGCCCCTTCCACCACCATCGCCAGCGTGAACGGAACGCAGGTCAGCTTCGCGGCCCCGATCCAGATTGCGTCCTCCGCCATCAGCACCGCCACGATCGACGTGACCCAGCATGGCGGCTCGATTGCGGCTCCCGGCCTCACCACCCTTGCGATCAACCCTTCCTTTGGCATGGGCGAAATCCAGCAGGGCATGACCGTCGTCGGTGACGGCATCCCCGCGGGCACCACGATCACGTCCGTCGTCTACGATCAGGACAACAAGGCCAAGTCCGTTACGCTGAGCCATGCGACCACGGCCGCCGTCGGCGCTTTCAAGGTGGTGGCGGTGCGCTCGTTCGATGCAGCCCGTTTCGGTGTCACCGGCTCCAACACGATCAAGCCCATCGGTTCGCTTCCCGGCCTTCAGGTCGGCATGACGGTGAGCGGTGACGGCATTCCCTCCGGCACGACCATCACCGCCATTGCCAGCGACGGCACGATCACCTTCTCCAACCCGATCGGCGCCGTGACCGGCTTCACCGCGAGCACGCAGGGCGCTGCGGTCGGCTCGAACGTCATCAATCTGGGCGCGCCGCGCAGCGATCTCGCCGTGGGCATGACGGTGAGTGGCGATGGCATTCCTGACGGCACGATCATCACCGCCATCAGCGGCGGCAGGATCACGCTGAGCAACGCCGTTACGGCTGATGCGGCCGAGGCGATCGAAGGCAACAACTTCGTCGCCGCGTTCAACAAGGTGATCTCGACCAGCGGGTCCACGCTGACGCTCTCGTCGATCGACGGCCTCAAGGTCGGCGCGCTGCTGAACGGCGGCAATGTGCCGGAAAATGCGGTGATCACGGGCATCGACCCGGTCACGAAGACAGTCACCTACACGATCGATCCCGATGCGGCCCAGCTTCTGATCGGCGGTTCGATGAATGGCCTCGTCGCCACCGGCACGCCGGGGTCCGACGGCGGCAACGGCCATAATGGCAGCATGTACAACGCCGTCCTGCATGACGGCGAAGGGTCGCCGGGCACCAACGGCTATGGCGGCGACGATGGCGAAGGCGCGGCAGGCGGCAATGGCGGCAATGGCGGTCACGGCTCGGCGGGCATGCCCTATAATGCCGACGCCATATTGGCAGTCACGTCCTCGACCATCGGCGCGATCGGCGATACGATGGAAACCGCCGCGGAATGGGCTGATTTCAATTTCGCCTCGGCGGTCGTCAAGACCGCGAATCTTGTGCACGCGTGGATCGATGTCGGCATCGCCACCGCTGATCTCATCAAGTGGAATATCGATCTGGCCAACGGCATCGTCGCGCTGGGCGGTGACGGTGGCGCGGGCGGCGACGGCGGCGGCGGCGACACCTTCTTCGGCGGCGGCGCGGGCGGCGCGGGCGGCAATGGCGGCGCAGGCGCGCTGTCGATCACCGATGGCGGCGCGGGCGGCGACGGCGGTCAGGGCGGCAGCGGCGGCTTCGGCGCGGGCGGCGGTCAGGGCGGCGCCGGCGGCGAGGGCGGTCCCAACGGCGCTTCGAGCGACGGCAACGCCGGCCTTGGCGGCGTGGCCGGTTTCGGCGGCGGCGTCGGCTCCAACGGCGATGGCCTCTATGGCGGCGGCGGCTCCGGCTTCGGCGGCGCGCTGTTCGTCCGCACCGGCGGCACGCTGACGATCGCGGGCAATGCGCTTTTTCAGAACAACACCACCCTCGCGGGTTCGTCGAACAACGGGGGCAGCGCGGGCAACGCGGCGGGCGCCGACCTGTTCATGATGCGCGGCAGCACCGTCACGCTGACGCCCGGCACCGGCAATGTGATCCGGTTCGAAGGCTCCATCGCCGATGACAGCGTTTCGAGCTACAGCGGCGCATCCTACGCATCCGGCGCGGGCGCCGCTCTCCAGATCACCGGCGGCGGTCTGGTCCAGCTGGCCGGCCAGAACAGCTATTCCGGCACCACCTATATCGGCGGCGCGACGCTGGAGGCGGATCAGGGCGTCGGCCTCAATGCGAACAGCCAGATCACCTTCAACGGCGCGGGCACGATCGGCAGCGGCCTTTCCACCGTCAATGCGGGCGTATGGCTGACCAATGGCGTCATCACCCGGCGCGTGGGCAGCCTGCCCCACCAGATCAACTGGAGCGGCAGCGGCGGCTTTGCGGCGGGCGACGCCGGCCTCACCCTCAACTTCGGCGCGATCAACGGCAATAACGGCCAGACGCTGAACTGGAACGGGGGCGGCTTCGTGCCCACCGGCTCGACGCTGATCTTCGGTTCCGATCATGGCACCGGCGCCGTCAAGCTGGTCAATGCCGTCAATCTCGGCGGGCTGACCGGCCGGATCGCCGTCTACGACAATCTGGCGAGCGAGGGCGACCATGCCCATCTCGCCGGGCGCTTCAGCAATGGCGGCCTGATCCTCAACGATGCCGGTTATTCCGGCGCGGCCTATTTCACCGCACAGAACGACCTGACCGCGCTGACCGTGAACAACGGCCTCGTCAGCACCAGGCTGGGGTCCTTGACCGGGCGCCTGATGGACGCCGCGACCGGCGGCGCGCTGACCATCAACGGTGGCCGCGTGGAGCTTCACGGCGCGGAAAAGCTGACCTCAGTGGGTATCGGCAGCAACGGCATATTGGTCGCGTTCAACGGCATCGAGTCCGGCGCCGTCTCGAATGCGGGCACGGCGGTCTATTACGGGCCGGTCACGCAGGGCGCGCTGACCAATCAGGCGGGCGGCCAGATCGCCTATTACGGCGCGCTGACCGGCGGCGCTGTCAGCAATGCGGGAACGCTGCTGGTCGGCGCAGGCGCCGGCACCGGCGCGATCGCCAACCTGTCCACCGGCCAGATCATGATGCTGGGCGAAGTGACTGCCTCCGGCGCGGTGGCGAACCAGGGCCTCTGGTATCTGGGCAATGACCTCACCGCCCCGGCCGTCGTCCATGACGGCTATCTGAGCGTGCTGGGCAATGCGGTCGACGATGTAGAGCAGGCCGCGACGCGCACCATCCGCACCGGCGGCTTCAGCGGCGGCGCGGCGGGCATCGTCAACCTTGGCGGCGTCGGCGGCGATGTGCCCAACATCCTCGTCATCGACCAGTCGGGCAACAGCAGCTACGCGGGCAAGATCAACGGCGCGGGCGCCCTGACCAAGGCGGGCGCGGGCACGCTGACCCTGACCGGGCAGAACGGCTTTGCCGGTCCGCTTTCCATTCTGGCGGGCGGCCTCGACACGACCGGCGGCGGCACGTTCGACGACGCCGTGTCGGTGTCCGTCGCCAGCGGCGCGACCTTCACGCTGGGCACCGACGACAGGATTGCCTCGCTCACCAATGACGGCACCACGATCGTCAATGCGGCGGCGGCCATGAACAGCCTCGAAAATGGCGGCGTGCTCGGCCTCTTCTCGACGCTGGACGCCTCCGGCACGGCGACGAACGGCGCGGGCGGGATTTTCGCCATCGAAGCTTCCGGCGCGGCGACGCTGGGCCATCTGGTCAATGCGGGCACGCTGGGCAATGCGGGGACGCTGGCCGTCTCGGGCGGCGTGGCCAATCAGGCAGGCGGTGTCATCACGCTGGCCGCCGGAGCGGACACCGGCTTCGGCTCGCTGACCAACGCCGGTTCCATCGTGGCCGACGGATCGCTTTCCATCGCGGGCGCCTATGTCCAGAACGGCGGATCGCTGAGCGCGGCGGCGGACCTGACGACCGGCAGCCTGTCCGGCACGGGCGGCGCCATCGTGCTGGGCGCGGACTCGGTCTTCACCATCAACCAGACGACCGACGGCAGCTATGCGGGCAGCATCACCGGATCGGCGGCATCGGTCGTGAAGAGCGGCCTCGGCACGCTGACCCTGAACGGCGGCGTGGGCAGCTTCGCCCCGGCGACACTGGATATCGTGACCGGCATCGTCGCCGTGGACGGCGCGGGCATCCTGGATCAGGCGCTGCGCGTCGATGTCGCGACGGGGGCCGGGCTGACGCTGGTGACGGGCGATCAGACGATCAACAACCTGACCGGCACGGGCACCCTCTCGCTCAACGGCAACAACCTCTATCTCGCCAATGGCGGGAATTTCAACGGCACGGTGACGGGTAACGGCAATGTCCAGCTCACTACCGGCTCTTTCAACCTGGCGAACACCATCAACTCGAACAACGGCAATTTCCAGGTTCAGGCCAACAGCCTCATGAACGTGGCCAGCGGCGGGCAGCTCAATGCCCCGGTCGTCAATGTCGCGGGCGGGCTGAACGTGGCCGGATCGGTCACGGCCACGACCACCACCGTCAATGGCGGCGGGCTGCATCTGGGCGGCGGCGCGGGTACGCCGGGCGGCGTCCTCAACACCCTGAACCTGTTCGTCACCAATGGCGGTCAGCTGACCGGCAACGGAACGGTGGCGGGCGGGACCGTCATCGGCGGTTCGGGCAGCGGCAGGCTGGCGCCGGGCAACTCGCCCGGTGTCGTGACCTTCACCGACCTCACGCTCGACACTCTCTCGGTTACGCAGATGGAGATCGAGGGCGCGGCGGGCGCCGGCCTGTCGGCGGCTCAGGGCGGATATGATCAAATCCGCGTGTCGGGCAGCCTGACGATCCGTCCCGGCTCGACGCTGGAGATCGCCAATTCGAACGATTTCGAACCGGCTCTCGGACAGGCGATCAGGATCTTCGACTTCGCGCCGGGCGCGGTGTCGGGTCATTTCGGCACCGTCACCAGCGCGTTCGACACTGCCGTCGCCTTCAACGTGTCGACCGGCTCCGTGGTCGGGCTTGGCACTTACAGCGCGGACGGCTTCGCCTCGGCCATCGCCAGGACCGCGAACGAAACGGCGATGCTCGACCAGCTGCGGGTGAACAGCGCGGGTGGTGTCGACCAATATCGGGGCGGCCGCCTCGTCGAAGCCGCTGCCGCCGCGCTGGCGACGGGGGATGCGAACGCGGTTTCCACGGTGTTCGCCAAGGCGTCGCCCGAAGCCTATGCAGGCCTTGTCGAGCACCAGAAGCTCTCCATGCTGGACAATCTGACCGAGCTTGGCGGTTATGCGCGGCTGGAAAATCGCGCCATCTATGTGACGGGTTCGATCGACTTCGATCAGGGCCGCAGCCAGAAGGAAGCGGGCTATGTCCGTTTCAAGAGCACGGACCGCCGCTTCAACCTGGGTCTGGCCGCCGAACTGCCGGTCGCCAAGGTCCAGATCTCCTACGGACGGGCTGACGGCACGGTGCGCAGCGATTATCTGCGCGGCGAGGCCGATGGCGATCAGGTTTCCGCCGGTGCATCGGTGCCGGTTGCCCTCGACGGCGCGGTGCGCCTGATGGCGCGGGCCGCCCATGGCAGCTACCGCTTCAAGGGCAGCCGCGTCACCAATGCCGGTGCGGCCTCGTTCAAGAGCGTGAAGGGCAGCTCGACCGTCCTGGGCGGCGGCCTCGAATATGCCACGGTGTCGGACAAGCTGACGCTCAATGCCTCGGCCGAAATGCTGCACGTCCGCAGCAAGGTTCACGGTTTCGCCGAAACCGGCGTCGGTCTGGTGGATGCTCTGGCCGTCTCGGCCCAGCGCGACACTTCCACGGTGCTGCGGGCGCGCCTGAAAACCGCCTATATGCTGCAACCGGGCTGGCAGGGCTTCGCGAAACTCTCCGTCGATCATGAGTTCAACGACAAGAAGCGCGACGTGACGGCCACCGTGCTTGCCGAAGACAGCGCCTTCACCGTGCGCAACCCCGGCCTCGTCAACACGCGGGCAAGGATCGGTCTGGGCAGCCGGATCGATCTGAACAGGAACATCGCCTGGACCGTGGAAGGCGATGTCGGCAACGCCTCGTCCTACGGCGCAAGAACGAGCGTGACCGTGCGCTTCTAATCAAGACGGCATCGTCGCTTCGGACAGGTCCGCTCCATCGGGGCGGGCCTGTTCCCGTTTGACGGCACCCGAAGAGCACGCCCGCAGTCGGCAGCCCATCGTCATCAGGATCTGCCGACCTTCCCACCCGCAAAGGCTTGCGGCGTAACATCCATCGCGGTCCGGAAAGCATAAATGAACGCGGAGGGCGAGCTATAGCCCAGTTCCAGCGCCACGCCGGTCACGTCCGTCCCGCCGCCGAGCAATTCGATCGCCTTGGACAGGCGCATGCGGCGCCGCCAGGATCGCAGGCTCATGCCAACCTCGGTTTCGAACCGGCGGGTCAATGTCCGGGACGACATGCCAAGCTCCCGCGCCCATTCCGTGGCCGGGCGAGAGTCAGCCGGGTCGGCGTAGAGAGCCGCACAGAGCCGGACCAGCGCTCCATCGCGCGGCCATGGCAAGGCGACGGGAATACGCGTGGCGCGGTGCAACTGGTCGAGGATCAGGTGCGTGATGCGGCCGACATAGCTGTCGTCCTCTCCATCGGGCAGGGCGGCGAGTTCTGCGATCAGGGCCTTGAGGAGCGGACCGACCGCATGGACGACAGGTTCGCCGGGAAGTTCGGCTCTCGCATCCGCCGCAATCCACAGGCTGCGGAACTCGGCGCCAAGCAACGATCCGACGCGATGGACCACCCCTGTAGGAAGCCACACCGCCTGTTCGGGCGAAATGACGAACGAACGACCCACGATGGCCACGGTGAGCACGCCCGAAATCGCATAGACCAGTTGCCCCCACTCATGCGCATGCTCCGGGAAATAGCTGCGTGGCGGCAGTGACTGCGCGCGCATGGTCATCGGCGCGGGCGGTTTCGCGTCCGGTGGCGGCGCAACGGTCTGCCAGTCCGATATATGGCCGATATTATACATTGATTGTCCTATAGTCGAAAGACGGACAAAGACGAAGCGCTTATGATCGGCAAAGGCACCGGCGGCGTATCGTTCGCAATATGGGAATTTGGAAAAGAGCCGCCATGGCGCATTTGGACAGTCACGACCTTCCGCTTTCGACGGTATCGGCGAAGGCCGCGGCGCTGTATCGTGACGGCGTGGACATGATGCTGTCCGCCTGGCCGGGCGCGGCAGAGGCATTGGATGCGGCGATTGCCGCCGACCCCGATTTCGCACTGGCCCATGCGGCGCGGGCGCGGCTGCATGCGCTGCGGGCCGAACCGCGCGAAGCGGAAGCGCGGATCGCCGTTGCGGCCGCAAAAGCCGCCGCGAATGGCAGCACGCGCGAGAATAACCATATCGCCGTGCTGCGGCTCGCGATCGCCGGGCAATCACGCGAAGCCCTCACCGAAGCACTGGCCCATGCCGACCGGTGGCCGCGCGACCGGATCATCCTCGGCCTGCCTCTCGGCGCCTTCGGGCTGTTCGCCTTTTCGGGCATGATCGATCATAATCAGGCGAAGGCCGCTCTGTGCGCGCGGCATCAAGCGGCGTTCCCCGAAGACGACTGGTGGTTCCTTACCTACCATGGCTGGTCGCTTGCGGAAAATGGCGAGGTCTCACGTGGTCGCGCCATGCTGGAGCACGCCATCGAGTTGCGCCGCGAAAATGCCAATGGCGTTCACGGATTGGCGCACGCGCTGTTCGAGGGCGGCGCGGGTGAGAGCGCCGGGGCGCTGATAGCGGACTGGCTGCCGGACTATGACCGGAGCGGCGTGCTCCATGGCCATCTTGCCTGGCACGCCGCGCTTGCGGCGCTGGAGCGTGGCGACGCCGCCGGCGCGCTCGTCCTCTATACGGATCGGGTGCAGCCGTCGGTTTCGCTGGGGATGCCGATCAACATCGTCAGCGATGCAGCGTCGCTGCTGTGGCGCATACAGGCCTATGGCCATGGTGTTCCCGATTGTCTCTGGCAGGACGCCGCAAGCTATGCGCGACGGGCATTCCCAAAAGCCGGTCACGCCTTCGTCGATCCGCATATGGCGATGCTCGAAGCCGCGACAGGCGACAGCGCGGCGCTTGGCCACCGCATCGCCACGCTGGACGAGATGTGTGCCAGCGGAACGCTCAGCGCGGGAGCAGTGGTGCCCGCGATCTGTCGGGCGGCAATGGCCTTTGCCGATGAGAACTATTCCGCCTGCACGCGAATCCTTGAACCGCTGGCGGCGGAGGCTGCGCGGATCGGCGGCAGCAATGCGCAGCGCGAGATTGTCGAGGATATGCTGCTCATTGCCCTTATGCGCGCCGATGAAACGAAGAAGGCGCGGGTCTTGCTCGATCGCCGTCTTCACCGGCGACCGTCGCCGCGCGATACGCGCTGGCGTGCGGAGCTGGCGTCATGACCGCGGCATCGGTCACGGCCGACCTGAAGCGGGATCAGCGCGGCGCTATCATCCGCCTCGCCATCGCACAGGCGCTGGCGGGGGCCAATGCGGTGGTGATCTACGCAACCGGCGCGATTATCGGCAACAGCCTCGCACCCGACAAGGCGCTTGCAACGCTGCCGATCTCCATCTTCGTCGTCGGCATGGCGGGCTGCATCCTGCCCGCCGGCGTTATTGCCCGACATTATGGGCGCAGGGCGGCCTTCATCGCCGGAACGGCGGGCGGCGCTCTCGCCGGGCTGATCGCCGCGCTCGCCATCGTGCTGGGATCGTTCTGGCTTTTCTGCCTCGCGACCTTCTTCGGCGGCGCCTATGCCGCCGTCGTCCTGTCCTTCCGTTTCGCCGCCGCCGATTGTGTCGAGCCGGAATGGCGGCCCCGTGCGCTCTCCATCGTCATGGCCGGCGGCGTCGCGGCGGGCGTGGTCGGACCTCAGCTTGTCACCTACACCATGCATTTATGGCCGCCGCATATGTTCGCCGCCACTTTTCTGGTGCAAGCGCTGGTGGCGACCCTGTCGGCGGCGGTGCTTGCCAGTATCAGACTGCCGATGCCGACCACCGCCGAGATCGCGGGCGGGCGCCCGCTCGGCCGGATCGTCCGGCAGCCGCTGTTCGCAGTTGCCGTCCTGTGCGGCGCGGTATCCTATATGCTGATGAATTTCCTGATGACCGCCGCGCCGCTGGCCATGCGGATGTGCGGCCATAGTCAGGAGACGTCCAATCTAGGGCTGCAATGGCATGTCATCGCCATGTATGCGCCGAGCTTCTTCACCGGGCGCCTGATCACGCGCTTCGGGGCCGGACGGGTGGTGGCTGTGGGACTGGTCCTGACCGGCCTGTCGGCGGCCGTGGGGCTGGCGGGCATCGATGTCGTGCATTTCTGGCTGACGCTGATTCTGCTGGGCGTGGGCTGGAACTTCGGCTTCATAGGCGCGTCCGCGCTGGTGCTCGAATGCCACCGCCCGGAAGAAAGGACACGGGTGCAGGCGCTCAACGACTTCATCGTCTTCGGGACGATGGCTATCGGCTCCTTCTCCTCCGGCGGCCTGTTGACCGCCTATGGCTGGGACATGGTGCTTTTGGTCTCGTTCGCGCCGCTTGCCCTTGCCGTAGTCGGGTTGATGCTCGCCACGCGGATGGGGAACTCTCTCTCGCTTGGGCAGAAAGGCCTGTGATGGACATGGTGGACAGTCTTGTGCACGCCGCGTTGGTCGGCATTGGCGGTACGATCATTCTCGATCTATACGCCTTCCTCCTTCAGCGCGTCCTTGATGTGTCTGGGACGAACTGGAAGATGGTCGGTCGCTGGATCGGCCATATGCCGAAAGGCGAATTCATCCAGCCCGCCATCGGTCAGGCGAAGCCCGTGTCCGGCGAACACGCATTGGGCTGGGCTTTTCACTATGGCATCGGCATCGCTTATGGCCTTTTGCTCGTTGCCCTATGGGGTACAGGCTGGCTTCAGAAACCCGGCATCACCGAGCCATTGATCCTCGCGCTCGCGCTGCTGATGCTGCCCTATTGCGTGATGATGCCCGGCATGGGCATGGGAATGGCAGGATCGCGAACGCCCAATCCCAATATGACCCGGCTGAAGAGCGTCGTCGGCCATTGCGTGTTCGCGGCCGGCATGTACCTCACCGCACGGCTTCTGACCTAAGCCAGCAGGTCAGTGCAAGCGCCTTCAATGCGCCCATGTTCTCCTTCTTCCTGCAACCAAGCCCGGCTCTGCAGTTGCAGTGCTATACGCTCGTTGTCGGCGATTGGACTATGCCGATGCGCAAGAACCCACACGCCTCAAGGACTTTCGACGCATCCATACCCGCTACGACAAGCGCGCAGATATCTTCCTGTCCGCACTCTTCATCGTTGCCGCCATCATCTGGTGGGCAAATTGAGTCCCAGCCCCAGTACGCCTGCCCGCGCCCGAAACGCTTCGACATTGCTGACCTTCCCGGCTCCAGATCGGCTGGATGTGACCAGCTTTTCGTTCATACGCCTGATTCCAGGAATTACCAAAGGCGCTGAACGGCGAAGCCGTCAAACAAGGCCTCGTTGGAAACCAGCACCATAGCCTCGACCTGTGCCTGCGCAATCAGGAAGCGGTCGAACGGGTCTTTATGGGCAATGTTCATCTCACCCGCGAGGCGGGCATGGGTCACGCTGATTGGTAGTTCACTGAACCCCTGCGCGGCAACGATGGTCTCGAAGTCCCGCGCCAGCAGTGCTGCCCTCGGCAACTTGCCAATACGGAACTTCGTGGCGACCTCCATGGCCGAGGCCGCGCTCACGGCAATGCTGTTGGCTTCATCGGCCATAGCCTCGCGGGCCCGAAGGCTCAGCGCCTCGTCGCCGGCAAGCCACCAGATCAGCGCATGTGTATCCAGCAGCAACTTCAAGCGAGATTCCATCCACCCACTTCATCCTCCGGCAGCGGCTCGTTGAAGGTCTCATCCAGAGCAATCTTGCCTTTCAGCGCCCCAAATACACGGCGGCCCTGCGGCTTCACCGGTACAAGCCGCACCACCGGCACAGAACCGCGCGCGATCACTACGTCGGCGCCTGCAAGCGCATCCGCTATCAGACGGGACAGGTTGGTTTTGGCATCGTGAACCGAAAACTGGGCCATAGAGCATCTCCTTAGCCAACTATATAGCTAAGTGCGCCACCGTCGACAAGTGCCGCCCACAACCTACCAGGCACTTCACCAAGATCACCGGCGTCCGCCGATCGGTGAAGCAATGTCGCCGGACAAAGGAGATGGAGGACGGGGCGGCGACCGCCTCGTCCGGCCGATGCGCACAATAACCCGATAATATATATTATGTTAAATAAAGCGATGTGCCGGCTCAGGGCTCCAGCACCATCTCGTTCCGCTCCACCCGCCAGCTTTTCAGGCGCGACAGGAAGTTCATACCGAGCACATTCACCTCGCCGAAGCGGTCGGACACGACGATCGGCAGATCGTTGGTGGTGATCGGACCGAGCGTCAGACCCGCGATCGCCGACCGGCGCGCGGTCACCGCGCCATTGGCCGTCTGCATCACCACGCCCGGACCGTCCATGTCCACGTTCAGCCCGGCCTGACGCGCCATCCCGTCCGATATGGCGGTGATCGTCGCGCCGCTGTCGATCAGGAAGCGCGCGGGCGTTCCGTTGATCTGCCCCTCGGCCCAGAAATGCCCGTCGGGCGCGAGGCTGATGCGCAAGGACTGGCCTTCGGCGCGCTGGTCCGCGATGATCGGCATCTGCGTCCGCGCCTCGCGGCCCCATTCCATGAAATGATGGCGCCAGGAATAAAGCAACAGCACGGCGCCGAATATGGCGATCCAGACCACCGCCATGCCCAGCGCGCCCCTCAGGCTGAAACGGCGCGAGACAAGCGCCGAGCCGACCAGGATCAGCGCCAGAAAATACCAAATCATATCAGCGCTTTGTGCACTACTCATTCGATATTCTCCGAACGCTTGCGGTCATGCTCGTCAGACCTGCTCCTGCAAGCCGTCATAGGCGGGCCGCACCTGCGGCGGCAGGATGGAACAGAGGTGGTCATAATCCATGCTCTGGTCCATATGCGTCAGATAGGCCCGTTTTGGCGAGGTCTTTTCGATGGCCTCAAGCGTCTGGGCCAGATGCGAATGGGTCGGATGCGGCGTTTCGCGCAAGGCATCGGCGATCCACAGGTCCAAGCCGGAGAACAGCGCGATCATCTCATCAGTAACGGCATGGAAATCAGTGGCATAGCCGATGGACTTTCCGCCATGGGTGAAGCGGAATCCGGTCGACCAGATCGGCCCGTGCGGCATGTCCACATAGGCGATGTCGATATCGCCGATGCGCACCGGCTCCCCCGTCAGCTCATGCCCGGCGAAGATCGGTATATAGCCCTCTCCCCCCTCAAAGGCGTAGGAGAAACGGCGCTGAAGCAGGCGGAGCGTTTGCGGGCGGGCATAACCGTCTATCGGGTCGCGCCGCTTGAGCACGCGGCGGCGATGGTGAAAGACCTGCCGCATATCGTCGATGCCATGGGTGTGGTCGGCATGGTCGTGCGTCCACAACACCGCGTCGACGCCGATCTTCCCCGTCGCGATCAGCTGTTCCCGCAGGTCGGGCGAGGTATCGACCAGCAGCGCGGTCGTGTCGCTTTCCACCAGCACCGAAACGCGCGTGCGGCGATTCTTCGGATTGGCGGGATCGCAGGCCCCCCAGTCCGGGCCGATGCGCGGAACGCCGGACGAGGTGCCGCAGCCCAATATGGTGACCCGCAATGCCATGTCAGTGCGGCCTTGCCTCCTCCAACTGCGTTTCCACCGGCTGCGCCTTAGTGAAGAGGCGGAAGAAATTCGCCTGGGTGGCGGCGATCAGCGCATCGGCCTCCTCGCCGCGCAGTTGCGCCAGAAAGCGGGCGGTGTCCGCCACGAAGGCAGGCTCGCAAGGCTTGCCGCGATGCGGGACCGGCGCGAGGAAGGGCGAATCCGTCTCGATCAGCAGCCGCTCGATCGGCAGCCGCGCCGCCACCTCCTGCAACGCCTTGGCATTGCG
>Ga0180222_1001213_pt1 | contig 28577 bp, 25 predicted proteins | sample eDN5th37CKraftOP_FD_151336 | JGI IMG/M metagenome (GOLD analysis project Ga0180222, IMG submission 151336) | Enriched Organic Plus compost microbial communities from Emeryville, California, USA - eDNA 5th pass 37_C Kraft OP (version 2) (version 2) ...
TGTCCGATCCCGCCGATGTGCGGGCGGCGCTGGCGGAGATCGAGACGCTGACGGCCAAATATGCGCAGTCGGCAAAGCCGCTCGACGAGATCATGGCCGATGCGTCGCGCGCGGGCGCGCGGGAACGCGTGATCCTTGCGTCGATCAAGGAAACCGAAACCCGGACCCTGCCGGTGATCGAGCGGGTGATCGCCATCGCCGGTTCCGGCAATGTGGAGCAGGCGCGGTCGGTGCTGGTCGCCGATGCGCGGCCGCTGTTCGTGGAATGGCTCGACCGGATCAACCAGTTCATCGACCTTCAGGAAGAGATGAACAAGGCGATCACGGCCGACGCCCGCGCCCTCTCCAGCGGCTTCGAGCAGTTCGCCGTTGCCATGGGCATCTGCGCGATACTGTGCGGCCTCGTCATCGCCTGGTGGTCGATGGGCGCCATCCGCCCGCTCAACAACCTCACCCGCATCATCGGCCGGGTGGCGGAGGGCGATCTTTCCGTCGACGTCGCCCATACCGGGCGGCGGGACGAGGTCGGCTCCATGGCCAAGGCGGTCGAGGTGCTGCGCGAAAAGAGCCTCGCCTCGCGCGAACTGGCGAAACGGACCGCCGAGATGCAGCGCAAGGTGTCCGAGGAGCAGGAACTGGTCGTCAACGGCCTTGCCACGGCGCTGCGCTCGCTGGCGGACAGGAACCTGGGCTATCGCATCGCGGACGAATTCCCCGGCGAATATGCGAAGCTGAAGAAGGACTTCAACGACGCCCTGCAATCGCTTCAGGACGTGATGGTGACCATTGCCGACAATGCGCAGGCGGTCCGCAGCGGATCGAACGCGATCAGCCATGCCGCCGACGACCTGTCCTACCGCACCGAGCAGCAGGCGGCGGCGCTTCAGCAGACGGCGACGGCGGTGAGCGAGATCACCGACGCGATCCGCGAGACCGCGCAGGGGGCGGGGCAGGTCAACCAGTCCGTCGCCGGCGCGACGGAGGATGCCGCGGGCGGCCGTCAACTGGCGCGCGAGGCGATCGGGGCGATGGACGACATCCAGAAATCCGCGCAGGAAATCGCGCAGATCACCAACGTGATCGACGGCATCGCCTTCCAGACCAACCTGCTGGCGCTCAACGCCGGGGTCGAGGCGGCGCGCGCCGGGGATGCGGGCAGGGGCTTCGCGGTCGTCGCCAGCGAGGTGCGGGCGCTCGCCCAGCGCTCCTCCGACGCGGCCAGCCATATCAAGAAGCTTATCGAATCCAGTTCGACCCAGGTCGCCAAAGGCGTCGACCTGGTCACCGAGACCGGCCATGCGCTCGACCGGATCGTCGCGAAGGTGGAGAATATCGCCGGGCTGGTGAACCAGATATCGGTTTCCACCGAGGATCAGGCCCGCAACATGCACAGCATCAACCAGGCCGTGGGCGACATGGACAAGATGACGCACCAGAACACGGCGATGGTGGAGCAATCGACCGAAGCCTCCCGCAGCCTCGCCTCGGAAGCCAATGAGATGGCGGGCCTGCTGACCCAGTTCAATCTGGGGCGAAGGGCCGACAAGTCGTCCTCCGTCGCGGCGTTCGCGGCATCCGCGCGCGCGCCGTCATGGCCGCGCGGCGACAGCGACCGGGATGACTTCGCGCTCGCGAGTTGAGGTTTGAGTGCCGTCCTGTCGGCATGGCGTCGACAGGACGGCGTGGTCTGCTGCCCGATGCTTTGGGTGACATGCAGGGACGCTCGCCTTGCTGCGTGGATAGCTGAACTTTCATAGAGAGAAGGTGGTGGACGCACTTTTTAGGGCTCGAACCTAGGACCCGCTGATTAAGAGTCGGCGAATCCGCCGTAACCCAGTGGAACCTGGTGGAACTATATGTCACCTGACCAGCTCAGAATTCATTGGAATCTCTATATATTATTGGAACAATGCGGAGCAGCGCGTCACCTCGTGCAACATCGCGATATTTGCCATTTTTCGCAGTTTGTAGCACAATAGGTAGCACAAACTGAGGCGCTGCGGATGGCAATCAGGAAGTTCACCGATCCCTGGATAAGAGGCCTGAAGAAGGCCGCGCCGGGAACGCGCGATCTGTGGTCCGACAAAGCCGAGACCGGCCTCAGCCTCATGGTCAACGACAAGGGGCGGGTGACGTTCCTGCTGTTCACCCGCTTTCCGCAGGCCGACGGCGCGCCCGGCAATCCGTCGCGACGGGTGCTGGGGGATTATCAGCCTCGCGATGACCGCGGTCATCCACGACCGGTGAAGCGCGGGATGGATAAGCTCACGCTCGAAGCAGCCCGGGAAAAGGCCCGGCAGTGGAAAGCCGCAATTGCGAACGGCGTCGATCCGACAAAGCCGAATCCTGCGGACGACGGCCCGGAAGGGGCGGATGATGAGAGCGGGGCCGAGCTTTTCGAGTCGGTCTATGGGGAGTTCATGAAACGGCATGTCCTGAAGGAAGGACAAAAAGACTCTCGAGGACGGCCGGTGCCGCCGCTGCGTTCGGCCCGGGAAATCCAGCGCCTGTTCGAACGCTATATTCTCGATGATCCCGACGGCCATCCCCGATGGCGCGGCCGGGATATCAGAAGCATCCGGAGAGCCGATGTCACGGCGCTTATGGACGATGTCCAGGACAAGAGCGGGACGGGGCAAGCGGACGCTGTGCTCGCCCAGATCTCATCGCTCTGCAATTGGTATGCAGCGCGGGCTGACGGCTATGTCTCGCCGATCATCAAAGGCATGAAACGCGCCGACGGCAGCAGCCGCGCCCGCAAGCGTATTCTGGATGACCGCGAGATCTGGCTGCTGTGGAAAGCCACAAGCGGAGCCGATCCCTTCAACGGGCTTGTCCGGATGGCTTTGCTGACCGGGCAACGCCGGGCGAAGCTCGCGGACATGCGGCATGCTGACCTTTCCCCGGACGGCGTCTGGACGATACCGGCAGAGGACAGGGAAAAGGCCAACGCCAGCTTTCTGAAACTGCCGCCGCTGGCGATGGACATCATTCGGGCCCAGCCGCGTCACGCGTCCAGTCCCTTCGTCTTTCCGGGCCGTTTCGACGATCGACCGCAAAATGGGTTCAGCAAGGCGAAAGCGCAGCTCGACGCCGCGATTGCGAAGAAAGGCGGGGACGCGATCCCGCGCTGGGTGATCCACGACCTCAGAAGAACGGCGAAATCGCTGATGGCAAGGGCGGGCGTGGCTTCGCATATTTCCGAGCGGGTCCTCGGGCATGCGATCCCCGGCGTCGAAGGGACCTATGATCGCCATCATTATATGGAGGAGAAGGCTGCCGCCTTGCAGAGCCTGGCCAAGCTCATAAATCGCATCGTCACCAAGCCGGCCAGCCCCTGAGAAAATCTTGCGGGCGCGTACCGAGGGGATTCCCCAAAAAAATCTCCTCAGGCGAAGGAAACGCTTTGTTCGATCTGCTTCGCACCTTTGGGACGAAGCGGAAATGCGATTTGGCCAGATATTGCCAATTGGCATTAAATGATCTATATAGTGCCATATGGAGATTCGCCATGCTGGCTTTGCAACCCGTTGATACCCTCCCCTCGGCGTTCCGGCCCGATCCCGTCACGCAGGAGGAGGCAGCCGCGATGTTCCGCGCTGCGATCAACCTCTTCGGCAAATGGGAACTGACCGATGAGCAGGCTGCGACGCTCCTCGATATGCCCGTGCGCTCCTATCGCCGCTGGAAGGCCGAAGGGGCGGGTCGTATTTCCCGCGACGGCCGCGCCCGGCTCTCCAACCTTATGGGTGTTCACAAGGCGCTGCGGATGATTTTCTCCGAACCGCAGCGCGGCTATGCCTGGATCAAGGCCGACAATGCAGCGTTCGGAGGGTCGAGCGTACTCGATGTGATGCTCGGCGGTGAACTGACCGATATCATGCGTGTGCGCCATTATCTTGACGCCGAGCGCGGTGGCTGGTGAGGCCAGCCGAGAACATCCCGGTCTCGCATATAGACTGGAAGGGTGCCGTCAGGATCATCCGGAGCGCCTTTCCGCCCATCGACCTGTTCGAGGACATTGCCGATCCCGCGGATTGGCCGCTGCTGATCTCGGCGGAGCAGAAGACCAATCCTCGCATCATGGCCACCATAGGCAATCTCGATCTTGTGCCCGTCGACCGCCGGGTAGGGGGCAATGGCGCTTCGTACCTAATGGCGCCTTTCACGCATGTCAGCAAGGATCGCCCGAGCCGCTTCACGGACGGCAGCTACGGCGTGCTCTATGCAGGGAAAGTCTTTGAGACGGCGCTGTTCGAAACCATCCATCACCACGCCCGTTTCATGGCCCGGACAGCCGAGACGCCGGGTTGGACGTCGCAATTCCGGGAGATCATTTTGTCGGTCCATGCGGATCTCCACGATCTGAGAGAATCTGGAGAACAAGCTCGCCCAGCGCTCGATCCGGACAGCTACGAGGCATCTCAAGGCTTGGCGAGAATGCTCAAGGGTGACGGGGCCGACGGGCTGGTCTATCCGAGCATCCGGCATCCGGGTGGCGAATGCGCCGCGCTGTTCTATCCGGATGGTGCTTCGGAACCCGTTCAGGGGCGTCATCTCGACTATCATTGGGATGGTGAGCGCGTCGATCTCGTGCGTGATGGGGGTTCCGGGGCGGTCTTTCGTGTGGTTAATCTACCCTGATCACCACCTTCCGTTCCGCCCCAGCATCCCCGTCATGAGTTATAAAAGTGTGGTTTATAACTCAAAATCGGTCGAAACCCGAGGGGAGGGCGTCGATCGATGATCTCGTCGGAGCCTCTATCGCGTTGCGTTGTGAGCTGAATTTGAAAGCGTTGTTTCCCGAACCCGCAGCATCCAGCATGGATGCTCTTCTGGGGCGTCAACAGAGAGAAGCCGTCAGGCAACGCGTTCGGCGTGGAGGCGCAATGCATGAAGATTTCTCAAGCTGCTAAGGTCTTGGCAGCTCAGTGTTGTGTTCCAGATCGATAACGCGGATTGTCATACCGCCGGCTGGATCGCCGGGAATGGCCTCGAAGCCAAGCGTACGGAAGAAGGTGCGGACCTGATCATCGAGCGAATGAGTCAGCACACAGAAGCCGCCAATGTTTCTGGAAACCCTTATCGTGCTGGCAAGCGCAAAGCGCAGGAGCGATCGGGCGTGGCCAAGGCGCTGATAGCGTTGATCTACAGCAATCCGGCTGAGCAGGACTGCAGGTCACAGAGGGCCGGCAGGGTTGAAATCTCCGATTATCGGTGTATATGTGTAAAAGCGCCAATACACCGGAGTTTGCCATGTCGTCCGTCCGCTGGAATATCGCTGTGTCGCCGGACACGGATCAGTCCGTACGGATGTTCCTGGCCGCCCAAGGCGGAGGCCGCAAAGGCGACCTATCGCGTTTTATCGAACAGGCGGTTCGGACCTATCTGTTTGAACAGGCCGTGGAGCAGGCCAAGGACGCCACCGCCGATATCGGCGAGACGGACCTTGCGGACCTGATCGATGAAGCTGTCCAGTGGGCGCGCCATAACTGATGCGCGTGATTGTGGACACCAATGTCCTGGTTGCCGCTCTGATCTCACGACATAGCCCGCCAGAGGCGATCTATCGTGCCTGGCGCAGTGGTCGCTTTGAACTGGTAACATGCCGCCTGCAACTGGACGAGCTGCGGCGCGTAAGTCGCTACCCCAAGTTGAAGGTCATCCTGCCGAACCACCGCATCGGCACCATGATCAACAATCTCGATCGTGCGATCGTGCTGGATCAACTTCCGGCCTTGCCGGATGGTACGGAGTCAACCGATCCCGACGATGATTTCCTGTTGGGCATGGTCCTTGCCAGCGATGCGGATTTTCTCGTTACCGGAGATAGACGGGCTGGGCTCCTGCAACGCGGCAATTTTCAGCGCGCACGGATTCTTGCTCCGGGAGTATTTTGCGAGGCGCTGGGCTTGATGGGTTAGAAGTCCTTGAGAACTGCTGACCAGCGAAGGAATAAATCTAATCGTCGCGCAGTGGAACTGAAACTGGGTCGCGCAAGGGCCGGTCATGGCGTTGGCTGGGTGAGGCCATAATCACTACGTGCTGGCCGGCTCGAGGAACGTACCATGGGAATGTTCGATCATATTCATTGCGAAGTTCCGTTGCCGGACGGCTTCATGGGAGAAATGCAGACCAAGGATTTCGACTGTGTGCTGGGTACCCTTTTGATCCGGGCCAATGGCCGGCTGATGATAGAGGAATGTGATTGGGAGGAAGTGCCGCTCGAAGAGCGGCCGAACCCTCTATTGCCCTTCGTGGGATCGCGTAGAGCCATAAACAAGCGATGGCATGACCTCGATTTTCATGGATGCTTCTGGTTCTACGGATCGGAAGGAGCTGGCGGTAAATGGCACGAATATGCTGCCCGCTTCGCCCACGGCACGCTTGAATCCATCGATGTCGTGCCGAAAGATTCCTATCTTCCGTCCACAGCATCCGCAAAGGGAGGGAATGCGCAGCATAGCACGGTCACGACAGCAGAAGATGATCTCACGCCAGCTCGACGAGATACTTGCGGCCTTGCCTGAAGATCGTCGTCTCGAAATGGAAAGCGGTCAACGGAGTCATGCCCTTTCAAACGATAGCTTGTGATATACCGCAAGTGCATATTTGACGCCGAGGCAGCATGGTAGTGTCAGAAAAAATAACTCGCTTCCGCGAAGACATGGCCGTCCGCGCTGGCGGAATGCTTACGGGTACCCAGGTATCTACGCTGCTCGGGATGAGCCTTTCCACAGTAGATGAACGACGACAACGTCGAGAGTTCCTCGGCGTCCCTTACGAAACCGAAATCCGCTATCCCTTTGCTCAGTTCGAGGCGGGTGTCCCCCTGGAAAATCTAGGCTCGGTGCTTCGCGCCATGGGAGACATGAACCCCTGGGAGCAGCTTATGCTGCTCACCACGCCTCTTGAAGGATATGGGGAGGCTCCCGTGACGATATTTCAGATGCTGGCAAGCCGTCCGGACAATGAGGTGTCGCGTCAGATCGTCGATTTGGTTTCCAGTTGGGCTGCCTGAGCGGGACGTGCCCCTACCCTGGCTCCCGGCGCGAAACACAATTCAGGCCGTCGTAGTCTATGCTCGGCGCATGGGGTGGCGCTTCAATCGTACCCACCAACGAGACCATATGCACGCGTCTTTGCGGCTGCGACCTCTCCTCGGGCATGCGATCCCCGGCGTCGAAGGGATCTATGATCGCCATCATTATCTCGAGGAGAAGGCCGCCGCCCTGCAGAGCCTGGCCAAGCTCATAAATGGCATCGTCGCGAAACCGACGCCTCCTGAGAAAATCCCGCCAGCGCCGCGCCGCAGGATTCCGACGCAAAAGTGAGATTCCTAAATTTGTCCACATAAGGACAATTATATTGTATTTTCTTAGATATGGGGCCATATATGGCCAATGTATGAGACGCCCATCGAAATGGCCCAGGCAATCGGCCACCGCATTCGTGTGCGCCGCCTCGCGATGGGTTGGGGGCAGGTCGAAGCCGCGGATCGCGCGGGGGTATCTTACCGCACATGGCGTCGCATGGAAACCGAAGGGAAGGCGTCCATCGACGATCTCGTGCGTGCCGCGATCGCGCTCCGCTGCGAGCCGGATTTGAAGGCGCTGTTTCCGGAACCCCCGGCAGTCAGCATGGACGAGTTGCTCGAGCGCCAGCAGAAGGAGGCCGGGAATGATGTGAGGCGTCGCGTCCGGGCGCCGCGGCGGCCCGCATGAAACTTGCTCCGGGCACGCCGCTGCAGATCGGGCTGTGGCAGGATGAAGGAAACCGGGATGAACCGGTAGGCCGACTGGCGATGGGCAAGGGGCGTGCCGTGCTCGAATGGTCGCCGCAAATGGTGGCGAGCAAGCGCCCGATTGCCCCCGCGCTCTACCCGACCGAACCCGGTCTCTACGAGGCTCGCACGCGAGACTTCGAAGGTCTCCACGGGTTTCTTGCCGACAGCTTGCCCGAGGGGTGGGGGGCGCTGTTGATGAAACGGCGCCTGGCGAAACTCGATGTCCGGTGGGAGGGTCTGGACGGTGTCGACCGTCTGGCGCTGGTCGGCCGGCAGGGGCGCGGTGCCTTGGTCTATGAGCCTGCCACTACACCGGTCGAGGATGTCGCGACGCTCGATCTCGATGCGCTGGCGGCGGAGGCGCGTTCGATCCTGCTGGGGGACGAGGCGAGACTGGCCGACACGCTGGCGACACTCGCGGGGGCTTCCGGTGGCGCCCGACCGAAGATTCATGTCGGTTTTTCGCCAGATGGAGACATTCACGTCGCCGAAGGCGAGGTTGCCGCCGGGTTCGAGAGCTGGATCATCAAGTTTCGGGCGCTGACGGACCCCATCGATATCGGCGCTGTCGAGGAAGCCTATGCGCGTATGGCGCGGGATGCCGGCATTGTCATGGCGCCGTCGCGCCTGTTGCCGGCGAAGGATGGCCCCGGCTATTTTGCGACCAGGCGTTTCGACCGGCCGCAGCCTGGACGGCGCGTGCATATGGTCTCGCTGGCCGGGGCGATCGAAGCGCCGCCCCATGCGCCGAGCATAGACTATGATGGCTTTCTTCGCGCGGTGCAGGGCATAACCCGGCATGCCGACGACCTGGAACAGGCTTTCAGGCGCATGCTGTTCAACATTCTGGCGTACAACAGGGACGATCACACCCGTCAGCATGCGTTTCTGCTCGGCGCCCGGGATCAATGGCGTCTCGCCCCTGCCTATGACCTCACCTTCTCCCATGGGCCGGGTGGTGAACATTATCTCGCGGTCGAAGGCGAGGGGCGGGCGCCAACCCGCGCGCATGTCGCGCGGCTCGCGAAACGTCATGGTATATCGGACGGTTCGGTATCGGACATGATTGATGCAGTCCGGGCGAGTCTTGCCCAATGGCCGGTCCATGCGGAGGAGTTGGGGGTCACTGCTTCGCGTGTGGAGGTTACCGAACGGCTCGCGCATATGAACAGAATATTCTTCTGAGCCCGCTTGGCGGCGGGCTCGGTGGAATGCGCGAGCGATGCTGTCGCGACCGAAGGTTGGTCATGGACGCTGACCAAGTGAAGCTCTTAATGAGCAAAACGCCGCCGGTTTGAGGAACGTGTCATGGGAATGTTCGATCGGGTCTATTGCGAAGTCCCGTTGCCGGATGGCTTCACGGGGGAAATGCAGACCAAGGATTTCGACTGCGCGTTGGATACCCTTTTGATCCGGGCCGATGGTCGGCTGATGATGCAGGAATGTGACTGGGAGGAAGTGCCGCTCGACGAGCGACCCGGCCCCAGACTTCCCTTCATTGGATCGCGCAGGGCCATCAACAAGCGATGGCGTGACCTCGATTTTCATGGCGATTTCCGCTTCTATGGATCAGAAGGGGCTGGCGGCGCATGACACGAATATGCTGCCCGCTTCACCTACGGCACACTTGAGGCTATCGATGTCGTGCCGAAAGATTCCTATCCTCAGTCCGATGTAGCCGCGAGAGGAAGGAAAGCACCGCATAGCACGGCCGCGACAGCAAAAGATGATCTCACGCCAGGTCGGCGGCTCGACGAGATACTTGCAGCCTTGCCGGATGATCGTCGCGTTGAGGTGGAAAGCCGGGTAGCCGAGCTGATCGCCGAGATGGCAAGGGAACTGGACGACTCTTGAACATAGCTGGCGGCGGGAGAGGGCCGTGACCGCTGGTTGCGGCCTCGGACATTCATTCACGCGAGAGTTCAGTTGCAGAGCATCGGCAGCTAGCTGGTCAATCGGATATCCGTCTCAGGTCGAAGCAGCTCAGCCGGACGATCCGGAACGGCAGCTTCGCAGACACGAAAACGAGATAGCAGACATCATCATCGACCGATAAGTCTGCGGCAGATCGCTTTGATCCAATCAAGGGTGCGTTCGACCAACCCAGCGCCGGACGGTGGCACCGGCTTGGGCGTCGGTATGCGCGAAGGTAGCGGCTTTGGTACAGGGGGCCGCTTGAGCCTGCGATCTCGCTCCCGTCCCGCTTCGATCGCGAGCCGAGACATCCTGCCTGCCCAAAGGATCTTGCCTTGCTTGATTACATAATGTGAAGCGCAAGCGAAGTCGTGATTGCCGATCGACGGCCAGATGGATGCTTCACCGCCTGCCATTGCGAGGCGATACTCGGTACGAACGAGAGGCGTCGATACTTCTTCCCCACACCCGCATGCGCATCTGTGCAACGCGACGCAGCATTCCTCCGAGACATACAGGATACCATCTTCGAGAACCTCAGGTATCTCATCCACGAAGACGGTTTTGAGCCTATCGACCCGGGCCATTTACGCTGCCCTATTCGAGATGTTGTTGCCCTCGATCATGTACACCGAGTTCACCTCATTCCGCTCGTCGCGGAAATAATTCGACCAGCGCTTCCATCGCATGATCGCCATGATGGCGTTGAGCGAATTGACAGCCGCAATCTGAATATCTGTCCGGTAGAGGTCGTCGTCCTCCTTGTCATCGCCGAGCGGCAGCAACCGTTCGACTTCGGGCCAGGCCATGCCGGGGCGGATGAAGGTTGCTCGGGCGCAGCCATCGAGGCAATCCCCTTCCAGGCCTACCCCGATCCCTGTGTCGACGAAGGGGATCTCCAGCAGAAGCAATCCCTCGGCTATCTCACGGCGTGAAGACCCCTTATCGACGCAGACGAATACGAAATCGAAGTTTGCCAGCTCGTCCATATTGGCCGCCGTCACCCGAACAGAATGCGGGGTGATGCCGGTATGCATCCGGGCATAGACCTGCGCATAATAGTCGACCTTGTACGGGAAACCCTTGAGCAGTTCCGGCTCCGGTGAGCCAGGCGACCGGAACAGATTGTGGTTCAAGAGCTGGTCGCCATCATAAAGATGGATTTCAGTGACCCACGTCTTCGCCAGCAGGTCGAGCAGAAACGATCCGGTTCCACCCAGGCCAATGATGGCGACCCGTCCCTTCAGCTTGCAGTTCACGCCACCGATCCGATAGCGGGCCGAGGCGGAATCGGGAATGGCGAACGGGCTATCGTCATTGGCGATCATCGCCTTGGCATGGGTCCGGGCGTTGGCCGTCCGATCGAGAGACCGGGCGGCGCCGCCGATCAGTCGCTCATAGGCGACCACCTTATCATAGATGTTCTCGTACCGGTGGGTGACCTCGGGCTTGGATGAGAGATAGTGATCCACGTCCATCTCGCCGCAACGCTGTTTCTGGGAATTGTTGATGATGTTCCCCATGGGGGCACCGTTGCGATGGCACGGCGTCCCCCCTGCGAAATACATCGTGTGATCGCCCTGCGGCGTTGCCGTGAGGCCCGTGCCGTCGAGCGACAGGGCGCAGGTGAGCACACCCCTTGACAAATTACCGTCAACCGTGATGTGCGGAACGCTCCGCACGATCAAGTGGCTGTTGCGCACCTCGATCTCGAAGCCCTCGTCAGCGAGGCGCTTGAGATGAGGATCACGACTTATCAGAGCGGCGGACATTGAAGACCATCCCTTTCTTCACTGCAATGGTCTCGCCTTCGACGAGATCGCCCTCGGCGCCATGGACGCCGTGGAGATAGGTGATCGTGTAATTGAAGTTCTCGAAGTCTGGGTTGGGGTAAGCGATCGCCGCGATCTCGCGGTAGCTGTGCGGGCGCTTTTCCACGCTCCTGGGGCGCCCATTGACCTTGATGGTTATCGTCTTGGGTTCACGGCTGCGGATCCGTTCGACCCCGGCGCCATCCAGCCTTATCTCGCCATCATCGGGGATGACCGCGTCACCGGCGCTGTCGAGGATGAGCTCAAGATCCTCGTCGATCTCGCCATAGCGATAGATGTCGGCGGCGAGGATCGTTGGGGAGCCCCATTCCCAGCCGCGCTCATTGACGGTGAAGTTGTAGGTGCGGTCGCTGGTGAACGAGAGGAAGACCGCAATCTCGCCGCGGGCGAACTTGACCTCCTCCTCGATGCTGATTGAACGGGCAAGACCGCCTGTAATCTGAATTAGAACGAAGTCGCTGGCCGGCGCCAGCCCCGCAATCTCGCGGATCTGGCTACCATCCAAGACTTTGTCTCCTGTGCCATGAAGGGCACCGTTGACGCTAAACTGAAATTTGTCGTGGCCCTTGACCATAACGGTGCTCCATATTCTGCCGACTCTTGATCCCGACTCCACCATGGACTAGGATTGCTATCGAGTCCCGATATGGACTATCTATATCGGGACTAATTTGAGTTTCAAGTCCAAATCTAGATGAGAGGGAGAATTATGCGTGGTTAAGCTCGAACCCACCGCCCAAGCGGGCGAGGGGCGATCCGCGATACCGGCGGCAATGGAGGCATTTCAGGGGCTGGCGGAATTGTGGCAGCTGTCGATCGAGGACCAGTTGCTACTGCTCGGATCACCCGGTCGATCGACCTTTTTCAAATGGAAGAAGGATGGCGGATCGCTTCCGCGCGATACGGTTGAACGCGTTTCCCACCTTCTGGCGATTCATAAAGCGCTCGAGATTTTGTTGCCCGACACCCGCGCCGCCGATGGTTGGATTCGTCGACCCAATGCTCAGTTCAATGGGCAAAGTGCCCTTGATGTCATGCGCGGTGGCCAGGTGATGGATATCTATCGCGTGAGACAATATGTGGATGCGCAACGTGGTGGATGAATTTATCGCAGAAGATATCGAGCAGCCCTTCTTCACGCTCATTCCATCTCGCTTCCCCACCATCGACGTGTTCGCGCGTGTGGCAAACGATCGAAGCGACGCGTTGGCCGAGATTGAATCGCTGACCAATCCGCGCTTGCGCGAACGGGATCGTCTGATGAACGGGGCGCAAGTCGTGGATGGAAATGGTCCGCTCCTGCAAAACTGGAACCACGCGCCCTTCACGTACCCGAACCCGGACGGTACGCGATTCTTCGACGCGGATCGGCCTGCGCTAGAACTAGCTGCGGATATGCAAACGGCATTGGCAATCTCGATCCGAAAGCGCGAGATGTTCCTGAGTAAGACTGGTGAAGCGCCAATCGGCTTGGAAATGCGTGAACTCTCGCGGCAGGTGAAGGGACGGTTTGTCGACGGCCGTGACTGGGATCCCGAACTCGATCTTGCGGAACGGCGCCGTCGCGGCCGTCAGATTGCCGAAGCAGGCTTCGATGGTCTGCTTTTCAGGCCCGTCGAGCGACCCTCCGGCCTATGCGTGAGCGTGCTCAAGGGCGAGGCTCTGGAACGCGCCGTTCAGCGCGATCACTTTAAATTCGTTTGGGATGGCAGCCGCGTTAGCACCGTTTACTCGTTTGGCTCCGGCGTCCAATATTCCCCGGAAGACTTGTGCGGGATGGACCACGTTCTTGCGGCCTAGCGAAGAAGAGATGGGTTAATTTGGCGCCGCTGATAACTCTGTCCTTGAAAATGCTTCCGGTGAAAATGATAGAACCCAAAAAATATTGAAGATGATTGGAATTAAACGGCGACCACCCCGGTTCTCTGAACCGACGACAGATTTAGACGACCAGACCTAATGCCATAATCTTCTGCTCTCAAGGCGCTAAATTTGGCAACCGATAGGTAGTTCTGCTTGACGATCTGGTAAAGAGGCCCACTATTTCTTATCTAGCCAGATAAAGTTCCGGCGCAGATGCCCCTTCCGCCTGTCGTCGTTAGGGTAGAGACTCAAAATCAGATCTGCGATAGCCGTCAATCATGGCGTGCAGCTTCGCCGGAGCAAGTACTTCAACCGCATCCCCCCACGAATAAAGATGCCATGCCATTTCAAGCAGGCCGCAGGCGCGGAAGCGGACAATGAGGCTCCCGTCCGTCTCGGTCTCGACCGACTGGTCGGGGTGGAAGGCAAAGCTCTTGGCGCGGGCCGCGGCTTCCGGCGTGAAGCGCCAGACAATATCTTCGATCTCGTTGTCATTGACATAGGAACTGAAACCGCCGCGTGCGTGGACGCCGACATCGAAGTCGGCGATCGCCTCGAACGTCTCAGGCCGCAGCTTCGCCTCGACGATATCGTCAACCCGGTAGTGGCGCGGAACCTTGTCGGCCCGGTCAAGATCGCAGGCGATAAGGTAGCGGCGGATACCGAGCAGAAGGCCGTGCGGCGCGACCTTTCGCCAACGCGGCGACTTGTCCCGTACAGCTCGATAGAGGATGTCGATTGCCCGGCGGCCCTTGAGCGCGGTGACAAGGGTCTGATCGACCAGCTCATTCGAAATCGGCCGCGGCCCCGGTCGCGCGGCGAGACCAAGCGCCTGGAGAAGCGCCTCCTCATCGACCTCGATCCGCGCCCTTGCGCTTCTCGGGATCGTCGCAAGCACCTTCTCTTCGAGGCCCTTGAGGATCCGGGCCTCATTGGCTGCGCCGTCCTTGGCCAGCTTTTCGCTCGCCCGGGCGAGCACGGCCAGCTCCTCAGGACTGGGCGTCAGGAACGAGGTGATGCTGCTCGACGGCAACCGCCATCGCGGCCGCTGATCATCCTCGTCCACCCAGCGCTCGGCATCAATGAAGACCTCCATGAGCTTGACCGTCATGCGCTGAGCCGTGCGCCGGTCGCATTCGAACATCTCCTCGATTTCACCGAGGGTCATGCCGACCCGGCCCGCCGCACAGATCGCGAGCCGCAGCAGTTTGGCCGCATTATCGTAGGACATCGTCACCTCTTGGTTCTTCCAGACCGGAACTTTGTCGTGTCCAGGCGACAGTTTCTGACGCCCCCTTCAAGCAATGTCGAGTCGTCGGCCACCGGTGGTGCAGACGAACAACAGGAGGCCATTATGGCAGCTAAGGGTGGTAGTAATTATCGCAGTGCCTCGAGCGGGCGCTATGTGTCGCAGAGCCATGGGCGTGCCCATCCGTCGACGACGGTCCGCGAAGCGCCCGGTCCGAGTGGGAGTTCCGGCCCCCACTTCCGCAGCGCTGAAACCGGACGCTACGTGACCGAAGGCTTTGCGGCGCGGCATCCGTCCACCACGGTGCGCGAGAAGTGAGCGAGCGGCCCGCGTCGTGGCGCGGGCCGCAAGCCATGACCGGCGAAGCCGACCGAGCAACATTCGGGACTTGCCGCGAAGGCGCGGATAGCGTCGATAGCAACTGGGGATGGGGAGCTTAGACGATGCGGAGGATTGGCGACGAATATCGGCTGTCAGCATCCGACCTGATGCGCTTCAAGGTCTGCCGCCATGCGATCACGCTCGATCGCCGCCGGCTGGAGGGTGAGGCGCTCACTCCGGCCGCGGATAGCGCCGAGGCGAAGCTCGTCCAGGATCAGGGCGATGCGCATGAAGCGGCCTATCTGGCCCGGTGCCGCGACGCGGGGCGTCAGGTGACCGAGATCGAGAAGGACGGGCTGACACTCGAGGAGAGCGTGGCCCGCACGATCGCAGCGATGGAGGCCGGCGCCGAGATCATCTTCCAGGGGGCTTTCCTGTCCGGGCCGTGGGGCGGCTATTCGGATTTCCTCGAAAGGGTCGAGCGCCCTTCAGCGCGCTGGGACTGGTCCTACGAAGTGGTCGACACCAAACTCAAACGCTCGGCTGACCCCAAGCACATCCTCCAGCTGGCGCTCTATTCCGACCTCGTCGCTGAGATTCAGGGAACCGCGCCCATCGCCGCCCATCTTGAACTCGGCAACGGAAAGCGCTTTACCGTGCAGCTCGACCAGGTCTCGTCCTACGCGCGGCGGGCACGAGGCCGGCTCGAAAACTTTCTGATCGAGCGTCCCGAAACCCGGCCCGAGCCGGTTAGCTTCTGCACCCTCTGTCCCTGGCGTGAGCATTGCGCGGCCGAATGGGAAGCCGCAGACAGCCTCGTCCTCGTCGCCAATATCAACCGCAGCCAGCGCGACAAGCTCGCTGCGGCCGGCGTCACGACGATCGTGGAACTGGCAGAGCGCGAAGCACCCGTGCCAAAGCTTGCGCCCGAGACGCTGGCGCGTCTCCAGGTCCAAGCTCGCCTCCAGGCCGCGCGGCGGCGCGGCGGCGGTCCAGCCTTCGAACTGCGTCCGCATGAAGCCGGGCGAGGCTTCGACCTGCTGCCCGCCGCCGACGATGGCGACCTTTTCTACGACATCGAAGGCGATCCATACTATCCGGGAGGCCTCGAATATCTCCACGGCGTTTGGTATCGCGACCAGGGCGACTGGCGCTTCCGCGCCTTCTGGGCGCACGACCGTGCCGCCGAAGGCCAGGCAGTCGACGACCTGCTCGGTTTCTTCGCCAACCATCTCAAAGTCCATCCCAAAGCGCACATTTATCACTATGCCAATTATGAGATCGCGGCGCTCAAGCGGCTCGCCATGGCTCATCGGATCGGCGAGGCGGTGCTCGACCAGCTACTGCGCGAGCGGCGTTTCGTCGACCTCTTCAAGGTGGTCGGCGGCGCCCTGATCGCCTCGGAACCGGGCTATTCGATCAAGAACCTCGAAGCGTTCTACATGGCGAAGCGTGAGGGCGACGTGGTGACCGCTGGTGCCAGCGTTGTCGTCTATGAAGAATGGCGTGAAAGCCGCGACCAGACGCTGCTCGACCAGATCGAGGATTACAACAGGACCGATTGCGTCTCGACCCAGCTCCTGCGCGACTGGCTGATCGTCGCTGCCCGGCCTGCCACTCATCCGTGGCCCGAGCTCGCCGCCGATGCGCGAGTGGCCGGGGTCGGCCGGATAGGGGCCGATCTCAATGCCCAAGCCGAACTCTATGAGTGTTTCGCACCCGCCAGGGCACGACTGGGCAAGCGGATCGCCGATCTGCTCTTCGACCTCAATGCCTTTCACGCCCGCGAGGACAAGCCAGCTTACTGGACGATCTTCGATGGCCTCGCGCGCGACAGCGAGGAACTGATCGACGATCTCGGCTGCGTCGGCGGGCTCGAGGCGGTGGGACCGCCGGTCCCCGACAAGCGCTCCTTTGAGCGCACCTACCGTTTCCCGCCGCAGGAGACGCGGCTGCGCGCTGGTGACCGCCCCTGCATCAAGCCAGCGGAAAAGCCTGAAGGCGTGAACCTCGTCGCAATCGATCCCGGCGCCGGCACTGCCACTCTGCGCCGCGGCGCCAAGGAGCCCTTGCCCGACCGGCTCGACCTTTTACCGGCGCAGCCACTCCGAACCGACAAGGTCCGCGAAGCGGTGGCGGCGGTGTCGCGCTCAATCATCGCCAATGACGGCCGCCACAGGGCGATCGAGGACCTCCTCACTTGTGCGAAGCCGCGCCTGAGGGGCCGCCTGCCCGGCGCACGGACCGTCGATCCCGAAGCGGATCTGGTAACCGAGACGAGCGCTGCGATCTGGGCGATGGATGATACCGTGCTCGCCATTCAGGGTCCGCCGGGAACCGGCAAGACCTTCGTCAGCGCCCACGCGATCATGGACCTTGTCGCAGCCGGCAAGCGGATCGCCGTCGCCTCGCACAGTCACAAGGCGATTGCCAATCTCCTGAGAGGCTGCGCCGACCGAGCGCAGGAATTGGGCCTGCGGCCTCGGATCGTACACAAGGGGGGCGATGAGGACGAAGTCGCGGCCGGCCATGGCCTGATCACGCTCACGGATGACAATGACGCTCCCGAGATCCGGACCGCAGCAATCGTCGGCGGCACCGCCTGGCTGTTCGCGCGAATCGAGGATCCGATCTTCGACTATCTGGTGGTCGACGAAGCCGGCCAGGTCGCGCTCGCCAACATCGTCGCGATGGCGCGCGTCGCGCGCAACATCGTGCTCGTTGGCGACCCGATGCAGCTCTCACAGCCGACCAAGGGCGATCATCCCGGCGACAGCGGCATGTCAGCGCTCGCCTATCTGCTGGGCGGCGCCCGCATCGTCCCCGCCGATCGCGGCATCTTCATGCCGGTCAGTCGCCGCATGCACCCTGAGGTCTGCCGGTTCATTTCGCGTGCCGTCTACGAGGGGCAGCTCGACAGTCACCCAAGCGCGGGACTGCAATCGCTGCTCGTCGACGGCGCGGAGAGCTGCGGGGCGCGGTTCGAGCCGGTCGAGCATGAAGGATGCAGTCAGCACTGTCCCGAAGAGATCGATGCGATCCGCAGGGCGATCGACCGCCTCAAGGGCAGCCTTTATCGCGATCGCGAGGGACGCGAGCGCATGATAGGTGATGCCGACTTCCTCGTGGTCGCGCCTTACAATGCACAGGTCAACGCACTGCGCCTGGCGCTCCCCGGCATCCGAGTGGGCACGGTCGACAAGTTCCAGGGCCAGGAGGCGCCGATCTGCCTCATCTCAATGACGACCTCGAGCGTGGAGGAGATGCCGCGCGACATGTCGTTCCTCTTCTCGCTCAACCGAATCAACGTCGCCGTGTCGCGCGCCCAGGCGCACGCCGTGCTCTTCGCCAGCCCGCGGCTGCTCGAAGTTCCCTGCCGCACGGTGGAGGACATGACCCTCGCCAACACGCTCTGCCTCCTTGCCGAAATGGGAGGCGACAGTTTTTGACGCCTCCCCCTGCGATGAAGAACGCGTCGCAATCGAATCGGAGGTCGACATGAATTGGAACGGTAAGCGGATGGTTGGTCGTTTTGTCATTGATATCGACGGGTGCCTGCGCTCGAGCGACCACGAGGCGATCGGGGTGAGCGAACTCGCCGCGCTTCACGGCCGGCTCGAACCATCGGTGCGCTTCGTCATGGAAGTCGACGGTGAACTCATCCCGCTCGACGCTACCGACGTAGTGAGCCTGAGCGAGGCTCGCGTCGCCTTCTTCCGCTCAATCGGTCCCGCGATCACTCTGCGGGCTCCGGCACTGCCGTGTAGCCTGTCGCTGGCTGCATAGGCCGGTGAATGGTGATCCGTGCCGGCTTGGCTGAACGGCTCTCCGGCCCAGCGCGCGAGCAGGATTTTGCAGAGCGCCAAAATCCAGGCAGGCTTGCAACGCACTGAGCGGGCCTTCCAGCATCGACTTACCGGGTATCAAACCGATGCGGTGACAGGTCGCAGGCGCTATTTTCGAGGAGGAGCACGGAATGGATTTCGCGGTCTATGCAGCACTTGGTCTGGCGGGCGTGGCTGTCATCCTGGGCATCCTGATCCTGCTGAAGGTAGGGCGGCCGGCAACGATGCCCGAGGATCTCTCGGCACGCTTGGCGTTGTTGGAGCAGATCGCAAGCTCGCTTCCCGCGACGTTCCGCGAGGAGGCCAGGACCGGGCGCGATGAGCTACGGGCGACATTCGTCTCTCAGGCGGAGGTGCTGGATGGGCGGTTCGCGTCAATGGATGCCCGGATCGGCGAGGTCGGCAAGGCACAGACCGAGCAACTCACCGCCATGCGCTCCGAGGCGGCGGAGGGCCGGACTGAGCTGCGTTCGGCGTTCGGCTCTCAGACCGACGCCCTCGAGAAGCGCTTTGCCGCCGTGGAAACGCGGCTCGGAGAATTCGGCAAGGCCCAGACAGATCAGTTGGTCGAGATGCGGCGGGAGGCGGCCGAGGGTCGCACCACGCTTGAAGAGGCTGTGCGCAAGAACGCGGAAGGTTTCGCCGCGTCGCAAGCGGAGCGCCTCAAGGAGACCAGCGACGGCGTCCGCAGCCTTTCCGATAGGCTCCTCACCTCGCAGCGGGAGGGACGCGACGAACAACGCGCAGCGCTCGAGGCGGTCCAGGGCAAGATCGTACAGCTGACCGACAGCAACGAGAAGCGCCAGGAGGCGCTCCGTGAGACGGTCGCCGGCAGCCTCGATACCCTCCGCACCGACAATGCGGACAAGCTCGAGAAGATGCGCGCGACGGTTGAGGAGAAACTGCAGGGCACGCTGGAGAAGCGGCTCGGCGAGTCCTTCCAACTCGTGAGCGAACGCCTCGAGCAGGTCCACAAGGGGCTTGGCGAGATGCAGAACCTCGCCACCGGCGTGGGCGATCTGAAGCGCGTCCTCAGCAATGTGAAGTCACGCGGCGGCTGGGGCGAGGTGCAACTCGGCATGCTGCTCGAAGACATGCTGACGAAGGACCAGTTCGCGACGAACGTCCGTATCCGGCCCGATTCCGGCGAGATCGTCGAATTTGCGGTCCGGCTGCCCGGCCGTTCCGGAGAGGACATGCCGCTCTGGCTGCCGATCGACGCCAAGTTTCCGCATGAGGATTACGACCGTCTCCTCGTCGCGCAGGATAGCGGAGCGGTCGATGACGTCGAGAAGGCGGCGCTGGACCTTGAGCGAGCCATCAAGCTTCAGGCGAAGACGATCTGCGAGAAATACGTCCACCCGCCGCATTCGACCGATTTCGCGATCATGTACCTGCCGACCGAAGGCCTGTTCGCCGAGGTGATCCGTCGCCCCGGCCTTGCCAGCGAGATCCAGACCAAGCACCGCGTCATGATCCAGGGCCCTACCACGCTTGCCGCGCTCCTTAGCAGCCTGCAGATGGGATTCCGCACGCTGGCGATCGAAAAGCGTTCAAGCGAGGTCTGGCAGGTCCTCGGCGCAGCGAAAGCCGAGTTCCTCAAGTACGGACAGGTTTGGGAGAAACTCGGCAAGCAGTTGGACACTGCCCGCAAGACCGTGGATGAGGCCGGCAAGCGCACCCGTGCGGTCAGCCGCAAGCTTCGAGACGTAGAGACGCTGGAGGGACCTGAAGCACCCGCACTCATCGATCTCGTTCTGGGCGAGGAAGACGACCAGGATATCTTGTCGACTGAAGCGACGGATTCATCAGCAGCCGCTCACATCAGCAGGGGCGAGGTAGAGCCATCAAAATAATGAACAGACGACCAGTTTGAGCACTTCGAAGGCGACTTCGCTACGTCGGCTATGTTGGCGATTGCCGACTCGGGCGTTGAATGGATCGAACGGCAGGTTGGTTCAGTCCTACCCACCCCTAGTAAACCTGAAGGGTGATCAGCCTCGCCCTCTGTCCGTGATCGCTTGTCCAACAGGTTCCGCCGATGACTCGGAAGGCGTAAAATACTCTTTCGCTAGATTGTGGTCACGCAAGGGTGAGGGGCGGTAGCTCCGACGCTTGTCATGATCAGTGACAAGACCACCGCCTAGCCGCTCAATCACGCTCGGGTGAAGGTCCGCATGGGGATGGACCTCTCGCAGACCCTCCGGCCAGGTCACTCTCCATCCAGCAGGCAACCAACGTTGCCAACCGGTCTCCATGAATGCTTTCCTTTCGTCATGCTGCATGCCGAGAGGGTCGGGCCAGAGAAACAGTCGAGACCGGTCAAGCAAGATCGGATGTTTGAGTTCGTCGAGTTGTTCGACCATCCAGCCCAGCGCGATGTCGGATAGGCGAGACTCGTCCTCCGGATGGCTACCACCAATGTCGGAGTGATTACCGGCAAACCAGACTTGGCGAAGCCAAGGCGGATCAAGGCCTTCCATCCGCTGCACGTCATGCGAATAGGCCCAGCCTGCGACAGGAAAATGCTTCCGGTTCTCATCAATGGCGCGGGCATGACGAGCGTGTTTTACATTGGTATCGAGAAAGCGGTCATAGTTCTTCATCCGCCAGACTGCATAATGAACGTTCTTGTCCCCGGCATTCGGCCAATCGCGAATGACCTTCCGCTGGCGTTAAGCGTGTCATCACTAGCTTGTAACCGACCCAGAGCAAGGGGATGCCGAACGCGACGGTCAGCACCGTCGATTTCCAGACGAAAGCGGCGAGAGCCGCTAGCGATAGGAAAATGAAAAGGCTTGCGATGATGATGCTCAATGCGCGGCTGGCCCCCAGCGACGCCACAGTATCGAAGACGCCGACGAAGTAGGGCGCCACATTGCCTTGTTCCTCGCCATCCTGTCCCGAGCCGCAGCAGTCGTATTTTGCCCGGAAACGCCTAGCCTTCTCCTCCCGCTCACTCTCATATTTCTCGCGAGTGTGTCCCGAACCGTGCTCATAGACCTCGAACACAGCCTCTTCGGCCAGATCCCTTAGCGCCCGTCCGCCCCGGGGAACCGGAGATCCGTCGGGCATGCGCGAGGGAACGCCGCACAAGTTCATGACATTGGCCACGCAGCGCGCGGTGTAGGCTCCCCGGCTAAACCCGAAGAGGTAGACTCGGTCACCAGGCTCATAGACCTTGATGATCGCTTCGTAGCAATCGGCGATGTTATCGCTGATGCCCGTCCCGAAGGCCGCTCCGAAAATTCGCGAGATCTTTTGCAGCCAACTCGCACCTGCCTCGCCTGTGCCGAGACCGGCATCGTAGAAAGCAACCTGCTTGGCGGGGTCGATATGCGAATCCACACCTGAACGCGAAGCGCGATAGAGCTTGTAGATGTTGGACAGGCGCTGGTCCGGCTTGAGCCCGCCGAACTGCCCGGTTCCATCGGAGAAGATCAGGATATTTTTAACCATCCCCGCTTGATACGTTCAGATCAAATCAAGAACAAGGCTGGTGGCTAGTAAATACACAGGGCCTCCCAGGGGCTGCAGCCCACTGCTTCGACGGGACAGCGTTCACGATCTCGCGGAGATCCTACTTTCGAGCGCCCAGTGCAGCTCGGTGATCGCGCAGGATCGCAGCTACCGACGCGCTGGGCCAAGGCGGGGAATGACGGCTATGTTGGCGGGAGCGGTCAATGCTCAGTCCAACTCACATAGTTTGATCAAGCCAAAGGCCGTTGGTGGGTCATGTATCAATCTCGTCAAAGGCATCAATGACTGCCTGGACGCGTTCATCGTCACGGAGTCCCCTGTGCAAGGCGCTCGTGATGATGTCGGCACGGGAACGGCCCGTGCGCCTTGCTATGTGATCCACGCGATCGAGCAATTCGGTCGGTAGGCTTATCGCTATTTGCTCTTCCATCCACCTATCTTGCCTCAAGCTTCTCCGCGCGTCACCTCCGGCCTCGCTCTGGAGTAACTAGAGTGCATCTGGCGACGCGATCGCAGGCGGGAAATCTTCCATCCGTGCCAGAGACTCCAGGAAAGAACAGTTGGCGCGAGGTGGGGGCAGAACATCACTCACTGCCATGCGCCGCTCGACGCGACATAAACGGCTGGCAAATATCAGAAAAACGTGCGCAGCCGCTCGAGCAGCAAAAATGTCGGCGACTACCAACATTGTCCAGCTGGTGCACAAAACTGATCTAAACCATCCATCGTCTATGGGGTGGGGGGAAGGTAGCGAAAAGAACGATATTTAAGATGCTTAGGCGAAAGATCGTAGTTTCGATCTACAGCGTATTTTCGGTCAGCAGCTGTTTCCTTATCAAACGTAAGTGGGTCTCGCGCGGCAGTTGTCCCCGCTCGGCATTTTCAGGGATGAGTCTGCGCGCAGAACGTCGCATTTGTGCAGATCGTGAATTTATAGGCGAAAAATGGCCTTTTCGGACACATGTCAGATGCCAGAAATTTTTCAATCTGACCTAATTGAATGCCAGCTTACGTCGACCTGCGATGGTATCATGACAGGCGCTGTAGCACGCCATGTAGCACAAATTATTTTTCAATCCTCAGGGCCAGAGGAAAGAAAGTCGCATAAGCAACTGAATTGTAACGGGAAAATGGTGGACGCACTAGGGCTCGAACCTAGGACCCGCTGATTAAGAGTCAGCTGCTCTACCAACTGAGCTATGCGTCCACACTGGCGAAGGGGCTGCCGGATGGCTCTGCCCTGCCGAGGCCGCGCCGTTAGCATGGGGTTTCGGAGATTGTAAACAGGAAAACGTATCTGCCGCGAAATTTTTTCCGGGCTATCGCGAAAGAGCGTGGCGTTCGGGAGGGTCAGGCGAGCCCGTGAAAGGGCACTCCGCGCGCCATCCTTATTGCACCATTGTGCAAAGCCAATATGGAAGGTGGCGGCGGACAAAGCTTTGCGTCCGCCTCCCCCGGCGATTCCGCCCGCAGGGCCGCCCTGCCCGGAATTGCCTCCGTTTCTGCCGTGAAGGATCGCCGCCATGTCCGATGTCCCGCCCGATGCCTCGACCCCGCACTTCGTTTTCGCGCCCGCGCCGGTTCCCTCCGTGGCGGTGGCGGGATCGGATGCGCGGTTTCCGGTGCGGCGGATTTTCTGCGTCGGGCGCAATTATGCCGAGCATGCGCTGGAAATGGGGGGCGACCCGGATCGGGAGCCGCCTTTCTTCTTCACCAAGCCCGCCGACGCCGTTGTCGAGAGCGGCGCGGCCATCCCCTATCCGCCGCTGACGGCGGACCTGCATCATGAGATCGAGCTGGTGGTCGCGATCGGCAAGGGCGGGGCGGATATCGATGCCGCCGACGCGCTCGGCCATGTGTTCGGCTATGCGGTCGGGCTAGACATGACGCGCCGCGATCTTCAGGCGCAGGCGAAGAAGGCGGGGCGCCCGTGGGACTGGGCGAAGGCGTTCGACCGGTCCGCGCCGATCGCCCCGATCCGCCGGGTGGAGGAGGTGGGGCATCCGGGCGCGGCGCGCATCTGGCTGTCGGTGGACGGGGAAATCCGTCAGGACAGCGATATCGCCCGGATGATCTGGCCGGTCGCGGATGTCATCGCGATCGCCTCGCGTTCCGTCGCGCTGGAGCCGGGCGACCTCATCATGACCGGCACGCCCGAAGGGGTGGGGCCGGTGCGGGCGGGGCAGGCGATGCGCGGCGGTATAGACGGGCTGGGCGAGATCGACATCGCCATTGTCTGAGCCGTTGTCTGAGCCGTTATCCGAGCCGCCCTCGGCCGGGCCATCCCCCGGAGGCGTTTCGCACTTCCGTTACCGGACGGCAATGATTTGTTACAGCCGCGCCTTCCGCGCGAAACATAAGATTGCCATTCCCGTCCCGGTTCCGGCCCTGCCCCTCGCGGGGAAGGCCGGAGGTCGCCGCGAGAGGCGGGTGGTCGTTCCGTAAAGACCGGTTTTCGCCGGATCGCGCCCGGACCTTCGGCCGCCCGCCCGCGCGGCTCGCCACTGGTCAACCCCCGGTTCGGGCCGTCTGCGGGAAGCATCATGCCGGCTCGTAAGGCGCTTGAACCGCGCAGCCTGCTTGATTAGCTAATGACGGATGCTTCTTTCGTTCCCCTTTTCTCGAAAACGCCGATGACCGCGCAGACGATATTGCTGGTGGAGGACGATCCTTCCCTTCGCCTGCTGACCGCACGCGCGATGCAGGAGCATGGCTATCGCGTCCGCTCTGCCGCGACGGCGCCGGAAATGTGGATCGCGATGGAGAATGAGAAGGTCGATCTGGTCGTGCTCGACATCATGCTGCCGGGCACCAACGGCATCGACCTGTGCCGCCAGATCCGCCGCGAAAGCGACGTGCCGATCATCTTCATCAGCGCGCGGGCGAGCGAATCCGACCGGGTGCTGGGGCTGGAGCTGGGCGCGGACGATTATCTGCCCAAGCCGTTCAGTTCGCGCGAACTGATCGCCCGCATCCGCGCCGTGCTGCGCCGGGGCGCCGCGCTCGACGGGCGCGAGGAGGACAGCCGCCGCAACGAGGCGCGGTTCGACGGCTGGATCGTCAATTTCTCGCGCCGGGAGCTGCGCTCGCCCAGCGGCGCGATCGTCGACCTGACCGGCGCGGAATTCGATCTGCTGGCGACCTTCGTGGGCCAGCCGCAGCGGGTGATCGGGCGCGAGCGGCTGATCGAGTTGACGCGCACGCGGCTGGGCGACAGTTCCGACCGCAGCATCGACGTGCTGGTCAGCCGCCTGCGGCGCAAGCTGGCCGCCGCCGGGGGCACGCCGCCGATCACCACGGTGCGCGGCGTCGGCTATATGTTCAACGCAGAGGTTCTGCGCGGTTGACGAAAAGGCTATCCCGCGGCGGCATTTCCGTCGGCCTGCTGGGCCGCATCATCCTCATCCTCATCGCCGTCATGGCGACGGAGTTCGTCACCAACACCTATTTGTTCGACCGCGCCAGCCAGTTCGCGCTGCATGAGGACGAGGTGGAGCGCATCGCCGAGCATCTGGTGGTCGCGCACCGGCTGATGGACCAGGCCGGCCCCGATGAACGCCCGGAACTGGCCAGCCAGCTGTGCACGGACCGTTTCGCCGTGCGCTGGTCGCCGGGCGGACCGCCGCTGGCGCCGAGCTTCGAGCTCGACATGCTGCGCAACCAGATATTCGACAGCCAGCCCGAGCTGGCGATGACGGGCCTCAGCCTGCATCTGCGCGCGCTGCCCAAGGGCGGCACGATCGAGGGGACGATGGGGCTGAGCGACGGATCGCGCCTGTTCTTCCACACCACGCAGGGGCGCAGCCTCTGGTCGCTCACCTATAGCCGGATCGTCGGCCTGCTGGCGCCGACGCTGGTGCTGGTGGTGCTGGGCGGCCTGCTGATCCGCCATACGCTGCGCCCGCTGAGCGTGCTGATCCGCGAGACGGGGCGGGTGGGGACGGACGAGCATCGCCCGGTGCCGGAGGCGGGACCGACCGAGATCCGCAGGCTCATCCACGCGTTCAACGAAATGCAGCAGCGCATCCACCGCCTGCTCGGCAGCCGCACGCAGGCGCTGGCGGCGGTCGGGCACGACCTGCGCACGCCGCTGGCGCGGATGCGTCTGCGGCTGGAGAATGTGGCGATGGACGATCGCACCCGTGACGCGATGGAACGCGACATGGAGGAGATGAATGATCTTCTGCGGTCGTTGCAGGTCTATCTGAGCGGGGAAGGGCGCGACCTGCCGCGTGAGCGGATCGATCTGGCGGCGATGGCGATGACGCTGATCGACACGGCCCGCGACGAGGGCAAGGACGCCCGCTATTCCGGCCCGGAAACGCTGGAGATGGTGGTGCAGCCGGTCGCGGTTCGCCGCGCGCTCGCCAATCTGATCGACAATGCGCTGCATTATGGCGGCAATGTCCGCCTTGGCCTGCGCCGCGTGACCGGCGCGGGACAGGGTGGGGAACGGGATGATTGGGCGGAAATCGTCATCGAGGATGACGGGCCGGGCATCGCCGAGGAGCACAGGGAGCAGGTGCTGCAACCCTTCGTCCGGCTGGACGACGCGCGCAGCCGCAACACGCGGGGCATGGGGCTCGGCCTCGCCATCGTGGCCGACGCGGTGCGGATGGAAGGCGGCACGCTGACCCTCACCAACCATCGCGACGATGAGGATGGGAAGGACGGTAGCGGCGAGAGCGGGGGCCTGCGCGTCCTGATCCGCCTGCCGATCCGTGATGAGGAGCCGTCGTCCGGCCGTTCCTGAAGCAAGGCGGGCGGAGCGGCGGAAGCCATTATGTCGCGCCGCAGCAATATTTCCTTACAGCCGCGCTCTTCGTCAGCAAAACGGGAATCGTAGGTTTCCGTCCACTTCCACCAGTGGATGGAGATTGCCATGAACGAATTGATCGGCCGCGTTTTCAGCTTTGAGAAAAGCATTTTCCCCGACAGCAGCGAACTGTTCTCGAAACTGACGACCCATGGGCAGAGCCCCAAGGCGCTGATGATCTCCTGCGCCGATTCCCGCGTCGTGCCGGAACAGATCATGCAGGCCCAGCCCGGCGACCTCTTCGTCTGCCGCAATGCGGGCAATATCGTCCCGCCCTTCGCCACCCAGAATGGCGGCGTGTCCTCGACCGTCGAATATGCGGTGATGGCGCTGGGCGTGCGCGACATCATCGTCTGCGGCCATTCGGATTGCGGCGCGATGAAGGCGCTGTCGCAGCCTGGATCGCTGGACGGCATGCCCAATGTCGCCGCCTGGCTGCGTCACAGCTCGGCCGCCACCCATGTGGTCGAGACCTGCTATGACGGCATAGAGGAGAAGGATCGCGTGCGCGCGATCAGTCTGGAAAATGTGGTGGCGCAACTCGCGCATCTGCGGACCCACCCGTCGGTCGCCGCGGCGCTGGCGCGAGGCGAGATGTCGCTGCACGGCTGGTTCGTCGATATCCATGCGGGCCAGATCCTCGGCCTCGACGGCGAGACCGGGCGCTTCATGCCGCTGCGCGAGGACAAGCCGCTTCCCGTCGCCGTGCCTTCGGCCCGTCGTCTCGCGGCCGATTTCGCGCATGTGGAGGCGGCGGAGTGAGGAACGCGCTGAAGGGCCTTTTCTCCGGCCAGACGATGGTGCGGGATTTCACCGCCTCCATCGTCGTGTTCCTCGTCGCGATGCCGCTCTGCATGGGCATCGCCATCGCTTCGGGCGTGCCGCCGGAAAAGGGGCTGATCACCGGCATCATCGGCGGCATCGTCGTCGGCCTGCTGGCGGGATCGCCGTTGCAGGTCAGCGGCCCGGCGGCGGGCCTTGCCGTCATCGTCTTCGAATTCGTCCAGCAGCACGGGCTGAGCGCGCTCGGCCCGGTGCTGATCCTCGCGGGCGTGCTCCAGTTCGGCGCGGGCGTGCTGAGGCTGGGCGGGCTGTTCCGCTCCATCTCCCCCGCCGTGGTGCACGGCATGCTGGCGGGCATCGGCGCGCTGATCGTCATCGGCCAGTTCCACATCCTGTTCGACAGCCGCCCGCTGTCGAGCGGCCTGGAGAATCTGGCGGCGATGCCGGGGCGCATCCTCGGCCTCGATCCCGCCAACGCCAAGGCGGCGGAACTGGCGCTGATGCTGGGCCTCATCACCATCGGCTCGATGCTGGCGTGGGAGAAGTTCCGCCCGCAGAGCCTGCGCCTCGTCCCCGGCGCGCTGCTGGGCGTGATCGCGGCGACGGCGGTGGCCTGGGGCTTCGGCCTCAACGTCACGCGCGTCGACGTGCCCGCGTCGATCATGGGCGCGGTCGATGTGCCGACGGG
>Ga0180222_1001216_pt1 | contig 28570 bp, 28 predicted proteins | sample eDN5th37CKraftOP_FD_151336 | JGI IMG/M metagenome (GOLD analysis project Ga0180222, IMG submission 151336) | Enriched Organic Plus compost microbial communities from Emeryville, California, USA - eDNA 5th pass 37_C Kraft OP (version 2) (version 2) ...
CGCTCCGCCGAAAACAATCGAGACAACGCGCGGTGACGCGGTCACGATGGCGTGGCAGAACAGGACGGCGCGCGCGCTTTCCGCGGTCAAAATCAGTTTTGCCGACTGCGGCTCAAGCTTGCGTTCACGTTCGAGCTTGCCGAACGTCTCGTCGATGGCGCGAACCTGCTCGACGCTATCGACTTTTGGAATGAAATAGCCGGCAATACCGGGGCTGCCGACAGTCGCGCTGAGATCATCATCAAATTCGGGGCTATCCGGCGCGTTGGTTCGAACCCAGGCGCGCCCCTTTGAAATTTTCGACGCGTATTCGCAAACCAGCACACGGGCGGCGGCCTTTTCGGAGGCCGGCACAGAATCTTCAAGGTCCAGAATAAAAGCGTCTGCGGGAAGCGACGCCGTCTTGTCCAGCATCTTCCGGCGGTTGCCGGGGATGTAGAGAAAGCTAGGCATTGACGGCCTTCTCCAGCCGCTTTCCGCCGTCGCGATTGCCAAGCCGCGTTATCCCCGATGCCGCCATCGCTTCGATTTCATTCGCGTCGAAGCCAAGCTCACCGAGAATCTGCTCAGAATCTTCCCCGATCCTCGGCGGCAGCATTCGAATTGAAGGACTGCCCTGATCGTAAAGTACCGGGTTGCGCACGGCCTTGACCTTGCCGCCGTCCCTGCCGGGCACTTCGACCAACACCTCGCGCACCTTGATTTGCGGATTCTCGAAGACCTGTTCGTAGTCGCGCACGATCGAACAAGGCACGCCTGCCTCGCAGAGGCGAGATTCGAGATCCTCAGCGTTCCATTGACGAACCGCCTCCTTGACAATGCCGGAGATCGCATCCTCGTTGATCTTGCGACTGGCATATGTGGCGAAGCGCGGATCCGACAGATGCTCCGTGCGATCCAGCGTTTGCATAATGCGCTCGAAAACACGGTTATTGGGGCATCCGATGGCGACATATCGGTTGTCGGCGGTTTCAAATAGTTCATACGGCGCCGCTATACGATGCCGGCGCCCGAGCGCACGAGGCGCTTGACCCGTCGCAAAATATTCGGCCGTTTCCAGCATCGCTGCGCTGATCGACGCTTCCACCAGAGAGACGTCAGCGACACGGCCTTCTCCCGTGCGTGCGGCCCCAACAAGCGCGCTGAGCACGGAGTAAGTGGCGAAAAGCGCTCCAAGAACGTCACCGGTCTGCAGTCCCGGACGCATTGGAATTTCGTTCGGCTCCCCGGTCACCGACAGCGAGCCCGACGCGGCTTCGATGATCAGATTGACCGCGGTGCGATGTCGGTGAGGGCCTGTCTGTCCGAACCCCGACACGGACGTGTAGACGAGACGCGGGTTGATGGCTCGCATCTCGTCGGCGCCAAAACCCATCTTGGCCATGACGCCAGGTCTGAAGTTCTCGAGGAGGACGTCGCTTTCCTTGACGAGGCGGTGAACGACCTCACGGGCTTCCGGGCGCTTCAGATCCAACGCGAGTGAACGCTTGTTTCTGTTGAGCGCCTCGAAGGTTGCGCTTTCGCCGTCGACGAACGGCGGCGAGGCGCGGGACATGTCGCCGGTATCCGGCGGCTCGATCTTGATCACGTCGGCGCCCATGTCGCCCAGAAGCATGGTGCAAAACGGACCCGCGATGAAGTTCGCGAATTCAAGAACCCGGATACCGGAGAGTGGCTGCGTCATGGCGTCCCACTAATGATCACTCAATGATCGCCCAATGATCAATCGTTTGATCACGATGCCGCGAATCTTTGCCGACCTCAAGCCCCTTTTTGAATTTCGTTATGAGCCTCAGACAGCCGGAGGCTGGGTTGTGCCCCGGTCGACCAGCGTTACAGGCAGGGTCTGGAAGAACGGCGTTTCCGTCCCCATCCCGTCAAGGCGGCGCAACAGATACAACGTCGCTTCGCGAGCCATCTCGGCGGCAGGAATGCAAACGCTGGTCAGTTCGGTTGTCTCCGAAACACCGTAGCCGACGAGCGAGAAATCATCCGGAATCGCGAGGCCGACGCGGGTAATCGCGCTCATTACGCCATCAAGCGGAACGCTGTTCACCGTGAAGAGTGCCGTAGGCCTCCGCGAGGGCGGCTGCTCCAGCAGCGCTCGCGCACAATCATAGCCACTTTGACGATCGGTCAGGCCACGACAGATCAAATCCTCGGGCACCGGGACACCAGCCTCCGCCAATGCCGCTCGAAACCCGGCTTCGCGGAGCCGCATGTTGCCGATCTCGCTCCGCCCCAAGAGAAAGGCGATGCGGCGATGGCCAAGGGACGCCAGATGCCGGGCACCGATAAAGCCCGTTTCAAAGTCATCCGGTCCAATCCAGGGATCGTGGTCATCGGCGCGGCGGTTGATCAGCACATAAGGAAGATCCCTCGCCCGCAGCCAGGCAATCGCCGGATCCTCGTGCTGGGCGGTGGCGATCAGGAGTCCATCGACATGGCCTTCCGCGAGCGCAGTGACAACTTTCTTGAAGCGGCTGGCGCTGTCATCCGTATTACACAAGATCACGTCGTAGCCTGCAGCCGAGGCCGTGCGCTCCACTTCGCGAAACAGATACGAATGGAAAGGATTGGTGATGTCTGGCGCCAGCATTGCCAGGATTTGCGTCCGTCGCGTGCGCAACGAGCGGGCCACGCGGTTCGGCCGATAATCATTATTGCGTGCGATCGAAAGAATTTTGGCGCGCTTGGCTTCGGAAACGCGCGCCTTAGGATCGCCGCGCAGAACACGGGACACAAGGGAGACGTCCACTCCGACCCGGCGCGCAATCGCTTGTAGGGTAATGGCCATTCTGGCCTGATTGTTATTCCATCCTCCGGTGGTGTCCAGAGTGGGAGCCCGCCAGTCGAATCCGGAGACCGCAGCCGGAGGCCGGCGCCGGATTCACTGCGAAGGCAGCGATGATTCGGCCTCTTCTTAAAAGGGATCCCCCGAACTTTCGGGCTGGCGACGTAGCACAGCTCAACTTTCAGCCCGATCCCCGCCGGGGATCTATCACTGAGGTTTATCGCTATCCTTCTTCACGGCGCGAACGGCGTCGCCCCAGCGCTGAATCTCCTGCCCTATATATTTCCTGAATTCGTCCTGGGACGATGTTTTCACCTCGATGTCGTTCTTGCGCAGGGCCTGCTGAACCTCCGGCGTATCCATCGCCTTTTTGACCGCAGCCTCGAGATAATTGATCACGTTCTGCGGCGTCCCCGCGGGCGCAAGCAGGCCAAACCACAGTTCCGATTCGTAGCCAGGCACGCCGGCTTCGCTTATCGTCGGCAGATCGGGGGCCACCGACGTACGCTTCGCACCGGTGCTTGCGAGCGCGACAAGTTTCCCCTGCTTCACATGCGGCATCACCGTCAAAGTCGGCGAAAAAAATCCCTGGATGCGATTCATCAACAGATCGCTGACCGCCTGCGGGCTGCCGGTATATGACACGTTGGTGATCTCCACACCGGCCAGGTTCTTGAACATCTCCAGCGCGAGATTCGTAGCAGTCCCTGGCCCTCCGGATCCGAAATTGACCGCGCCCGGATTCTTCTTCGCGTGTACGATCAACTCCTTGACGGACTTGATACCGAGCGACGGATTCACCACGAGCACATTTGGCGTGCTTGCGACCAAGGTGATCGGGGCGAAATCCTTCTGGAAGTCGAATGTCAGATTCGAGCTCGCTGTTGCGTTGATCGCGTTCGCGGTCGAGCCCATGAAGATTGTGTGGCCATCCTTCGGGGCTCTGGCCACGGTGGCCGCCGCAAGATTTGTCCCGGCCCCCATCTTGTTTTCGATGATGACGGGTTGCCCGACGATTTCCGCCAGGCGGTTGCCGATGACCCGCGCCCCCATGTCGATGGGACTTCCCGGGGGAAAGCCGACCACAATCCTGATCGGCGCTGAGGGGAATTCCTGCGCCAATGCCGGAAGCGCCGGCAACGCCAGAAGAAAAGCGAGCGCGGTACGGCGCGATATCGACCAGTTCATGACTTCATACCTTCATGGATCCCGACCGAGAGGCAATGCGTTCGGCCAGTCGCGGGAAAAGCGCGGCTGCATTTCCGAATTCGATTGCGCTTCGGTCCGCTGCGGACAGCTTGGCGGCATTCAGCCCGCCGATCGTTCGCTCGACGCTCCAGTATGGAAAATCGCTGCCCAAGAGAATGTTGCTGGCCGGCACCAGGCCGCTCAATGCACCGAACGCCTGGGGGTTGTTGGCAGTGGATACCGCGTCATAATAGAGCTTCTTCAACTCGTATTCGACGCCGTTCGGGACCCGTGCTGCGATCTCTTTCGCGGTCGCACGGCGGGACAGCGATGCTATCCGATCCGACAAGTAGGGTAACGTTCCGCCACCGTGTGAAAAGATGAACCGAATGTCCGGGCAACGCGCGAGCGTGCCGCTGTAAAGCAAGCTGACGATCGCTCGCGTGGTGTCGAACAGAAACTCCATGATTGCGTCCGGGACGTCCGGAAGCACATCCGTGAAACGATCGGGCGTCTTCGGGTGATAATAGACAACCGCCTTCCGCCGGTTGAGTTCGTCATAGATTGGCGCGAACGACTTGTCGCCAGGCCACCGGCCGTCGATATTGGTCAGCAGGCCAAAACCATCCAGCCCAAGGCTCTCGGTGGCATATTCGATTTCACGGAGGCTGGCGTCGATTTCGGGTAGCGGAAGCGTCGCAAACGCTCCGAACCGCCCCGGATAATCTCTGATAAGCTGCGCGCAATATTCATTGCAGTGGCGCGCCAGGGATACGGCTTTCTCGTTGTCGCCATGCCAAACGCCCGGCGTCCCGATGGACACGACCGCCGCCGATACACCGTTGCGGTCCATGTCCGCAATCGAGACCGCCGGCGTCCAGTCCGTGATCATGCTCACCGGGAACCCGGGCCCGACGCCGGCAATGCGATCAAGCTCTTCAGCCACGTAGCGCGTCGGATAGACGTGATGATGCGTGTCGATGCGCTGCGGGTATAGGCAGGCGGGCACTTTTGTTTCGCTTGTCAATGTCACTCTCGCGTCCTCCCGTAATTCCCAGCGCATGACGGGCTTTATTCTTCTTTTGGGGAATTTGTTGCGCTGGAGCCCGCTTGTCAACTACGAGCTCGCCGAATCCACTTCCGGGGAGCGGGGAAGCTCTTGGCACTGCCGGCGCGAAACAGCGTCTGACCGCGCTCCCGCCCTCGTACCAGACTTATTCTTTCCTTGGAGGAATCCCAGGCAACTCGCCGAAGGTCAGGCGAACTGCCCGCCGAGCCACGACCGAGGCATTGGCGGCAAATGCTTTCGTGCTATCCTTGCAAGAAACAAAGGAGCTATTCGTTGCCCACGGCCCAAAGGAACGTTCGCCCCCGGAAAACAAAGGCAAAGCGAGGCAAGGGCCGCCCTCCGCGCAATCTTGTGGGGCGCGACAGCATCATTCGGGCGACCCGTGAATTGCTGAAACACAAGGCGCCGTCCGAACTGACCCGCGTCAACATCGCGGCCTATTGCGGGATCGATCCCGGCCTCATCCGATATTATTTCGGGACAACCGATGCGCTGTTGACCGAGGTCACAACCCAGATCGTCGAGGAAATGCACGCGCATATCAACGCCGCGGTCGCCGCCGGCCAGTCGGCCGAAGAAAAGATGCGCAAGCGCATTCACGCTTCGCTCGAAATGCATGAGCAGAATCCGCATCTGAACGACCTGATCATTCAGAAAATACTGGGTGGGACTCGCGTCGGAGCGCGTCGCGCTCGCAGCGAGATGGTCGAGGGTTCGATTGCGACCCTCACCGCCGTGATCAACGAGGGCGTGAAGCGAGGCGACTTTCGCCCCGTCGACCCCCGTCTTCTCCACATTGCGCTTATCGGCATGTCCGAGTTCTTTTTCACGGGTCACGCGGTCGTGCAGCATTTGTTTGGGCGGCCGAACGACGCCCAACTGATCGAAGAATACGGACGCTTCATCGCGGAGCTGATCCTCCACGGAATTTCTTCTCCGGAAAATCGCGCAAAAAGCTGACAACGCGCGGGTTTGTTCCGATTGCGAGGCGATATTTCCTCGTGTAAGGAATACTTGAACTTGAACCTTGGCGCGGCCCGCTCCTCGCTGGATCGGGCGCTCCTGACAACCGTCGCAATCACATGAACCAAAATCAGAAAACCGTACTCATTATCGGCGGCGGCATCGCCGGCCTCACAGCCGCGGCTGCGTTGGGACAGAAGGGCGTCGCCTGCGACCTCGTCGAGATCAAGCCGGAAAACAAGGTCCTCGGCGTCGGCATCATCCAGCCGGGGAACTCGCTTCGTGCCCTGCGTGAGATCGGCGTGTACGAGGAGTGCCTGGCGGCGGGCTTCCCCACCGACCATTACCGTTATTATGAAGGGGACGGGACCCCCATCGCGAACCTGAGCCTGTTGCGGATCGCCGATCCCAACCGCGAGGCCATCAATACACTTCCGCGTCCTGCGCTGAACGACATTCTTACGCGGGCTGCCGAACGTGCGGGAGCCAATGTCAGATTTGGGTGCACCGCCGTTTCGATGGAAGACGACGGCAACAGCGTCGAAGTCAAGTTTTCCGACGGCACGTCCAAACGCTACGACATGGTCATCGGCGCCGACGGAATCCGCTCGCAGACCCGGCGCATGCTGTTCGGCCCGGGGTACGAGCCGCGGTTTACCGGCCACGGGTGCTGGCGCTTCACGACACGGCGGCCGCCGGAGCTGACTTATCACGCGATGTATCTCGGAGTGGGCCGCAAGGCCGGCCTCATTCCGCTGACCAAGGAGACGATGTACCTGCTCCTTGTCACGAATGCGCCCGACGATTCGCGCGTCCCGGACGACCGGCTGAATTCCCTCTTGTACGAGGAACTGGAGCCGTTCGGTGGGATGGTGCCGCAGATCCGCGAAACCGTGCTCGAAAGCGACGAAATCATCTACGTACCGATTGAAGAGGTCAGCCTGACAGAGACATGGGCGAAAGGCCGTATCGTCGTTATCGGCGACGCCGCGCATGCCTCGAGCCCGCATATCGCACAGGGTGCCGCAATGGGCATCGAGGACGCCGTCGTCCTGGCGCAGATGTATCCGGGCGCCGACAACGTTCCCGACATGCTCCAGGCATTCTTCAAGCGCCGTTATGACCGCTGCAGATTCGTACAGGAGGTTTCCCGCGCGGTCGGCGAGGAGGGCAACCTGACCGACCCGGAGGCGTGTCGCGCTCGCAACGATCGGATGCGGCGGGACCTCGCCGGCGGAAAGCCGCGCCCGCATGAGACGCGGCTTGCCCAACCGATCTGACTCTGTCGCCGTTACCGCCGGATAACGGCGCCCAGCGTCAAACCACCCGGTTTCGCTGGGCGCCGAGGCCTTCGATCTCGGCGTCGATCATGTCGCCCGCCTTCAAGAAGCGGCCATGGCCCTGCCCCACACCGGCAATCGTACCGGTCAAAAAGATGTCGCCCGGCACCAGCGTCATCATCTTTGACGTATATTCGATCTGCTCGTCGGGGCTGAAGATCATCTCGGACGTATTACCGTCCTGCATGGTTTCGCCGTTCACCTTGAGCGTCAAATGCAGATTGTTGTGATCGGCGACGAATGCCTTCGGCACGAAATATGGGCCGAGCGGGCAGAATGTGTCGTGTGACTTCGAGGCGAGCCAGTCCGACTTGATGGACTGCCGGTCCTCGCGCCACAGCATGTTTCTGCAGGATATGTCGTTCGTCACGAGATAGCCGGCAACGTAGTCCTTTGCCTTCTCGGCAGAAACGTTCTTCGCGAGGCGACCCACGACGACGCCCAATTCGATTTCCCAATCCACCTGATCGTTCGGTCCGGGGAGCACGATGTCGTCGAACGGACCGCAAATCGAGCTCGGCGCCTTCAAGAACAGGTACGGACGCGCGCGAGACTTCTCGCCCATGAAATCCTTCTTGCGGTCGAAGTCTCCGCCATATCCGCTGTTGCGCATTTCAGCGACATGGCCGCGGAAGTTGGCGGCGGCGCACAGCATCTTTGACGGCTTCTTCAATGGTGCCAGCACACGAAGCCCGCCCTCTTTACCCCAGGGAATGGTCTGCTTCTCAACCGCGGCCAACCCGGCCCCACCGACGAGCTCGGTCAGTCCTTGAAAAGCCTCGTCCCAGTTCTCAAGCAAGTCGTCGATCGTCTCCGATCCTGTCAGCGCGGCGCCCTGAAACGAAATCGGCCGCGACGCGGCACGCACCAGATCGGAAAGGCGGACCACCTCATGGCCGATCACGACCCCAGTGAAATTTCCGCTCGCGCTTGAGGCAAATCGGCCCAGACTGAACATCTTTAATCCCCGGTTTTTGGATATTGGCGTCGGCGGCATCCGCCTCAAGACGGCAGATGCAGCATCGATCGCGCTTCAGAGGCGGTGGCTGGCTCGCCACCAAGGTCGGTTATAATACGAACCGCCTTTTCCACCATCGCGGCATTGCTTGGCGCGAGATTCTTCCTGTCGAGGCGGACTGCGTCTTCAAATCCGACACGGACGTGCCCACCGAGCAGAAACGCCTGGGCCACGAACGGGAAGGCATGGCGTCCGATAGAAAAGGCCGCCCACTCGCACGGCTGCGGCAGCAAGGACCTGGCGTACATCAAGGTCGCGGGCGTCGGCCCGAAACCGTAATTGACGCCGCAAACGATCTGGAACAGCGGATTCGGACCGAGCACCCCGGCTTGCAACAGATCGCAAGCCAACCGGATGTCGCCGCTGTCGAAAACCTCGAGTTCAGGCTTCACGCCTGCGGCACGGATGGCATCCGCCATGATGCGCAGGTTCCGCGGCGTGTTGATGACCACGGCGCTTTCCGACCACATGGTATTGAGGTCAAGGCTGCAAATATCCGGCTTCAATGCGACCACATGCTCGACGCGCTTCAGCGGATGAAGCAAATTGGATGCGGGCGCTGCGATCTGCGGGTCGTCGTCGCTCGGCACGAAGCGACCGCCGGGACCCGTCGTGAGGTTGATGAGCAGATCGACGCCTGACGAGCGGATACGATCGACGACCTCGCGGTAGTGCGAAAGCTCCATGCTCGGGCGGCCATCGGGATAGCGCACGTGAATATGCGCGATCGCGGCACCCGCGCGCGCCGACTCGATCGCCGCATTGGCGATCTGTTCAGGTGTGCATGGCAGGCCGGGGTGATGCTCCAGCTTGGTGTGGTTGCCGGTAACGGCGACAGTGATGATCGTCTTTCTCGACACGCCACACCGCAGCTATGAGCGTTGTTGGACCTGCACGGCGACGCCCGATCGCGAGCGCGCCTTGCCGCTTCGCTACCGAATTTCGCTGAAACGCGGCATCGGCTGCGGAAGCGGAACCATGCCCTCACCTTCCACGACCGGAGGCGCATCGCCCGCCATCCAGTAGCGGTTGGCGAAATCGGGCACCCAAAGTCCGGGCTGCCAATTGTCATCGACGAAGTCGCCGTCCGCGGTGTACTCGATCTCGCCCCCGACCGGCGATGTCATGTAATAAAACACGATCGACGACGCGCGGTGGCGGCCGAGTCCGTACTGGCTCTTCCATCCCTTCCGCTGCATGTGGTTCGCACCGACCATCAGCTCGTCAATCGATTCCAGACCGAATGCCATGTGATGGAAGCCGAGCGGGCGGTTCACGATGAAGAAGTTATGATGCTCATTGCGGCCCTCGGCGCGCAGAAATACGCCGCGACCGCGCGACACGTCGGTGACGCGGAATTTCAACCGGCCAACATAGAAATCGAGCTGCTCGTCGACGTTCGGCGTTGCGAACACCACATGCTGGATGAGCTGCGGCCGGGCCCGGTCATACCACTTCCGCATTTTGTTCCAGCGGGGCCGCTCCGTCAGACTGTTCTCCAGGTTGGAAACCTTGCCTTCGAGCGGCTTGCGGTTGAACACGCGAAAGCCGATCCGTATCCCTGCGGGATCGACGGTGCGAAGCGTGCCGTCTGCGTCCTTCGTGACAACCCGATCGGTTTTCAGATCAGCCTCGATGGCATCCAGCGCAGCCTGGCTATCGACGCCCCAGATGACTTCGCGCGGCCCGTCACCGGGCAGGAACTTCGGCGGCAACGCAGGATCGCTGTCCTTGCGCACAAGGACTTTCGAACCCTCCGGAAGCACGAAGTCGGCTCCCGCGGCCGTACGCGTTCCCTCCAGCCCGAAATCCTCAAAGAACCGGATCAACTCGTCCGGATTCGTCGCGGAGAAAACGACAGTCTCGACACCGTTAATTGCCATGACGCGCCTCGATTGCGGCTTGTACCGGCCGCCTAACAGACAGGGATGCTGGCCCTTCTACTACTTTGAGCTATTTCCTTAGTCAAGGAATATTGGAACGTCCCTTGTGAGCGGCGCCCGTGCGCCGCGCCTAACGGACCTTCTTGCGTTCGCCGGTCTTGCCCGTGGCCGCATCATAAGCGTCGAGCACGAGTGTTTCTGTGAAAGTGATATGCTTGTCCAACAGCTTCACGGCACGTTCGACATCACGCTCCCGCGCTGCATTAGCAATCATCTCGTGCTCGCGGCTGCGGTCGACCTGGCGTGTCGTGGTCAAGAACATCCGGCGATAGCGGTCCGACATGTCATGCAGCGTTCGGCAGAAATTCAGCAGCAGTGGCATCCCGCAGCTGCTGATCAGCGCCATATGATAGGCGCGATGGCATTGCTCCCACTGATCGTTGATCTCCGGCTTGTCGCCACGCCGGCGCGATGTCAGCGCTGCAAGACGATGCTGCGCAGCGACGATCGCCGTCTCCCATTCGAGATCGCCCCGTTCGATTGCGTGGCGCAGCGCGAGGCATTCCAGGCTTCGGCGCAGTTCACTGACTTCGATCAGATTTTCGCGCGAGACTGGAGCAACCCGGAACCCGCGCTGGTCCTCGGCGACGACTAGACCTTCGGCCGCGAGCCGCATGAGCGCTTCCCTCACCGGGGTGAGGCTGACATCATAACGCGTGCGCAAATCGTCAGGGCTCAACCGGACGCCGGGGAGCATGGTGCCCTTGAGGATTTCGCCACGGATCCGATCAACGATGTCGGTCGAGAGCGTTGAACCCATTGCGTTCCCTGACGAAAAGATCGCCGATTAGCTGTTCTTGCCGATGCTCTGCTTAACCTTCAGTGCAACAGGAATTGGTTGCCCCAATGATCGCGCCGCACATGCCTCCGCAGCAAATTCGGCAAAGGCGATGTCCTGAAGCGCAGAACCGACCGACTTGAACATGGCAATATCCGGCGCGGCGCGCCGATACGGTATGCGATTCTGAACCAGATCATACAAGGAAAACAGCTTATGCTCGAAGGAGACGCCCTTCTCGCGCGCCGCTATCATGTCTCCGGTGTCGTGGCTCAGTTCCTTGACCTCATCGGCGACGATGACCGACGCCCGTTCCACCACCGACGCGTCGACCTCGCGTTGGCTCGCGGTCGTGGAGCCGATCGACACGATCGTTGCGCCCGGCGCAAGCCAGTTGCCGTACAGGATTGGGCTCTCATCCCGCGAACGGGCCGCTGCGAGGACGTGGGTCGCACCGCTCACAGCCTGATCGGGCGAGGAGACCGCCTCCGCATCAATACGCAAATCGGCGCGAACGCTCTCCGCGAACGCCTCCCGGCTGGCGGCCGTCGGACTGAAGACCGCCAAGCTTTGCACCGGCCTCGCTGCGGCGATTGCCCGCACATGCGATCGCGCCTCGAGACCTGATCCCAGCACCGCAAGTTTGCCGATCGGCCCCGGCGCCGACAAAGCGTCGAGACCGAGCGCCGAGGTGGCGGCGGTTCGCATCGCCGTAATCGAAATGCCATCCATCAGATAGGCAAGTTCGCCGGTCGCCTTGTCGAAAAGCGTGATGACGTAGACGACCTTTCCGTCCCGGGTACGCGAGATCTGCTTCGTACCCATGAACCGGCCGGTGCCCGGGATCGCCGGCATGCAGCGAATCCAGGCGCTCTTGTCGGCTGCGACCAGCCGCCCAGGGACCGCCCTGCTGTTGGCCTCCGCGGAATAAGCCTTCCGCATGCAGTCGATCGCCGCCGGCCAATCCAGGATGGCATCCGTGTCGGCGGCCGAAAGGTAAATCACGCGCCCCTCTCCTGCCGCTCAAGCCGGATTGCGTCCGACGAAATAATCGGTGTCCGGATCATCCGTCGGATTGAGACCACTGGCTTTGACGGCGGCCCGCAACGTCCTCATATGCGCGTCGATCATCTTCTGCGTTGGATAGCGCAGCGGACCGCCGTTAAACCCGTGCAGCCAGCTCTGATATTTCCAGTAGGCGCGGTGAATGAGCTTGGTCCCCGGCATATGGGTGGCCTGCAAATTCTTGTTGGCCATGCGCGCGGGATGCACTTGCCAAAAGATCTCCATCGCCTCTTCGAAGCGGTTTTCGCGCATGAGGTTGAACATGACCGGGACGCGATCGCGGAGCAGACAGTGGTTGCTCGTTCCCGACCATTGCATCGGATAGCTTGCCATCAACGGAATGGCGTCCGCTTCGATCGGGCACGTGACGATGACATCCTTGGCGTGACGATTCCAGCATTGAACGAAGCCGCCGATCGTGGGCATGCCTCCCTCGGCCTTGATGCACACGATGTTCGGGATATCGGCCACGATCTGCGCAATCAGTTCCGGCGGCATTCCGGCGGGATGAATGCGCTCAAATCCCCAATGCGGCACCGGAAACAGGATGACGCCGAGATTGGTGCTGTCACAGAACGCCTTGGTGTAGTCGTAAATTTCCTTCGCGGTCGTCGGATAGAAATTTCCGGGATAGCCAAGCAAGACATAGTCGGCGCCGGCCTTCTCCGCGGCCTGCACGGCTTCGATGTTTTCGGCGAGCGTACCGAATCCGGCGTGATGGATCAGTTGTAGTTTGTCACCGGCTTCGTCTCGCGCCCATGAGGTGAACTGGGCGTACTCCTCCACGGAGATGATGACTTCGGAAACAAGAAGCGTGCCGGTGAAGCCGAACTCGATCACCTTACGAACATCGTGCCGGATCGCCTTCTCGTTCAGGCGTTTGAGATCGGCAGTAAAGGTCGGAATGATGATGTTCGCGCACCCGTGCATGTTGTCCCGAGCCCAGGCGCGTGCATCGGCTTTTTTGTAACTCGCCATCTTAGCCTTTCCCGTAATTGCCGGTTGAGCCTGCCCGGCATAATGCATCCTGTCAACAATAATGCATTTTTTTATCGACAGTCGATTTTCTGCCTGTTACCGTTTCTCACAGTGGAAGATGGACATGTGGGTCAATCACGGGCGAAGGATTGCGTGGTGGCGTTGGTTCTGATTTCAGGGCGCCCCTTACAGGTCGGCACGCAAGCCCTCAGGGAGGACTCGTCTGCTCGAAGGCGAGATGTCCGGTCGTCCCGTTAAGAAACACGTCGGCTCGGAATGTTGCAGTGAGTGCACCATCACCCGATCCGTAAACTTGGAGGAACCATGGTGCTAAAGCGAACCTGGCTTGCGATTGCAGCTCTCATTCTGCCTTGCGTGGCGAACGCGCAGTCATTTCCAACGCGACCGATCGAAATGATCATTCCGTTCTCGGCCGGCAGTGCGCTCGATTCCAACGGGCGCATCTTCGCGAACGCCTTCAGCGAAGCGCTCGGGCAGAGCGTTGTCATCCTCAACCGCGATGGCGCGTCCGGAACGCTCGGCTTCACGGCGCTGACCCGCGCGGCGCCAGACGGCTACACCATCGGATATGGCCCGACCACGCCGATCGCCAACGCACCGTTCCTGCTCAAGTCGGTGGGATACAACGTCGAATCATTCACCTATATCTGCCAGCTGTTCGAAACGGTCTTCCTGATCGCGGTTGGCCCGAACTCGAAATTCACCTCAGTGTCGGACCTGTTCAAGGCCGCCAAGGAAAAGCCGGGCGAACTGACTTTCGGCAGCGCCGGCGTTGGGACCATCGGACACCTTTCGCTTGCCCATATGGCGTCGTCCCTCGGCCTTAAGTTCCAACACGTCCCTTATCGCGGCGACGCTGCCTTGGTCCCGGCCCTTTTGAAGGGCGACCTTGACTTCGCCGTCGTCACCGTCGGGACACTCGTCAACCAGCCCAAGCTCAAGACTCTGGCGGTCGTGGCGAACGAACGCCATCCCGCATTCCCGGATGTCCCGACCGCGCAAGAGGTCGGCAGCGTCAAGATCGCGATTCCGCCGGCCCATATCGGCGTGTTTGCGCCGCGCAACATCCCGGCCCCGGTTCGCGCTACGCTCGAGAAGGCCTGCGAAACCGCGCTCAAGTCCGAGGCCGTCCAGCGGGCCGCGAAAATCACCGGACAAAACATCAAGTACCTCGATGGAGCGAAGTTCGAGCAGCAGACCATCGCGGACTACAATCTGAAGAAGGAAGTCATTCATAACTTGGGTCTGGCGGCTCAGTAACCGGCAGCCTCCCGCCCTTTCCTTCAGAGCCGCCCGATCACTCGGGCGGCTCTTTTTATGTGCGCGATCGGAGAAGAGTTCGCCTCGCTGGCCGCACACAGAATACGTCTATCGCGGACGCCTTGTGATCGAAGGCGTACTGCCGAAGCGCATCGACACCGCCGATGTGGGAGTTGGGCGGCTGACGTCACGCAACACGTGTTGCTTGCCCTCAATGGATTGGACCTTTCTCCGGACCGCGCACAAAGCAAACGCTGACGTCGCCTTGGCCGCCGGCGCTTTCATTGCGCGTCCGCCTGCGAACACGCCTTTCGACACGAAAGCGCCAGCGATTTCCCCCGCGTTACGCGTGGAAAGCTTTTCCTTAGCCGGTTCGCGCGCTGCGCGATTAATTCTCTTTCCTGCATGGAAAAGGCATTCATTTTCTTATTTTTCCGCGTCTCTTGACCCCCGCCCCGCCTGTCAAGAAAAGTGATCGTGCCCTGCGGTTTTTCAGCAGGGCCGCGGGATTTGACCGAGCAGCTTGCGCCGCGATGAAAAACGCTAAAGCGCCACGAATGCTCTTCGTGGGCTCCATACGACAGGAGAAACGCGATGAGCCATGTTCTCAATCGCAATCCGTTCCACCACCGCCGTCTTGGTGCCGATCATCTTGGCGCCGATCACCCGTGTTGTCGCTGAATGCATTTGCACAGCTCATCGCACAACCGATCACGGGAGATCATCATGTTCCATGCCTATGTTATTGAGGTCGCGGGCAGCGCCGCCGGCATTATCGTCAAGGATGGCGCCCGCTTCACCTTCTGCGCATCCGATTCAAAATTCAGCGCACTGGACGGGCGGAATTTTCACAATGCGCGGGACGCCGAAGCTGCGGCTCACCGCCATATCGCCGGAACCCGCGGCAGGCCTGCGCGGCCCCCGCTCAGCGAACGCATGTTCGGTGCGCGCTGACCCCATTCATCCCCTCGACGCATTCATCAGGAGACATCATGCGTAAATTCCTGCTCGCGGCCGTCGCCGCTTCTCTAATCGCCGGTCCCGCTCTCGCCCAGGACAAAGGACCGGACACGATCCTCAACGTGTCCTATGACATCTCGCGCGAATTGTTCGCTGCAATCAATCAGGCCTTCATCAAGAGCTGGAAGGCGAAGACCGAGCAGAATCTGACCATCAACCAGTCCCATGCCGGCTCATCGCGCCAGGCACGCGCCGTTCTCGAAGGGCTGGAGGCGGATGTGGTGACCTTCAACCAGGTCACGGACGTGCAGATCCTGCACGACCGCGGCAAGCTGATCCCGGCCGACTGGCAGAAGCGCCTGCCGAACGATTCGTCCCCGTACTACTCCCTGCCGGCGTTCCTCGTGCGCGCCGGAAACCCGAAGAGCATCAAGGACTGGGACGATCTCGTCCGCCCCGACGTCAAGGTCGTGTTCCCGAATCCGAAGACCTCCGGCAACGCACGCTATACCTATCTTGCGGCCTATGCCTTCGCGAAGGAGAAGTATGGCAGCGACGAAAAGGCCGAAGAGTTCATCAAGAAGCTGTTCGCGAATGTCCCCGTTTTCGATACCGGGGGACGCGGTGCGACCACGACCTTCGTCGAGCGTGAAGTCGGTGATGCGCTCATCACCTTCGAAGCGGAGACCAACGGCATCCGCGACCAGTTCGCGGCCAAGAAATTCGAGGTCGTCGTCCCCTCGCTCAGCCTGCTGGCCGAATTCCCGGTCACGGTCGTCGACCGCGTCGTCGACAAGCGCGGATCGCGGAAAGTCGCAACCGCCTATCTGGAATTCCTGTACTCGCAGGAGGGCCAGGAGATTCTCGCGAAGCTCCACAACCGCGTTCACCATCCCGAAGTCGTGAAGAAGTACCAAGCCAACTTCCCCAAGGTGCGCCTCGTGAAGGTGGAGGACACCTTCGGCAGCTGGGACAAGGTCAATAAGGAGCATCTCGCCTCGGGCGGAAAGCTGGATCGCCTGTTCGGCTCCCGCTAAGGTTGTAACCAACCCGCGCAAGGCCGCACGCGCATGCCGCGTGCGGCCTTGCTGCTGTTCTGAGACTCCTCTCTTGCGCCGTCGCACCATCCCCGGATTTGGCCTGTCCCTCGGAACGACAATCCTGTACCTCGGGATCGTCGTTCTGCTGCCGGTCGCTGCGCTCCTCCTAAAGGCGGCCGAAGTGGGCCCCGCGCAATTTGCCGCCATCATCGGAAGTCCACGGACGCTGAATGCGATCCGGTTGACGGTACTGACCGCACTCGGGGCAACACTGTTCAATGCCGCCTATGGGCTCGCGCTGGCCTGGGTGTTGGCACGCTACGACTTTCCGGGAAAGCGCCTGCTTGACGCACTGGTGGACGTTCCGTTCGCGCTGCCAACCGCCGTCGCGGGGCTCGCGCTGACCGCGCTGTTTGCCAAGAACGGATGGTTCGGCCGGCCGCTCGCGGATATGGGCATCGCCGTTGCCTATACGCCGCTCGGCATCATGCTGGCGATGGCCTTTACCTCGGTGCCATTCGTCGTCCGCACGGTCCAGCCGGTGATCGAGGATCTCGGCACCGACATCGAGGAAGCCGCCGGCACTCTCGGCGCGAGTGAATGGCGCATCCTGCGGTCCATCATTTTCCCGGCGATCTTTCCGGCCTTCCTGACCGGCTGTTCGCTGGCTTTTTCCCGCAGCCTCGGTGAATTCGGCGCCATCATCTTCATTGCGGGCAACCAGCCGAACTACACCGAGATCATCGCGCTGCTCGCCTTCATCCGGTTGGAGGAATTCGACTATCCCGCCGCGGCCGCGATCGCGGCCACGATGATGATGATCGCCTTTGCCATGCTGCTCATCACCAACGCGATCCAGTCATGGCATCTGCGTTATGCCGACCGTGGAGACTGACGGCATGGCCGACACCGCGCTGCGCACAAGGGTTGGGACATTCAAGGTGGGCGGGGCGCCCGCCGTGCGGCGCACACTGCTGGCGGCGGTCTGGGTGATGACCCTCCTTTTCATCGTGGCACCGCTGGTCACGATCATCGCCCTTGCCTTCGCAAAGGGCGTTGCGGGTTATATCCAGAATCTGGTCGAGCCCGCGACGATGCACGCGATCTTCCTCACGGTGCTGACCGCTCTGGTGGTCGTTCCGATCAACACCGCCTTTGGTCTGACCGCAGCCTGGGCGGTGACCAAGTTCCGGTTTCCGGGGCGCGATCTTCTCGTGACGTTGATTGACCTTCCCTACTCGATATCGCCGATCGTAGCCGGCGTCGCCCTGCTCCTGGTCTATGGCGCACAGGGTCTCTTCGGACCGTTTCTGGCTGATCACGGCATCAAGATCATGTTTGCTCTACCGGCGATCTTTCTCGCCAGCCTGTTTGTGACCGCGCCCTTCGTCGCGCGCGAAGTGATCCCGCTGATGCAGACTCAAGGGACGGACGAGGAAGAGGCGGCGCTGTCGCTCGGAGCCTCGGGGTGGAAAACCTTCATGTATGTCACGCTGCCCAGCGTGCGCTGGTCCGTGATTTATGGTGCGATCCTGTGCAATGCGCGCGTGATGGGGGAATTCGGCGCGGTCTCCGTGGTATCAGGGAACATCCGCGGCGTCACCAATACGCTGCCACTGCAAGTCGAGCTGCTCTACCACGACTATAACGTCACCGGCGCATTCGCGGCGGCATCGGTGCTGACGCTCGTGGCGCTCCTGACGATCCTCGCGCGGTTCATCTTCGAGCAACGGGGCGCGCCCGTCGGCCCGGCGCGCCACTGAAGGCGATTTGTCGTCGTCGATCGCGGGACGCCTACGGTCAGGTCAGCATCAGACATCCGACAAGCCAGACCGCTTTCTGCTGTCTCGCTCGCTCAGCCCCGCGCGTGTGGAGCACAGCGACATCATAGTTTCGATCTGGAAGGCAATCCGGCGGGCGACGATAGCCGGCCCTCCTATGCCGAACGTTACATCCATGCCGTCATTTACGCCGCTCGGCCCGACATACGGTCGGTCGCTCCTGGTCACCGCAAGCCGATTCATTCACAGTCACAAACACACCGCACCATCGGACCGGACGACAATCATCCAACGATACTGCCCACCGGTTATTGACAGAGTAGTCAATTTTTTGTCTCATACGTCAAATCGAAGAGAGAGCCCGGCGGCAACAAGCCGGGAGAGCGGAGTTGCTGACGGGACAACGCGCTGTGCGTGGGTGCCCGGCCGCGCTCCTTCGCGTAACAGGGAGAACCAGCAATGACAAAGCGGTTTGTCATTCCCGGCGTCACGTATCGTTCGGAGGCCGAGAAGCAGCGCCATCTCGCAAGCGGAGCCTGGCTGCCCATGACGGCGGGCGACTCCATGCGCGAAGCGGCGGCGGCACGACCGCAAAAGTCTGCTGTCATCGCGGAGGACGGCATCTATACCTTCGAGGAGCTGGACCGGCTGTCTGAATCGCTCGCGGCCGGGCTAATCGAGGCAGGGCTCCGCCCCGGCGACCGCGCCGTCTTCCAGATCGGCTCGGTGAAGGAGATCTTTGTCGCGCTCTACGGCTGCTTCAAGGCCGGCATCGTGCCGTTGTGCACGCTCCCGCAATATCGCGAGATCGAGATCAAGTCGCTCGGCGAGCGCGCGGGCGCCGTCGCCTATTTCGTGCAGGGCGACGTGTCGTCGAGCTTCGACCAGATCGGCTTCGCGCGGCGTATGATGGCGGCAATGCCGAACATCAAGCACCTGGTCGTCACCCGCGGCGAGGCCGGAAACGGCCTGTCGCTGGAAGCGCTCGCCAACAAATACGACACCAGGACCGCGCGCGAGATCGTGCGCCCACACGAGCCGACGCCGGACGACGTCATCATGTTCCAGCTCTCGGGCGGCTCGACCGGCCTGCCGAAAATCATCCCGCGGTTTCATTCGGAATATCTCGGCTCGGCACTCGCGCTCGCCAAGGCCTATGAACTCGACGAAAACGACGTCGCCATGTGGGCGCTGCCGCTGATCCACAATGCCGGCATGCTGTTCACGGTGATCCCGACCACCGTGATGCGGCGGACCAATGTGATCCGCAACAGCTTCGACGTGGAGAAATTCCTCGCCGCAATCCCCGCACACCGCGTGACCTTCACCGGCAGCATCGGACCCGTCGCGCCGCGTGTCATGGAACATCCGCGCATCTCCGATTACGACCTGTCTTCGCTGCGCCAATTCTTCACACTGTCGCGCGCCGACGGCCTCGAAGCGCATACCGGCATTGTTTCCGGCAACATGTTCGGCATCACCGAAGGATTGCTGATGGCCTCGGCCCCCAGCGATCCGGTCGAGGCGCGGCACAAGGGATGCGGGCGGCCGGTCCGCGCCGACGACGAAGTCAGACTGCTGAAGCCCGGCACGGAGGAAGAGGTTGCGTTCGGCGAAGTCGGCGAGCTCGCCTTCCGTGGCCCGAACACCCTCACCGGCTACTACAACGATCCGAAGGCCAACGAGGCCGCCTCCACCTCCGACGGATTCTTCCGCACCGGCGACCTCTTGCGCGCCTTCAAGGTCAACGGACATGTCAACTATTGCTTCGAGGGACGCATCAAGGACAACATCAACCGCGGCGGCGAAAAGATCGGCGCGGAAGAGCTGGAAAACCTGATCGCGGGGCACCCCGACGTGCTGGACGCGCGCGTGGTTGCGATGCCCGACAAGATCTACGGCGAGAAGGTCTGCGCCTATGTGGTGCCGAAGCCCGGACATAGCGCCCCGAGCGTGAAGTCACTGGGCGAATTCCTGCTCAAGGCGGGGCTTGCCAAATACAAGCTGCCCGAGCGCGTCGAGTCCATCGCCGCCTTCCCGGTCACGCGGGTCGGCAAGGTGGACAAGGCGGCGATGCGCGCGGACATCGCAAAGAAGCTCGCAGACGAGGAAGCCGCGGCCGCCGCCATGTTGCCGGAGGTGAAGCAAGCATGAGCCTGTCGCTCAAGATCGCGGTTGTCGGGGGCGGGCCGGCCGGCCTGTTATTCGCGAAGCTGGTGGCGCGGGAAAATCCCGGTTGCCGGATCGATGTGTTCGAGCAGAATCCCTCCGACGCCACCTATGGCTTCGGGATCGTGCTGGCCGATGTCGTGCTGGACTTCCTGACGGGTGTCGATGCCGACTTGCATGCCGACCTCACCGGAGCCGCCGAGCGGCAGGACGCCATCACGATCTATCACCAGCGACAGGCGATTCCGATCCGCGGCAATGTCTTCCTCGGCATTCCGCGCGTGCGGCTTCTCAACATCATGCAGACGCATGCGGCCTCCAAAGGCGTCAACATCGAGTACTCGAAGCGCATCGAGCACCTGGACGCGCTCAAAGGTTACGACCTGATCGTCGGCGCCGACGGCGTAAACAGTGCCGTCCGCAACGCGCTGCAGCACGAATTCCAGGCCGTGGTCGAACCGCGCCTCAACAAATGGGCCTGGTACGGCACGTGCCACAGGTTCGATTCCGTCGAGCTGATCTTCGAGCAGACCCCCTACGGCATCTTCATCGCGCACAGCTACCGCTACGCGGCCGATGCCGGCACCTTCGTGATCGAATGCCATCCCGACACTTGGAAGCGGGCCGGTCTCGACACCAAGAGCGACGAGGAAAGCCGCAGATTCTGCGGCGAGATCTTCGCGCGCTATCTCGGCGGCGACGAACTGATCTCGAACCGCTCGCTCTGGTTCAATCCCAGCTTCGTGACCTCCAAGCGTTGGTATGCCGGCAATGTGGTGCTGATTGGCGACGCGCTGAAGACGGTGCACCCTTCCATCGGTTCGGGCACACGCATGGCCTTCGAGGATGCGGTCGCGCTCGCAAGGGCGGTCAACGGAGGCGGCGGCGATGTCGCGGCGAGCCTTGCCGAATTCGAGCGCTCACGGCGGCCGACCGCGGACGGCTTCCAGGACGCGGCGATGCGATCGATCCTCTGGTACGAGACCGCTGATACCCGCATGCACCTGACGCCGCTGGAATTCGCCTACAACTTCATGATGCGCACCGGCAAGGTAAACCGCGAACGCCTGCGCAAGATCGATCCCGACTTCCTCGCCGCCTACGAGGCGGAAGCCGCCGGCAAGGAGATGGCCGAGCAGGCTTAAGTCGCAGCCTTCGGTCGAAGATTTTCAAGCCTTGGGTCGAAGTTCAAGTTGTGTGCTGACGGTAATGTTCGAGTTTTTGCCGCAACACGTCCGGGATCGTAATGGATTTTCGCTCCGTACGCGACAGCGTGATCGGCGTGACCTGCGCGACGAAGAGGTCGCACACCGGATCGGTGATGCTGCGGCCGGTGATCGCGACGTCGAAGGTGCGCGTGCGGATGTCGGTCACGATGCAGGTCATGTCGAAAACCTGCTCGACCTCCAGCATGTTTCGGAATTCGAACGACAGCGCCTTGATCGGGGAATCGAAGCCTGTGCGCTTCATGAAGCCGAACATCGGTTCGCCGAGCAGCGTCGAGATGAACCATTGATAGGCGGACAGCGCGAATTCCGAAAAATTCGGCGTATAGACCACGCCCGCCGGATCGCATTCACCAAATTTGACGCGCCGCCGCACAACGACCGGCAGAGTCGAAATCACTTTTTCCGAGAAGTCCAATCCAACCTCCGCCCGTGGAAATCGAGCGTCGATAACAGGCCGGAGCTGCCGAACCCATCGACAATCTGAACTTTAGACTGTATCGTCAATTCTTCAACGATAAAGACAAATTCGGGAACGCAAGGAGGACGCCATGACATCCCGACTTTCACTGCTCGCCGGAATGACGTTGGCGGCGTTGCTGCCGCTCTCCGCACAGGCCCAGTCTCAGGATCCGGTGCGCCTCGGCTTTCTGTCGTCGATGAGCGGGACGTTCGGCGTGCTCGGAGCCGAGCAGAAGCGTGGCATGGATCTGGCGCTCGAGCATCTCGGCAACAAGCTCGGCGGCCGCCCGGTGAAGCTGATCGAGGTGGACGATAAGTCGAGCCCGGTCGAAGCCGCCGACCTCGCCAACAAGCTGGTCGAGCGCGAGAAGGTGCAGGTGGTGACCGGCCTCGTGGTATCGAACTCGATGCTGGCCGCAATCGATCCGCTGCTCAAGAACAACGTGTTCGTGGTCGGCGCCAACGCCGGCCCCTCGCAGCTTGCCGGCGAGAAGTGTCACCAGAACATGTTCGTGGTCGCCTTCGCCAACGAGCAATGGGGCACCGGCCTCGCCGACTACCTGAACCGCACCGGCGTGAAGCGCATGATGTTCCTCGGCATGGATTATCAGGCTGGCTGGGACCACGCGAAGTCGGTAGCCAGGAACTTCAAGGGCGAAAACCTCGGCGAAATCTACACCCCGCTTAGCCAGATGGACTTCTCCTCGGTGCTGACGCAGGTGCGCGCGAAGAAGCCGGACGCCATCTACGCCTTCTATGTCGGCGGCGCCGCGGTGCCCTTCATGAAGCAGTGGAAGCAGTCCGGTCTCGGCCAGAGCGTGAAGCTCTATTCGATGGGCGCGATCGCCGATTCCATGCTGCTGCCGGCGATGGGCGATGCGGCACTCGACCTTGAGACCGCCTATAGCTGGAATCCCGAGATGAAGACGCCGGGCAACCAGCGCTTCGTGGAAGACTTCCGCAAGAAGCACGGCCGCAACCCGACGCAGTTCGCGATGTTCCAGTATGACGCGATCATGCTGCTCGACGCCGCGGTGAAGGAAGCCGATCCCGCCGACGCCGACAAGTTCCGCGCGGCGCTGAAGAAGGCGAACTTCAAGTCGCTGCGCGGCAATTTCAAGTTCAACAACAACAACTTCCCGATCCAGGACATCATCCTGCAGCGCGTGGAAAAGACCCCGGACGGCAAGTTCGACGTCAAGTTCGTTGACATCATCAAGAAGGACGTGGAGGACCCGCACCACCGCTCCTGCCCGCTCAAGAGCTGATCGCCACGCGCTGACAGAAACCCGCAGCCATGTCGATCGCCTTCCTCGCGGAGCAGTCGTTCAACGCTCTGCAGCTTGGACTGATGCTGTTTCTGATGGCGGTCGGCGTGACACTGGCCTTCGGAACCATGCGCCTGATCAATCTGGCGCATGGTTCCTTCTTCATGCTCGCCGCCTATTTCTACGCCTGGGTCATCGCGCAGACCGATAGCGGCATTATCTCCTTCATCGGCGCGCTCGCGGGCCTCGCCGTGCTCGCCGTGCTGATCGAGCGCATCATCATCCGCCCGCTCTATCTGCGAGACCATCTTGAACAGGTGCTCGCGACCTTCGGCCTGATCCTCGTATTCAACGATCTCGTCATGATGGTCTGGGGGCGCGATCCAGTTTACGTGCCGCTGCCGGATATCCTGTCCGGCCATGTGATGCTGGGCGACATCGCCTATCCGGCCTATCGCCTCGTCATCACCGCGGTCGCCATCATCATCGGCATCGCGATCTGGTATCTGATCACCCGCACCCGCACCGGCGGTCTGATCCGCGCCAGCGCCGACAACCGCGCTGTGGTGCAGGCGCTGGGCGCGAACGTCGATCGTCTCGGCGGCGCCGTCTTCGCCCTCGTTGCCGTGCTGGCCGGCATCGCCGGCATCATGACCGCGCCGCTGATCGCGGTGACCTCGGGCATGGGCGATTCCGTCCTGATCCAGTCGCTTGTGGTCGTCATCATCGGAGGCCTCGGCTCGATTTCCGGCGCACTGGTGGGCGCCCTGCTGGTCGCCTTCGTCGATGTGTTCGGCCGCACCTACCTGCCGTTCCTGCTCGGCAACACCACCGGTTTCGCGCTCGCCAACATGGCGATCTATCTGTTGATGGCAGCGACGCTGGTCTGGCGCCCCTTCGGCATTTTCGGGAAGCCGCGATGAGCCCGTCCTTCCTCCCGCTCCGCATCGTCATCGTGTGCTGCGTAGCGCTTGCAATCGCGGCGCTCGCAGCCTTTGGCGACCAGACGGTTCTGCGCTTTGCGAGTCGCGTCGCCATCATGGGTCTCGCAGCCGTCGCGGTCGATGTCGTTCTCGGCTATGCCGGCCTTGTCAGCCTCGGACACGCCGCCTTCTTCGGCCTCGGCGCCTATGTCACCGGCGCGCTCGCGCTGCTGGGCTACCACGAGGGGCTGGTCGTCTGGCCGGTCGCCATCGGCACGGCGACCCTTGCGGCGCTCATCATCGGCGCGCTCGCGCTTCGCACCACCGGCGTGTACTTCATTATGATCACGCTGGCCTTCGCGCAGATGTTCTACTACGGCGCCAATGCAGTGCCGGGGCTCGGCGGCGCCGACGGCTTCCGGCTTCCGGCCCGCTCCACCCTCGCCGGATTCTCCCTCGACAATCCCCGCACCTTCTTCCTCCTGTGCGCCTTCGTCCTGATCGCGGTGCTGCTGTTCGCGCGCAGGGCATCCTTCGCCTCTTTCGGCTATTCGCTGCAGGCGGCGCGCGATGACGCAGTCCGCTCCGCGGCGTCGGGGATCAGGAACTACTGGCTGCGCCTTGCGGCCTTCACGATTTCCGGCGCGATCGCCGGCCTCGCCGGCGTGCTCTCGGCAAACCTGACGCTCTATATCGCGCCCTCCTCGGTGCTGAGCTGGCACCTTTCGGCTGAACTCCTCGTGATGGTCATTCTCGGCATGGCCGGCACGCTGTACGGCGCGATCGTGGGCGCCGCCATCTTCCTTGCGCTGGTCGAGATCATTTCGCACTACACCGACTTCTGGGCGATGTATGTCGGCATCGCGGTGATCGCGCGGGTGCTGCTGCTCCGCGACGGCCTCCTGGTCACGCTGCGCAAGCTGGTGACGCCGTGACCGCGCCGCTTCTCACCATCCGTGGCGTCTGCAAGCGGCTTGGCGGCCTGCTGGTCAGCGACGACATTTCGATCGATGTGATGTCGGGCGAAATGCACGCCGTCATCGGTCCGAACGGCGCGGGCAAGACCACCCTGCTCAACCAGATCGGGGGGCAGTTAATCCCGAATGCCGGCGTTATCACCTTCGATGGCACCGACATCACCGCGCTGCCGGTGCAGGACCGCGCACGGCTCGGCATCGGCCGCACCTTCCAGGTGCCGAAGATCTTCGCGAGCTTCGCCGCGCTGGACAATCCGGCGATCGGCATTCTCGGCCGCAAGGGGCATACCTTCGGTTTATGGCGGACAGTGCGCAAACTCCCTGACTGTGAAGCGGAGGCAAACGCCGCGCTCGCCGCGGTCGGCATCTCCGACAAGGCGCTGGCGCAGACCGACCTTTTGTCCCACGGCGATCGGCGGCTCGTGGAGATCGCGACCGCCCTCGCCGGCAAGCCGCGCCTTCTCCTGCTGGACGAGCCGATGGCCGGGCTTGGCCGCGACGAGTCGCTTCGCATGTCGGCGCTGCTCAAGACGCTAAAGGGCGAAGCCGCCATCGTCATGGTCGAGCACGACATGGACGCGGTATTCTCCCTCGCCGACACCGTTACAGTGCTGGCGCACGGAAAGGTGATCGCCTCCGGCCGGCCGGAGGACATCCGCAACAGTCCGCAGGTGCGCACCTCCTATCTCGGAGCCGACGACGATGTCTGAGCCGCTCCTTGACGTGAAATCTCTCGCCGGTGGCTACGGCGCCATCGACGTGCTGTTCGATATTGACCTGCGCATCGAGCAGGGACAGGTCGTCGCCCTGTGCGGCCGCAATGGCATGGGCAAGACCTCGACCATCCGCGCGATCATGGGCGCGCTCACCCATCGCGGCGGCACCATCCGCTTCGACGGCCGGTCGCTGGTCGGCATGCCCCCGCACCTGATCGCGCGACTCGGCATAGGACTTGTCCCAGAAGGGCGCCAGCTGTTTCCGAGCCTGTCGATCCGGGAAAATCTCGAGGTGCTGGCGCGTGGCGCCGCCGGCGGCTGGACCGTGCAGAAGGTGACCGAACTGTTTCCCCAGCTCGGCACAATGCTGGACCGCCCGGCCTGGCGGACCTCGGGTGGCGAGCAGCAGATGATCGCAATTTCGCGGGCGCTGATGACCAATCCCAAGCTGCTGATCCTCGACGAGGCGACCGAAGGCCTTGCGCCGCTGGTGCGCAGCCAGATCTGGCAGACCTTGCACCGCCTTAAAACCGAAGGCCTGGCCCTGCTTGTTGTCGACAAGAATCTTCGCGCCCTCAGCCGAATCGCAGACTTCTGCTACGTACTGGAGCGTGGCCGGACCTCATGGAGAGGCACCGGGGAGCAGCTTGCGGCGGAACGGGAAAACGTCGAACGTATGCTGACTGTTTGACCGGACAAACGACATGCCCCCAGCGCCGCGCAAGAAGCCTTCCACAAAGACCGTTTCGGTCAAGGGCGCGCGCGACGGACAGGAGCCGAGCCGCAAGTCGGGTGTCCGCAAGGATGTCCTGTCCTCCGAAGTGCTGGACCGGGCCGTCGGCCTGTTCGCACAACGCGGCTTTGCCGGCACCAGCCTGAAGGATGTGGCCGACGCGGTCGGCCTCAGCCGCTCGGCGATCTACTATTATTTTCCGAGCAAGGATGCGCTGCTCGAGGAACTGCTCACCGGCGTCACGGTGTCGGCCGCACGCATCCTCGACAGCGTCGAAAAGCGTACCGACCTGACGCCGATTCAAAAGCTCGGCGCCGCCGCCCGCGATCTCGTCATGTGGGTCACCGAGCGACGGCTGCATTTCATCGCCATCGACCGCAGCGAAAATGAACTGCCGCCGCCGATCCTTACCCGCCACAAGGAGGCCAAGCGGCGTGTCCTGGGCAGCATGATGCGACTGATCGACGACGCCGTCGCGAGTGGCGAAGCCCGCGCAGTGGACAGCCGGGTCACGGCTTTTGCCATCATCGGCATGTGCAACTGGACGGCCTGGTGGTTCGTGCCGGACGGCGAACTGAACGCCGCAACCATCGCCGACCGGATCGCGGACCTCGCCATGCATAGTGTCCGCCGGGCGCGTCCGGCCAATGCTGCGAGCAGCGACATCCGCAGCCTCACCGCCGAGATCCGCGACATCCTGGGGCTGATCGACCGCGGGGCAAACTGAGCCGGAGTTTTCGGCATCGATGTCAGCCAATTGACATATGTGTCGAAAGGACAGATACTCCGCCTCGAGAGCCCCCGAGAAGGCCAGATGGAGGATTCCGCGATGACCAATCTCGCCCCGTCCCTGTCCGGACGCCTGTCGCTGCACGGCGTCGACCACACTGCGCGGCCGACATGGAAGCTACGCGAAACCGTAGAATTCTATCGCGACATTCTCGGACTGCCACTGGTGCACGCCATCACCGCCAAGGGCTGGGGGCGCGAGAAGGAGGAGCACGCCGACTTTATTCACTTCTTCTTCGATAGCGGCAACGAGAGCACCATCGCCTTCTTCTATTACATCGGCACACAGCAGCCGCCGGAGCTGGTGGTTCCAAGGGGCTACATGGCGATGGCAAACCACACCGCCTGGCGCGTGGAGACCGAAGAGCAACTGCTCGCATGGCAGAAGCGGCTCGAAAACAAGGGCGTTCGCGTCAGCCAGTTCGTCAAGCATGAGATCCTCGAGTCGATCTATTTTCGCGACCCGAATTTTTATCCGCTAGAGATCACACGCTCGCTGCGCGACATGGAAGAGCTCGACGCGGTCGATGCTAACATGACCATCGATGCGGCGCTGACGCTGGAAGACAGCGGCCGCTGGACCAGCATTGAACAGCTCTGGCGCGCCAAAGCCGATTTCGTGCGCAAGCGCCAGCAGGAAGCGGAGCCGGTTGCTGCGTCATGAGTGGTTTCTACGTTCTCGACGTCCCGGAGTTCTCGCCACTCGTGCGCGCAGCGCAACAGCATGAGCGCTGCCGTGTCCATCCGGTCGTCGCCGGCTATCGCTATGTCGAATTCGACTGCGAGATCGAGATCAAGCGCGATGCGACCGGGCTTGGCGAGGCGGTCTGGTTCGGCTGCCTAACCGGCGGCCTGGACGGCAAGATCACCTCGTTCACGTCGGAATCGATCCGGCTCGCACCGACCAATGAACCGGTGCTCGGCGTCTAGACGCCGCTGAAATTCTTTTTCTGGAAGTTAAGGCTTATGAATTCGGCTGAGAACCGTCTCAGCCGAATTTTTCCTTCACCCAGTTCACAATCGCCTTGGCGGCGGCTACGCGGCCCGGCTCCTCGCCCTTCTCCAGCGCGCGTCCGTGATGATCGCCGCGGAAGCGCTCGCGGATCTTG
>Ga0180222_1001219_pt1 | contig 28511 bp, 27 predicted proteins | sample eDN5th37CKraftOP_FD_151336 | JGI IMG/M metagenome (GOLD analysis project Ga0180222, IMG submission 151336) | Enriched Organic Plus compost microbial communities from Emeryville, California, USA - eDNA 5th pass 37_C Kraft OP (version 2) (version 2) ...
CAGTCCCAGCACCCAGCCCTTCAGGTCCTTGGTCACGCCCACGCTGTAGTCCACGTAGTGGCCAATGTCGTCGCCGTCCATGTCGACCGAGTTCTTGAGCTTCTGGTAGCCCAGGTGGGCGCCCAGGCCCCAGCCGTCGCCCAGGTCGAATTCCAGGCCGCTGTCGAGATACCAGGTGCCCTTGGTATCGGGCGCACCGAAGAAATCGCCCGGCGTGTAGGAATACTTGAGCGAGAACGGGCCGTAGCTCGTCCCCACATACAAGTCGGTATTGTTGATATTGCCGCCCTTGCCCGACGAGCTGCCGGGATACCAGTAATGCAGTACTCCCACGTCCAGTCCCAGGCCGTCTCCCACCTCGCCTTTCCAGCCGCCGTAGAAATCCATTTCCAGATTGCCGTCGGGAAAACCGAAGTCCGACACATTGGAGTTCCAGTTGCCCAGGTAGAAGCCGGAGCCGTGCTCGATGTCGAAACCGAGCTGGATGGCAGGCCGGAAATCGGTCTGGGAGTAGCCGCGGAAGCGGTAGTCGCTCACGATCGCCGCGTTGCCGGTCAGCGTGAAGCCGGCTCCGAGGTCGGTCGGTTCCGCCGCGGCGGGCGTGGCGCAAGAGGCCCAGACTGTCGTCAGCAAGGAGGCAAGCAGCGTCTTCTTCATGGTGCGTTTCCCGAGCAGGATGAAAGTGTGGGAGCCTGGGCCCCCGCCGTCCGGCACCGTATCTGATGGCAACCGGATATTTCATTCCAAGCACGTTCCGTGCCAGGATGCCCTTCCCTTGTCTCAGGAACCGATGAAGTAATTTGTTGCACTGTTACCGTGCAAAAATTCTGTCACAAACAGCGATGCACCAGGACGGGGCATTCCGCCGCGTTGTCCGGCCTGCCCTTTCCGTCCTTTTCCCTTCCTTGCGCCCTGCCCCCGCCCCGCCTTGCGCTCGCGCGGGCTCGGCCGCACATGAAAAAGCCCGGACCGCAGCAGCGGTCCGGGCTGCCTTGCCGGGCGCGGGCCGGTCAGCCGGCCGCGGGCGGGCGGTGCTCCCCGCGTCCGCCCTGCTCGCGCGGTTCACGATGCTGGCGGCGTTCCGCCATGGCGGCCTGGCGGGACTGGAGGAACTGGGTCACTTCCTGGCGCTGGGCCGGGTTCAGGCCGTCCCACAACGCCAGCCACTGCTTCTGCACGGCGTCGGCCTGCTGGCGAAACTTGGCCTGGCCCTGTTCGCGCTGCGCCGCCAGGGCGTGGGGATCGAGCTTGCCGGCGGCGATCTGCTCGGACAACTGCTTGGACGAGGCTTGCCTGGCCTGGCGCATCGCGTCGAACAGTTCCCGCTGCTGCGTGCGGGCCTGCTCGAGCTGGGCTTTCTGTTCGGCGCCCAGCTGCAGCTTGTCCACCAGCGACTGCGGCAAGGGCCCCAGCCCCGGCACCCAGGCCGCAGGACGCTCGCCCATGCGCGCATGCCGCGCATGGCCTTTTTTCCAATCGGCATGGGGATGGCCGGGCGCCTGCGCCCCTGCGGGGGGCGGCGGCGCATCCGGGGCGGGCTCGGCGGCATGCGCGGCCAGGCCGGCGCCAGCGACGGTCAGGGCCAGGGCGGCGGTGCAGGAACGAAGGAAGGATAAGGACATCGCGTATCTCCTGATGGTTTGGAACGCGATGCCATTGTGTCCGCGCCGCCGTTTCGAAGCGGTTTCGCGCGGCGCGCGGCAGATTTCAGTCGGTTACCGGCCCGGACGCCCACGCGGCCAGGTATTCCTTCCAGTGGGGCGCGTCACTGGCCGCGAGGGTCTCGCGCACGAGGTCCAGCTCGGCCTGGTAGGCGGCCTGGTCGAGCTCGCCGCGCAGCAGCCGGAAGCGGCAATAGACCAGCCAGGTGTTGACCACGTCCGTTTCGCAATAGGCGCGGACCTCGTCGGCGCGGCCCGCGTTCCAGGCGCTCCAGACCTGGCTGCCGTCCATGCCCAGCTTGCCGGGAAAGCCGCAGAGCTTGGCCAGTTCGTCCAGCGGCGCATTGGCCCGGCCGTTGTACTTGGCCAGCACGTCCATCAGGTCGACGTGGCGGGTATGGTAGCGGCCCAGGTAGTTGTTGTAGCGGAAATCGCGGTCGTCCTCGCCCGTGTCCCAGTAGCGGGGCGCGGGCACGCCGTGGATCAGGCTGCGGTAGTGCAGCACCGGCAGGTCGAAGCCCGAGCCGTTCCAGCTGACCAGCCGCGGCGTGTAGCGCTCGATGGTCTTGAAGAATCCCGCGAGCAGCGCCGGCTCGGGGTCGTCGGGCCGGCCCAGGGTACGCACGCGCAAGCCCTGGTCATCGCGGAACACGCAGCCCACCACCGCCACCTGGTGCAGGTGCAGAGGCAGGAAGTCCGACCCGGTGGCCTCCCGGCGCATTTCGAAGGCCCGTTCGGCCGCCTGCGCGTCGGACACTTCGGGGCCCCACCCGTGCAGGCGCCGCAGCCCCGCCACGTCGGGCAGGGTTTCCAGGTCGAAGACCAGGGTAGGCGTCATTTGGCCGGCAGGTATTGCAGCGGGTCGACCGGCGTGCCCTGGCGGCGGATCTCGAAATGCAGGCGGGGCGACGGCGCGTCGGTCTGGCCGATTTCGGCGATCTTGGCGCCGCGCTTGACGTTCTGCCCCGTCTTGACCAGCAGCGAACGGTTGTGGGCGTATGCCGTCAGGAAGCCGTTGTCGTGGTTGATGATAATGAGATTGCCCAGCCCCCGCACGCTGTTGCCGCTGTACATGACCTTGCCGTCGGCCGCGGCCTGCACCGGGTCGCCCGCGGTGCCGCCGATGTCTATGCCCTTGGTGTTGGCGTTGAAGCCCTGCAGGATGGGGCCCGATGCCGGCCACGTCCAGTTGACCAGCCCGGCGTCGGCCGCACGCGGCGGCGCGGGCCGGGAGGCCGGCGTGGACGGCTGGGCGGCGGGCTGCCCGTCCAGCGGGCGGGGCTGCGTGCTGCCGGACGCGGGTATGGGCTGGCTCTGGGTGGCGCCGGACGGCGAGGCGGGCCGGGAAGCCGGCACGCCGCCCGCCGAGGAAAGCTGCAACACCTGGCCGACGCGGATCTGGCCGGGATCGGACAGGTTGTTCCAGCGAGCCAGGTCGTTGACTTCCAGGCCGTAGGCCTTGGCGATCTTGAACAGCGTGTCGCCCGGCCGGACCACGTAGGTGTCGCCGGCCGCAGCGGTGCGCGGCTCGGACTGCCCGGAAAGGTCGACCACGGGGGCCCGGGAGGACGGCTTGGTGGCGCAGCCGCTCAATACGGCGAGCCCCAGAACCATGGCGGCGAGCGCTTCGCGTCGCGCGAAGACGCGGGTAATGGGAGCACTTGCGGTACCGGTCGGTAGCACCTGCCCGTCGAGCATGCGATTCTCCTGTTTGCTCTCAAGATTGTATTCCGGCCCGCAAGGGCACGAAACGTACGGCCTCGAGTTCCGAGCGCTTCCAGCTGGCGGGCCCCGTGCGCTCGACCAGCACCAGGCGCTGCGCCGAGCCGCCCTCGGGCGCGATCAGCCGGGCGCCGACCGCCAACTGGCCCAGCAGGGCCTGCGGAATCTCGAGCCCCGCGGCAGCCACAACGATAGCATCGAATGGCGCGACGGCCGGCAGGCCCGCCATGCCGTCGCCGAACGAGAGCCGCACGCGCGCCAGGCGCAGGGCGCGCAAATTGGCGCGCGCCTGCTCGTACAGGCCTCGGATGCGCTCCACTGCGTGGACCTCGCGCACGAACTGCGCCAGCACGGCCGCCTGGTAGCCGCAGCCGGCGCCGACTTCCAGCACGCGGGCCGGCGCACGGTCCCGGCAGACGGCGGCGATCATGCGGGCGACCACCCAGGGCTGGGAGATGGTCTGCGAATGGCCGATGGGCAGCGCCGCGTCCTCGTAGGCGCGGCTGGCCAGGGCTTCGTCGACGAAGCGGTGGCGCGGCACGGCCAGCATGGCGTTGAGCACGCGCTCGTCCGAGATGCCCTGCTGGCGCAGCCGCTGCACCATGGCGGCGCGGGAGCGTTCCGAGTTCAGCCCGAGATTGGCCGGCGCGCCGGCCGCCGACGGCGTGGGCGCGGCGCGCGGCGCCAGGGCGGATGCGGAAATACGGGTGTTGCTGTTGGCAGGAGTCACGCCGGCCACCCGGCCGCCGGCGGAATGCCCCGTGGGCCGCAGCGCGGCCGGGCCGGGCGCGTCGGTCGTGCGTCGGTTCATAGCGGCTCCGCCCAGGCGTGGACCTCGGGTATCTGTTCGTGGTGGGTCAGGTCCAGGCGCAGCGGCGTGACCGAGACCGCGCCCTGCACGATGGCGTCGAAATCCGTGCCCGGCGTGGCGTCGGCCGCCAGCCCGGCGGGCCCGATCCAGTAGACCGTCTCGCCGTAGGGCGTAGTGGTGCGCACCACCGGTTCGGAGGGATGCCGCTTGCCCAGCCGCGTAACCTGCACGCCCTTGATGGCCTGCGGCGGCAGGCTGGGAATGTTGACGTTGAGCAGCACCGGCGCGCCCAGCGGCTGTTCGAGCTGGCGGCGGACGATGCGGCGGGCCACCGCCGCGGCGGCATCCAGGTGCTCCCAGCCCTTCTCGACCAGGGAAAAGGCGATGGCCGGAATGCCGAACAGGTAGCCTTCGGTCGCGGCGGCCACCGTGCCCGAATACAGCGTGTCGTCGCCCATGTTGGCGCCGTTGTTGATGCCCGAGACCACCAGGTCGGGCCGGGCGTCCAGCAAACCCGTGAGCGCCACGTGCACGCAGTCCGAAGGCGTGCCGTTGACGTAGAGAAAGCCGTTGGGCGCCTTGCGCACCGCCAGCGGCCGGTTCAGGGTGAGCGAGTTCGACGCCCCGCTGTGGTTGGTTTCCGGGGCCACGACGGTGAGCTCGGCCAGACCGTCCAGTGCCTCGACCAGGGCTTCCAGCCCGGGGGCCGAATAGCCATCGTCGTTGGAAACCAGAATTCGCATTGTGCATCCAGAAGAAAAAGCGGCGGAACGCGGGCGATTGTACCCGCTGGGCATGGTAAGGCGGCAGCGCCGGGCCGGGGTAGAATCCGGCTCACGCCGCAACCACGAGATGCCCCGCCCATGAGCTTCGAGCCCTTTCCCGTCCTGCACGGCGCGCTGCTGGTGCTGCTGGCCTACCTGATCGGGTCCGTGCCCTTCGCCGTGCTCGTCAGCCGCCTCATGGGGCTGCGCGACCCCCGCAGCTATGGGTCCCGCAACCCCGGGGCCACCAACGTGCTGCGCTCGGGCAACAAGACCGCCGCGGCCTTGACGCTGCTGGGCGACGCCGCCAAGGGCTGGCTGGCGACCTGGCTGGCGCAGCGTGCCGGCGCGCCGTCGGCCATCGTGGCGCTGGCCGCGGTGGCGGTTTTCCTGGGCCACCTCTATCCCCTGTTCCTGCGCTTCAAGGGCGGCAAGGGCGTGGCCACCGCGCTGGGCGTGCTGCTGGCCATCCAGCCCTGGCTGGCGGCGGCGGTCGCCGCCACCTGGCTGGCGGTGGCGGCGTGCTTCCGCTATTCGTCGCTGGCCGCGCTGGTCGCGGCCATCTTCGCGCCCGTGTATTACATCTTCGGATCGGGGGTAGCCTGGTACGCCTCGCCCGAGCTGGGCATCGCCATCGGCGCCATCAGCCTGCTGCTGATCTACCGCCACCGGGCCAACATCTACCGGCTGGTCAACGGCAACGAAAGCCGCATCGGCGGCAAGTAGGCCGGCCGCCCCCCGCTACAGCTCGGCCAGGTCCCAGCGCGGCCGCACCGTGAAGGCATGGCGCCCCGGGCACAGGACCTCCAGGCCGGCCTGCACTCGCCGGGCGGCGGCGTAGGCGATCATGGCACCGTTGTCGGTGCACAGCTCCAGCGGCGGGAAATAGGCCTGGGCGCCCAGCGGCGCCAGAGCGGCCGCCAGCCGCTGGCGCAACAGGCGGTTGGCCCCTACCCCTCCGGCCACGACCAGCCGCTTCAAGCCCGTTTCGCGCAAAGCCCGCAGCGACTTTCCCGCCAGCACGTCGACGATGGCCGCCTGGGTCTCGGCAGCCAGGTCGGCCGCCAGGGCCTCATCGGCTGTGCCTGCCGCCTGTGCGGCCTTGAGTCGCGTGAGCACCGCCGTCTTCAGGCCGCTGAAGCTGAAATCCAGGTCCGCGCTGTGCAGCATGGGGCGCGGCAGGGCGACGCGCCCCGCCGTGCCTCGCTCGGCCAGGCGCGCCAGCTGCGGCCCCCCGGGGTAGCCCAGGCCCAGCAGCTTGGCCGTCTTGTCGAAGGCCTCGCCGGCGGCATCGTCCAGCGTCTCGCCCAGCAGCGCGTAGCGGCCCACCCCGTCCACGCGCATCAGCTGGGTGTGGCCGCCCGAGACCAGCAGCGCCACGAAGGGGAAATCGGGCCGCGGCTCGGCCAGCAGCGGCGACAACAGGTGGCCTTCCAGGTGATGCACGGGGATGGCGGGCAGCCCGCGGGCCCAGGCCAGCGACTGGGCCACGCTGGCGCCCACCAGCAGCGCGCCGGCCAGGCCGGGCCCGGCCGTGTAGGCAACCGCGCCCAGGTCGGACAGCGCCAGGCCCGCCTGCGCCAGCACCTGGCGCGCGAGCGGCAGCACGCGCCGGATATGGTCGCGCGAGGCCAGCTCGGGAACCACGCCGCCGTACTCTTCGTGCATGGCGGCCTGGGTGTGCAGGGCGTGGGCCAGCAGGCCGCGTTCGGTACAGACCGCGGCCACGCCGGTTTCGTCGCAAGAGCTTTCGATGCCGAGAATGATCATGGCGGCAGAGTGTATAACGCCGGCCGGCGGGAACTGGGGAATAATGGCACTTTCCCCGGCCGGCTGCCGCGCCCCGGCCCTCCCCCGTCCCGCCACCCGAGGGCCCCGTCATGCTGGAGCAACTGTTCAAACTGCGCGAGCACGGCACCACCGCGCGCACGGAACTGATCGCCGGGCTGACCACATTCCTGACGATGTCCTACATCGTCTTCGTCAACCCGGAGATCCTCTCCCAGACGGGCATGGACCGCAACGCGGTGTTCGTGGCGACCTGCCTGGCGGCTGCGCTGGGATCGCTGGTGATGGCGCTGCTGGCGAACTGGCCGATAGGCATGGCGCCGGGCATGGGCCTGAACGCCTTCTTCGCCTTCACCGTGGTGGGCGCCATGGGCTACAGCTGGCAGCAGGCGCTGGGGGCGGTGTTCGTGTCGGGGGTCATCTTCCTGCTGCTGACCGCCACGGGCGTGCGCGCCTGGCTGGTCGACGGCATCCCGCGCTCGCTGCGCAGTGCCATCGCGGCCGGCATCGGGCTGTTCCTGGCCATCATCGCGCTGGCCAACGCCGGTATCGTGGTGGCGCATCCCGCGACCAAGGTGGGGCTGGGCGACCTGCGCGCGCCGGGGCCGCTGTTCGCGATCTTCGGCTTCTTCGTCATCGCCTGCCTGGACGCGCTCAAGGTGCGCGGCGCCATACTCATCGGCATCCTGGCGGTCACGGCAGCGGCGACCCTGCTGGGCCACAACGCGCTGAACGGCGTATTTTCCCCGCCGCCCAGCCTCGTGCCCACGCTGCTGCAGCTGGACGTGGCCGGCGCGCTGCACGGCGGTTTCGTGCACGTGATCCTGGTGTTCGTGCTGGTCGAGGTCTTCGATGCCACCGGCACGCTGATAGGCGTGGCCAAGCGCGCCGGGCTGGTGCCCGCCGGCCGTCCCAACCGCCTGGGACGGGCCCTGCTGGCCGACAGCACGGCCATCGTGGCCGGCTCGCTGCTGGGCACCAGCAGCACCACGGCCTACGTCGAAAGCGCCTCCGGGGTGCAGGCCGGCGGCCGCACCGGGCTGACCGCGCTGGTGGTGGCCGGGCTGTTCCTGGCGGCCCTGTTCATCGCCCCGCTGGCGGGCTCGGTGCCCGTCTACGCCACGGCGCCCGCCCTGCTCTACGTGGCCGGGCTGATGATGCGCGAGCTGGTGGACATCGACTGGGACGACGTCTCGGAAGCCACGCCGGCCGCGCTCACGGCGCTGGCCATGCCGTTCACGTATTCGATCGCCAACGGGCTGGCCTTCGGTTTCGTCAGCTACGTGGTGCTCAAGGCCGGCACCGGCCGGGCCCGCGAGGTACATGCCGCGACCTGGCTGGTGGCCGCGCTGTTCGTGCTGCGCTATGCGCTGTTTCCGGCCTGAGCGGCCGGCGCCGTCAATCCTCGCGCACCTGCCAGGACGCCTTGCCCCGGCTCAGGTCGGCCAGTTCCGCGGCCAGCGGCTCCAGGGCGGGGCGCGGCACCGCCAGTTCCAGCACCGCTCCTTCGGGGCCGAAGCTTTCTTCCAGTACTTCGGCGCCGTGCCCGGCCAGCCGGCCGGCCAGCCGCGCGCGGTCGGCGTGCGAACACGCGCAGCGCACGCGGACGGTCTCGACCCAGGGCACGCGGGCGCCGGCGCGCAGGCAGTTCGCCGCGCAGCCGCCGTAGGCGCGCATCAGCCCGCCGGTCCCCAGCTTGATGCCGCCGAACCAGCGCGCCACCACCACGGCCACGCGGTCGTAGCCCTGCCCGTCTATGGCCTGCAGGATCGGGCGCCCTGCCGTCCCGCCGGGTTCGCCCGCGTCGCTGTAGCGGTACTCGTTGCCGACGCGGTAGGCCCAGCAATTATGGGTGGCGTCGGCCTGGCTGCGGGATTCGATGAAGCGCATGGCGGCCGCCACGTCCCCCGCGGGCCCCGCCTGCGCCAGGAAGCGGCTCTTGCGCACCTCTTCCTGATGCCGGCAGGCGGCGGCCAGCGTGTCGTGTCCCGCCATGGTCGCGCGGCGCGGCGCCTCAGCCGTCTATGCCTCGCGAGGCGAGGTAGTCGTCGTACCCGCCGCGGTAGTCCACCACTTCCCCTCCCGGCAGGATTTCCATGATGCGGGTGGCCAGGCCCGAAACGAACTCGCGGTCGTGCGACACGAAGATCAGCGTGCCGGCGTATTTCTCGAGCGCAAACTGCAGGGACTCGATGGATTCCATGTCCAGGTGGTTGGTGGGCTCGTCCATCAGCAGGACGTTGTGCCGGCCCAGCATCAGGCGGCCGAAGGTCATGCGGTTCTTCTCGCCGCCGGACAGCACGCGCGGCGCCTTGGGCAGGTCGTCGCTGGAGAACAGCAGGCGCCCCAGCGCCGAACGGATGGCCTGGTCGTCGTCGCCCGGCTGGCGCCACTGGCTCATCCAGTCGAACAGATTGCCGTCGGACTGGAACTGGTCGGACACGTCCTGCGCCATGTAGCCGCGGTCGGCATTTTCCGACCATTTGACCGTGCCGCCGTCGGGCGCGAGGTCGCCGGCCAGCATGCGCAGCAACGTGGTCTTGCCCACGCCGTTGGCGCCGACGATCGCGATCTTCTCGCCGGCCTCGACCATGGCGGAAAAATCGCGGATGACGGGCGCGTCGTAGGCCTTGCCGACGTTTTCCACCGTCACGGCCAGGCGGTGCATGGGCTTGTTCTGCTCGAAGCGGATGTAAGGGTTCTGGCGCGAGGACGGCTTGACTTCGACCGCCCCGGCCTTGATGCGGTCGATCTGCTTGAGCCGGGAGGTCGCCTGGCGCGACTTGGACTTGTTGGCCGCGAAGCGCCGCACGAAGTCCTGCAGCTCGGCCACGCGCTCCTTGGCCTTGGCGTTGGCCGCCACCACCCGCTCGCGGGCCTGGGTGGAAGCCAGCATGTAGTCGTCGTAGTTGCCCGGGTAGACGCGCAGCTCGCCGTAGTCCAGGTCCGCCATGTGGGTGCAGACCTGGTTCAGGAAGTGGCGGTCGTGGCTGATGATGATCATGGTCGACTGGTAGCCGTTGAGCACGGTTTCCAGCCACCGTATGGTGTTGATGTCCAGGTTGTTGGTGGGCTCGTCCAGCAGCAGCACGTCCGGGTTCGAGAACAGCGCCTGGGCCAGCAGCACGCGCAGCTTCCAGCCCGGGGCGATCTCGCGCATGGGCAGGGCGTGCTGCTCGATGGGAATCTCCAGCCCCAGCAGCAGCTCGCCGGCGCGCGCCTCGGCAGTGTAGCCGTCGTACTCGGCGAAACGGGCTTCCAGCTCGGCCGCCCGCATGTAGTCGTCTTCGGTCGCTTCCGGGTTGCCGTAGATGGCGTCGCGCTCGGACATGGCCTGCCACATTTCGGCGTGGCCCATCATCACCACGTCCAGCACGCGCACCTCTTCGTAGGCGAACTGGTCCTGCCGCAGCTTGCCCAGGCGCACGCCCGGGTCGAGCGACACATTGCCCGAGGACGGTTCGAGGTCGCCGCCGATGATCTTCATCAGAGTGGACTTGCCCGAACCATTGGCGCCGATGAGCCCGTAGCGGTTGCCTTCGCCGAACTTGACGCTGACGTTTTCGAAAAGCGGCTTGGGGCCGAACTGGATGGTGAGGTTGGAAGTGGAAATCACAATGGGAAAATAATACGGTGGCGCCCCGGCAGGCGGGGCCAAACCTGGCAGTGTACCAAGGGCCTTGCCGCGTTTCAGCCTTCCCGCGCGCGGGAAGGCGCGGGGCTCACTCCGCCGCGGGGACCGCGGCGATCTCGGGATGGCGCGCGCGGTACCGGTCCAGCAGCTGGAACCAGAGTGGATTGAGCAGGATGGACAGCAGCGCGCCGGCCAGGATCAGGTCGCGGCCATGGGACGGCAGGAGCTCGAAGGCCACGCCCATGGCCACGAGGATGAACGAGAACTCGCCGATCTGCGCCAGGCTGGCGGAAATGGTCATGGCCGTCAGCTTGGGATACCGGAAGGCGATCACGATCAGGTAGGCCGCGACCGACTTCCCCAGCACGATGATCAGCAGCGTGGCCGCCACCGCCAGCGTGTCGCGCACCAGCACCATGGGGTCGAACAGCATCCCGACCGCCACAAAGAAGAGCACCGAGAAGGCGTCGCGCAGCGGCAGGGTTTCGTCCGCGGCGCGCTGGCTGAATTCGGACTCCGCCAGTACCATGCCGGCGAAAAAAGCGCCCAGCGCGAAGGACACGCCGAACAGCTTGGACGCGCCGTAGGCCACGCCCAGCGCGGTGGCGAGCACGCCCAGCCGGAAGAGCTCGCGGCTGCCGGTGTACACCACGCGCTCGAGCACCCAGGGGATGACGCGCCGGCCTCCCACCAGCATGACCGCGACGAAGGCGGCCACCTTGAGCAGGGTCCAGCCCAGTTGCTCGAGCAGCAGCATGCCGTCGACCGGCCCGGCGTCGCCGCGCAGCGAGCCCGCCACGGCCGGCAGCAGCACCAGCGTCACCACCATGACCAGGTCCTCGACGATCAGCCAGCCGACCGCGATGTGGCCTTCGCGGGAATCGATCAGCCCGCGGTCTTCCAGCGCCTTGAGCAGCACCACGGTGCTGGCCACCGACAGGGCCAGGCCGAACACCAGCCCGGCGCCGAGCGACCAGCCGAAAGCCAGCCCCAGGCCCAGCCCCAGCAGCGTGGCCAGCGCGATCTGCGCCATGGCGCCGGGAATGGCGATGCGGCGCACCGCCAGCAGGTCGCGGAAGGAAAAATGCAGCCCCACCCCGAACATCAGCAGGATGACGCCCAGCTCCAGCAGCTCTTCGGATACTCGGCTGTCGCCGGTGAAGCCCGGCGTATAGGGGCCGGCCAGCACGCCGGCCAGCAGGTAGCCGATCAGTGGCGGCATGCCCAGCCGGTTGGCCAGCGTGCCGAAGACGAAGGCCAGCACCAGGCCGCCCGCCATGAGCGTGATGAGCGGGACGTCATGGGGCATCGCTTTCCTTGCAAATATCTGAACGTTTTCCGGTCAGCAAGGGTAACACGCGCATGGCGGCGGATGCGGCGGCGCCGCAAAAAAACTACGCCATGCCTTCGGTCCGCCCCTCGAAGCCAGCACGGCTCCCCCGGGGCGGCCCAACGGCAGGCGATCAGTGCCTGTGCTCTTCCAGCACCAGGTGGGCCATGCCGGATTCGGTCGCCAGCCCCACCCTGGCCCCGACCGGCAGCGTCGCCTTGGGCGATACGTGGCCGAACGGCAGCCCGGTCACCACGGGCACCTTGACCGTGCGGCGCAGCCACGCCACGACCTGGCCGAGGTCGAAGCCGGCGTCGTGCGGCGCGAGCCGGTATTCCGTGAAGCGGCCGAGCAGGATGGCCTTCTGGCGTCCCAGCACGCCCGCCTGCCAGAGCTGGGCCAGCATGCGCTCGATGCGATACGGGTGCTCGCCCACGTCCTCCAGGAACAGGATGCCGCCGCGCACCTTCGGCAGGTAGGGCGTGCCCACGAGCGAAGCCACCATCGCCAGGTTGCCGCCCCAGAGCACGCCGCGGCAGTCGACCGGATCGGCATCGGCAGTCTCGAAGCTGAGGATCTCGAGTTCCCCGCGCATCAGCTCGGCGAACAAGGCCGCGGTGAGGTCGTCGGCCCGCCGGCCGCCGAAATCGAAGGCGGCCGACGGGCCGGCATAGCTGACCGTACCCGTGCGCGCCAGCAGGCCCAGGCTGAAGGCCGTGAAATCGCTATGGCCCACGAAGCGCTTGCCGCTGTCGGCCAGCGCCTTCCAGTCCAGCGCCGGCAGCAGGCGGCTCAGCCCGTAGCCGCCGCGGGTTGCCATGACGATGGGCAGTTTCTGCCGGGCCGCCCGTGCGAGCCCCGCCAGGCGCTGCGCGTCGGTACCGGCGAAGCGCTGGTGGCGGGCCAGCGCGCTGCGGTCCACGGCGGTCCGGAACCCGAGGTCCTGCAGGCGGCCGCGGGCGCGGCCGATGGCTTCGGGATCCTCCACCGCGCCGGAGGGAGACACGAGATAGATCCCGGAAGCCTGCGCCGCCGGGCGCGCAGGGGCGTGTCCGTGGCCGCCGTGATCGAGGTCGTGATGGTCGGGGTGGTCGTGATCGTGGCCGGAACTCATGTCTGGGATTCCTTGCGCCGGCGCTCCCGGAAGAAGCCGCGCAGCAGTTCGCCGCAGGGTCCGGCCAGCACGCCGCCCCGCACCGAGGTTTGATGATTGAGGCGGGCAACGCCGCCCAGGTCCAGCACGCCGCCGCAGGCGCCCGTTTTCGGGTCGGCCGCGCCGTACACCACGCGGGCCAGCCGGGCGTGCAGCATGGCGCCCATGCACATGGCGCAGGGCTCCAGGGTCACGTACAGGCTGGCGCCCGGCAGCCGGTAATTGCCCGCCGCGCGCGCCGCCATGCGCAGCGCGACGATCTCGGCATGGGCGGTGGGGTCGCTGTCGGCGATGGTTCGGTTGCGCCCCGTGCCGAGCACCCTGCCCCCGGCGTCGACCACCACGGCGCCGACCGGCACTTCGCCGGCTTCCCAGGCCAGGCGCGCCTGTTCCAGCGCCAGGGCCATCCTGGCTTCGTCCCCTTCCGGCGCGGCCGGCGGCGCCGGCTCAGCCACGATAGATCCGGGACTTGAGCGCGATGCGGCCCGCCAGGCTGGTGACGGCCTCTTCCAGCCACTGGTACAGCTCGGTGTCCTCGCCGTAGCGCGCCTGGTTCAGGTTGGAGACCCGCCCGTCTTCTATGAAGCCCCAGGCCCGGCTGCGCTTGTCGCGATGACGCGGGTCCCATACGCCGAAGGCGAATCCGCCCGCGCGCCGGATCAGCGAAAAGCAGGGGATATCCGTGTAGCCGTCGCCCACGAAGATCATCTGGTCGAAGGGAATGCGCAGCCGGTCCTCCGGCACCTTGCGGTTCACCTCGAAGGGCTTGCCGCGGTAGTCCGGGCCGACGATGCCCTTCTGGATGTGGAACAGGTAGCGGGTCTTGTCGGTGAAGCTGACGATGCGGCGCGGGAAGACGATGCCGCCGTCCTCTCCGTAGACGAACTCGGAGGCCCAGATCTCGGTGAACTCGTGGGCGATGGGCGTGGCCCGCACCACGTCGCCGATGCCGCTGGAAATGAGATAGAACTCGAGCTGGACCTGGGGCTGGACCTGCCGCACCGCCTGCCTGAGCCGGCCGAACAGGGTCTCCACGCCGTCGTGCAGCGGCAGCGTGGCGCCCCACTGGCGCAGGCTTTCGCGCGTGATGCGCTGGGCCGCCCCGCGCTGCGAGAGCTCGATCATGCGGTACAGGTAGGCGGGGACCGGGTCCCAGTCCTGTTCCAGCAGGGGGTCGACCTGCTCCTTCCAGAAGCGGGCGGTGTCGACCCCGGCCTGCTCCAGGAAGCCCGACGTGCTGTCCGGCGCCAGCGTATCGTCGAAATCGAAGATCAGGGCGATGACATCGGACATATACCGGGCCGGGGACGGGGTGGAAAGTGGCGCTATTGTATGCCGCCCCGCCCGCGGTCCGGCCCGGCGGCCGGACCGGCCTGCCCGCCTGGGCGCGCGGTCAGCGGGGCGCCACGGGCGTGGCGGGCAGCACGCCGGGCGCGGTCTGCGTGCCCGGCGCCATCGAAGGCGCGGGAGGCGGCAGGGGCTGGGGCGGCGGCATGGCGGCACCCGGCGCCGCCGGAGCGGGCGGCATGCCGGCGCCGGGAGCCGCCGGCTGCGCCGGGGCCGGCTCCGGCACGGTCATTTCCCGCAGCACGCCGCCCCCGGGCACGCTGCCCGCTTCCCGGGCCTGGCCCGACAGCATCAGCTCGCGGCATTCCGCCTGCCGGTCGGCGGGCAGCGTATCGCAGCGCTGCGTCGCGTTGCGCTGCAGGGTCCCGGGGTCGCTGGGCGGCTGCGGCCGCGGCGCCTCGGTGCGCACGGCGCCCGCCTCGCGCAGGCAGGTCTGCAGGTCCTGCCCGGTCTGCCCGCTTTCGCAGGCCTGGCGGTCCCTGAGATATTGCGCTTCGCGGTCGGCCTGGCTCTGGCCGGGGCCGGCCGCCCAGGCCCCCGCCGAGACCAGCAGGGCGCCCAGGGTGCCCCACGCGATGCGCGGGGCAGGAAATTGCGTCGGACGGATAGGCATGTTCGACTCCTTATGCGTGGCGACTCAAGGAACGGTTCCGGCGGCGCTGCGCCGGACACTTGCAGTGTAGATCGGCGGCGCCCCGCCCGCCCCGGTCCATTGCCGGCGCATGTAAATCTTTGCTGGAACGCGCCGCGGGCGGTTACGCCTGGACGCGAACTCGCCCCTGCGCGTAAAGCCTGCAAACAAATTAATGCCCGGCTGAAATATTCCGGCGCAAGACTGCTCAGGCTGCCCGCGCCTGCTATGCTGCCCGCGCGGGGCGCTGCGCCGCGGCGCAGACGCGGCGGCGCCGGCATGCAACGGGAGTCTTGAATGAAGCAACTCTACAGGTATTTCTTTCGCGGCCTGATCACCATCCTGCCGCTGGCCCTGACGGTCTACCTGCTCTATATTTTCCTGGCCTGGACCGAGACCGTGGCGCTGCTGGTCCTGCGTCCCTTCATCGGGTCTTTCTACGTGCCGGGCATGGGGCTGGCGCTGGGCATCCTGAGCATCATCGCCATCGGCTATCTCACCACCAAGGAGCGGGTGGTGCGGATGCTGACCCTGGTGGAGCGCCCCTTCACCAACCTGCCGGTCATCAAGAGCATCTATTCGTCGCTCAAGAGCTTCGCCGATTATTTCTCCCCCGGCAGCAAGCAGGATGCCCAGCAGGTCGTCGCGCTGCGGCTGCCCGGCCAGCCCATGGAACTGGTGGGGCTGGTCACGCGCCGCGACGTCGAAAGCCTGCCCGAGGGCTTCCTGCGTGGCGACCGGGTGGCCGTCTACCTGCCCATGGGCTACATGATCGGCGGCTACACGGTGTTCGTGCCGCGCGAATGGGTGCAGCCGGTGCAGATGTCGGTCGAAGAAGCCATGCGCTCGTCGCTCATCGCGTGGATGGCCGGCGCCAACGCGGCCCAGGCGCGCCCTGCGGCGCCGGAGGCGCCCGCGCCTGCTCCCGCCATGCCCCCCCGCGACGCCGCGCCTCCCGAGGACGCCGCGCGCTAGGCACGGAACCGCCCGACGGCGCAGGCCCATTCCCCTGCGCCGCAACGTGCGGGCAGCCCCCTCAGCCCGTCAGGCTGCCCAGCAGCAGCACCGCCAGCGCCAGCCAGACCAGCGCGCTCAGGAAAGAACGCCGCATGGCGGCCCGGGCCGCGGCATACAACAGCAGCACGCCCAGCACCACCAGGGCGAGGTTGAACAAAGACGGGCTCATGCCCATGGCCTGGGCCAGGCCGGTGGAAAAATCGCCCAGCGCCGAGCCCAGCCCGCCGAACAGGGACTTGACCCCGGCCACGATGCCGCGCAGGGCGCCGCCGATCAGGCTGCCCAGCCACTGGAAAAAACTGTCTGACTGCATGCGGGTCCTTCCGGATCGCCAGGAACCCCCGGATTCTAGAATGGATGGGCCCGGCGCGCGCGGCCGGCGCGCCGGAAGCGCTTGCGCCGGCCTGCATGGTTTGCCGCAGGTTTCGGGACCTGCCGGCCGCTCGACTGCCTATACTCCCGGGACAAAGACACAGACATAGTCAACGACGCAAGGGGAATACCATGCCGAACACACCGGAGTACGCGCCTGCCATGTCTCACGACCGTCCCGAATCGCCAGCCCGGCGCAATCTTCTGGCAGGGCTGGCAGCAGGCGGCGCCGCATGGACCCTGGGCGGCGGCCTGGCCGGCTGCGCCGCCGCGGGCGGCGGTCCGGGCGGCGGGCGTGCCCTGCCCGCCACCATCGCCGAGGCCGGCCGCGCGCTGCGCGCCGGCGAGTACACGTCCGAGGCCCTGACCCGCGCCTGCCTGCAGGCCTGCGCCGACCTGCAGCCGCGGCTCAACGCCTTCATTACCCTGACCGGCGAGCAGGCGCTCGCGCGCGCCCGCCTGCTGGACCGGGAACTGAAGGCCGGCAAGGACCGCGGGCCGCTGCACGGCATACCCATCGTGCACAAAGACCTGTTCGATACCGCGGGGGTGGCCACCACGGTCGGCTCGGAATACTTCAAGGGCCGGGTGCCGGCGGCCGACTCGACGGTGGTGGCCCGCCTGGCCGAAGCCGGCGCGGTCTCCCTGGGCAAGACCAACATGAACGAATTCGCCGCCGGCGTCTCGGGCACCAACGCTTATTTCGGCGACGCCCACAATCCCTGGGATCTTTCCCGCTCGCCCGGCGGCTCGTCCAGCGGCACGGGCGCAGCCATCGCGGCCGGGCTGTGCCTGGGCGGCACGGGCTCGGACACCGGCGGGTCGATCCGGGTGCCGGCCAGTTGGAACGGCATCGCGGGCATCCGGCCGACCTTCGGGCGCGTCAGCCTGCACGGGGTCTATCCGCGCGCCTACAGCCTGGACTGCGCCGGCCCGCTGGCGCGCACCGTGGCCGACGTCGCGGCACTGCTGCAGGCCATGGCGGGATACGACGCCGCCTATTCCCATTCGGCGCAGGCCGCGCCGGAAGACTTCTCGCGCGACCTGGCGCGCGGCGTGCGGGGCCTGAAGCTGGGCATCATAGAAAACTACACCTACCGCGACGTCGACCCCGAAGTCGCGCAGGCCGTCGAACAGGCCGTGCGCACGCTCCAGGGCCTGGGCGCGGAAATCGTCGCGGTGCGCATCCCGCTGCTGGGCGGGCCGCTGGAATACTCCTCGCTGTTCAATATCCTGCTCTACGAGTTCAACCAGATCCTCGGCGACGAGTATCGCGCGGAACCCGACAAGACCCTGTTCGGTCCCATCGTGCGCGACAACATCGCCAAAGGCGAAAAGGTCTCGCGCCAGTTCTACGAGCAGGCGCTGCGCGAACGCGCCCGCCAGCAGGCCCAGTTCCGGCAGGTCTTCGGGCAGGTGGACGCGCTGATCACGCCCACCATGCCGACGGTGGCGCCGGTTCTCACGGCCAGCGGCGACACCTACGACCGCGGGCGCCAGTTCACCCTGCCGTTCAGCTGGACCGGCGTGCCCTCCGCCTCGGTGCCCTGCGGCTTCGACGGCCAGGGGCTGCCCATCGGCATGCAGATCGTCGGCGACCGGATGCAGGAAGCCCGGATCCTGCGCATCGCCGCGGCTTACGAGCAGGCGACCGATTTCCACCTGCGGCGCCCGCCCGTCCACACGACCCGGACAATCTAGGGCCTGTTCGCGCCGCTCCCTGCGGGTCCCGGAGGCCGGGCGCGGCGCCGCATCAGGCGATCCGGAGCCGCGCAGGACCCGGGCCGCCTGCCTGCGGCGTACCCGGGCCCGCTGTATGATTGCCGGCCGGGGCGGCCCCTGCGCCGTGCCCCTGCGCGACCTTCCCGCCATGCCCGATTCCCCTCCCCCGCTTCCCGGCCGCGCCGCGGCCCCTGCTCTGCCTGCCTTGCCGCCCGGCTCGCGCGTGCTGGTCGCGGGCTGCGGCGACCTGGGCATGCGGGTGGCGCGGCGCCTGTCGGAAGCCGGCACCCAGGCATGGTGCCTGCGGCGGAATCCGCCGGCCGGGGCCGCCCCGTTGCGCTGGATCGCCGCCGACCTGGCGCAGCCCGGCGGCCTGGCCGGCCTGCCGCGGGGCATCACCCACCTGGCCTACCTGCCCGCGCCCGACGCGCGCACGCAAGATGCCTACCGCGCCGTCTTCGCCGGCGGCCTGGCGCGTCTGCTGGACGCGATGGATGCGGCTGCGCTGCAACGCGTGGTGTTCGTGTCGTCCTCCGCCGTCTACGGCGAACACCATGGGGACTGGGTGGACGAGGACACGCTGCCCTCCCCCCTGGGCCCCAACGGCGCCGTCCTGCTCGAAACCGAGACCTGGCTCGCGGCGCAGGGGCTGCCCGCGGTCGTGCTCCGGCTGGCCGGCCTCTACGGCCCCGGCCGCATGCAATGGGTGCGGCGCCTGCTCGAAGGCCGGGCACGCGCGCCCGTCGAACCGCCGCACTGGAGCAACCGCATCCATGCCGACGACGCCGCTGCGGCCGTGGCGCACCTGCTGGGGCTGCCGCGCCCGGCGCCGCTCTATCTCGGGACGGACGACACGCCGCTGCCGCTGCACGAACGCCTGGGCCACCTGGCCGCCTTGCTCGGCGCGCCGGAAGTGGCCTGCGGCCCGCCGCCGCCCGGCGTCGGCAGCAAGCGCCTGCGCAACGCCCGCCTGCGCGCCAGCGGCCTGGCGCTGCGCTGGCCCGACGCGCGGGAGGGCCATGCCGCGCTGCTGGCGCCCGGGACGTAGGTCGGGGCCGCTCATGCCTGAGCGGCACACGCGCGGGCGGGATGCGAAGCGCAGCCGCAACCGGCGCGAAGATTCGCTACCATCGCGGTGATGCCGGCGGCTCCGCGCCGGCGCGCCCCTCGCGGCATCGGGCCGCGGCCTTCCGATCCGACTATGTGCCTTGCCATCATCGCCCTGTCCGCGCTGCCGGACTTTCCGGTGATCGTCGCCGCCAACCGCGACGAGCGCCATGCCCGCCCCACGGCCCCGGCCGGCCCCTGGCCCGATCGGCCCGACATCATCGCCGGGCGCGACCTGGAAGCCGGCGGCACCTGGCTGGGCATGACGCACGGCGGCCGCTACGCGCTGCTGACCAACTACCGCGGCCCGGCCCGAACGGACCCCGCCGCGCCGTCGCGCGGCACGCTGGTCGAGGCCTATCTGCGCGGTACGCAGCCGCCCGCCGACTACGCGCGCGAGGTCCAGTCGCGGGGCGCGCGCTACAACGGTTTCAACCTGATCGTGGGCGAACGCGGCACGAGCTACTACGTCAGCAACCGCCAGCCCGGCCCGCAGCCGCTGGCGCCCGGCGTGTACGGGCTGTCCAACCATCTGCTGGACACGCCCTGGCCCAAGCTGACGCGCACGCGGCAGGCGGTGTCGGCCTGGCTGCGCGGAGCCGTCGCCGCCGAAGGGCTGGAGGGCCTGTTCGCGGCGCTGGCCGACCGCACCCCTGCCGCCGACGCAGACCTGCCCGACACGGGCATCGGCCTGGCGCGCGAGCGGCTGCTGAGCAGCCCTTTCATCGTGGACCCTGCCTACGGCACGCGCAGTTCCACCGTGCTGGCCCTGCGCGGCGACGGCGGCGCCGAACTGCACGAGATCCGCTACGCGTCCGACGGCTCGCCCGCCGGGCGCGAGGACTGGAGCTGGCCGCCGGCCGGCGGCGATATGCCGGCGCCTTGACGCGCCCCCTATTCGGGCTCGCCCCCGGGCCGGGCGCGCAGGCGCTTGACCTGGCCGCGCAGGGCCTTGCCCTGCATCCGGCGCAGCCGTGACGCCTTCGTCGGGCGGGTGGGCCGGCGCGGCGCGGCCGGCGTCGCCGCCCGTCGGATCAACGCCAGCAGGCGCGCGACGGCCTCGGCGCGGTTCTGCTCCTGGCTGCGGTGGACCTGGGCCTTGATCACCACCACCCCGTCGCCGGAAATGCGCCGGTCGCCGCAGGCCAGCAAGGCGGCCTTGCAGTCGGGCGGCAGGCCGGACGCGGGGATATCGAAGCGCAGGTGGACCGCGCTGGAAACCTTGTTGACGTTCTGGCCGCCCGCGCCCTGGGCGCGGATGGCGGAAAAATCGAGTTCACGCTCGTCGACGTGGATGTCGCGGCAGACGTGCAGCATGGCCATGCCCCAGCATACCGCCTTGCCGGCCCGGCGCAAGCCGCGTGGCCCGCCGACGCGGCGGGCCGCGGGCCGGCTCTCAGGCCAGCGCGGGGTAGTCGACGTAGCCGGCCGGCCCGGAGCTGTAGAACGTTTCCGGGTCGGGCACGTTCAGGTCGGCCTGCAGCCGCACCCGGCGCGGCAGGTCGGGGTTGGCGATGAACAGCCGGCCGAAGGCCACGGCGTCGGCTTCGCCCCGCGCCACCGCGCGCGCGGCGGCTTCCGGGGTATAGCCGTCGTTGGCGATGTACTTCCCGCCGAAGGCCGCCCGCAGCGCCGGGCCCAGCGGCTGCCGGCCGTCCAGCGGCTCGCGCGCGCACAGAAAGGCGATGCCGCGCCGGCCAAGCTCCCGCGCCACGTAGCCGAAAGTGGCCGCCGGGTCGCTGTCGCGCATGGAATGGGTGGTGCCGCCGGGCGACAGGTGCACGCCGACCCGATCCGCGCCCCATACGCCTATGCAGGCGTCGGTCACCTCCAGCAGCAGCCGGGCGCGGCGCTCGACCGGGCCGCCGTATTCGTCGGTGCGCCGGTTGCTGCCGTCCTGCAGGAACTGGTCGAGCAGGTAGCCGTTGGCGCCATGGACCTCGACGCCGTCGAAGCCGGCTTCCTTGGCGTTGGCGGCTCCCTGCCGGAAGGCCTCGACGATGCCGGGGATCTCGCCGGTCTCGAGCGCGCGCGGCACGGCATAGGGACGCTGCGGCCGCAGCCGGCTGACATGGCCTTCGGGCGCGATGGCGCTGGGCGCCACCGGCAGTTCCCCGTTCAGGTGCTCGGGGTCGGAAATGCGGCCGACGTGCCACAGCTGCAGGAAGATGCGGCCGCCGGCCGCGTGCACGGCGCCGGTCACGCGCCGCCAGCCCGCCACCTGTCCGGCGGACCAGATGCCCGGCGTGTCGGCGTAGCCCACGCCCTGGGGCGAGACCGAGGTGGCCTCGCTCAGGATCAGCCCCGCGCCGGCGCGCTGGGCGTAGTAATCGGCCATCATGGCGTTGGGCACGCGGCCGGGATCGGCCCGCATGCGCGTGAGCGGCGCCATGACGATGCGGTTGGGGAGCTCCAGGTCTCCGAGGGTCACGGGATCGAACAAGGTAGTCATGCGGTTCCTGTCGGCAGGATGAGGAAGGATGCGCAGCCGTCCCGGGCGGGGCCGCCGCGCGGGATCGTCACGGAGCCGCGCCCGGGCCGGCGCGCGCGCGCTCGGCCAGCATGCGGGCGATGGCGTCCTCGCCATAGGGCCGGGCGTCCTTGACCCTGAGACTGTCGGCCCATTCGCGCGCGAAATCGCGTTGCAGGCGCAGGTTGATCGCCGCGGTCGCGAGCATGGCCGCCAGCGCTCCGGCGGCGGCCAGCGCCATGTCCTTGTGGGCGTCCCAGACGTCGCCCTGGGTACCCAGGTAGGTCGCGCCCATGTCGCCGCCCAGCCATTGCGCCGCGCCCCATTCGATCAGCTCGTACAGGGCGGAAGTGGACAGGGTGACGTCCAGCGGCAGGAAGTAGCCCCAGAAACCGCGGACCTGCGCCACCCGCAGGAAGATCTCGCGGATCGGATAGGCCAGCAGCAGGCCGTAGCAGAAATGCACCAGGCGGTCGAAATGGTTGCGCTGCCAGCCGAACAGGCTGTTGAAGGTATGCCCGGTCAGCGCCTGCCACCATGCGTCGTAGGGCACGCGCGAATAGGTGTAGTGCGACCCGACCGCATGCAGGCACATGAACAGGAAGATCAGCGTCCAGGACACCCGGGAGAACGCGAAGCGCCCGCGCAGGCAGAGCAGCGCCACGGCCAGCAGCAGCACCAGCGCGTTTTCCACCGCCCAGTCGCCGCGGTCCAGGGGCGCGACGGCCAGCCCGGTCCACAGGGCGGCGTAGGCGATGAACAGGACGGACAGATAGGCGGATCGGGCGACGGACGGACGCATGCGGCGGAAAGATGGCGGCACCGGTGCCAAGTGTACCGGCGAGCGGGCCGGCACGGCGTCCCCCGCCGCGCGCGGCGGCTAAAATGACGCCTGTCGCGTCGTCTTCTCCGCCATGGCCTATTCCGTCAAAGAACTGTTCAAGACCCTGCAGGGCGAGGGCGCGCACGCAGGCCGGGCCGCGGTGTTCTGCCGCTTCGCCGGCTGCAACCTGTGGTCCGGGCGCGAACACGACCGGCAAGCCGCGGCCTGTACCTTCTGCGACACGGATTTCGTCGGCACCGACGGGCCGGGCGGGGGCAGGTTCGCCGGGCCCGCTGAGCTGGCCGATGCCATCGAAGCCGCCTGGGCAGGCGGCGCGACGCAGCGCTACGTGGTCTTCACCGGCGGCGAGCCGCTGCTGCAGCTGGACGCGCCGCTGCTGCGCGAAGTCCGCGTGCGCGGCTTCGCCGCGGCCATCGAGACCAACGGCACGCTGCCCGTGCCGCCCGGCGTGGACTGGGTCTGCGTGAGCCCCAAGGGCACGGCCCGCGTCGTGGTCGAGCGCGGCGACGAACTGAAGCTGGTCTTTCCCCAGGCCGACGCGCGCCCCGAATCCTTCGAAGCGCTGGACTTCCGGCACTTCTGGCTGCAGCCCATGGACGGTCCGCAGCGCCAGGCCCACACGGCCCAGGCCGTGGCCTATTGCCTGAGCCACCCCCGCTGGCGGCTCAGCCTCCAAACCCACAAATACATAGGCATTCCATGACCGACCGCGCGCCGGCCGGGCCGGGCGTCGTCGCCGTGACCCGGCGGCTGGAATTCGACGCCGGGCACCGCATTCCCGACCACCGCAGCCAGTGCCGCAACCTGCACGGCCACCGCTACGCGCTGGAAATCACCCTGGAAGGCCCGGTCTCGGAGGCGCCCGGCGCTTCCGACAACGGCATGGTGATGGATTTCTCCGACATCAAGGCCATCGCCTGCGCCGAGCTGGTCGAGCGCTGGGACCACGCCTTCCTGGTCCACGCCGGCGACACGGTGCTGCGGACCTTCCTGGAGTCCCTGCCCGGCCACAAGACGGTCGTGCTCGACTGCGTGCCCACCGCGGAAAACCTCGCCCGCGTCGCCTTCCGCACGCTGGCCCCGCTCTACCGGCGCCGCTACGGCAACGGCCTGCGGCTGGCGCGCGTGCGGCTGTACGAAACGCCCAACTGCTGGGCCGACTGCACCGGCTGAGTCCTGCCGGCCGGGCTGCGCTTGCCGGGCGGCATCGGCTGGATCGCACCGACGGGACCGCAGCCGCGGGCACGCCCCGGCGGCGTTCCTTGGAGCGGCAAGCCTCGGCCACACCCGGATTGCTGTATATTCATACAGTCATTCCGGAATCCGCCATGTCCGCCGCATCTGCCCTGCCGCACCCCGCCCTGTGGCGCGCCTCGCAGCTCGCGACGCGCGCCGGCCCCTGCCTGGGCACCGGGCACGGCCGGCTCGACGCCGAGCTGCCCGGCGGAGGCTGGCCTGCGGGTGCGCTGGTGGAACTCCTGCTGGCGGAACCCGGCGTGGGGGAAATGCGCCTGCTCGGCCCCGCCCTGGCGCGCCTGCCCGGCGACGGGCCCATCGCCCTGCTGCAGCCCCCCTGCCCGCCCCATATCGCCGCCTGGGCCGCCTGGGGGCTGGACCCGGCCCGGCTGCTGTGGGTGCGGCCCGGCCGGCCGGCCGACGCCCTCTGGGCCGCCGAGCAGATCCTGCGCCACGGCAGTTGCGCGGCGCTGCTGTACTGGCAGGCCCATGCGCGCCACGCCTGGCTGCGGCGGCTGCACCTGGCGGCGCGCGCCAGCGGCATGCCGTTCTTCATGCTGCGGCCCGCCCGGGAAGCCGATGCGCCCTCGCCGGCCCCGCTGCGCCTGGCGCTCTCGCCCGCGCCCGGCGGGGTGCGGGTCGCCCTGATCAAGCGCCGCGGCCCCGTCTGCGTCCAACCCTTCGTCGTGCCGCTGGAACCGGGCCGCGGCACCCGCCCCGCCCGCCTGCCCCATGCACCTGTGGATCGCCCTGCACCTGCCCTGCCTGAGCCTGGACGTCTGGCGCCGGCGCTGGCCGGCTGACGCGCGGGCCGGCGTCGTGTTCGACGGCGAGCGCGCGCACGCCCTGGACGCGGCCGCCGCCGGCCTGGGCGTGCGGCCGGGCATGCGCCGGGGCGGCGTGGCGGCCCTGGCGCCCGGCGCCCGCATGGCCGAACGCGACCTCGCCGCGGAACGCGCCGCCCTGGAAGCCGCCGCGCGGGCCGCGCTGCGCTTCACGCCCCGGGTCGAACAGGCCGGCGACGGCTGCACGCTGTCGCTGGACGTCGGCGCCAGCCTGGCGCTGTTCGGCGGGCCGCGCGCGCTGGGACGGCAGGCGCTGGCCGCCGTGCGGGCGCTGGGCCTGCGGGCCCGCCTCGGCATGGCGCCCACGGCCGCAGGCGCCCGCCTGCTCGCCTGCCGCGCCGGCCCCGGGGTCCGGCGGCGCACGCTGCGGCCCGGCACCCTGGCCCGGCAGCTGGACCGCCTGTCCTGCGCCCTGCTGCCGCAGGCCCTGCCCCACCTGGAATGGCTGGATGGCATAGGCTGCCGCGAGCTGGGCCAATTGCGGCGGCTGCCGCGCGCCGGGCTGCAGCGGCGCTGCGGCCCGGCGCTGCTGCCGGCGCTGGACGCGGCATACGGCCGCGCGGCCGAAGGCGGAGCGCCCTATGTGCCGCCGCCGCGCTTCGCCGCCCGTATCGAGCTGCCGGAGCGCAGCGATCACGGCGAGGCCGTGTTCCGGCAAGCGCAGCGTCTGCTCGCCCGGCTCTGCGACTGGCTCGATGCCCGGCAACTGGCCGCCACGCGCCTGGCGTTTGCGCTGGAACACGGCCGCGGCCGGCACGCCGGGCCGCCCACCCGCCTGGACCTGGCCCTGTCGAGGTCCGCCTGGCTGGCGGCGCATTTCGAGGCGCCCCTGCGCGAACGGCTGTCCCGGACCGTACTGCAGGCCCCGGTCGCCGCCGTCGCGCTCGACGTGCGCGACCTGTCCGCCAGGCCGGCCCTCAGCGCCGCGCTGTTCCCCGACCCCGCCAGCATGCGCGAAGACCACGCGCGCCTGCTGGACCTGCTGCGCGCCCGCCTGGGCGCCGAGGCCGTGGCGCACGCGGCCCCTCGCGCCGACCACCGGCCGGAAATCGCCAACGGCTGGCATGCCGGGCCGCCGCAACGCCGCCCGCCGGCGGCCGCGCCCGGCGCCGAGCGGCCCTGCTGGCTGCTGGCCGAGCCCCTGCCCCTGGCCGTGCGCGGCGACCGGCCGGTCCACGGCTCGCCCCTGCGGCTGCTGCGCGGGCCCGAGCGCATCGAATGCGGCTGGTGGGACCGGCCCTGGACGCTGCGCGACTATTTCGTGGCCGAGGACGAGCGCGCCGTGCGCTACTGGATCTACCGCGAGCGGGACGCCCGGCCCGTCCGCTGGTTCCTGCACGGGCTGTTCGGCTGAGGCCCCGCCGCCATGCGCGCCAGTCCCGCCCCCGGCGCCGGCCTGCCCGGCTACGCCGAACTGTATTGCCTGTCCAATTTTTCCTTCCTGCGCGGCGCCTCGCACCCGGAAGAACTGGTGGAACGCGCCGCCTCCCTGGGCTACGCCGCACTGGCCCTGACCGACGAATGCTCGCTGGCCGGCGTGGTGCGGGCGCATGTCGCGGCGCGGCGGCACGGCCTGCCGCTGCTGGTGGGCAGCGTCCTGCGCGTGGCCGGCGACGGGCCGGACGCCGCTTTCACGCTGGTCGCGCTGGCGCAGGACCGCGAGGGCTACGGCAACCTGGCCGAACTGATCACGCTGGCGCGCGGCCGCGCGTCCAAGGGAGACTATGCCGTCTCGGCGCGCGATTTCGACCGGCCGGACCCCGCCCACCTGCGCGGGCTGCCGGGCTGCCAGGTCCTGCTGGCCGCCGGCCCCGGCGCCGACCCCGCCCGGCTGGCCGCGCGGGCGCGCTGGCTGGCCGATACCTTCGGCGGGCGCGCCCGGCTGGCGCTCACCCTGCTGAACCGCGCCGGCGAAGAGCGCCTGCGCGACGCGGTGCAGCAGGCCGCGCACGCCGCCGGCCTGCCGGTGGCCGCCGCCGGGCGCGTCGAGATGCACCTGCGCTCGCGCAAGTCCCTGCACGACACGCTGGCGGCCATCCGGCTGCGCCGGACAGTGGCCGAATGCGGCTTCGAGCTCGCCTCCAACGCCGAGCAGCACCTGCGCTCGCGCATGCGGCTGGCCAGTCTCTACCCGCCCGGGATGCTCGAGGAAACCCTGCGCGTGGCGCGCGCCTGCACATTCTCGCTGGACGAGCTGCGCTACGAATATCCCGACGAAATCGTCCCCGCCGGCGAAACGCCCGCCTCCTTCCTGCGGCGCGCCACCTACGAAGGCGCCGCCGAGCGTTTCCCGCAGGGCGTACCGGCGAACATCCGCGCCAAGATCGAGCGCGAGCTCGCCCTGATCGCCGAACTGGAGTACGAAGCGTATTTCCTCACGGTCCACGACCTGGTGCGGTTCGCGCGCAGCCGGGGCATCCTGTGCCAGGGCCGCGGCTCGGCGGCCAACTCCGTGGTGTGCTACTGCCTGCACGTCACCGAGGCCGACCCCCTGCGCATCGATGCGCTGTTCGAGCGCTTCATCAGCAAGGCCCGCGACGAGCCGCCCGACATCGACATCGATTTCGAGCACCAGCGCCGGGAAGACGTCATCCGGTACATCTACGAAAAGTACGGCCAGCGCCGTGCCGCGCTGACCGCGGTGGTCATCTCCTACCGCACGCGCAGCGCCCTGCGCGACACGGGACGCGCCCTGGGCGTGGACCCCGGCATCGTCGACGCCGTGGCCAAGGCGCAGCAATGGTGGGACGGCGGACAGGCCCTGCTGCAGCGGCTGGCGGCCTGCGGCCTGGACCCCGATTCGGCCGCCGCGCGGCACTGGGCCGAGCTGGCGGGAACCCTGATCGGCTTTCCCCGCCACCTGTCGCAGCACCCGGGCGGCTTCGTGATCTCGCGCGGCCCGCTGTGCCGCATGGTGCCCATCGAGAACGCCGCCATGGCCGGGCGCAGCGTCGTGCAATGGGACAAGGACGACCTGGACGCCCTGCGCATGCTCAAGGTCGACGTCCTGGCGCTGGGCATGCTGTCGGTACTGCGCAGAACGCTCGAATGGGTAAGCTGGCGCCGGGGCCGGGCCTTCGGGCTGGCCGACATTCCCAAGGAAGATACCGCCACCTACGACATGATCTGCGAGGCCGACACCGTGGGCGTGTTCCAGATCGAATCGCGGGCCCAGATGTCCATGCTGCCGCGGCTGCGCCCGCGCTGCTACTACGACCTGGTGGTGGAAGTCGCCATCGTGCGGCCCGGGCCCATCCAGGGCGGCATGGTGCCCCCCTACCTGCAGCGCCGGGCCGATCCTTCGCTGATCGATTATCCCGGCGCGGAAGTCCGGGCGGTGCTCGAACGGACCAAGGGCGTGCCCATCTTCCAGGAACAGGTCATGCAGATCGCGATCCATGCGGCCGGCTTTTCTCCCGAGGAAGCCGACCAGTTGCGCCGGTCGATGGCCTCCTGGAAGCGCAAGGGCGACGTGGGGCGCTTCCGCGACAAGCTGGTGGCCGGCCTGCAAGAGCGCGGCTATGCCGCCGGGTTCATCGAGGCCCTGTGCCGGCAGATCGAAGGCTTCGGCGAATACGGCTTTCCCGAAAGCCATGCCGCCAGCTTCGCCCTGCTCGCCTACTTCAGCGCCTGGCTCAAGCGCCACGAGCCCGAGGCCTTCCTGGCCGGCCTGCTCGATTCCCAGCCCATGGGGTTCTACAGCCCCTCGCAACTGGTCCAGGATGCGCGGCGCCACGGCGTGCGCGTGCTCGAAGCCGACGTATCCGCCAGCGACTGGGAGACCATGCTCGAGCGCGACGGCGCGCGGCCCGCGGTGCGGCTGGGGCTGAACCGGGTCCGCGGCCTGACCGAGGCCGCCGGGCGGCGCATCGCGGCGGCGCGCGTGCGCCCCGGGTTCGCCGGCCTTCCCGGCCTGGCCCGGCATGCCGCCCTGGCGCGGCGGGAGCTCGATGCCCTGGCCGAGGCGGGCGCGCTGCGCAGCCTGGCGGGCCACCGCCGCCTGGCACGCTGGCAGGCCGCCGGCGCGGTCGCCGACCGCGGCCTGCTGCGCGACGCC
>Ga0180222_1001220_pt1 | contig 28494 bp, 24 predicted proteins | sample eDN5th37CKraftOP_FD_151336 | JGI IMG/M metagenome (GOLD analysis project Ga0180222, IMG submission 151336) | Enriched Organic Plus compost microbial communities from Emeryville, California, USA - eDNA 5th pass 37_C Kraft OP (version 2) (version 2) ...
TCATCGACGCCGGCCTCAAACTCAGAACCATGCGCCTGCCAGACATCTTCCAGGACCAGGACAAACCAGAACGCCAATATCACGACGCCGGCCTCGACGCCGACGCCATCGTCGACACCGTGTCGAGGGCGCTGCGGCGGAACAGCGTCGGCGTGGTCGGCGGCGCGCGCGCCTGATCGGCAGGCCGGTCGTCCGGCCTCGGCGGCCGACCGGCAGCCTCAGCTTCCCAGCGGCTGGACGGCAGAAAGCTGTGCCTGCAGATCCCCCGGCGCGTGGGATTGCCCCGGCCGGCCCGCGCCGATCAGCCGCTCGAGCAATTCCTGCCCTTCGTGCCACCAGCCGACCCCGGACGTGGCGTTGATATGGCCGCACGCGCCGACGTTGACGAAATGGCTTCCCCAATCGCGCGCCATATCGAAGGCGCGCTGGGGCGAGGCATAAGGATCATCCTCGCTGGCGACGAGGATCGACGGGAAAGGCAGGCACACACGCGGCGAAGGACCGAAGCGCTGGATCTCCTCGCAGGCGTCGTCCCGGTCCGGGTCGGGCGGAGCGACGAGCAGCGCGCCCGCCACGGGCCAGCCCCAGGGCTGGCCGGACAGTGCGGCCCACCACGCGACCGTGAGCACGCCGAGGCTGTGCGCGGCGAGGATGACCGGGGCCTGGGCGGTGCGGATCGCCTGATCGAGCTTGGTCACCCAGCTGTTCCGATGCGGCGAGCCCCACATGCCGAGATCGACCCGCACCGTATCGTCGCGCGAGGCTTCCCAGAGCGTCTGCCAGTGGCCGGGACCGGAACCGTTCAGGCCGGGAACGGTCAGCACCGTCGGCCGGCGCGCGCCGAGGTCCAGATCGAGCCGAGGCTGCATCGCTCTCTCCTGTCGATTCGATGAACAAACTCTATGTCTACTTTCCTTGTAGAAAAAGAGGCAATTCGACCGGAGGCCGCCTTTTCGCGCCGATCCGTCGGTCGCCGGCCGCGGGCGCTTCAGCGTGAATTGCGGCAGGGCCGGTGCTGCCTCTATGGGAAACCATGGCAACCACACAACGCGCGGACCAGATGCTCGTCGAGCGTGGCCTGGCGGAAAGCCGCGCGCGCGCGCAGGCGCTGATCCTCGCCGGTCTCGTCTATTCGGGCGACCGGCGCATCGACAAGGCGGGGCAGGCGCTGAAGCCCGACGCGCCGATCGAGGTGCGCGGGCGCGACCATCCCTGGGTATCCCGCGGGGGCATCAAGCTGGCTCATGGTCTCGATCATTTCGGCTGGGATGTCACCGGCGAGGTGGCCATCGACGTCGGCTCGTCGACCGGCGGCTTCACCGACGTGCTCCTGAGCCGCGGCGCCGCGCGCGTCTATGCGGTGGACAGCGGCACCAACCAGCTCGCCTGGAAGCTTCGCCAGGATCCGCGCGTCGTGGTCCACGAGCAAACCAGCGCCCGCATCCTGACGCCCGAGCACATCCCCGAGGCGGTCGACCTCATCGTCTGCGATGCAAGCTTCATCGCGCTCGCCAAGGTGCTCGAGACGCCGCTGCGCTTCGCCAAGACCAGCGGCCGGCTGATGGCCCTGATCAAGCCTCAGTTCGAGGCAGGGCGTGGCGAGGTCGGCAAGGGCGGCGTGGTACGCGACCCGGCGGTGCATGCCCGGGTCTGCGGGGATGTCGCGGACTGGCTCGTCGCGCAGAGCTGGCAGGTCGACGGGATAGAGCGCAGCCCAATCACGGGCCCCGAGGGCAATGTCGAATTTCTCATCGCAGCCCATCGCATCTGAGGGCGCGGAGGAGGGGCGGCGGAACGCACCGAAAGGGCTTCCCGATCGTTAACGGCTGTGAAATGGTTCAAGTGACGCCGAACGAGCGGACGGGGGAGCATGGGAGAAATCGCATTGCCTGATCAGCTCAGGATGTCCTTCTTCCGCCGCGCCCTCTTCGTGGTTCCGCTGATCCTGCTGCTCGGCATCGCATCCGGCCGGCTCGCCGGGTCCGGCGAAGGCAATCCATGGTTCGCCCTCCTGGTCAAGCCCGCCATCATGCCGCCGGGCTGGGCGTTCGCGGTCGCCTGGACGATCCTCTACATCGCCATGGGCCTTGCGCTTGCCATCGTCCTCAATGCCCGCAGCGCACCACGAGGTGGCCTCGCCATCGCCGTCTTCCTGCTTCAGCTGGCGCTCAACCTCGCCTGGTCGCCATTGTTCTTCGCCGCGCACGCGGTGAAGGCGGCATCGATCCTGATCCTGGTCATCCTGCTGCTCGCGGGGGTCGCAACCGCGCTGTTCTGGAAGATTCGCGCGGGCGCGGCCTTGCTGCTCCTCCCCTATCTTTTCTGGCTCTGCTTCGCCGCGCTGCTCACTTTTCAGATAGACAAGTTGAATCCGGGCGCGGAGAGGCTTGCGCCAGGCCCAGGCGGTGCCCAGATTCGGTTGTGAGAAACGCGGCTTCCGGCTGCGCCGGCAGGAGTATCAGATGCAGAGCGAGAACAAGCTTTTGGACGATTTCGTGAAGCTCGTGAACGGCGCGGCCGGAACGCTCGCCGGCATGGGCCGCGAGGCGGAGGCGACGGCGCGATCCAAGGCGAAAGAGTGGATCGGCGGGCTCGATTTCGTGTCCCGAGAGGAATTCGAGGCGGTGAAGGCGATGGCGGCGGCCGCGCGCGACGAGGTCGACGCACTCAAGGCGCGGCTCGATGCGCTGGAAAAAGGGGGCGCGGCAGGCGCGGCGCCGAAGGGCGACGCCTGACCCGCTTTCCTCCCAGGCTATCCACAATTTTATCCACTGGTGAGATGCTGCCGGCTTGCCAGCGCATTTCCGCGCGTCCAGATTCACCGTACAGAGGCCGCCCGGGGAGGGCCCAATGACGGTCGACGACTATGAGATGGCGCGCGATGCAAGCCCGCCGATCGACATGCTGGAACATTATTATTCCGCCCACGGCTGGAATTACGAGCGTTCCGGCGACGAAGAGATCGTAGCTGCCTTCCAGGGAAGCTGGACGCAATATGAGCTGCGCGCCGTCTGGCGCGAGGAGGATAATGTCCTCCAGTTCCTCGCCCTTCCCGACATTCGCGTTCCCGGTGACAAGCGCGCGCTGCTTTACGAGACGATCGGGCTGATCAACGAACAGCTCTGGATCGGCCACTTCGAGCTGTGGGCGGGATCGGGCCTTCTCGTCTTTCGTCACGCGGCGTTGCTGGAGGCCGGGGGCCATGCCGTTCTGACGCTCGACCAGGCCGAGACGTTGATCGAGGCGGCGATCGACGAATGCGAGCGCTTCTATCCGGTCTTCCAGTTCGTGCTGTGGGCGGACAAGACGCCGCAGGAGGCGATCGCGGCCGCGCTGATCGAGACGCAAGGAGAGGCCTGACCGGCGGCGGTTCAGGCGACCTGCGCGATCGGCCCGCGCGCCAGCAGCGCCGGCAGTTCCGCCTCGGGAACCGGTGGCGAGAAATGATAGCCCTGCAGCGAATCGCATCCGGCGGCGACGAGAAAGCGATATTGGGCCTCGGTTTCCACCCCCTCGGCGGTTACGCGGAGGTTCATCGCATGGCCGAGCGTGACGATCGCGACCACGATCGCGCTGGCATCCTCCCTTGATCCGATGGCCTGCACGAAGCTGCGGTCGATCTTGATCCGGTCGACGCGGAAGCGCTGCAGATAGCCGAGGCTGGAATAGCCCGTGCCGAAATCGTCCAGGGCAATGCCGAAGCCGATCCGGCGCAGTTCCGCCAGGGTGGCGCCTGCTACCTCGTCATCGGCGAGCAGCACGCTCTCGGTGATCTCGAGCTCGATCCGAGTAGGGTCGGCGCCGGTTTCCGCGACGATCGCCTCGACCTGCGAGGCGAAGCTCGAATCGAGGAACTGCACCGGGGAGAGGTTGGCCGAGAAGCGAAGGGCCGGCCAGCGCCGCGTCATCCGGCAGACCTCGCGCAGCACCCATTCGCCGAGGGGCACGATCAGCCCGCTCTCCTCGGCGATGGGGATGAACCTGTCGGGCCCGATCAGGCCATGCCGCGGATGATTCCAGCGCAGCAGCGCTTCGAGCCCGGTGACCGAGCCGCCGGCCGCGGCAATGAGCGGCTGAAAATGGAGCGTGAGGCCGATGCCGTGGCGAATCGCCTCGTGCAGCTCGTCCTCAATGGCCGCCCGGCTGAGGACGAGCTCGTCCATCGTGCTCTCGAAAAAGCAGAAATTGTTCTTGCCGTGCGCCTTGGTGCGGAAGAGCGCGATATCCGCGCGCCGCAGCAGCTCGATCCGGTCGATCTCGGGTCGATCGGCGCATGCTATGCCTACGCTGGCGCCGACATGGATCAGTGAATGGCCGACGTTGAACGGCATTCTGGCGGCACAGAGCAGCCGTTGGCAGAGCTGACGCAGCGAAACCTGATCGGCATTGGCGGGCACGAAGACGGCGAACTCGTCTCCTCCCAGCCTCGCCACCGTCTCGCCGCGGGTGCACAGCTCCGCGAGGCGCTCCGCAAACGCGCTCAGCAGCATGTCTCCGGCGGCATGGCCCAGCGTGTCGTTCACCCGCTTGAAGCGATCGAGATCGATCAGGATCAGCGCGGCATCGCCCCTGCCGGCGCCGTGGGTCAGCGTCTGATCGATCCTGGCATCGAGCATCGCCCGGTTGGCGAGGCCGGTGAGCGAATCGTGAAAGGCGAGGTGCTGGGCCTGCGCTTCGCTGGCGCGCAGCTCCACCAGCGCGGCCTCCAGCCGGTTGGTGGATCGGCTGAGCGATCGGATCAGCCAGGCCATGAGGATGATCGTCATCAGCAGCGAGGCGATCGCCACCGGCGCAGCCTCCCGCAGCACGAAGGCGCCCGGCAGCTCCGGTTTCCACGCGATGAAGCCGATCGCCGTGCCGTCCTCTCCGGCGAGCGCGATCGAGCGCTCGTCCCGCCCTATGCCGGCCGGATCACGGGTGAAGCGGACGCCCACCAGGAGGTTGCGGCGCGAAAGTTCGTCGAAGAAGCTCTGGCCGAGAAAGCGAACGCTGACGAGCGTGCCTGCGGGCTCCTTCTCGATCCGGCGCAAGGCCGGACTGTTCGGAACAATCTTCATGGCGCTGATGGCGGCGGGCCGCCCGTCGACGAGGGCGAGATGCGAGACGTGAATCGCGAAAGGAGGCATGCGGATGCCGCTCGGCAGCAGGGTCGTGCGCGTCCGTTCCGCGACGCGATCATGACGATGGCCGTCGCTCGAAGCCCGTTCGTACAGCTCGTTGAGAAGGCGCCGCACCGCCGGGCCGGCGGCTTTCCAAGCGACCGCCGGCGGCATGTGCCGTCCGCCGATCATGGCATAGAGCGCGCGGCCGGACGGATCGACCATGTAGATGCGGTCATGGCCGTAGCCATCGTGCAGCCACAGAGCGATATTATTGTCGATCCACTCCACATTGCGGGCGCCGCCACGCATCTCCTGGAACGAGGCGTCCCAGACGGCGGCGCTTTCCTGGTTCTGCGCGAGCTGGTCCACGCTGGCATCCAGCGCATGGCGAACCATCCGCACCTGGCGCTCCAGCGCGACGGCGTCGCTCGAGCGGGCGGACCAGTAGATGCCGAGCGAGAGCGTGCCGGCAATGCCGATCACCGCCAGGACGACGGGGATGACGACCCTCGCCGGAAAGCGCATCGTTCCGCCAGCCCGGATCTGAGCCGCCTGCGTCCTCGCCATGGGTCCCCGCATGCCGCCTCCTATCCCAACAGACGTTAACAGGTGATTGTGCCGGAGCGTGCCTTCCCAGCGCCGCTTTCCGACAGCCGGAGACTAGCCGAGCGGTAGCAGGGCTCTTAGGTGTAGGCGATGGCAGCAGGAGGCGGCGATGAGCGACGTGGACGGCATCTGGAACGGGATTGCGGGCACGGCGGTGCGACCGCTCAGCGATCTGTTCGCGGCGGAGCCGGATCGCGCGTCGCGCCTGACGATCGAGGAAGGCGGGATCCGCTTCGATTTCTCCAAGACCCATCTCGATGCCGCTCTCATCGCCGAATTCGCCGCCCTCGCCGAGGCGATGGGCTTCGCGGGCAAGCGTGAGGATCTCTTTTCCGGCAAAAAGATCAACCTGACCGAGGATCGCGCGGTCGAGCACACGGCGGAACGTGGCCAAGGGGCGCCGGAGAGCGTGGCGCGGGCCAGGGCGTTCCATGATCGGATGCGGGCGCTGATCGACGCGATCGAAGCCGGAGCGCTGGGATCGATCCGCCACGTGCTGCATATCGGCATCGGCGGATCCGCACTGGGGCCGCACCTGTTGATCGACGCGCTCGGCCGCGAAACGGACCGCTATGACGTCGCGGTCGTGTCGAACGTCGATGGCGCCGCCCTCGATGCCGTGTTCAGGCGCTTCGATCCGGCAGCGACGCTGCTGGTCGTCGCCTCGAAGACGTTCACGACGACGGAGACGATGCTCAACGCGGCCAGCGCGCTCGCCTGGCTGGAACAGGGCGGGGTGGAGGATCCCTATGGCAGGGTGATCGCGCTTACCGCGAGCCCCGACAAGGCGGTGGAATGGGGTGTCGACGAGACACGCATCCTGCCCTTCGCGGAAAGCGTCGGCGGGCGCTATTCGCTCTGGTCCTCGATCGGCTTTCCGGCGGCGCTGGCGCTCGGCTGGGATGCGTTCGAGGAGCTGCTGGAAGGCGCGGCGGCGATGGACCGGCATTTCCGCTTCACCCCGCTCGAGCGGAATGCGCCGGTGATCGCGGCCTTCGGCGACCTCTATTATACGAACATCCGCGGCGCGGAGACGCGCGGCGTGTTCGCCTATGACGAGCGGTTGCGGCTGCTGCCTTCCTACCTCCAGCAGCTCGAAATGGAATCGAACGGCAAGGGCGTGACGGTGGACGGCCGGCCGGTCGGCCGCCCTACCGCGCCGATCACCTGGGGCGGTGTGGGCACCGACGCGCAGCATGCCGTATTCCAGCTCCTTCACCAGGGCACCCACCTCGTTCCCGTCGAGTTCATCGCCGCGATCGAGCCGGGGCATGTGCTGGACGAAGGCCATCATCGCCAGCTCCTGATCAATGCCTTCGCGCAAGGCGCGGCGCTGATGGCAGGCAAGGCGAGCGAGGATCCGGCGCGTGCCTATCCCGGCGATCGGCCGTCGACGACCATCCTCCTCGACCGGGTCGATCCGGCGCGGCTGGGCGCGCTGATCGCCTTCTACGAGCATCGTGTATTCGCGGCGGGCGTCCTCCTCGGCATCAATTCCTTCGACCAGTTCGGCGTCGAGCTCGGCAAGGCGATCGCGAAGTCGATCGAGAGCGAAGGAACCGAGCGCTTCGATCCGTCCACGCAGGCGCTGATCGCGCGCGCATTCGGCTGAATCGATCACAGAAAGCGTGAATGGCCGTTTGCGGCGGGCGGACCGGCACGCCATATGCGCTGCCGCATGAGGACTGGGAGCGGGAGAAGCCGGTGGCGGACTATGACTATGATCTCTTCGTGATCGGCGCCGGCTCGGGCGGCGTGCGCGCCTCGCGCGTGGCGGCCGCACATGGCGCGAAGGTGGCGGTCGCGGAGGAGTATCGCGTCGGCGGCACCTGCGTCATCCGCGGCTGCGTGCCAAAGAAGCTGCTGGTCTATGGCGCGCATTTCGCCGAGGATCTCATGGATGCGCGCCGTTTCGGATGGAGCGTGCCCGAATGCGACTTCGACTGGACGGTGCTCAGGGACAATGTGCTCGCCGAGGTGACGCGCATCGAGGGCGCCTACACGAACACGCTCGAGAACCATAAGGTCGACATCCTCCACGAGCGCGCTACCGTGGCCGGCCCGCACGAGGTGACGCTCGCCTCCGGCCGCACCGTCACCGCCCGCTACATCCTGATCGCGACCGGCGCGTGGCCGGCGGTTCCGCACTGTCCGGGCGCGGAGCATGGCATCACCTCCAACGAGGTCTTCCATCTCGAATCGCTGCCCAAACGGGTGGTCGTCGCAGGCGCCGGCTATATCGCAAACGAGTTCGCCGGCATCTTCCATGGCCTCGGCAGCCATGTGACCGTCGTCAACCGGTCGGACCGCATCCTGCGGGGCTACGACACGCAGATCAGCGACCGGCTGCTGCAGATCTCGATGGCGAAGGGGATCAACTTCCTCTTCAACATCGTGTTCGAGAAGGTGGAAAAGCAACCCGACGGATCGCTGCTGATCTTCCTCAAGGGCCATGAGCCGATCGCCGCCGACTGCCTGCTGTTCGCGACGGGGCGCCTGCCCAAGACCAAGGGGCTGGGGCTCGAAAATGCCGGCGTCATCCTCGACGAGCAGGGTGCGATCGAGGTGGACGAGGACAGCCGATCGAGCTGCGACAGCATCTATGCGGTCGGCGACGTCACCAATCGCGTGCAGCTCACCCCCGTCGCCATCCGCGAAGGGCAGGCCTTCGCCGACACGGTGTTCGGCGACAAGCCGCATCGCGTGGATTATGGCTGCATTCCCAGCGCGGTGTTCAGCCATCCGCCGCTCGCTGGCGTCGGGCTCACCGAAGCGCAGGCGCGCCAGAAGCTGGGATCGGTGAAGATCTACACCTCCGATTTCCGGGCGATGAAGAATGTGCTCGCCAACCGCAACGAGCGCGCGCTCTACAAGATGGTGGTGGATGCCGATACCGACCGCGTCGTCGGCATCCACATGATCGGCCCCGACGCGCCCGAGATATTGCAGGCGGCGGCCATCGCGGTGAAGGCGGGCCTCACCAAGCAGGCGTTCGACGACACGGTCGCCCTGCACCCGTCCATGGCGGAAGAGCTGGTGCTGCTGAAATAGGCCGTGCCGGCCGCGGGATTCAGCCCCGCGGATGACCGCCGAGCATGAAGACGGCGACCACGGCATCCTCGCTGCCGCGGTTGTACCAGCGATGGCGGGTGCCGTTCTGGACGAAAGTGTCGCCCGGCCCCAGGTGGACATGGACGCCGTCGTCCAGCTCCATCGAGGCCTCGCCGGAGAGCACCACCTCGAAATCCACCGTATCGGTGACGTGCATGCCGGGCCGGTCTGCTTCGACGATCGCCTGGAACTCTCCGGCGAGCGCTTGCGCCTCGCTGCTCGGCGCGTCGGCGGGAGCGGCACCGTCGGGATGGATCACCATGATCGAGAAGCGATAGCCGCCCGGGCCGGGAAAGAGGGTGGTGAAGGGCGGTTGGCGGCCGTCGAGCGGGAAGCGCGGAAGATCGTCGCCGTTCCACAGCGAGACGCCACCCATCGCGCCATGGCTGGTGATCTCCAGCACGTCATCGCTGACGATCACCGCGCGTCCCTCGGCGTCCTGGCCGCTGACGACGCGCCGGACGCCCATCCTACTCGACCCGGTTTGCGACGAGATCCTCGACCACCGCCGGATCGGCGAGGGTCGAGGTGTCGCCCAATGCCGCGGGAGAGGTGTCGCCCTCCGCGATCTTGCGCAGGATGCGGCGCATGATCTTGCCGGAGCGGGTCTTCGGCAGGCCGGGCGCGAACTGGATCGCGTCGGGCGTCGCGATCGGCCCGATCTCGGTGCGAACCCATTGGGCCAGCTCCTTGCGCAGAGCATCGGACGGCGTTTCGCCCGCGTTCAGCGTCACATAGGCGTAGATGCCCTGGCCCTTGATGTCATGCGGGAAGCCCACCACCGCGGCTTCGGCCACCTTGGCGTGAAGGACGAGCGCGCTCTCCACCTCGGCCGTGCCCATGCGATGGCCGGAGACGTTGATCACGTCGTCGACCCGGCCGGTGATCCAGTAATAGCCGTCGGCATCCCGACGCGCGCCGTCTCCCGTGGTGTACTTGCCCGGAAAGGTCGTGAAATAGGTCTGGAAGAAGCGGTTGTGATCGCCCCACACGGTGCGCATCTGCCCTGGCCAGGAACGGGCGATGACGAGATTGCCTTCGGCCGGCCCTTCCAGCACCTTACCCTCGCCGTCGACGATCTGCGGCTCGATGCCGAAGAAGGGCTTGGTCGCGGAACCGGGCTTGAGCGGCGTCGCGCCGGGGAAGGGCGTGATCATGTGCCCGCCGGTCTCGGTCTGCCACCAGGTATCGACGATCGGACAGCGGCCTTCGCCGACCACTTCGTGATACCAGCGCCAGGCCTCGGGATTGATCGGCTCGCCCACGGTGCCGAGCAGGCGCAGCGATCGTCGGCTGGTGCGGGTGACGAAATCGTCGCCCTCCTTCATCAGCGCGCGCAGCGCCGTCGGCGCGGTGTAGACCGTCGCGACATTGTGCCTGTCGACCACTTCCCAGATGCGCGAGGCGGTCGGCCAGTTGGGCACGCCTTCGTACATCAGCGTGGTGGCGCCGTTGGCGAGCGGACCATAGACGATATAGCTGTGCCCGGTGACCCAGCCGATGTCGGCCGCGCACCAATAGATCTCGCCCGGGCGGTAATCGAACACCAGCTCGTGGCTGAGGCTCACCCAGAGCAGATAGCCGCCGGAGGTGTGGAGCACGCCCTTGGGCTTGCCCGTCGAACCCGACGTATAGAGGATGAACAGCGGATCCTCGGCACCCATCGTCTCGGGCGGGCAGTCCGCCGGCACATTTTCCGCCGCCTCGTGCAGCCAGATGTCGCGGCCGGCCTGCATGGCGACGGCGGCACCCGTCGCCCTCACCACGACCACGCTGTCCACCGAGGTGCAATGCTCCAGCGCCTTGTCGACATTTGCCTTGAGCGGCACCGGCCGGCCGCCGCGACGGCCCTCGTCGGCGGTGATCACGATCCGCGAATCGCAATCCTGGATGCGGCCGGCCAGCGCGTCGGGCGAGAAGCCGCCGAAAACCACCGAATGAATGGCGCCGATCCGCGCGCAGGCGAGCAGCGCGAAAGCGGCCTCGGGAATCATCGGCATGTAGATGGTGACGCGATCGCCTTTGCGAACGCCCTGCGCCTTCAGGACGTTGGCGAGCCGGCACACCTCGGCGTGGAGCTGGCGGTAGGTGAAGCTCCTGGGCGATTCCGAAGGGTCGTCCGGTTCCCACAGGATCGCGAGCTGGTCGCCCCGCTGCGCGAGATGGCGGTCGATGCAGTTAACGGAGACGTTGAGCGTGCCGTCGGGAAACCAGCGTATGCCGAAATCCGCCTCGTTGAACGACCAATCGCCGGCGATCTCCGGCCGATGAATCCAGTCGAGGCGCTTCGCCTGCTCGAGCCAGAAGCGGCCGGGATCGGCCAGCGAGCGGCCGTAGAGATCGGCATATGCCCTGGCGTCCACCTTCGCGCTACGCGCCCATTCCGCCGGCACCTCGTAGATCGTCGGATCGGCCATTCCTGCTCTCCCGCTCGCGTCTGCCGCGCGCTTGTGCCGAAGCGTGGCAGGGGATGGCAAGAGGAATGATCGACGATTTTACCGCACGCGATAATGGGTGATGAACGGTTCGATCCGCCAGGAAGGATCGCGATCGTCCCGCGTCCCGTCCTCGCCTGTCCGGAACAGCCCGCGCATCTGCACGTCGTGGAGCAGCATGCCGAAATAGAGATCGGCCGCGCCCTCGCAGTCGTCGATGACCGCCAACCCCGCATCGTGCCATTCCCTCAGCTGCGCGGCGAGGCGAAGCGTCCAGACATGGCTGTACTCGGTATAGAAACGCTGGGCGAATTCTGGATCCCGCAGCCCCTCGATCATCACGATCCGCATCAGTCCGATCATGCGCGGGGCCGAAAGCGAGGCGGTGAGGTGCCGCGCGATCGCGCGCAGAACTTCGGACGGGCGATGACCATCCGCGATCATCGCCTCGATCGCGTCGTCGCGCTCCGCAACGGCCTGGCCGACGACCGCGCGCAGAAGGCCCTGTTTGTTTTCGAACAGCTCGTAGAGCGTGGCCAGCGAGCCGCCCGAGCGCTTGACGATCGCACCCAGGCTCACGCGGTCATAGCCGTGCTCGAGGAACAACGCCTCGGCCGCTTCCAAAATGGCTTCTCGGCGGTCGACGCGCCGTCGGCCGCCGCAGATCAACATGAGGCCATCCGATCCCTCTCCTCGCGGGCCGTTGACTTGTAATGTATGTTACATTACTCGCCTGCACAACCGTCTTGCGATTGTGCGGCCCGGGTCAGGGCTATGGCCGGATCGAACAAGCGGCTAGGGTAGAGTTCAGGTGATGATCCGGAAGAGCGCGGCATGAAGAGGCTGGTTCCCACGTTGCGAGCCGGATCGATGGGATTGGCCATCGCGCTGGCGGCCTGCGGCTCGCAGCAGCCCCCGGCTCCGCCCCCGCCGGAAGTCAATGTCGTGACCGTCCGGACGCAGCCGATCGCCAATGTGGTGGAGCTGCCGGGTCGGGTGCAGGCAGTGCGCACGGCCGAGGTCAGGGCGCGCGTCGACGGCATCGTCGAGCGGCGGCTCTACGAGGAGGGCAGCGACGTGCGCGCCGGCGCGCCGCTGTTCCGGATCGATCCCCGTCCGCTCGCCGCCACCTACGCCGCGGCACGCGCCGCGCTCGCCCGGGCGCAGGCCACGGCGACCAACGCGCAGCAGGTGGTCAACCGCTATACGCCGCTCGTCTCGCAGCAGGCAGTGAGCAAGCAGGAATATGACGCGGCCGTCGCGACGGCGCGGCAATCCCAGGCGGATGTCGCGCAGGCCCGAGCGCAGGTCGACAGCGCGCGCCTCAACCTCGACTATGCGTCGGTGACGGCGCCGATCTCCGGCCGGGTGGGCCGCGCGGAGGTGACCGAAGGCGCGCTCGTCAGCGCCTCGCAGGCGACGCTGATGACGCGGATCGAGCAGCTCGATCCGATCTACGTCAACTTCTCTCAATCCAACAGCGAGCTGATGGACCTGCGGCGGGACATGGCGTCCGGACGGATCAAGGTGCCGCAGCTCGATCATGTCCAGGTCAGCCTGGTGCTCGAGGACGGCAGCGTCTACGGGTTGAGCGGCCACCTCAATTTCCTCGACATGTCCGTCGACGAGACGACCGGCAGCGTATCGCTCCGCGCCGAATTCCCCAATCCGCAGCGCACGCTGCTGCCTGGCCAGTTCGTGCGCGCGCGCATCCAGGCCGGCGTCACGCCCAATGGCGTGGCGGTGCCGCAGCGATCGGTGATGGTGACGCCGCAAGGGGCGAGCGTCATGGTGGTGGGAAAGGGCAACATCGCCGAGGTGCGCCCGGTGAAGCTCGGCGGCCTGCAAGGCGGGCTGTGGGTGATCCTGGACGGGCTCAACCCCGGCGAGCGGGTGATCACCGACGGGCTGATCAAGGCCAAGCCGGGGCAGCCGGTGGCCATCGCCGGATCCGGCGCCAAGCCCGGCAAGCCGGCCGCGGCCCCGCGCTGATCCGATGATACCTCGCTTCTTCATCGACCGCCCGGTCTTCGCCTGGGTGATCGCGCTCGGGATCGCGCTCGCCGGCGCGATCGCGCTGAGGGGCCTCGCGGTCGAGCAATATCCGAACGTCGCGCCGCCCTCGGTGATCATCAACGTGACCTATCCGGGCGCCGACGCACCGACGCTGGAGCAGAACGTCACCCAGGTGATCGAGCAGCAGCTCAACGGCATCGAGGGTTTCCTCTACATGTCGTCGACCAGCCAGGCGAATGGCAGCGCCTCGATCACGGTCACCTTCAAGTCGGGCACCGACATCAATTTCGCACAGGTCGAGGTGCAGAACCGGCTGAGCCGCGTCGAGCCGCGCCTGCCGGCGGAGGTCCGCCAGCAGGGCATCCAGGTGGTGCAATCGACCAGCGGCTTCCTGATGGTGGTCTTCGTCAGCTCGAAGAGCGGCCAGACCGGCCCGACCGAGCTCGGCAACATCGCTAACGCGCAGCTCATCGACGAGCTCAAGCGCGTGCCCGGCGTCGGCGACATCCGCCTGCTCGGATCGCAATATGCGATGCGTATCTGGCTCGATCCCGAGAAGCTCGCTTCCTACAAGCTCTCGGCGGCCGACGCCCTGGCCGCCGTCCAGGAGCAGAACAGCCAGACCGCGGGCGGCCAGATCGGCGACCTGCCGGCCGCCAACGGCATCGAGATCAATGCGACCGTCGCGACGCAGAACCGCTTCACCAATCCCGAGCAGTTCCGCCAGATCATCCTGCGCGCCAATCCCGATGGATCGACGGTTAAGCTGGGCGATGTCGCGCGCGTCGAGCTGGGCGCCGACAGCTATCTTTCCAGCGCCACGCTGAACGGCAAGCCAGGCGCGGGCCTCGGCATCCAGACGACCAACGGCGCCAACGCCCTTGCGACCGCCGAGGGCGTGAAGAAGCGCATGGCGGAGCTGCAGGCGCAGCTGCCGAGCGACGTCGTGCTCAGCGTCGCCTACGACAGCACGCCGTTCATCAGCGAATCGGTGCACGAGGTGCTGAAGACGCTCGTCGAGGCGATGATCCTCGTCTTCCTGGTGATGCTGCTCTTCCTCCAGAATCTGCGCGCCACGCTGATCCCGACGCTGGTGGTGCCGATCGCGCTGCTCGGCGCCTGCCTCGGCCTCGCGCTGTTCGGCTTCACCATCAACGTGCTGACGCTGTTCGGCATGGTGCTCGCGATCGGCATCCTCGTCGACGATGCGATCGTCGTCATCGAGAATGTCGAGCGCATCATGGCGGAGGAGGGTCTGTCTCCGCGCGAAGCGACGATCAAGGCGATGGACCAGATCACCGGGGCGATCATCGGCATCACCCTCGTGCTGATCGCGGTCTTCCTGCCCATGGCCTTCTTTCCGGGATCGACGGGCGGCATCTACCGGCAATTCTCGGTCACGCTCGCCATCTCGATCGGCTTTTCGGCGCTGCTGGCGCTCACCTTGACCCCGGCCTTGTGCGCCGCTTTCCTGAAACCCCACGCGCATCCCGAGAGCGATCGCGACACGGCCGTGCCGGCTGCGGCCCCCGGCGGCTGGCGTGCCCGCATCGGCCACGGCTTCGCCGGCTTCAACCGCTGGTTCGCGCGGAATACGGATCGCTACCAGACCGGCGTCGGCCGGATGCTGAAGACGCCGCTGCGCTGGCTCGCCGTCTTCGCGCTGCTGGTCGGCCTCACCGGACTGCTCTTCACGCGCCTTCCCGGCGGCTTCCTGCCCGAGGAGGATCAGGGTTTCCTGATCACCATATTGCAGGGGCCGCCAGGCGCCACCCAGGGGCGGATGGAATATGCCGGCCGTACGGCGGAGGAATATTTCCGCGGGCTGCCGCAGGTGGTGAACGTCGTGCGCTTCCGCGGCTTCAGCTTCTTCGGCCAGGGCCAGAGCGCGGGCATGATGTTCACCGTGTTCAAGCCCTGGGGCGAGCGCAAGGGCAAGGAGAATACCAGCTTCTCGATCCTGGCGGCCGCGAACCGGACATTGTCGCAGATCAAGCAATCGATGCTGTTCGTGCTCAGCCCGCCGCCGATCCTGGCGTTGGGCAGCGCCGGGGGCTTCTCCTTCCGGCTGGAGGATCGCACCGGGCAGGGGCAGCAGGCGCTGATCGCCGCGCGCAACCAGATGCTGGGGCTCGCCGCGCAGAGCAAGGTGCTGGTCGGCGTGCGGCCGGAAGGGCTGGAGGACGGCCCGCAATATAAGGTGGAGATCGATCGGGTCCGCGCGCGTTCGCTCGGGCTTTCGATCGGCGACGTCAATGCGACGCTCGCGATCGCGTTCGGTTCTGCCTACGCCAATGACTTCAACAAGGGCGGCCGCGTGCTGCGCGTGCTGATCCAGGCCGATGCGCTCTACCGGATGACGCCGCAGGATCTGCTCGACCTGCGCGTGCGCAACAGCAGCGGCGAGATGGTGCCGTTCAGCGCCTTCACCAAGGGCGAATGGATCTCCGGATCGCAGCAGCGGCAGCGCTATAACGGCTATCCCGCCATGTCGATTTCCGGCATGGCCGCGCCCGGCTATTCGACCGGCCAGGCGATCGCGGAGATGGAGCGGCTGTTCAAGCAGCTTCCGCCCGGCTTCAATTACGAATGGACGGGCACCTCTTTCGAGGAGATCCAGGCGGGCGGCCAGGTCGCCGCGCTGCTCGCGCTGTCCTTCGTGGTCGTGTTCCTTGTCCTCGCCGCGCTGTACGAGAGCTGGACGGTGCCGGTCGCGGTGCTGCTCGTGGTGCCGCTCGGGGTGCTCGGCGCCATCCTGATGACGATGCTGCGCGGGCTCAACGCGGATATCTATTTCAACGTCGGTCTGATCACGATCATCGGCCTTGCCGCCAAGAACGCCATCCTCATCGTCGAGTTCGCGATCGAGGAGGAGGCCGGAGGCAAGTCCGTCGTCGAGGCGACGCTCTCCGCCGTCAAGCTGCGCCTGCGCCCGATCATCATGACCAGCCTCGCCTTCATCCTCGGCATGCTGCCGCTTGTGCTCGCGAGCGGCGCGGGCGCCGCGAGCCGGCGGGCGGTGGGCAGCGGCGTGATGGGCGGCATGATCGCCGCGACCATCCTCGGGATCTTCTTCATTCCCGTCTTCTATCTAGCGGTGCGGCGGTGGCTGACGCGCAAGGCGCCGCATGCGGCCGGGCACGCCCAGGATGGCAGCGGGACGCCGGAGCCGGCGCATGGCTGAACATTTTGCCGCCGTCCGCGCCGCCACGCTGAGCCTCGCGCTCGCCTTGTCCGCATGCGACATGGCGCCGAAACACGTCCGCCCCGCCTTGCCGGTCGCGCCGGCCTTTCCGACGGATGCCGCGCAGCCGGCCGGCAGCGTGCGCGCCGCGGACCTCGGCTGGCGGGATTTCTTCGTCGATCCCCAGCTCAAGGCGCTGATCGCCACGGCGCTGGAGCATAATCGCGATCTTGCCGTCTCAGTGGCGCGCATCGCCGAGGCACGCGGGCAATATCGCATCCAGGACGCCGCCCGCCTGCCGCAGCTCGATGCGAGCGGCTCCTATACCCGCAGCCGCGTCGGCGCGGCGAGCCTGTCTGCCCAGGGCGCGGTGCCTGCCGGCAAGAGCGGCATCGAATATGACAGCTATTCGCTCGGCGTCGGCGTTTCCTCGTTCGAGCTCGATTTCTGGGGGCGCGTCAAGAATCTGAGCAAGGCCGCCCGCGAAAACTATCTCTCGACCATAGAGGCCGAGCGCGCCTTCCGCCTCTCGCTGATCCGTGACGTGGCGACGACCTATCTGGCCGCCCGGGAGGCAGATGAGCAGATCGCGCTCGCTGAGCGCACCCTCAAAAGCCGGGAGGAGGGGCTGCACATCGCCAAGCTGCGGCTCGATGCCGGCGTCACCTCTGCGCTCGACTATCGCCAAACCGAGACGCTGCTCACCCAGGCGCAGACCTCGCTCGCCTCGCTCAGGCTGTCGCTCGCGCAGTATCGCAACCAGCTCGAGGTGCTGACCGGCCAGCCGCTCTCGCCCGACCTGCCGGCGCCTCTGCCGCTGCAGGGACAGCAGCTCGATCGCGCGATCGCGCCCGGGCTGCCGTCGGACCTGCTCGACAACCGTCCGGACATCATCGAGGCCGAGCATGCGCTGAAGGCGGCGCGCGCCAATATCGGGGCGGCGCGGGCGGCGTTCTTCCCGCGCATCACGCTGACGGGGGACGCCGGCTTCTCCTCCACCTCGCTCGACAATCTGGTCGGCAAGGATGGGCTCGGCTGGAGCTTCGGGCCCTCGATCAGCCTGCCGATCTTCGACTGGGGGGCGACCAAGGGCAATCTCGACGTCGCCAAGGCGCGCGAGAACATCGCCGTCGCGACCTACGAGAAGACGATCCAGACCGCCTTCCAGGAGGTCGCCGACGCGCTTGCGGGACGGCGATGGCTCGCGGACCAGGTGGCGGCGCAGCAGCGCGCGGTGGCGGCGCAGACGCATCTCGCCGAGCTCGCCCGCACCCGCTATGCCAATGGCGTGGCCGAATATCTTGAAGTGCTCGATGCCGAGCGCAACCTCTTCTCCGCCCAGCAGGCGCTGATCCAGCTTCATCGCGCCGAGGAGCAGAATCTGGTGTCGCTCTACGTCGCGCTCGGCGGCGGCCTCGAGCGCGGGGAGGCGAACCGGCCGTGAGCGACGTCCGGCCTCGCCGCAGCGCACTTTATCTGCCGGCGTCCAACGCTCGTGCGATCGAGAAGGCGCGCACCGCGCCGTGCGACGCCGTGATCCTCGACCTCGAAGATGCCGTGGCGCCCGACATGAAGCCGCTTGCCCGCGAGCAGGCGGTGGCGGCGGTGAAAGAGGGCGGCTTCGGCCGGCGCGAGCTGATCGTGAGGGCCAACGGGCTCGACACGCCGTGGGGCGCGGACGATCTGGCGGCGTTTGCTGCGGCGGGCCCCGATGCGGTGCTGGTGCCGAAGATCAGCGACGGAGGGGAGGTGCGTGCCGCGGATGCCTTCCTGAAGGATGCGCCGGAGGGCACCCGGCTCTGGGTGATGATCGAGACGGCACGCGCCGCCTTCCGGCTCGACGACATCGCCGCAGCCTCGGGCGACACCCGACTCGCCGGCTTCGTGATGGGCGTCAACGACCTCGCCAAGGAGACCGGAGGCGAGCAGGGGGTGCTTCGCGAGCCCTTTCAGGCGATTCTCGGCCTCGCGGTGGCCGCGGCGCGCGCCTATGGCCTCGCCATTCTCGATGGCGTCTACAATGCGCTGGACGATGACGAGGGACTGGCGCAGCAATGCTTCCAGGGGCGCCGCTTCGGCTTTGACGGGAAAACGCTGATCCATCCGCGCCAGATCGACATCTGCAATTCCGCCTTCACGCCCGGCGAGGCCGAGGTGGAATGGGCGCGCAGGATCGTCGCGGCGTTCGAAGAGCCGGAGAATGCGTCCAAGGGCGCGATCCGGGTGGACGGCAAGATGGTGGAGCGGCTGCATCTGGTGCAGGCCAGACGGATGATCGCGATCGTCGAGGCGGTATAGCTCGTTCGTCCTGTCCGTTCCGCGGCGGACGGGAATCAGGCATGTCTTCCCAACATGATCGGCAGCGAGCTGACGCCGCGCACATTGCTCATGACGGCGCGCGTGGTTCGCGTCGGATCCACCTGGAAATCGGGAAAGCGGGTCAGCATCTCGTCCAGCGCGATCGCGATTTCCTGGCGGGCGAGGTGGATGCCCAGGCATTTGTGCACGCCGAAGCCGAAGAAGACGGAGCGGCTGTCGAGAGGGCGGTCGATATCGAGAATGTCGGGATTCTCGAATGCGCGCGGATCGCGCGTCGCGCTGCCGGTGCAGAGCATCACCCTTTCGCCGGCCGGGATGGTGACGCCGTGCAGGGTCACGTCGCGCGTCGTCGTCCGGCCCTGCAACTGGGACGGCGGCTCGAGCCGGAGAATCTCGTCGACGGCATTCGCCATCTTGCTGCGGTCCGCGGCCAGCTTGGCGCGCTCGGCGGGGAATTTTTGGAACGCCATGGCGGCATTGGGAATCGCCTTGGCGACCGTCTCATGGCCGGCGAAGCCCATCTCATTGTATCGCACCGCAATCTCGAAATCGCTCATCCTGTGCTTGACGCCCTGATCGTCGGTCACCTCCTCGTTGATCAGCATCGTGATCACGTCGTCGCGCGGATGGGCGCGGCGGTCGGCGGCGAGGCCCATGTAGAGCTCCATCGTGCGCGTCGTGGCGCGTGCCTGGGCCTCCGGATCGCTGCTCTCGCCGCGGTAGATGGTGGTATTGGCGAGCTCGTGAATCTCTGCGCGCAGTTCCTCGGGAATCCCGAGCAGCTCGCTGATCACGCTGAGCGGCAGCTCGACGCTGAACTCGCTGACGAAGTTGAATTCCCCGTTGGGCCCATATCTCTCATAGGCGCTCTCCAGCAGCTCGATCGCGCGCTTGCGGATGAAGAGATCGAGCGCGGCCATGCGCGGACGGCTGAACATCTTCACGACCAGCCCCTTGGCCCAGCTATGCTCGGGCTGATCCTTGACGATCAGCAGCGGCAGGACGGCCTCGGTGCCTTCGATGGTGACGCCTCCCGCGCTGCTGAAAGTGGCTGCGTCGCGATGCGCCATGACGACGTCGTCATAGCGGGACAGCGCCCAGAACTTCATGTCGGGATTGTGATAGACCGGAGCCTCGTCCCTGAGCCGCGCGTAGATCGAGTAGGGATCGTGCAGATAATCCTGCCCGTAAGGATCGAAATGCACCGGTTCCGCCATCGCTCATTCCTCCGCGGCCGTAAGAGCCAATCCTGCCCGTCCGGGTTAGGATCGTCCGCGATCGGCGATCAATCGCCGCGCTTTGCGCCCGGTCGCCTTTGATTGTCGAAAGATGGTCTTGCGCGCCGACAGTTTCTCTTGAGGCGGCGATAGGCGAAACTGTTTCCCTATCGATTTAGTAGTGTTATCCCTGCGCCCGCAACAGGGAGACGGGCAGTGAAGGGACTGATCGGCGCGATCCTGGCCGGGGCACTGCTTGCGGCGCCGCTCCCGGCCGAGACGATCCTCAACGTGAGCTATGATCCGACGCGCGAGCTCTATCGCGACGTCAATGCCGTCTTCGCCAGGGCATGGAAGGCGAAGACCGGACGCGACGTCGAGATCAAGCAATCGCACGGCGGCTCGGGCAAGCAGGCGCGATCGGTGATCGACGGATTGCAGGCGGATGTCGTCACGCTCGCGCTCGCCAACGACATCGACGAGATCGCCGCGAGCGGCCTCATCGCGAAGAATTGGCAATCGCGGCTGCCGGTCAACTCGACGCCCTATTATTCGACGATCGTGTTCCTCGTCCGAAAGGGCAATCCCAAGGGGATCAAGGACTGGAACGATCTCGCAAAGCCGGGAGTCGGCGTGATCACGCCCAATCCCAAGACGGGCGGCGCACCGCGCTGGGCCTATCTCGCGGCATGGGGCTACGCCCGGCGCGCCTATGGATCGGACAGGGCAGCCCAAGCTTTCGTCAGGAAGCTTTACGGCAACGTGCTGGTGCTCGATTCCGGGGCACGCGGCTCCAGCACGACTTTCATCCAGCGCCGCCAGGGCGACGTGCTGCTGACCTGGGAGAATGAGGCGCTGCTCGCGCTCAGGGAGGAGGGCGCCGGCGAGTATCAGATCGTCTATCCGTCGATCTCGATCCTGGCCGAGCCATCGGTCGCGCTGGTCGACAAGAATGTGCAGAAGCATGGCACCGCGCAGGTCGCCAACGCCTATCTGCGCTTCCTCTACACGCCGGCTGCGCAGGACATCATCGCCCGCCACTATTACCGGCCGTGCAGCAAGGCGGTAGCGGCGCGCTACCGGGCGCAGTTCCGGCCGATCAGGCTCTTCACCCTTCAGCATGATTTCGGAAGCTGGGCGCGGGCGCAGAAGACCCATTTCGCGGACGGCGGCACCTTCGATCAGATTTACGATCCGAAACGATAGAAAAGCTGTGGAGGCTGCGGCGGCTTCCGCATCTGTGGAATCTTGAAGCCGCCGCCCGGCATCCCGATGTGGCTGCCGCCGGCGCTTCCTCGGCACGGCAAGGAAAGGGCAGGGTGATGGCCGATTCTTCCCGCAAGCTCCATCTCGGCGCGTTCATGCGCCCGGTGAGCATCCACACCGGCGCATGGCGCTATCCGGGCGCCTATCGCGATGCGAACTTCAACTTCGGCCACCTGAAGCGCTTCGCGCAGCGGCTGGAGGAGGCGAAGTTCGACGCGTTCTTCATGGCCGATCATCTCGCCGTCCTGAACATGCCGGTGGAGGCGCTGAAGCGCAGCCATACCGTCACCTCGTTCGAGCCCTTCACCTTGCTCTCGGCGCTGGCCGCGGTGACGGAGCGGATCGGGCTGATCGCCACCGCGTCCACCACCTTCGACGAACCCTATCACATCGCCCGCCGCTTCGCCTCGCTCGATCATCTGAGCGGCGGCCGGGCGGGGTGGAACATCGTCACCACCGCCAATCCCGACGCGGCGCTCAACTTCGGCTACGAGACGCAGATGGACCATGACGCGCGCTACGTCCGGGCGCGCGAATTCTACGACGTCGTCACCGGCCTGTGGGACAGCTTCGCCGACGATGCCTTTGTCCGCGATGCGCAGAGCGGCATCTACTTCGATCCCGACAAGCTCCACGTCCTCGATCATAAGGGGCCGAGCCTGTCGGTGCGCGGACCGCTCAACATCGCGCGGCCGGTGCAGGGCTGGCCGGTGATCGTGCAGGCCGGCGCATCGGAGCCCGGACGGCAGCTCGCCGCGGAAACCGCCGAGGTGGTGTTCGGTGCGGAATCGACGCTGGCCTCCGGACAGCGCTTCTATGCCGACGTGAAGGGGCGGATGCGCAAGATCGGCCGCAATCCCGATCATCTGAAGATCCTGCCCGCCGCCTTCGTGGTTGTCGGCGAGACGGTGGCGGAGGCGCAGGCCAAGCGCGCCCATCTCGACAGCCTCGTCCATTATGATAGCGGCATCCACTCGCTGAACGGCATGCTCGGCTATGACGTATCGGGCTTCGATCCGGATGGGCCGCTGCCCGAGATCCCGGAGACCAACGCCAGCAAGAGCGCGCGCGAGCGGATCATCGAGGCGGCACGATCGAAGAACCTCACCATCCGCCAGCTCGCCCAGAAGGCGGGCAGCTATTCGGGGCTGGCTTTCGTCGGTACGCCGGCAACGATCGCCGACGAGATGGCGGAGTGGCTGCACGGCGAGGGATCGGACGGATTCAACGTGATGTTCCCCTATCTGCCCGAAGGGCTCGACGATTTCGTCGACAAGGTGGTGCCGGAGCTGCAGCGCCGCCGCCTTTTCAGGACGGATTATGAGGGCGAGACGCTGCGCGACCATCTCGGCCTGCCGCGGCCGGAGAACCGCTTCTTCGCGCAACGGGCGGAAGCGGCGGAGTGACGCCCTTCCCTCGGGGCCATGGGAGCGCCGACGACACCAAGTTCAGCATGACGACGAAAGGCATATGCGCTAAGGGCGCGCCTTTCCCGAAACCAGCGGATCGATCGTCGTGACCCTCTATGCCCGTTTCGCCGCCAGCCTGGACGGCATCCTCGACAGCCTCGTTGCGGCCGGCAGCCTGCCGGAGGGCATCGAGCGCCGAGGCGTGACGGTCGAGCCGCCGCGCGATCCCTCCCATGGCGATCTGGCGACCAACGCCGCGATGGTGCTCGCCAAGCCCGCAGGGACCAATCCGCGCGCGCTCGCGGCCCTGATCGCGCCGAAGCTCGGCGAGCTTGCCGAGGTGGAGAGCGTCGAGCTCGCCGGGCCCGGCTTCATCAACGTGCGGCTGACGGCGGATGTCTGGCGCAACGAGCTCAAGGTGATCCTGGCCGATGGGCCGCGCTATGGCGCCTCCGACATGGGAGCGGGCACGCGCGTCAATGTCGAATATGTCTCGGCCAATCCGACCGGGCCGATGCACATGGGCCACTGCCGCGGCGCGGTGGTGGGCGATGCGTTGGCCGCGCTGCTCGAATATGCTGGCTATGCGGTCACGCGGGAATATTATGTCAACGATGCGGGCTCGCAGGTTCAGACGCTCGCCCGTTCGGCGCACATGCGCTACCGCGAGGCGCTGGGCGAGACCATCGCCATTCCCGAGGGCCTCTATCCCGGCGACTATCTGATTCCGGTGGGGCAGGCGCTCGCCGCGGAATATGGCGACCGCTATGTGGGCGCGCCCGAGAGCGAATGGCTCGCGCTGTTCCGCGAGAAGACGGTCGCGGCGATGATGGACATGATCCGTGCCGATCTCGCGCTGCTCGGCATCCATCATGACATCTTCTCGTCCGAGGCCGAGGTGCAGCGATCGGGAAAGGTCAATGTTGCGCTCGATCGGCTGCGCGCCGAGGGGCTGGTCTATGAAGGCGTGCTCGAAAAGCCCAAGGGAGAGGCGGCGGACGACTGGGAGCCGGTCGAGATGACGCTGTTCCGCGCTACCGCGTTCGGCGACGACAGCGACCGGCCGGTGAAGAAGGCCGACGGCAGCTTCACCTATTTCGGCAACGATCTCGCCTATCATGCCGAAAAGGCGAGCCGCTGCGACAAGATGATCGACATATGGGGCGCGGACCATGCCGGCACGGTGAAGCGCATCCAGGCGGCGGTGAAGGCGCTTACCGGCGGCGCGGTGCCGCTCGACGTCAAGCTCGTCCAGATGGTGCGGCTGCTGCGTGGCGGCGAGCCGGTCAAGATGTCCAAACGGGCCGGTTCCTTCGTCACCCTGGCCGATGTGGTGCGCGAGGTGGGCAAGGACGTGGTGCGCTTCACCATGCTCACCCGCAAGGCCGATGCGCAGATGGATTTCGATTTCGCCAAGGTCGTCGAGGCATCGAAGGACAATCCGGTCTTCTACGTCCAGTACGCCCACGCTCGGACCCGATCGCTCCGCCGGCGCGTGGCCGAGCAGGGGCTGGCTCTCGCCGCCGAGCCGGATCTCGGTCTGCTGGACGCCGAGGAGCTCGGGCTGGTGAAGCTTTGCGCGCAGTTCCCGCGCGTGATCGAATCCGCGGCGGCGAACCACGAGCCGCATCGCGTCGCCTTCTACCTCTTCGATCTCGCGGCAGCCTTCCACAGCGTGTGGAATCGGGGCAACGACGATCCTGCTCGGCGCTTTTTAATGGTTAATGATGGTGAAACCACTTCCGCCCGGCTGGCGTTGGCGGATTCGATCGGGCAGATTATCCGCAACGGTCTTGCCGTTATGGGGGTAGCCGCCGCCGAGGAGATGAACTGATGATCGATGTCGGCAGGGATCGGACGGATGCAGCGGGCGAGGATCGCCTGCCCTGGCTGGAGGCGGTTGAGGACGAGGACGGCGAGGAAGGGGTCTCGATCGCGCGGTTGGTGGCCGGCGTCGTCGCGGCGCTGGTCGCGATCGGCCTTATCGTCGGCGGTGTCTTCTGGCTCAAGAACAGGCCGGAAACGGCTACCGGATCGGGCAAGCTCATCGAAGCGCAGCAGGGCGACTACAAGATCAAGCCCGAGGACGCCGGCGGCATGAGCGTCGCCGGCGAGGGCGACACCGCCTATGCCGCGAGCCAGGGTGCCGAACTCAATGGCGCCATCGATCTCGGGGCGCTGCCCGAGGCTCCCGTCGCCACCACCCGGACGCAGGCTCCGGCGCTCCCGGCCGCGACGCTGAAGGAAGATGCCAAGGTGGCCGCGGCCAAGCCGGTCGCGACCGTCAAGCTGCCGGCGTCGACCGCGGCGCAGGCCCCGGCCGCTCCCGTGGCCAAGCCGCTCCCGGCCAAGCCGGCAGCGCCGCCGCCCGCGCCGAAGCTTGCCGAGGCCGTGCCGGCCAAGCCGGCAGTCAAGCCCGTGCTGCCGACCGCCAAGGTCGCGCCCTCGACGGCGGTCGCCTCGGGCGGCGGCGGGCAGGTGCAGCTCGGCGCGTTCAGCAGCGAGGCGGCGGCGAACAAGGCATGGAACGCGCTTGCAGGCCGCTTCGGCTTTCTCGGCAGCCTCGGCAAGAGCGTGACGCCGGTGACGACGGCCAACGGCACGCTCTATCGCCTGCGCGCCTCGGCCGGCTCCTCGTCGGCCGCGTCGACCGTCTGCGGCAAGCTGCGCGTGGCAGGGGAGAGCTGCTCGGTCGTGAACTGACGGGCTGCGCGGGGTTCAATTCCGCGGCGCATTGTTCTAGGCCGGCGCCATGAAGCCGCTTTTCCTAGGGCTGTCCGGCCCTGCGCTCACCGACGCCGAACGGGCCTTCTTCAAGGCCGTCGATCCGGCGGGATACATCCTTTTCAAGCGCAACTGCGTCGATCACGCGCAGCTGCGCGCGCTGACCGACGAGCTGCGCAAGATCGCGGCGCGCGGGAACGTGCCGATCCTGATCGATCAGGAGGGCGGGCGGGTCGCGCGGCTGCAGCCACCCGAATGGCCGGCCTTTCCCGCCGCCGCGCGCTTCGAGGCGCTCTACGAGGTATCGCCGGTCAGCGCGATCGAGGCCGCGCGCATCAACGCCCAGGCAATCGGCACGATGCTGTGCGAAGCGGGCGTCAACGTCGATTGCCTGCCGCTCCTCGACGTTCGCGATCCCGGCGGGCACGACATCATCGGCGATCGGGCTTTCGGGGCCGAACCGATGCGCGTCGCCGCGCTCGGACGGGCGGTGATCGAGGGATTGTGGGCGGCGGGCGTCGTCGGCGTGATCAAGCATATTCCCGGTCACGGCCGCGCCAAGGCGGACAGCCATGTCGAGCTTCCGGTGGTGCATGCCGACGCCGTCGAGCTCGAGCGCGACATCGCACCTTTCGCGGCACTCCACGGCGCGCCGATGGCGATGACCGCGCACGTCGTCTACACCGCCTGGGACAGCGCGCGCTGCGCCACGCTTTCGCCGACCATCATCAGCGAGATCATTCGCGGCCGCATCGGCTTCGAGGGGCTGCTGATGTCGGACGATCTCGGCATGGAGGCGCTTTCGGGCAGCTTCGCCGAACGTGCGGCGGGCGTCCTCGCCGCCGGGTGCGATATCGTGCTGCACTGTTCGGGCGTGATGGAGGAGATGGTCGCCATCGCCGAAGCGGTCGGCGAGATCGGGCCGGAGGCCCAGCTGCGGCTCGATCGCGCAATGGCCACCGTGGAAGGCAAGCGCAGTGCCGAAACGGTGGAGGCGCTGATCGCCAAGCGCGACGCGCTGCTGGCCTACGCCTAGCCGCCGCCGGCCGGCGTCGGTTCCCGCTTGTATCTCCGCCCCGTCTGCAACAGTCTATCGGCTCCATGGAGCTCGCACTCGCCCCCGACGACTTCGAAGCGCCGCTCGCCGCCCCGCCGCGGCCTGAGACGCTGACGCTGTCGCTCGACGGATGGGAAGGGCCGCTCGATCTTCTCCTGGCGCTGGCGCGGGCGCAGAAGGTGGATCTGCGGGAGATATCGATCCTCGCACTCGTCGAGCAGTATCTCGCCTTCATCAACGACGCCCGCGCGCTCAAGCTGGAAATCGCCGCCGACTATCTCGTGATGGCCGCCTGGCTGGCCTATCTCAAATCCTGCCTGCTGCTGCCGAAGGACGAGGAGGCCGACCCCTCGCCCGAGGAGCTCGCGTTCCGCCTGCAACTGCGCCTTCAGCGGCTCAATGCGATGCGTGAGGCAGGGGCGCGGCTGATGGCGCGCGACCGGATCGGGCGCGACGTGTTCACGCGCGGCGCGCCGGAGGGGCTGCGCGTGATCCGCAAACCTGCCTGGCAGGCCGATCTGTTCGAGCTGATCGCGGCCTACGGCGCCGTCAAGGCACGCAACCAGCCGGCGGTGCATATCGTCTCGCGTCGTCCGGTGATGTCGCTGGAGCAGGCGATTCACCGCATCGAAGCGCTGATCGGCGAGCGCATCGAATGGACGTCGCTCGAACGCTTCCTCCCCGAGACGCCGGACGAATCCTATCGCCGTTCGGCGCTCGCCTCGAGCTTCCTGGCCGTGCTGGAGCTGGCTCGCCAGGGCAAGGTGGCGGTCAGCCAGGACGCCGTCTTCGCTCCCCTGATGATCCGGGCCGCATGAACGGCCCGCCCGACGATGGCGTGCGCGCCGTGGAGGCGGCGCTGTTTGCGGCCGAGGAGCCGCTGAGCCTTGCGGATATCGTCAAGGCCGTGGGCGAAGCTGTGGACGTGAAGGCCGCGCTGGCGGAACTGGCGAATCATTATGCCGGCCGCGGCATCGGTCCGGTCGAGCGCGGCGGGCACTGGCATTTCCAGACCGCTCCCGATCTCGCCCACATTCTGCGGCGCGAGCGGTTCGAACCGCGCAAGCTCAGCCGCGCCGCCATCGAGACGCTCGCGATCGTCGCCTATCACGAGCCGGTGAGCCGCGCCGAGATCGAGGCGATCCGCGGCGTGCAGATATCCAAAGGGACGCTCGACGTGCTGATGGAGGCGGGGTGGGTGCGGCCGGCCGGACGCCGCGAGGTGCCGGGGCGCCCGCTCACCTATGCCACGACCACGGCCTTCCTCGCCCATTTCGGCCTCGCAAGCCGCCGCGATCTGCCCGGAATCGACGATCTGAAGGCGGCCGGCCTGCTCGATCCGATCGATTCGGCGCTGGAGGCATGGGGCGCCGAGCAGTCAGAGGTGGAAAAAGACGATCCGGACGCCTAAATAGGCCGGAGTTGCGGAGAAAGTGCCATGGGTTTCGGTTCGCCAATTCACTGGATCATCCTCGGGATCGTCGCGATCATCCTGTTCGGAGGCGGCCGTTTCCCGACGATGATGAGCGACGTCGCCAAGGGCATCAAGAGCTTCAAGAAGGGCATGACCGACGATGACGACGATCAGCCCAAGCCCGCGCCATCGCCGCGCCTGCAGCAGCAGCCGCCGATGGAGCCTGCCGCCGATCCCAATCTGCAGCCGATGAAGGACGATCGTTCGCAGGGCTGAAGTGCCCGCCGGGACGGCCGGAATCCTTTTCGACGCAGGGGGCGCGTCCGTTTCACGCCGCGGTTTCGGCAGGGGACGGAACGCGCCGGCCCGGGCCGAGCGCGTCTTTTCTGCGCAAAAGCCGGTCCCACTTTTACGCGCGATGGTCTAGGGACGCGCCATGTTCGACGTCGCACCTTCAGAGCTGCTCCTGCTAGCCGTCGTGGCGCTGGTCGTGATCGGCCCGAAGGATCTGCCTCGCGTCATGCGCGTGGTGGGGCAGTGGGTCGGCCGGGCGCGCGGCATGGCCCGCCACTTCCGGTCGGGCATCGACGAGATGATCCGCCAGTCGGAACTCGAGGAGATGGAGAAGCGCTGG
>Ga0180222_1001221_pt1 | contig 28493 bp, 26 predicted proteins | sample eDN5th37CKraftOP_FD_151336 | JGI IMG/M metagenome (GOLD analysis project Ga0180222, IMG submission 151336) | Enriched Organic Plus compost microbial communities from Emeryville, California, USA - eDNA 5th pass 37_C Kraft OP (version 2) (version 2) ...
GGATGGCGACGTCGTGCACCACCTGGTCGTAGGCGCGTTGCAGGAAGGTCGAATAGATCGCAACGAACGGCTTCAGCCCCTCCGTCGCAAGCCCTGCCGCAAAGGTGACGGCGTGCTGTTCGGCAATCCCGACGTCGAAGGTCCGGTTGGGGAATTTCTTCTCGAAGATATCGACCCCGGTGCCTGACGGCATCGCAGCGGTGATGGCGACGATCTTGTCGTCCTTCTCGCCTTCCTTGACCAGGCTTTCGCCGAACACCTTGGTGTAGGACGGCGCATTGGCCTTCGCCTTCGACTGGCGGCCCGTAACGACGTCGAACTTCACGACTCCATGATACTTGTCGGCCGCCGCCTCCGCGGGAGCGTAGCCCTTGCCCTTCTGCGTTACGACGTGAACGAGGATCGGACCGAAGCTCGCATCGCGGACGTTGCGCAGGACCGGCAGGAGATGGTCGAGGTTATGCCCGTCGATCGGGCCGACATAATAGAAGCCAAGCTCCTCGAACAGGGTGCCGCCGGTCACCATGCCCCGGGCATATTCTTCGGCCCGGGCCGCCTGCTTGTGCATGAAACGAGGCAGATGCTGCGCAAATTGTTTGCCGATTTCGCGCAACGACAGGTAGGTGCGCCCCGACATCAGGCGCGCCAGATAGGCCGACATCGCTCCGACCGGCGGCGCGATCGACATCTCGTTGTCGTTCAGGATCACGATCAGGCGGGAATCCATGGCGCCGGCATTGTTCATGGCTTCGTAGGCCATACCGGCCGACATCGCCCCGTCGCCGATGACCGCGACAACATTGTGTCGCAAACCGGCAAGATCGCGGGCGACAGCCATTCCCAATCCGGCAGAAATCGAAGTAGAAGAGTGCGCCGCACCGAAGCAGTCATATTGGCTCTCGGCGCGTTTGGTGAACCCGGACAGCCCCCCGCCCTGCCGGAGCGTACGGATGCGGTCCCGACGGCCAGTGAGGATTTTGTGAGGATAGGCCTGATGTCCTACGTCCCAGATCAGGCGATCCTGCGGGGTATCGAAGACTGCATGAAGCGCAACAGTCAGCTCGATGACGCCAAGGCCGGCGCCAAGGTGCCCGCCAGTCACCGCGACGGCGTTGATGGTCTCCGCTCGCAACTCGTCGGCCACCTGACGAAGCTTCTGGTCAGGCAGCTTTCGAAGATCCGCGGGGGATGCAAAGGTGTCGAGAAGTGGGGTCGCAGAAGCCATTATTGGAACACCTTCGCTCGCTTCATGTTGGGGGTTAACGCAATACCGGACAGTGGGATGCAAACGCAAAGGGCCGGAGCCAACAAAGCAAAAAATATACCCGGTCAGTTGGAGCCTAAATTTGCTATTGGCAACCCGTCCGGACCAGGAAAGTCCCCTACCTATGCAGATTTTGCCTTGCAGATGATTAACTGACCCGTGGATAGCACCAAAGACTCCCTCATGGCACGCGTTGTGGGCGGGGTGGTCGGGATTTGTACCCGCTCGCCCTGGATCACGATTGTTGTATTTGCGTTACTGACGGTGGCGGCATCGGTCTATACGGCCCGGAACTTCGCCATCAACACCGACATCAGTAACCTCATCGCACCCAATATCGACTGGCGGCAACGGGAGATTGCCGTCGAGAAGGCCTTCCCGGCCCGCGTTCACACCATCCTTGCGGTGGTCGACGCCCCGACACCCGAACTCGCTGCGCTGGCGGCCGGCACGTTGACCGATCGGCTGAAAGCCGATCCGAAGCTATTCCCGCAGGTGCAGCGGCCCGACGGCGGCCCGTTTTTTGAAACCAATGGCCTGCTCTTCCTGCCAACAGAGGAGCTAGGCCGGACGCTCGGACAACTCGAGGCCGCGTCGCCTTTTATCTCGATTCTAGCCCAAAATCCGAACTGGCGGGGATTGTCGCAGGCTGCTCAAGCCGCGCTTGGCGGCGTGATGGCCAAGCATTTCGAGTTGGATTCGCTCGCCCCGATCTTCGATCGCTTTTCGAAGACGTTCGAGGACGCGCTGGCGGACCGGCCAGCGAGCTTTTCCTGGCAGGAGATGCTGAGCGGCACGAAAGCCACCCCGTCGGAATTGCGCCGATTCGTGGATATCGTTCCGAAGCTCGACTACAGCGCTCTCGAACCCGGCAAGGAAGCGACCGACGCAGTCAGACGCGCGGTAGCTGATGAGAATCTTGCGCAGAACTATCAGGCGCGCGTTCGACTGACCGGCTCCGTCCCGATCGCGGACGAGGAATTCGCCACCGTCAAAGAGGGAATGCTGCTGCACGGCATCGGCACCGTCATCGTGGTGCTGTTCATCCTGTGGCTCGCGCTGAAATCCGCTCGCATTATCCTCGCGGTCTTTATCGCCCTCGCCGGCGGTCTTGCGATCACTGCTGCGCTCGGCTTCATGACCGTCGGCTCACTGAACATGATTTCGGTGGCGTTTTTCGTGCTGTTCGTCGGGCTCGGCGTCGATTTCTGCATCCAGTACAGCGTGCGGTATCGCGACGAACGTCATCAGCGCGATGAGCTGAAGCCCGCACTGATCAATGCCGGCCGTAATATCGGCGGGCCGCTGGCGCTTGCCGCCGCGGCAACCGCTGCGGGTTTCCTGGCCTTCCTTCCGACCAACTATCAGGGCGTCTCCGAACTCGGCATCATTGCCGGGATGGGAATGATCATTGCATTCCTGATTTCGCTGACGGCGCTTCCGGCTTTGCTTGCGGTGTTCGATCCGCCCGGCGAGCAGGAGCCGCTCGGCTACAAGAGCCTCGCCCCGGCGGACGGCTTCGTCGAGCGCAACAGGAAATGGGTGGTGGTCGGCACGCTCGGCGTCGCCATTCTCGGACTGCCGCTTCTCTACTTCCTGCGCTTCGACTTCAATCCGATCAACCTGCGCAGCGACAAGGTTGAATCGATTTCGACCTATCTCGATTTGCGCCGCGACCCGAACACCGGCGCGAGCGCGGTCAACCTGCTGACGCCGTCCCTGAAGGATGCGCAGGCCGCCGCACAGAGACTGGAGAAGCTACCGGACGTCAGCCGCGTGATGTCCATCGAGAGCTTCGTTCCGGCGGACCAGGACGCAAAGCTCGCACTGATCAAGCAGGCCGCCGCGGCGCTCAAGCCGGCTCTCGATGCCAAAGCCCAGCCCGCGCCGAACGACGATGAAGTGCGCGAGTTGCTGACACGAACCGCGGGCATGCTGGCCGCGGCGGGGCAGCAGCCCGGTGCCGGGGGTGCTGCGGCAAAGCGCCTCGCCGATCGGCTGAACGACCTCGCCAAAGCTTCGAACGAAAAGCGGCGGGCCGCGGAAAACGCCGTCATCGTCCCGTTGAACTTCAAGCTCGACGAACTTCGAAAGTCCCTCCAGGCCGGGCCGGTCTCGCTCGAGACTCTGCCGGCCGAGTTGAAGAATCAGTGGGTGTCGGCGGATGGCCGTTATCGTGTCGAGGCCTTCCCGAAGGGCGATCCGAACGACAATGAGGTCCTGCGCAGCTTCGCGCGCAAGGTTCTGGAGGTCGAGCCGAACGCCATCGGCGGTCCGATCTCGATCCTGAAGTCAGGGGACGTGATCGTGGTGGCCTTCATTCAGGCCGGGCTCCTCGCGCTCATCACGATCTCTCTGCTGCTGTGGATCGCATTGCGCCGCATTCGCGATGTTGCGCTGACGGTCGTCCCGCTCCTCCTCGCAGGCGTCATCACGATGGAGCTCTGCGTGCTGCTCGATCTGCCGCTGAATTTCGCGAACATCATCGCCCTGCCGCTGCTGCTCGGCATCGGTGTGGCGTTCAAGATCTACTACATCATGGCGTGGCGCGCGGGTCAGACCAACCTCTTGCAGTCGAGTCTGACGCGCGCGGTGATCTTCAGCGCGCTCACCACGGCGACTGCGTTCGGCAGCCTCTGGCTGTCGAGCCACCCAGGAACGTCGAGCCTTGGCAAGCTGCTCGCGCTCTCGCTCGTGACGACGATGTGCGCCGCGGTCCTGTTTCAGCCGGCGCTAATGGGACGCCCCCGGAACGCCGCTGATTCGGGAACAGACACCTGAGTCAGCGCTCTTGTCGGGCGCTGCCGATTTGGCTTTCGCTTTGCCCTTGGAGGGTTCGAGCGGCGCCGGGAAGGCCTCTGCCGAGCGCGACCAGGTTTCTCCGCCACAGAACAGCCCGCCCATCACGCAGCCGCGGACCTTGAGGGCGGAGTCAGACTGCAGCTCGACGCTCGCCTGATACATTTTGCCGTCTCTCGCATTGTAGATCTCGCCGGACCACTTGTCAGCGCCGGCGGGCTTCATATCAATAAGGATGGGCATCCCGAGGGTATCGCGCGTTCGCTTGGCCGGATCAGGATTCGCCGTGTCCTTGCCGCCGGGAACCTTCTCCCAGCCGACGACGCCCCAGAGCGAACCACCGCAGATCGCTATCCGGATCTTCGCGGTCCCGTCTTCGACCAGCCAGTCCCCGGCGGGGTCGCCGGCCAGCGCCGGGGAGCCGGCGAGACACAAAAGCAATGTGAACAGAGACAGCTTTTTCATGCTAACCACCCCGATAGCGAACGCGGCGATCCGGTTGCCTTCGAAACGTCGCAACCCAATCATAGCGGCTTGATCAATGCTTGAACCTAACAACTACGACATTGCGGCCATTTTTGAAGCGCAGGAAGCAAATCGTTTCGATCTGCATGGCCGCCACCTGAATGAGCAGATGGTCCGGGTGCTACGGACCATCGGCTACGACGTGGGTTTTCGCCGGGGCGTCGGCCAATATCTCTACGATCGGACGGGAGCACGCTATCTCGACCTGTTGAGCGGCTTCGGGGTCTTCGCGATCGGGCGCAATCACCCGGCGCTGCGCACCGCGCTCGAGAGCGTGCTTGATGCGGAATTGCCCAATCTGGTGCAAATGGATGTCCCCGCGCTCGCCGGTGTGCTGGCCGAACGCCTTCTCGCAAAGGCGCCCTATTTCGACAAGGTCTTCTTCGCCAATTCCGGCACCGAGACCGTCGAGGCGGCGATCAAATTCGCGCGCGCGGCAACCAAGCGCAGCAAGATCCTGTCGTGCGAGCATGCCTTCCATGGCCTGACCTTCGGATCGCTTTCGCTGAACGGCGACGAGATTTTCAAGAAGGGCTTCGAGCCCCTGCTCGGAGACTGCGCCGCCATTCCGTTCAACGACCTCACGGCGCTGGAGAGCGCCTTGCGCCGGCGCGATGTCGCCGCCTTCATCGTCGAGCCGGTGCAGGGCAAGGGCGTGCATCTGCCCGGGCCGGATTATCTGCGGTCCGCCGCCGACCTGTGCCGAACCTATGGCACGCTTTTCATCGCCGACGAAATCCAGTGCGGTCTCGGACGGACCGGGAAATTCTTTGCCGTCGAGCATTGGGGCGTCCAGCCTGACATGATCCTGATGGCCAAGGCGCTGTCGGGCGGCCACGTTCCCGTCGGCGCCCTGCTCACCCGCAAGGACATCTTCGACCGCCTGTTCAACCGCATGGACCGCGCCGTCGTCCACGGCTCGACCTTCGCCAAGAACGATCTCGCGATGGCGGCCGGGATCGCCACGCTGTCCGTGCTCGAATCCGAGAAGCTGATCGAGAATGCCGCCAGGACAGGCGAACGCCTGTTGTCCTCGTTCCGCGCCATGGCCGGGCGTCACGAGATGTTTCGCGAGGCACGGGGCCTCGGCCTGATGATCGGCGTTGAGTTCGGCGCGCCCACATCGCTCAAACTGCGAGCATCGTGGTCGATGATCGAGGCCGCGAACAAGGGGCTGTTCTGCCAGCTGATCACGATCCCGCTGTTCAAGGAACACAAGATCCTCACGCAGGTCGCAGGTCACGGCAGCCACACGATCAAGTTGCTCCCGCCTTACGTCATCAACGACGACGATTGCGCCTGGATCGAGAGCGCATTCGAAAAGGTGATTGCCGAAAGTCATCGCGTACCGGGCGCGATCTGGTCGCTTGGCAAGACACTGATCGAGAACGCCTTGGCTGCCAAACGCGCGCAGTGAAGATGCGCTGCAGCCGCCGCGGACACACGCGGAGGAATGGGGAGAGACCATATGGACGCCGAAACCGCCCCGGGACACATGGCGAATTCACCCGGCAAGCGGCGCCCTCCCCTTGGATGGCGTGACCTGCGCGAATGGCTGGCGCTGGTCGAGCAGATCGGCGAACTGAAACGCATCACAGCGCCCGTCGACCCGATTGAAGAAATCGGCGCCATCACTCTTCTGGCTACGCGCGAGGAAAAAGCGACCGCCTTGCTATTCGACCGCATGGAAGGCGACGCTACTGGCTCGCACATCCTCACCAACATGATGGGGGCGAGCAAGGAACGCTTTGCGCTGGCCGTCGGGCTCGATCCCACCTTGTCGACGCGCGAGATGATCGAGCAGATGCGCTCGATCATGGCAGACCCGATCAAGCCGAGAATGATCGCGAAGGATCAGGCTCCGGTGAACGAGGTGGTGCTGACCGGCGATGCCATCGATCTCACCACATTCCCGGCTCCAAAATTCTGGCCGGGCGACGGCGGCCAGTTCATCGGCACCGGCGATATCACCTTCACCGCATCTCCCGAGAGCGGGCGGATCAATGTCGGCTGCTATCGCCAGATGCTGCATGGACCCAACCGGATCGGTCTCTATTGCTCCCCCGGCAAGCACGGTCTGCTCGATCGCGAAGCGTGGTGGGCACGCGGCGAACCATGCGAGGTGGTCGCCGCTTACGGCGTCGATCCGGTCATGTTCATTGTCGCTGCTCAAAGCTTCGGCGTGGAGGAATCCGAACTCGACGTTGCCGGCGGCATCATGGGCCGGCCGGTCGAACTGACGCAGGGCGAGTGCGTCAAACTGCCGATCCCGGCACATGCCGAATTCGTGGTCGAAGGCGTGCTGCACAAGGGCGACACGCTGCCGGAAGGCCCGCTTGGCGAATTCACCGGCTATTACGGCCGCGAGCGTTCACCGCAGCCGGTGATGGAGGTGAAGGCGGTGCACCATCGCAGGTCCCCGATCTTCACCCACGCTCTGATGGCGCGCTATCCGTCCTGCGAGATCGGCGCGTATTACGCGATCATGCGGTCGGCGCGCATTCTCGACGATCTTGAGCGCATCGGCGTGCCCGGTGTGGTCGGCGCCTATTCGCATCCCGCGGCCGCTTCCGGCTGGGGCATGGTTGTCGTATCCGTTCGGCAGAAATATGCCGGCCATTCTGCTCAGGTGCTGGCGCTCGCCGCGCAATGCCCCGCCGCCGCCTATTTCACCAAATGGGTGATCGTGGTCGACGAGGACGTCGATCCGACCGATCTCAATGACGTCCTTTGGGCGCTTTCGACACGGTGCCATCCGTCGGAAGACATCGACATCCTGCGCAACACCTGGTCGACGGGTCTGGACCCAAGCCAGTTCCCGCCGGAAGCCCGCCCCTATGGCTCGAAGGTGCTCATCAACGCCTGCAAGCCGCATCGTCATCTCGCGCAATTTCCGCAATCGACTCTGCTGCGCAAGTCGATGCACGACCGGGTCGTGTCGCGCTGGTCCGAACTCGGCTTCAGCGGCACCCCGCGCACCATGACCGCGTTCCACGACGAATAGCGGCTCGCGCTCCGGTGCGTTCGGCCAGGCCGCCTCAGCGCGTCTTCGCGGCGTAAGTCTCGAAGGCTTGCCGCAGCGCAGGCGGCAACTCCACCGACCGTCGCGACGTGAGCGACATCATCGCCGTCACCGTCCGCGCACGCAGCCGCTCGACCCCGTCCTTGTGGCCGACGGTCACGAGCGTGAGCGAGGAACGGCCGATCTTCTCGATCAACAAGGTCAGATCGAGCTTCTCACCCATCCGGCTCGGGATCTTGAAATCGGTCTCGACATGGACGAAGGGAAATCCGTGCTGGTCATGCAGGATGAGGTCGGCGTAATTGACGTCGAGCTCCTCGGTGTACCAATCCTCGATCAGACCATTGATCATGTTGAAGTAATGCGGAAAATACACAATCCCGGCCGGGTCGCAGTGCGAGAACCGGATCTGCACCGTCCGGGTGAAGGCGCCCGCGGGAGCGATGAATCGGGTTTCCTGCATTGCGTTTGTCCTGACCGTTTTCTGCGCGCATCACCAAAGCGAGCACCATTCGGAGCCTGATGGCGTCCACATGCTCCGGATCCATACCGGCCCCGATTATAAACGTTCCAATCAGGGCCCTTCTCTGCAGCAATTCCAAATCATAGTCGGTGACATGGGCATCTGCATTCGTAAATTGCCCATTCCATGAAAGAACGCGCTCACAAGACAGCGGTCGGATTCGCTGACGGCGCATCGCCATCGGCGGCCTCCGCCCGAGCGATCCAAGTCGACGACAACAGCCTGGACACTCGCGACCTGTTCATTGGCACCCGCGAGGTCATCATTACGCATGGCAGCGATCGCTACCGGCTCCGCCTGACCGCTCAGAACAAGCTGATCCTGACGAAATGAACCTCGCCTGGCGCCTCGCCTCTTCCGCTTTCTGCGCGCTTGCCCTGCTTCTCGACACGGCTGCGCTGGCAGAGGCCGTCACGGTTCAGGATTCGAAAGGACGTGAAATCAGGATCGACGACGCCTCGCGCATCGTCTCGATTGGCGGCGCGGTGACCGAAATCCTGTATGCACTCGGGCGCGCCGATCGCATCGTCGGGGTGGACGCGACGAGCCTCTATCCCAAGGAGGCGATCAAGACGAAGCCCAATGTCGGCTATTACCGCCAACTGTCGCCAGAGGGGGTGCTCAGTCTGGCTCCGTCGCTGATCCTGGCTGCCGATGGCAGCGGGCCGAAGGACGCCGTTTCGGTCCTGGAATCGGCGTCGGTGCCGTTCGTGCGGGTTCCGGACACCTACGACGGCGAAGGCATCCTCAAGAAGATCGACATCGTCGCCGCCGCGACCGACAGCGTGCCGCAGGGCAAATGCCTCGCGCAATGGGTCAGGAACGAGCTGTCCGCACTCGCATCGATGCGGAGCGCCATCCGCAAGCCGGCGCGGGTCATGTTTATTCTGTCGTTCGCCGGCGACAAGCCGATGGTCGCGGGCCGCAATACTGCAGCCGACGGCCTGATGAAGCTCGCGGGCGCAGTGAACGTCTTCGACGGCATCGACGGCTACAAGGCCGTGAACGAAGAAGCAGTGCTGGCGGCAGCCCCGGACTGGGTCCTCAGCATGAACCGCAGCGGCGTCCCCAATCTCGATGCCTCGCAGATTTTCTCGAAGGCCGCCTTCGCCGCGACTCCGGCGGCCCGCCAAAAGCAGTTCTTCTCGATGGACGGCCTCTACATGCTCGGTTTCGGTCCGCGCACGGCCCGCGCCGCGCGCGATCTGAGCCGGGCGCTCTACCCGGAGCTGAACGCGGGCCACCTCCCCTCTGATGAAGGCGCAGCCGCGACCTGCGCGCAATGAGCACGCTCACTGCCGCGACGGCTGCGCAGCCCGGCGCCACGCGGCCCTCGGCCCGGCTCGTCATACCACTGCTGCTGCTGCTGTTGCTGATGGCGTTCCTGATCGCGGTCATGACCGGCGCCGCCGGCATTCCCGCCGGCCGTCTGTTCGATGCGCTCTTCAATTTCTCCGCCGCCGACGGGCAGATCGACCGTGACCGGCTGATCCTGTGGTCCATTCGATTGCCGAGGATCGTGATGACCATGATGGTCGGCGCGATGCTTGCCGCTGCCGGCGCCATCATGCAGGGATTGTTCCGCAATCCCCTGGCCGATCCGAGCCTCGTCGGCGTATCGAGCGGCGCGGGCCTTGCCGCCGCCGTCACCATCGTTCTGGGTGACCTCTACCTTCCAATGATCGCGGGGCGCCTCGCGATCGAGGCCTTGCCGATCGCCGCGTTTTTCGGCGCATTGATCGCAACATTTGCGCTGTACCGACTGTCGACCCGCGATGCCCGCACCTCGATCGCGATCTTCCTTCTCGGAGGCATTGCCATCGCCGCGCTGGCCAATTCCGGCATCGGGCTCCTCGTTTTCATCGCCGACGACCGTCAATTGCGCGATGTGACCTTCTGGCTCTTGGGTTCGCTCGCAGGCGGCACCTGGCCGAAGACGGGTGCGCTTGCACCGGCGCTTCTGGTCGTCGCTGTCGCCATTCCCTTCATGGCGCGGGGACTCGATCTCCTGGTTCTCGGCGAGGCGGAAGCCTTCCACGCGGGAATTTCCGTCCAGCGCCTGAAAGTCGTCGCCATCGTGGTCGTGGCTGCAGCCACAGGCGCGGCGGTTTCGGTCTCGGGAATTATCGGTTTCGTCGGCATCGTGGTGCCGCATCTTCTGCGCCTCGTCATCGGGCCGGCCCATCGGCTGTTGTTGCCGGCTTCGATGCTGCTGGGCGCAGCGCTGCTGCTGCTCGCCGACACCGCCGCGCGCACCATCGCAGCTCCGGCCGAGGTTCCGATCGGGATCATCACGGCGGCGATCGGCGCCCCGTTCTTTCTGTACATGCTGCTGCGGCAGCGCGCGGTCGCAACGCTATGACCCGCCTGCTCGAAGCGTCCGACGTCGTCGTCGAGATCAATGGCAAGCGGATCGTTGACCGCGTAACGCTGAGCGTCGCGCCCGGCGAGATCGTGGCGCTTGTCGGCCCGAACGGCGCCGGAAAATCCACGCTGCTTCGGACCTTGTCCGGCGAGATCAAGCCCAGTGCGGGGACCATCGCCCTGGGAGGCCGAGCGATCGCGACGTTGCCGGCATCGGAGCTCGCACAATGCCGCGCCATGCTCTCGCAACACACCACCGTGACCTTCCCCTTCACGGTCTCCGAGATCGTCCGCATGGGAGCCAGTCCCTGGGGCAAGAAGCAGGATCTCGAGCCGCTGGTCGCAAGGATCATGGCCTCCTGCGACATCGCGCATCTGGCATCACAGATCGTCACCCGGCTGTCCGGCGGGGAGCAGCAGCGTGTTCACTTCGCGCGGTCGCTGCTGCAGCTGGAAACCGCCGACGATCGCTTTCGACCGGGACTTCTCCTGCTCGACGAACCGACATCCAGTCTCGACCTGAAGCACCAGCTGGCCTTGCTTGCCATCGTCAAGGAACTTTCGGCTACCGGCTGCGCTGTCATCGTGGTCATCCATGACCTCAACCTCGCTGCGATGATCGCGCATCGACTGCTGATGTTGCGCGGCGGCACGTTGTTTGCGTCCGGTTCCGCGAGCGAGGTCATCGACGATGCCACGCTGCGCCAGGTGTTCGGCGTCGCGGATGCGACCGGGATCGTCCCGAACGGACGCCCCTTCGTGCTTCCGCATTCCGGGCGGATCGTCTGACGGCGTCTGCCAACTCCCAATTTGCGACTGCACATTGGAACTATGCGCTGAGGCGCCAAACCGTCGCACTTGCTGCTCAAACGGACTTCTGCCTGAAAATAAGGCGTCACGTGCCGGCCACGTCGCACAAACATTGATGCTTGACGCAAGCATGTGCGAATTCGCGGCAAATACGCACAAAGCCGACAACAGCCCATAAGTGGGAACGCGGTTATATCCCGTTACTTATGACTCTGAGCCAGCTAACCTCAGAGCCATTCTCAGCGGCCGTCGTTCAAGGGATGCTTTTCATGACCAAAGCTCCGACCCGGCACTCGATTACCCTAACGATCAACAGCAAGCCGATGCAGATCGAGGTCGCGCCGTGGACGTCGCTGCTCGATACATTGCGCGAGCATCTCGGGCTGACCGGCACCAAGAAAGGCTGCGATCATGGACAATGCGGCGCCTGTACCGTGCTGGTCGATGGGCGCCGGGTGAATTCATGTCTGACGCTTGCCATCATGAAAGACGGTGCTAGCGTCACCACCGTCGAAGGACTTGCAAACGGCGATACGCTGCATCCGCTGCAACAAGCCTTCATCGATCACGACGCATTTCAGTGCGGCTATTGTACGCCGGGCCAGCTCTGCTCCGCTGCCGGGCTCATCGCCGAAGGCAAGGCGAAGACGCCCGCGGAGATCCGCGAATTGATGAGTGGCAACATCTGCCGTTGCGCGGCGTACCCGAACATCGTCGCAGCTATACAGCAAGCGATGTCGGTGTTGGGAGGCAAAGCATGATCAACTTCGACTATGTGCGGGCCAACACGGTCGCGGACGCCGTGACGATGATCAAGGCCGACCCCAAGGCCAAGTTCATCGCGGGCGGCACCAATCTCGTCGATCTGATGAAATACGAGGTCGAGCGGCCAGGCCGGCTGATCGACATCACGCATCTTCCGCTCAAGGCGGTCGAAGAGACGCCGGAGGGTGGCCTTTTGATCGGAGCTTTGGTGCCCAACACGGATCTTGCCTATCACCCGACGATCGAGGCGCGCTATCCGCTGGTGGGCAGCGCAATTCTCGCCGGCGCATCCCAGCAATTGCGTAACATGGCGTCGGTCGGCGGCAACCTGCTTCAGCGCACGCGTTGCTCGTATTTCTATGACGTGGTCACACCCTGCAACAAGCGCGAGCCAGGCAGTGGCTGCTCGGCGATCGGCGGTCTCAATCGCGGACATGCCATCCTCGGCACAAGCGAAGCCTGCATCGCGACGCATCCGTCGGACATGTGCGTCGCGCTCGCTGCACTCGATGCCTCGGTGCATGTCACCGGACCAAACGGCACGCGGCGCATCGCTTTTAAGGATTTTCACCGGCTGCCCGGTGATCGGCCGCAGCAGGACACCAATCTCGCGCCAGACGAGATCATTACGGCGGTCGAGCTTCCGGCCAAAGGCTTCGCCAGCAACTACAGCTATCTGAAAATCCGCGACCGCCTGTCCTACGCCTTTGCGCTCGTGTCGGTCGCCGCGGCTCTCGAACTGCAAGGCGGCACGATTGCCGACGCCCGCTTCGCGGTGGGCGGAGTAGCGCACAAGCCCTGGCGCGTACCTGCCGCGGAAGCGGCGCTGCGCGGTCAGACGCCGAGCGCGGCCGTGTTTCGACGTGCGGCCGACATCGCATTGGAGGGCGCGAGACCACAGGAGCATAACGCCTTCAAGGTCGAACTCGCCCGTCGCGCCATCGTTCGCACGCTGACCCAGGCCAGCAACGGAACACCACAATCGCAATCCGACAAGAAGATCGCCTGACCGCGCGCCGCGCCTCGCCCGAACCGCACAAGGAAGCCGATGATGATGACCCCCGACATCGATCGCCGCAGTCTCGTGCAAGGCGCCACCGCGCTCGGCACGCTTGCCGTTGCAGGCGCAGCGTCCGCGCAGCACGCGCAACAGGAAGGAGCAGGCACTGCGCTTCCTTCGGCCGACCCGCATCAACCCTATATCGGCGCGGGCACGCCGCGGATCGATGGGCGCGCCAAAGTCACCGGTACTGCCAAATATGCCGCCGAATTCGAACCGTCGGGGCTCGTCCATGCGCAGGTCGTGACCTCCAGCATCACGAAAGGTCGCATCACGGCGATCGACACCGCGCAGGCCCTCGCCGTCGAGGGCGTGATTTCGGTTCTGACCCATGAGAACCGGCCGCGCATGGCGGACAGCGACGAGGCCTATAACGACGACGTTGCGCCGGAGGACGGCAAGCCGTTCCGGCCGCTTTACGACGCAACAATCCGGTTTAACGGACAGCCGATTGCGCTGGTGATCGCCAGCGATTCGGACACGGCGCGATTTGCCGCATCATTGGTGCGCGTGAATTACGAGGCCGCCGAGCACAATACCGACCTCCACAAGGCGCGCGGCGCCGCGGTCAAGAAGGAGAGGCCGTCCAAACCGCGCGGCAACGCGCGCGATGCCTTGTCCAAGGCCGATATCCGGCACGAGGCCGAGTACACCATCCCGGTCGAACATCACAACCCGATGGAATTGTTCGGCACGACGGTGGAATGGCATGACGATGGAAAGATCACCGTCTACGACAAGACTCAAGGCGTGCAGAACGTCCAGCGCTACATCGCTCATGTCTTCGACATGCAACCTGACGATGTGCGGGTCGTGTCGCATTACATGGGCGGCGGGTTCGGCGCGGGCTTGCGTCCTCAATACAACGTCGCGCTGGCGGTACTCGCCGCCCGCGCGGTAAAGCGCTCGGTGCGCCTTTATCTGACAAGGGAGCAGATGTACGGCCTGAGTTTCCGGCCCGAAACGATCGAGCGTGTAACGCTCGGCGCCGGAAAGGACGGCAAGCTTCAGGCGATCACGCATGAAGCGATCGCCATGACCTCGCAATACGAGGATTTCCTTCGCAACGATATCGGATGGGCCGATCAGCTTTATGCATGCCAGAACGTCGATTACGCGCACCGTCTGGCGCGGCTCGACCTCCCCACCCCCGGCGACATGCGCGCTCCGGGCGCCGCGACCGGCGTCTATGCGCTGGAATCCGCCATGGACGAACTTGCCATCGCGCTCAAGCTCGACCCGGTCCAGCTTCGGTTGCTCAACTATTCCGACACCGACCAGGCTGAAAACCTGCCCTATACCAGCAAGCAGCTGCGCGCGTGCTACAGCCGCGCTGCCGAAGCCTTTGGCTGGAGCAAGCGCAATCCGCAGCCGCGCTCGATGCGCGACGGGAAGGAACTCGTCGGCTGGGGCATGGCGACCGGCGTGTGGGAAGCGCTGCAGATGCCATTTGCCGTGCGGCTCGTGCTGACCGCCAATGGCCACGCCGAGGTCGCCTGCGCCACGCACGATATCGGCACCGGCACCTACACCATCATGGCGCAGGTCGCCGCGGACGTGCTCGGGCTGCCGATCGACAATATCGCCGTCAAGCTGGGCGACTCGTCCCTTCCAATGTCGCCAGTGTCCGGCGGGTCGTGGACTGCAGTATCGATCGGGACGGCCATCCTCAAGGCAGGCGCCGAACTGCGTGGCCGCCTGCTCGGACTGGCGCAATCCATACCGGGCTCACCGCTCGCTGACGCCAAGCCCGGCGATGTCGAGCTGCGGGATGGCAAGATCGTCAGCAAACGCGATCCCGGCCGCGCCGTGTCGATTGCCGAGGTCATGCAGAAAAGCGGGGTGCCGCGCATCGAACTCGAGCGGCACAACGAATTCGAGAAGGACGAAAAGCACGCCCGTAATACACATGCGGCGGTATTCGCCGAAGTCAAGGTTGACGAGGAGCTGGGCGTAATCAGGGTGACGCGCCTCGTCTCAGCCGTCGCGGCCGGCCGCATCATCAACACCAAGACCGCGCAAAGCCAGATCATGGGCAGCCTGATCTGGGGCATCGGCATGGCGCTGCACGAGGAGACGCTGATCGATCATCGCTTCGGACGTGTCACCAACGCCAACATCGCCGAATATCATGTGCCGGTGAATGCCGATGTCTACGACATCGACGTGATCTTTGTCGAAGAGCCCGACGACATCATCAATCCGCTCGGCAGCAAGGGCGTCGGTGAAATCGGCATCGTTGGCGTGGCGGCGGCGATTGCCAACGCGGTACATCACGCGACCGGAAAACGGGTGCGAAACCTGCCGATCACGCTCGATAAGCTGCTCTGAGAGCACGCACCGGCCGGCAATCAGGAGGTCGCCCTACCGCGTGTCGCGGACCGCGAGGACGACCGCCATTGCGGTGTCGCCTGCGGCACAGCCGTGGAACAGCCCGTTGCCGCCGCCGCGCATTGCCAGTTCCTCGATCATTTCGATGATCAACCGCAATCCCGTCGGTCCCTGCGGATGGCCAAAGACCAGCGAACAACCGAAATTGTTCATCTTCCTCGCATCGACGCCGGTCTCGCGCGAGAACACGATGTCATTGACGATGAACGGGTTGTGCGACTTGAAAACATCGATCTGATCGATCGTTAAGCCGGCGGCGTCGAGTGCCCGCCGCGCCGCCTTGACCGGCGCAGCCGGCATATAGGCGTGCCGTTCGCGCGCCTGGCCGAAGCCCAGAATGCGGATCTCGATGCCGGGCTCGCGGGTATAGTCCGCCACGCGATCCTTGTGCGTCACGATCATTCCGGCATTGCCGTCGGCGGGATGAGTTTGCCCGCCAAAGGTGACGGTGCCGCCCTCCCGCACCGGCTTCAGCCTCGTCAGGCCTTCCAGCGTGGTGTCGTGAATGCCTTCGTCGCCGGTCAGCGTGCCGGTTTCCTTCTTGAAGCGCGGGTCCGGCACGGCAAAGGGCAGCGTCATGAACCGCTTCAGGAAGGCGGCGTCGTCCTTCAGCGCATCCCGGTATTGCTCGTAGCGCCACGCGGCGAGATCGTGCTGCTCCTGCGTGGAAATCTGCCAGTCGCGGGCGCAGTTCTCCGCCGTGTCGACCATGGCGAAATGCCCGGTCGGCTCATCGTTGAAATTGTCCAGCATCCAGTTCTCGACACTCGGAGCGCCGCTCGGCGCCCGCGGATTGGGATGCACAACGACAGGGGAATTCGACGTGCGATCGCAAGTCACGACCAGAGAGACGCTCGCATCGCCCGCTGCGATGTCTCCGGCGGCGGCCGAGAGCGCACGCGCAGACGTCGCGCAGGCCTGCGAGATCGTCGGCCCGGTCACGAACGGAGCGCCCATCATGGTCATCACCCAGGGCGTGCCCCAGAACGACTTTTCCTGCGGCACGGTCATGCCAAGCACCGCATGATCGAGGGTCTCCAGCGGCCAGCCCTTGTCCTTGGCGACCTTCGCCCCGGTGACCGCTGCGAGTTTCATGCTGTGAAGGTCGGACAAGCTCATTTGCCAGCGCGAGAACGGCGTCGACCAATAAGCGCCATAGGGAATGCGCAGTTCAGAAAGATCGGACATGGCCGGTACCGTTTCCCTGTTCAATATTGACCGACTTTTCGTGTCGGCTATTCCACGGCGACGAGGGCCGAAAGGCCCTGTCCAAATCAGAGTATGTTCCAGAAGACGCCGAGATGGCGCAAGCCCCGGCCCTGCATGGCAAGGCTTCGCGCCGAGCCGGTGACTGAGCGGGTCCCCGTTCTGCATGGAGAGACGGGATCGGTTAAGCTGCGGGCATACGGCCCGCAGGGCGATTCGTGCGAGTGTTCCGGGAATGCGACAGATCAGGATGGCCCGTCACGACCCTGCAAAACCAGGCGGCCGCGGCGTCACGCGCTTGTAAATCAAGCGCGCCGCACATCGATCAGCTTCGGGACATCCTTTTTTCATGACGGCGAATGGTCGCCATATCGGCATTCTACTGATCCTCATCTCAGGCACTGCCTTCGCCATCGGCCCGACGGCGGCGAAGCTTGCACTGAACAACGGAAGCAACACGCTCACGGTTGTCACATTACGCGGCGCGGTCGGCGCCCTGTTGCTCGGCCTTCTGCTGGTCGCATTCCGGCAGCAATTCCGGATCGGGAAAACGGCGCTGCGATGGTGCATGTTGTGCAGCGCCTTCACCGCAGCGATGGTCTATGGCCTCGTGGGTTCGATTTCGTATATCCCGGTGAGTGTCGCGATCCTGATTTTCTTCACTCATCCGATCATGATCGCGATCATCGTACACTGGCGCGGCGGTGACCGGCTGACGATCCGGAAGCTTATTCTGGCGCTCGCCGCCTTTTCCGGTCTTGCGCTTGCGCTCGCGCCCGCCATCGAGACGCTGCAGATGAGGGGTATCGCGCTCGCCGCACTTGCCGCGATCACGATCTGCGGCGCCATCCTGACCGGTGCGCGCGCCCAGCGATACGCGACGAGCACACAGGTGAACCTTTATGTCACGGCGACATCGAGCCTTGCTTTCGCCGTCATTACCACGGCGCTCGGCGCGTGGGCATTGCCGGTCAACACCATCGGGTGGCTCGGCATCATTGGCGCCGGCGCCGGAATTGCCGTTGGACTCCTGACGTTCTTCGCGGCGTTTCGCTACCTCGGCGCCGTGCGCGCAACCATGATGAGCAACGTCGAACCACTGCTCAGCATATTGTTCGCCGCCGCGATCCTGGGCGAACGCCTGCAGCCCACGCAATGGATCGGCGCCGGCGTGATGATCGGCGCCATCGTCCTGTTCGAAGCCGCTGAGGAGCGGCCGGTCGGCACGCAATCCTGAATTGCCGCCAAATCGGGCAACCGCCACGCTCCGGCATTCACGCGCGCAACAAAAAAGCCCCAGCCGAGGCTGGGGCTTTTTGCGTCTCCAAGCGGAGATTAGCGGCTGCCAGGCACGTTGCCGGTGCCCTTGGTTGTGCCCACCGCACCGCCCGCGGTCGAATCCGGCGAGCTATGCCCTCTGGGTGCTGCGCCGGTGGTTCCCTTCGGCGCATGAACGCGACTGGATGGCTTCGCGCCGGTCTGCTTTTCGAACTGGCCGGACTTCGAGGTGCCCTGTGCCCCGCCTGCGGTCGAGGACGGAGCGCTGGATTGAGCCAGAGCGATCGAGGCGGAAAAAAGCGTGGCGGCGCTGACAAGCGCGATCTTGCGGATCATTGATGAACCTCCTTGGGGGCTGACGCGGATGGACGCTCCATCCTTACCGAAGCCAACGAGGGGCACACGCAACAGTTCCAGGCTTTGTTGGATGCGGTCAGGAAGCGACGCGCCAACTCGGGAACAAAGGCTCCAGGCTCAGGGTTAGGCGACCAAAGGTTTGAAGCGCGACAGCGCGCTTGAGGCCACCTAGCGGCACCGGGGAAGCCCGGACCGATAATAGGTACAGGAGAAGGTCCGGCCACCGCGCCGGACCTTCTTTTTATGCGCTCTTTCAGATGAGGCGCTTTTGGGAAATTGCATCGACCTGCGTCAAATGACGCGGATGTAGCCGCGCAGACGGACGAGCAGGTTGTAAAACGTGGAATAGTCACTCCGAGAGAGAAGAGTCCCGGAACTCCTTTTGGACATAAGCATTTGAAATGTATGACTGTTGAGATTTCTAGGTTCTTGAACCTGCTGCGCTCCGGCGCCGGGGTCGAGGAGCAGGCTGAGAAGATCTTACTGACCTACCGACATGCTGAGGCGACCAAGCTCGCATCGACAAAGCCGGTCCTGAAGCAGCCCGATCCAAATCCCGCCACAGGTTCTCCGAAAGACGTTTCGCTTCTGGCGGAGAAGGACGCTTCGTTATCCACGGGTCGCGCGAGCACGTTTCATAAGGACGAAGCGGCCTAATTTCCTTCGTCGCACCCACCACCTCCTGGCTGCGCTGGTGTTGCGAAGCGTCCGAATACGTCCGCCGGACCGGCGGGAACAAAGACAGCAAATCTTGGTTCTGGGAACAATGGAGGAGCTTTCATGAGCGATCATCGCGCGCGCGCCCGCCGAAAGGGCCGCACCAACATCAACGATGCAAGCGAGAACGATGCGAGCGAGGGACTGACCGCGCGCGCTACGGAAACCGCCAAGTATGCCGCGTCGTCAATTCAACGCGACGCCTGGCAATTACTCGATCAGCAGGTCGAAAACGGCGCAGCCTATGTGGGATATGCTGCACAGGCGGCACGAAGCGCCGCCCAAAGCCTCGAACCCAATGCTCCTGGATTGGCCAGCGCCGTTTCGGCGGCCGCCGATCGGCTCGACACATACGCTGACGCCGCGGGCGCGATGAATGCCGAAGAGGTCTGGGATCAGGTCTCGGGCTTTACGCGCCGTCAGCCCGCGCTCGTGTTTGGCCTCGCCGCGCTCGCCGGCTTCCTCGCCTATCGCTCGATTCGCTCCGCTCGCGGCATATCCGCAGCGGATGGGCTGAGTGAGGAAGCCGAGGAGCTTGAGGATGCTTGATACGCTGCAATCCTCAGCGCTAGTGCGAGCCCTGTCCGGCTTGTTCGATGATGTGTCTCTGCTCCTGCGGCAGGAAATCCAGCTCGCCAAGACCGAAATCGCATCAGCCGCTGCGGGTCATGCGAAGGCGGCGGCCTTCTTTGCTGTCAGCGGCGTGTTTGGCCTGATCACCCTGCTCCTGCTCTGCCAGACGATCGTGTTCGCACTGATTGCGGCGGGCCTTGCCGCGCATTGGGCTTGCCTGATCGTGACGGGGGCGCTCGCGCTCATCGCTCTTGCCGCTTTTCTTGCGGGGCGCTCCGCCATGGCGCGTTCATCACTTCCGCATCGCACCGTCAATCAAATCAGCCGCGATATCGCGGTGGTCAAGGAAACGCTCTCATGAATGCCATCGAACGAATAGCGCAAAGCCTGCGGCGCAATCCGGAAGGTCTGCTCCTGCTCGGTGCCGGAGTGGCGCTTCTGATGCGCAACAAGACCGCAAAAACTGCACAGAAGCGTCGGCACCGCGGAAAGGCGGCCGCGGGCGACGAGAGCGACGGCGGAGCAACTGCCAATCGTTTGACGGACGCGGCTGGCGATCTTCGCGAGCGCATGGACAGCGTGACCGAGACCATTGGCAGCAAGGCGTCCGAACTCGGAAAGGCCGCGTCCGAGATCGGTCAGGCCGCGTCGGATCGCTCTCGCCGGGCCGTCCGAACCGCTCAAAAATCGGTCGGAGATATGGTGGAAACCCATCCCATGGCCGTCGCGCTGGGCGGCCTCGCCACGGGCTCACTGATCGCGGCGCTGTTTCCTTCGACGGAAATTGAGAAGACGACCCTCGCACCGCTCGGGAGAATGGCCGAAGACGCAGCCTACGACGTCGCTGCCGAGGCGAAGCGCCGCGTCGCGGGCGCGGCCGCCCGCACTGGCGAGCAGCTTGCGACCGCCGTTGCGAGCAGACTCCTCGAAGTGGGCGCGGATAATGGCAATCCGTCGGCTGCACACGAGTTCAAATCGTCATGAGCGATGACTCGATCGCACATCTGGAGCGGGAGATTGAAGCGACCCGCGCCAGGATCAAGGCGCGCCTGAATGTGGTCGCGTCGCCCGATGCCATCGCGGATCTCGGCGACACGGTCAAACGTGAGGCTGTGAAGGCGAAGGACGCGTGGGTCGAGCGGACGCGCGATGCCGGCGTCGGCTACGCGCAAAATATTGCAAGCTCGCTCAAGCAAAAGGCGATGGAGAACCCCCTCGCCGCTTTGTCGATTGCAGCGGGGATCGGCTGGAAGCTGTGGCGGGACCCTCCGATCGCGGCCGCACTGATCGGGCTCGGCGCCGCTGGTCTTGTCACCGGCAAACCCGGGAACATCCTGAGCGACCCTGGCGATGCCGCGAGCGATGCCGAAAGGATCGAGCCGTCGGCCTTGCTGGTCGACGCGAAGGGTGCTGTCAGTGAAGCCGTCGAACGGACCGAACAGGTCGTGAGCGCCGGCGGCAAACACGTCAGCCGCATGGTCTCCGACATCGGCGACATGCTTCCCGACAATACCCCGCGCAATCAGGTTCTGCTCGGGGTTGCCGGACTTGCTGTCGCCGCTGCCGTCGGGATGGCGGTGCAGCGGAAGGGCTCGCGCTAGAACCCGTTGGTTACGGGTAAGTGCGATAGACCGGCTCCGGTTGCGTGAAGAAGCTGTGGATCAGGTGAAGCACGATCATGTAGTTCTTCTGTTGAAGTGATGCGTGCGCAATGCCGGGCATGATGGCGAATTGCTTGTCCGGATTGGGCAGGAGCTCGAAGAACTTCAGGAGATCGCCCAGGGATGCGATACCGTCATATTCACCGCGCAATATGATGGTGGGGCACACAATCTTCGTCGGATCGACGACCGGAAGATTGTTGCACATGTCGATGTAGGTCCCGTTGGGAATCGAATCGTCGAGTTCAAGCACATATTTTGTATGCGCCTCGATGACGCGATCGTCGGCCGTTCCCGGATGGTCGCGCTCGAAGATCGACCGCATGAAGGCCGGGTTCAACGGCCGGCGTTTGGTCTTCATGTATTCCGGCAGCTTCTTGCGCCGTTGTTCCAGGGTTGGACTGCCCTCGCCGGTCCAGACATGAGCGTCGAGCGCCAGCCGCTTCACGCGCTCCGGAAAGTTCTGGGCAAAGGCAGACGCACGCAACGCGCCCGACGAAATTCCGTACATCAGCAGAGGCCCGGCCCCGCGAAGCTGCTCGATATAGGCCGTGCCCGCAGCCAGGTCCTCGACGCCGTCGGCGATCGTCGCGTCGACGCCCCGGTGCTTGTCCGAGCGGCCATAGCCCTCCATGTCGATGCACCAGGTGTCGAAGCCGCGTTCGGCGAAATATTCCATCGCCGACGAATTCGGCACGCCCTCGACATGAAGGTCGAATACCGGCTGCGAGGCCATGGACGAGCCGTGCACGAAGAGAATGGTTCCGCGCTTCTCCGTGCCCGGAACGGCGCGCTTTTCCCAGAGGAAGAGTTTGACATCCCCTTTCTTCGCCCAATGTTCCTGGCCGGGGATTTTGTTCGCAGCATAGCTTCGCGACATGCTCACTCCTGATGACGGCGTGGTTTCTTGAATTTGCGGATGCGATTGCCGGACGTTCGGCAAATCGCTTCCACAATCGATTGCCGGACTGCGGCCGCAGGCAACATCCGATCCGGGACGAAAACGGCGATCGCGGCCAAACGGCCGCGATCGAAATCGCTTGAGAGGAGACGAAAGATCCGGCTACTGGACCTTGCGCTCCGCCAGCGGCGGCAGATACTTGTCGGTATAGACATCCTCGGGCGCCGGCGTGCTCTTCAATCCGAAAGCGCTGACGACGGAATCGATGGTCTTTTTCAGCCGCGCCGGCTGAACGACGCTCATACCGTTGGCCTGCACCCATTTCGTATTGGTGAGGCCAAGCGCGATCTCCATCCGAACCTTTTCGATCTCGTCCTTCATCATCGGGTCCCGCGCCTTCATGATCTTGAGGGCACCGGCAGGGTCCTTGATCGTGTCGATCGTTGCCCGGTTCAGGGCCTTCACCATACCGCGCACGACCTCGGGATTTTCCTCGGCATATTTCTTCGTCGTCACGAGGGCGAGCCCGTACATGTCAGCGCCGAAATCGGCATAACGGATCGGGTAGATATCCTCGTATTTGACTCCGACTTCCATGAGGGCAGGAATGTTCGAGTTGGTGAAGCCGCCGGTGCCGTCCGCTTCACCGCGGGCGACCATGGGGCCGAAGAGCTGCGGCTGCACCGGCAGCCAGTTGATCTTCACATTCTCGGCGTTCGCCGCCTTGAGAAGGATCGAGATCGTGTCATACACCGCGGTGCCGGGACCGGCGGCGATCTTGGCTCCGTTGAGATCCGCGGGCGTCCTGAGGTTTTTCGACTTCAGCGTCAGAATCGCGAGCGGGGTGTCGTCGAAACTGATGTAGACCGCGATCAGCGGCGACGTCGGATTCTGTGCGTTGAACTTGATCATCGTCGGCAGATCGACCCAGCCAAAATTGTAGACATTGCTGGCGACGCTCACGGCGACGTTCCCGGCGCCCTTGCCCGGATCGACGGTGACATTCAGCCCGGCGTCCTTGAAGTATCCCTTCTGCTGCGCGACGAAGAACGGAGCGTGCGTCGCCTGGACGATCCAGTCGAGCATCATGCGCACGTCTTTTTGCTGGGCCTGGGCCGGTTTAATCCCGGCGCCAGCAACGCCCGCAGCAAGGGCGGTTAATAGCACGAACGTCAGACGCAAGTGGCGAAGCCGTGGCATAGAAAACTCCCGCTGAAAGAGAAACGATGACGAAAAACCGGCCGTCTCAGAACAGTAACTTGACTAATACGAAAGTCAATTGAGCGAACCGTTCCACCAGCGTATGCTCAATCCATCCGGAACGATCCGCACAAGAACGACAATGGCAGCAAAACCGAAAGTCCGATCGAAATCCGCGCGCCGCAACGGCTCGAAGGCTGCGGCAATTCGCGCATCCCGCACGCTGGAACCGACGCGCATCAATTCTGAGCAACCTGCACAAAAAAGTGCATCAATCGATCTCGCAAATTACGAGATCGGCACACGGCTTCGCCATGCGCGGTTGATGGCGGGAGCGCGGCTCAAGGATGTGGCCGATCAGGCCGGCTGTTCCGAAAGTCTCGTTTCGAAGATCGAAAACAACAAGCTCGAGCCGTCCCTGCAAGTGCTCGGAAAGCTTTGTGCGGTGCTGAAAATCGGACTCGGCGATTTGTTTTCACCGCCCGAAGACGATGATCCGGTCGTGACGCGAGCGGGACAGCGCACGTTTGTCGAGACGGACGATTTTCTACGCCGCGGCACCGGCATCCGCATGGAGCGCGTCATTCCTTATGCGCGCGGGCATCTCCTGCAGAGCAATATTCACGTTGTCGCGCCTGGTGGCGCAAGCTTCGGAATGATTTCGCATCCGGGCGAGGAAGTTGGTTACCTTATTTCCGGAGAGATCGAGTTGTTTGTTGGGGAAAACGTCTATCGTCTCACCACTGGCGACACGTTCTGCTTTCGCTCCGACATCGGCCACGGCTATCGCAATGTAGGTGCGACGGAAGCACGCATCCTTTTCGTCAACACACCCCCTGCCTTCTAACCACTTTCCTGTTGATCAAGTGACTTGAATGGTCCTAGGATGCGGCCATCCTGAACGAGCCCGGGGAAAGAAACATGCTCAAGCTGCCCGCCCATAAACGCTACGAATATTCTCCAATCGGCGAGCGAAAGACCTATAGCTGGCCTGGGCAAAAGCGCCTTGCCTTCTACATCGCGCTCAACATCGAGCACTTCGCCTTTGGCGCGGGCCTCGGCATGGACCCGCATAACCGGACCGGACCTCAGACCTCGCGCAATTGGGCCTGGCGCGATTACGGCAACCGCATCGGCAACTGGCGTCTGTTTGAGATGCTGGACGAGCTGAAACTGCCGGCCTCGATCCTGCTGAATTCAACGGTCTGCTACGAATACCCGCAAATCGTCGCCAAGATTAAGGAGCGCGGCGACGACGTGCTCGGTCACGGCCGGACCAACGCCGAGCTCCTGCGCGGCATGTGGGAAGACGACGAGCGCCGCGTCATCAAGGAATGCGTCGAAGTCATCGAGAAATATGTCGGCGTGCGTCCGACGGGCTGGATGGGCGCAGGCGCGGCGGAAAGCGGTGTCACTCCCGACCTCCTGAAGGAGGAAGGATTCACGTATCTCCTCGACTGGCCGGTCGATGACCAGCCGATCTGGATGAAGACCCGGAGCGGTCCGCTCCTGTCCGTGCCCTATCCGATGGAACTGAACGACGCCGGCACCCTTGGCCTGCGCGACCACTCGGGGCGCGAATTCGCGGACATGATCGTCGATCAGTTCGAGGAACTGCTCGAAGCCTCCGAGAAGCAGCCTCTGGTCTTCGCGCTGTCGCTGCACGGCTTCCTGGTCGGTCAGCCGTTCCGGCTGCGCCCGCTGCGCCAGGCGATCAAGCATTGTGTCGAGCACAAGAACGCCGATCAGGTCTGGTTCACCCGGGCCGGTGATATCGCGAAATACTGCTTCGACATGAAGCCCGGCATCATTCCCGGTAGCTGATCAGGGAGCGCGTCAAATGAATATCAAGACAAACGCGCAGGCGGCGACGACCGTTCTCAAGGCGACACCGGAGACGGTCCATTGGGGATATCTCGACGCCACGATCCCGCCTGCCCTCACCATCAACTCCGGGGAGCGCGTTCGCATCGAATGCGCGACCTGCAATCCCGAATGGATGCCTCCGAAGGAGGACGGCTACGATATCCTCCCGGACATCGTGGAGATCCATCAGAAGGTCAAAAAGGGATCGGGCAATCACATTTTCACCGGCCCGATTTATGTGCGCGACGCCAAGCCCGGCGATGTTCTGGAAGTTCGTATTCACGACATCGAGATCCGTCAGAACTGGGGCTGGAACCTCTTCCGCGGCTATATGGGCACGATACCGGAAGACTTCCCCTATATGCGCCTGACGCATGTTCGGCTCGACCTGCCAAACAACGTCGCGATCATGCCGTCCGGCTTCAAGATTCCGCTGGCGCCGTTCTTCGGCCAGCTTGCGGTCGCGCCGGCTGCAGTATTCGGACGCCAGAACAGCAAGGAGCCGCGCGAATTCGGCGGTAATCTCGACTGCAAGGAGCTGACGGCCGGGAGCACGATCTACCTTCCGGTCTGGAACGAGGGCGCACTGTTCTCAACCGGTGACGGACATGCGGCTCAGGGCGACGGCGAAGTCGACGGCACTGCGATCGAGACCGCACTTGCGGGCACGTTCGAGTTCATCCTGCGCAAGGATCTGAAATGGACCATGCCGCGGGCCGAAACGAAGACGCATTACATCGCTTTCGGCCTCGACACCGACCTTGATGACGCCGCGCGCCAGGCTCTCAAGGAGATGATCTCCTGGATTGTCGAGATGACCGGCATCCACAAGGATGAGGCTTACGCGATGTGCAGCTTCGCATCAGATCTGCACGTCACCCAGACCGTCAACAACGTCAAAGGAGTGCATGCCATGCTCCCGAAGAGCATCCTGCGGCGTTAAGCGGCGGCATCTCGCGCAGAGAATGTGCTTGGATGACTATCGCGCCTGATTAGGGGTTTTCGTTCTCGCCGGGCCAACAATGGAGTACGACGTGACGAACTTCGTGCAGTTGCAGCAGGTCTCGTTGAAATACAACGAGGAGGAGAGCGCGCTTGCGCTCTATCGGACAAGCTTCGGTGTCGCCAGTGGCGAGTTCATCGCCGTGGTCGGTCCCTCCGGGTGCGGTAAGTCGACGCTGATGAAAGTGGTGACCGGCCTGTGGCCGGCCACCGCGGGCCAGGTTATGGTCGCCGACAAGCCTGTCACCACGCCGCTCAATTTTGTCGGCATGGCCTTTCAAAACCCATCGCTCCTGCCCTGGCGGACGACGCTCAAGAACGTCATGCTGCCGCTCGAAATCGTGGAGCCGCATGCGAGCCGACTGCGCTCCGACCGCGAGGCTTACGAGGCAAAGGCACGCGAGCTGCTGGCGCTTGTCGGTCTTAAAGGATGCGAGGACAAGTATCCCTGGCAATTGTCCGGCGGCATGCAGCAGCGCGCACAGCTCTGCCGCGCGCTGATTCATGAGCCCTCGCTTCTGATGCTCGACGAACCATTCGGCGCGCTCGACATGTTCACGCGGGAAGAGCTGTGGCTTGCCCTGCAGGATCTTTGGATTGCGCGGCGGCCGACCGTCATTCTCGTCACGCACGATCTGCGCGAGGCTGTCTTCCTCGCCGACCGCGTGCTGGTCATGAGTGCAAGGCCCGGCCGGATCATCCTTGACTGCAAGATCGACATGGAGCGACCGCGGCGCCTGGAGCGCACCTACGAGCCGGAATCAGTCGCGCTTGTTCATGAATTGCGGGAGCATATCAGTGCAGCACGCGCCAAAGCAGCGGCTTGAGGACGAGATGAGTGTAGCGGAGATTTATGACCTGCCGCCGGTGACGCGGCGGAAGAGCTTTTTCGAACGCAAGGCGGTGCGCCGCGCTTTGCCCTGGCTCGTCATCATTGCGATGTTCGTGTTCTGGGAACTCCTGGTGCGCGTGTTCTCGATCCAGGAATTCATCCTCCCCGCCCCGAGCGCCATCTTCCAGTCGCTATGGCAATGGCGCGAACCGATTGCCATCAACGCCTGGCAGACGCTGATGACCACCCTCATCGGCTTTGGGCTTGCGATCGTGATCGGTGGGCTCGGCGGCATTGCGCTCGGCTCGTCGCAGGTCGCCTATGACGGCTTTTATCCGGCGCTGATCGCCTTCAATTCCGTTCCGAAGGTCGCCGTCGTCCCCGTGCTTGTGATCTGGTTCGGCATCGGAACGATCCCGGCCGTCATCACCGCGTTCCTGCTCGCGTTTTTCCCGATCCTCGTCAACGTCGCGACCGGAATTGCGACGGTGGAGCCGGAACTGCGCGATGTGCTGCGTGCGCTCGGGGCCAGCCGAAAGCAGGTGATTATGAAGGTCGGCTTGCCGCGCGCGATGCCGTATTTCTTCGCCTCGCTCAAGATCGCGATGACGGTCGCATTCGTCGGCTCCATCGTGGCCGAGAGCATCGCCGCCAATGCCGGCATCGGATATCTGATGCTCGTTGCCTCGTCACGCTTTGAGGTCCCCCTCGCCTTCGCCTGCCTGATCGTGACCGGCCTGATGGGCGTTGCGATGTACGTCGTCTGCGTCGCGATCGAGCAGCGGACCACAGGATGGGCGACCCGTGGCGCCGATGGCGTAGCCTTCGGCTCCTGATCCCAGCGTACGAAAGTTTGTCATGGCCGACGATACCATCGAGCAGATCACCGAAGACCGGTCCCCGCATTACGAACCGTTTGGCTGGCACCATTGGCCGGAGCACCCCTGGCTGTCCTACCAGTTCCGGCGCGGTCTTGGAGAAACCCAGGAAGGCGGCGGCGCCGTCAGCGAAGTGCTGATGGCGGCGTCCCGGATGATCCCGGGCGATCTCGAAAGCTGGCATACCGAATGGATGCGGATTGCGGACCGCAACTGGGAGCGCGGCCTCGCCTCCGAGCGCGACGGGCATATTCGCACCGCGATGAACTGTTTCCTGCGCGCCGCGGACTATTACCGGCAGGCCGAATTCCATCTCGAGCCGGACGATCCGCGCCGCCTTCCGACGTTCGAAAAAATGGAGGCGTGCTCGAAAAAGTTCATCGGCTATCTGAATCCGCCCGGTGAAGCCGTCGACATTCCCTACGAGCCCGGCAAGCCCATCTGCGGCTATTTCATTCGCGCTCCGTTTCCGGGCGATCGCCTGCCCGTGCTGATCTGC
>Ga0180222_1001222_pt1 | contig 28482 bp, 26 predicted proteins | sample eDN5th37CKraftOP_FD_151336 | JGI IMG/M metagenome (GOLD analysis project Ga0180222, IMG submission 151336) | Enriched Organic Plus compost microbial communities from Emeryville, California, USA - eDNA 5th pass 37_C Kraft OP (version 2) (version 2) ...
TCTGCGATGGGCGCCAACTGGCCGACGGCTCCGGCCGACTGGATCGCCGCCGTCAACAAGAAGCGCGACGACAACATCGCGAAGATGGCGCCCAAGCTGATGAACAACAACGTGCCGATGGATTACCACGGCGCGCTCGGCGTTCTGCGGCAGGTGATCAAGGAGCGCCCTGACGCGATCCTCGTCAACGAAGGCGCCAACGCGCTCGACCTCACCCGCGGCATCATCGACATGTACAAGCCGCGCAAGCGCATCGACGTCGGCACCTGGGGCATCATGGGCATCGGCATGGGCTATGCCATCGCCGCCGCGGTCGAAACCGGCAAGCCGGTGCTGGCGATCGAGGGCGACTCGGCCTTCGGTTTCTCCGGCATGGAGATCGAGACGATCTGCCGCTACAAGCTGCCGGTCTGCGTCGTGATCTTCAACAACGACGGCATCTATCGCGGCACCGACGTCAACACCGCGGGCTCCGATCCCGCCACGACCGTGTTCGTGAAGGGCGCGCGCTACGACATGATGGCGACGGCCTTCGGTGGCGTCGGCGTCAACGCGACGACGCCCGACGAACTCCGGCGTGCGGTCAACGAGGCGATGGATTCCGGCAAGCCGACGCTGATCAACGCGGTGATCGATCCGGCCGCGGGCAGCGAGAGCGGCCGTATCGGCAATCTCAATCCGCAAAGCGCGCTGAAGAAGAAATAGGTGGGCGCAGCGTCGGCCGCTGCGTCTGGGGCCTCAGTGAATTCAGGAGAAGAAGTTCGATGGCCAAGAAGAAGAAAGTGAAAAAGCCTGCAAAGGCACGCTCCAAGCCGGCGGCGAAAAAGCCGGCAACGAAGCGTTCGTCCGCCAAGGTCTTGAAGCTTGCGCCGAAGAAGAGCGCTGGCAAGAACGGCAAGAGCGCCAAGAGCGCGAAGAACGGCAAGTCGGCGAAGTCGTTGCTGCCGCCGCCGTCGAAAAAGCCGTTCGGTCAGGCCGGCAAGGCCCTCGACGGCGTTCGCATTCTCGACTTCACGCACGTGCAATCGGGTCCGACCTGCACCCAATTGCTCGCCTGGTTCGGCGCCGATGTGATCAAGGTCGAGCGTCCGGGCGTCGGTGACATCACCCGCGGCCAGCTGGTCGATGTGAAGGGCGCCGACTCGCTCTACTTCACGATGCTCAACCACAACAAGCGCTCGATCACGATCGACTCCAAGCATCCGCAGGGCAAGCGCGTGCTCAACGAGCTGATCAAGAGCTGCGACGTGCTGGTCGAGAATTTTGCGCCGGGCGCGCTCGATCGCATGGGACTGACCTGGGAGCACATCCACAAGCTCAACCCGCGCATGATCGTCGCTTCGGTGAAGGGCTTCGGCCCCGGCCCGTACGAGGATTGCAAGGTCTATGAGAATGTCGCGCAATGCACCGGCGGCGCCGCTTCGACCACCGGCTTCCGCGATGGCGTGCCGCTCGTCACCGGCGCGCAGATCGGCGATAGCGGCACCGGACTGCATCTCGCGCTCGGCATCGTCGCGGCGCTTTATCAGCGCAACCGCACCGGCCGCGGCCAGCGGGTCCTCGCCGCCATGCAGGACGGCGTGCTCAACCTCTGCCGCGTGAAGCTGCGCGATCAGCAGCGCCTCGCGCATGGTCCGCTGACCGAATACAGCCAGTATGGCGAAGGCGTGCCGTTCGGCGACGCCGTGCCGCGCGCCGGCAACGATTCCGGTGGTGGCCAGCCGGGACGCATCCTCAAGTGCAAGGGCTGGGAGACCGATCCCAACGCCTACATCTACTTCATCACCCAGGCTCCGGTCTGGGGTGCGATCTGCGATGTGATCGGCGAGCCTGACTGGAAGACCGATCCGGAATATGCCACGCCAAAGGCGCGGCTGACGAAGCTCAATCAGATCTTCGAGCGCATCGAGCAATGGACCATGACCAAGACCAAGTTCGAGGCCATGGACATCCTCAACAAGTACGACATCCCCTGCGGTCCGATCCTGTCGATGAAGGAGATCGCCGAGGACGAGTCGCTGCGCAAGACCGGCACGGTGGTCGAGGTCGATCATCCGGTGCGCGGCAAGTATCTGACCGTCGGCAACCCGATCAAGATGTCGGACTCGATCTCCGAGGTGAAGCGCTCTCCGCTGCTCGGCGAGCACACTGACGAAATCCTGACCAAGGTGCTGGGCTTCGACAAGAAGACCGTCGCCGAGATCAAGGCGTCGGGCGCGCTGTCGGCGCCGGAAAAAGGCGAGAAGTCGAAGGCGGCGTGACGCCGCCTTCGTGTCCCGGATGCGGCGCAGCGTGAAACGGTGCGCCGCTGATCCGGGACCCACTTGAGAAAAACTGGCGTGTGAAGGTCCCGGTTCTGCATCGCACCACTTCGCATCACTCGTGCTGCGATGCGCCCGGGACACGAGAGTGAGCAGGGGAAAACGATGCGTATTGTGGTCCACGGCCAGCAGGCCTTCGGCAAGGCCGTGCTCGAAGCGCTGCTCAAGCGCGGCGAAAACGTGATCGCGGTTTACGTCGCGCCGGAAAAGCCCGGCGGAAAGGCCGACCCGCTGAAGGAAGCCGCGCTCGCTGCGAAGCTCCCGGTCTATCAGCCCGCGTCCTACAAGGACCCGGCGGTGTGGGAAGAATTCAAGGCGCTGAAGCCGGACCTGCAGGTCATGGCCTTCGTCACGCTGTTCGTGCCGGAAGACTTCCTCAACATCCCTACCCACGGCTCGATCCAGTATCATCCGTCGCTGTTGCCGCTCTATCGCGGCGCCAGCGCGATCAACTGGCCGATCATCAAGGGCGAGAAGGAAACCGGGCTCTCGATCTTCTGGCCCGATAACGGGCTCGATACCGGCGACATCCTCCTGCAGAAGAAAACGCCGATTTCCGACAAGGATACGCTCGGCACGGTTTATTTCGACCGCCTGTTCCCGATGGGCGTCGAGGCGATGCTGGAATCGGTCGATCTCGTGAAGGCCGGCAAGGCGCCGCGCATCAAACAGGATCACTCCAAGGCGACCTATGAAGGCATTTGCGGCCCCGGCAATGCGCATATCGATTTCGGCAAGCCGTGGGAGCAGATCGACCGGCTGATCCGCGGCTGCAATCCGGCGCCCGGTGCGTGGGCGACGATCAACGGCGCCAAGCTGAAAATCTTCGAGGCGACGCCGCTTCCGGCCCGCGATCCGAAGGGCATCGGCGGCAAGCTCGGTGAAGTCGTCGCGGTCGATGCTGACAGCTTCACCGTCGTCTGTGCCGACGGTCGCATCAAGGTCACGCGCGTGCAGGCCGATGGGCCGAAAGTGGGCGCGGGAGAATGGGCAGCGTCCGCGAAAATCGAAAAGGGCGCGCGCTTTACATGACTTTCTCTCTGCGTCATTCCGGGGCGCCGCGAAGCGGCGAACCCGGAATCCATTCACGCGCTCGCGGTTCTGGATTCCGGGTTCTTCGCTGCGCTCAAGCCTTGAAATGACGAGTTCTTCGTTTCCCTCCTGACGGATCAGCAACCATGCCCGCCTCGCAACATCAGAAGCCGCTCTCCGATATTGAAATTGCCCAGGCCGCCAAGATGCGGCCGATCGTCGAGGTCGCCAAGGAGCGGCTCGGCATCGACGCGAAGAACCTCGAGCCCTACGGCCATTACAAGGCCAAGGTGTCGATGGACTACATCAAGTCGCTCGCCGACAAACCGAACGGCAAGCTGATCCTCGTCACCGCGATCTCGCCGACGCCGGCGGGCGAAGGCAAGACCACCACCACGGTCGGTCTCACCGACGCGCTCAATCATATCGGCAAGAAGGCGATGTGCGCGCTGCGCGAGCCCTCGCTCGGTCCGTGCTTTGGCGTGAAGGGCGGCGCCGCCGGCGGCGGTTATGCACAGGTCGTGCCGATGGAAGACATCAACCTGCATTTCACCGGCGACTTCCACGCCATCACCTCGGCGCATAACCTCCTGTCGGCGCTGATCGACAATCATATCTACTGGGGCAATGCGGCCGGCATCGACTCGCGCCGTGTCGCTTGGCGCCGCGTCCTCGACATGAACGACCGCGCGCTGCGCGAGATCGTCTGCTCGCTCGGCGGTGTCGCCAACGGCTATCCGCGCGAAGCCGGCTTCGACATCACGGTAGCGTCCGAAGTGATGGCGATCTTCTGCCTCGCCAAGGATCTGAACGACCTGAAGCAGCGCCTCGGCAACATCATCATCGGCTATACCCGCGACCGCAAGCCGGTCCGCGCCCGCGAGGTGAAGGCGGACGGCGCGATGACCGCGCTGCTCAAGGACGCGATCGCGCCCAATCTCGTGCAGACGCTGGAAGGAACGCCCGCCTTCATCCATGGCGGTCCGTTCGCCAATATCGCGCATGGCTGCAACTCGGTGTCGGCCACCACCGCCGCGCTGAAGCTCGCCGATTACGTCGTGACCGAGGCCGGCTTCGGCGCCGATCTCGGCGCGGAAAAGTTCCTCGATATCAAGTGCCGCAAGGCTGGTCTGAAGCCCGATTGCGTCGTGATCGTCGCCACCATCCGCGCGCTCAAGATGCATGGCGGCGTCAAGAAAGAGGACCTCAAGAAGGAAGACCTCAAGGCGCTGGAAGCCGGCATGGCCAACCTGCAGCGCCATATCGAGAACATCAAGAAATTCGGCTTGCCGGCGGTGGTCTCGATCAACCGCTTCTCGGCCGACACCGATGCGGAAATCGCGCTGGTGAAGGAGAAGTGCAAGGCGCTCGGCGTCGAGGCGCTGATGGCCGATCACTGGGCGATGGGCGGCGAGGGCGCGGCCGATGTGGCGCGGGCTGTCGTTAAGATCTGCGACGAGGGCAAGGCCAACCTGAAGCTGCTCTATCCCGACGAGATGCCGCTGTTCGAGAAGATCCGCACCATCGCCAAGGAAATTTACCGCGCCGATGATGCCACCGCCGACAAGTCGGTGAAGGATCAGCTCAAGGCCTGGGAAGAAATGGGCTTCGGCAATCTGCCGGTCTGTATCGCCAAGACGCAGTATTCGTTCTCGACCAATCCGGATGCCAAGGGCGCGCCGACCGGCTTCAACATCCCGGTGCGCGAAGTGCGGCTTTCGGCCGGTGCGGAATTCATCGTGGCAATCTGCGGTGAGATCATGACCATGCCGGGCCTGCCCAAGGTGCCGTCGGCGGATTCGATCGACGTGAATGCCGAGGGCAAGATCGTCGGATTGTTCTGAGAGCGAAAATCAAGCGGCTCCAGAGCGCGCGTGAATCAGAAGGGGTGGCCGCTGGGCCACCCCTTTTTCTGTTGGCGCAGAGCACACGTCCGATCGCAGACGCCGCTAGTGCAGGTGCTTCAGCTTGTCGGGATTTCGCATCACATAGACCGCGACGATTTTCCCGTCCTCGATGTCGAGCGCCGTGGTCTGAAGTTCGCCGTCCGCTTCCAGCGTGACGAAGCCGGGCAGGCCGTTGATGACCGCAACCCGGATAAGTTTCGAGGGATAGTGCTTCAGCACGACCGCAAGCTTTTCCCAGAGCTTCATCACGGCATCAAAGCCCTGCACCGGTTGCAGGAAGGCCGGTCGCTTGCCGCCGCCATCCGAATGCACGCTGACATCGGCTGCGAGCATTGCGCTGAGCGTCTTCATGTCGCCGCTGCGCGAGGCGGCGAAGAAGGCCTCCGCGAGCTCGAGCCCGCGGTCCTTCTCCACCTTGTAGCGCGGCCGCGCCTGCCGCACATGCGCACGCGCCCGCGCGGCGAGCTGGCGGCAGGTCGCGGCATCGCGCTGGATCGTCTCCGACACTTCGTCGAACGACATCCCGAACACGTCGTGCAGGAGGAAAGCCGCGCGCTCGAGCGGCGAGAGGCGTTCCAGTGCCAGCATCAGGGGCAATGTGACGTCGTCCTCCTCGCCCTCCTCCACGACCGGATCGGGCAGCCATGGTCCGACATAGGTCTCGCGCCTGCGCCGCGCCGATTTCAGCTGATCGAGGCAAAGCCGCGTGACCGAGCGGCGCAGGAAGGCTTCCGGCTCGCGCACGCCGTCGCGGTCGGTGCGCATCCACCGGATGAAGGTTTCCTGCACCGCGTCTTCGGCGTCAGCGACCGAGCCCAGCATGCGATAGGCGATGCGGGTGAGCTTCGGACGCAGCGGCTCGAAGCTTGCTGCTGCGTCCGCCTGGTCTGGCCGGGTGGCCGTCATGCGGCGACCCTGGCTTGCGCCGCCTTCACCGCCTGCGGATCCATGAACAGGCCGAAGCCCACGGCGAGCCGGTTCCAGCCATTGATGATGTTGATCATCAGCGTCAGCTTCACCTGCTCCTCCTCGCTGAAATGCGTCTTCAGGTCCTCGTGGGCGGCTTCGTGCGTATGCCCCTCGGACAGGCGGGTGAGCGCCTCGGTCCAGCCGAGCGCGGCACGCTCGCGGTCGGTATAGCAGGGCGCCTCCCGCCATGCTGACAACAGATAGATGCGCTGTTCGGTTTCGCCCTTGGCGCGGGCATTGGTCGCATGGAGGTTGATGCAGTTCGCGCAGCCGTTGATCTGCGAGGCGCGGATCTCGACGAGGTGAACGAGGCTCGGTTCGAGGCTTGAGGAGACGGCGAGCGACAGGCCCATCCACTTCTTCGCGAGATCGGGGGCGGCGGCAAAGGGATCGAATTTTGCAGTCATGAGCGGGGCTCCTTCTCGGGTTGGTTCCGAACCCAAGACGATCGAGGACGGGCCCCGTGTGACATCCGCCGCAAAAAATTTCGGGCTGCCCCCGCATTCATCGTAGCCCGGATGGAGCGCAGCGAAATCCGGCGCGTGTTCCCGCATTCCGCTTCGCTTCATGCGGGCTACGAACTCGGCGAGAGGCCTGTTCGGCCTCATCCTGAGGAGCGTTGCCAACGGGTCCGCGCGTAGCGCGGCCCGATGATAACCAGCAACGCGTCTCGAAGGATGGGGGACGCCCTCAATCCTTCGAGACGCTCTTTCGGTCGCTCCTCGCGATGAGGGCGGAAGAGGTGCTTCGCGCGAATTCACTTCGCCGGGTTCGGCCCGATACGCTCGCCGTGCTTCACGCGCTCCGGCGCCTTGTGCACCAGCGTGTAGGCATAATCGACGCCCATGCCGTAGGCGCCCGAATGCTCCTGCACCAGCGCGATGGTCGCGTCGTAGGTTTTCTTGCGCGCCCAGTCGCGCTGCCATTCGAGCAGCACCTGCTGCCAGGTGACCGGAATGACGCCGGCCTGAACCATGCGGTCCATCGCGTATTTGTGCGCATCCACCGAGGTGCCGCCCGAAGCGTCGGCGACCATGTAGATCTGGTAGTCGCCTTCATCCATCGCCGAGAGCGCGAACATCAGGTTGCAGACTTCGGTCCACAGGCCCGACACCACGATCTTCTTGCGACCGGTCGCCGCGAGCGCATCGCGTACATTCTGGTCGTCCCAGGAGTTCATCGACGTGCGCTCCAGGATCTTGTGGCCGGGATAAACGGCGAGCAGTTCCGGATAGGTGTGGCCCGAGAAGCTTTCGGTCTCGACCGTGGTGATGGTGGTCGGGATGTTGAACACCTTCGCCGCCTTCGCCAGCGCCACCACGTTGTTCTTCAGGGTCTGGCGGTCGATCGACTGCACGCCGAAGGCCATCTGCGGCTGCTGGTCGATGAAGAGGAGCTGGCTGTTGTCCGGGGTGAGGAGCTCGAGGAAGGGGTTTGCCGACTTGGCCATGGGGTTTCTCCGCTGCGCTTTCGCCGCTTGCCGTTGGTGGCCCGCGATCTGATAAGCGGAACCTTATTTTGATGCGAAACGATCATCAATCTGGTATGTTTCAAACATATTGGTTCTAAAATGGATACAATATGGACCGGCTTGAGGCGATGCGCGCCTATGCGCGGGTGGTCGCCAGCGGCAGCTACGCGGATGCCGCACGCCAGCTCGGGCTGACGCGCTCGGCCGTCTCGAAAGCGGTGACGGAGCTGGAACGGCATCTGGCGGTGCGATTGCTCGACCGCACCACCCGCCGCGTCACGCCGACAGAGGCCGGTCGCGCCTATCACGAGCGCGTCGTCGCCATCCTCGCTGATATCGAGGAGACCGAATCCGCGGTCTCCCGCCTGCATGACGAGCCGAAGGGCCTGCTGCGGGTCAACGCGCCGATGTCCTTCGGCATGCTCTATCTGTCGCCGGCGATTGCCGAATTCATGACGGCCTATCCCGATCTCCGGATCGAGGCGATCATGAATGATCGCTTCATCGATCCGCTCGAGGAAGGCGTCGATGTCACGATAAGGATCGGCGTGCTGCAGGATTCCAGCCTGATCGCGCGCAAGCTCGCGCCGGCGCGGCGCGTGCTCGTGGCCTCGCCGGATTATCTGGAACGTCACGGCATCCCGCGCACACCGCAGGACCTCGTCGAACACCGCGCGCTTTATTTCGGCCACGCTTCCGGGCCGCAGCGCTGGCAGCTAAAGGCCGGCGGCGAGATCGTGTCCGTGCCGGTCACCACGGCGCTCTCCTCCAACAATGGCGACGTGTTGCGCGCCGCGGCGGTGCACGGCAACGGCATCACGCTGCTTCCGACATTCCTCGTCGGACCCGACATCGCGGCCGGCCGGCTGGCGGTCGTGCTGCCGGATCATCCTCCGGTCGGTCTTGGCATCTTCGCGCTCTATGCGCCGAACCGGTTTCTCGCCGCCAAGACGCGGCTCTTCGTCGATTTCCTCGCGGCGCGCTTCGGCGACCGTCCGGAATGGGACCGCTTCTGATGGCGTGTCATGCATTCCCGCTATGGCGAGACGCCTATCCCGGCGCGGATTTCGTGATACTCATGCGCGCCGATCTCGTGGCTGACGCCAGGATCGGAAAGCGCGCTGACCCATGACGCGCGATGACGGGAGAAAAGTATGCTCAAATTCTACTACAGCGGCGCGCCCAATCCGGTGAAAGTGGCGCTGTTCCTCGAAGAAGCCGGCATTCCCTACGAGGCGATCCCGGTCGATACCCGCAAGGGCGAACAGCACGGCCCCGAATATCTGAAGATCAATCCGAACGCCAAGGTGCCGGCCATCGTCGACGGCGACGTCACCGTGTTCGATTCCAACGCGATCCTGCTCTATCTCGCCGACAAGACCGGCAAGTTCCTGCCGCCGGCATCCGACAAGAACCGCGGCGAGATGTTGTCCTGGCTGATGTGGGTCGCCTCAGGCCTTGGACCGTTCTCCGGCCAGTCGGTGCATTTCCGCCATTATGCGCCGGACAAGGAGAAGCTCGAATATGCGGTGAACCGCTACGTGTACGAAGCGCAGCGGCATTACGGCGTGGTCGACAAGCATCTCGCCACCCGCAAATACATGGTGGCTGAGACCTACACCATCGTCGACATGGCGTTGTGGGGCTGGGCGCGCATGGCCCCGTTCGTGGCCGGTGACGACATGTGGACGAAATTTCCAAACCTGAAGCGGCTGGTCGACGAGATCAACGCGCGTCCGGCGGCGAAGATCGCCAACGCGCTGAAGGATCGCCACGCCTTCAAGACCGAGTTCGACGAAGTCGCACGCAAGGCGATGTTCGCCCATATGGACATCAAGGTCGCCTGAGCCGGCCAAGCATATTGCCCAAGTGACTGCATCCGGATCGGCGCCTCGTGCCCGGTCCGGATGTGGCGTCTGTGGAATCGCATCGGCGATTTCTTGTCATGCCCCGCGAAAGCGGGGCATCCAGTAAACGCTTGCAGCGGTTGTGTTGACTGCATCGCCCGCTGACAGCTGGAGGATGAGGCGGCGTCGCACGTCTCAGGCAACCGCGCCGCGTCAGCTCTTGAGGCCCGTCGCCATGCGCTTGGCTTCCGCGACCAGCGCCGCGGTGAGCGGGGTCATCGGTTCCCGCGCCGGCACCACAAGGCCGATCGTGTGCACCGCCTCCGGCTCCACGATCGGGATGGCGCGGATCGTGTCGGTGAGCCCGAGCGTCTCCGCAAGCTTCGAGGGCATGATCGTGGCCCAGCGGCCGGTGCGCACATGCGCGAACAGCACCACCACCGAATTCGATTCCAGCGTCGGCTGCGGATTGCCGCCGGCCGAACGCAGGAGTTCGTCGATGATGCGGCGGTTCTGCATGTCGGGTGTCAAAAGGCAAAGCGGCACCTGCGAGACTTCGGCCCAGGTCACCTGCTCGCGCGTGCCGAGCGGGGCGTCGTGCGAAGTCAGCAGCTGGTAGCGCTCCTGATAGAGCGGCACCGTATTCACCCGCCCGAGCGGTTCGTTATCGAGATAGGTGATGCCGGCATCGATCTCGAGATGCTCCAGATGCGTGAGGATCTGGATCGAGGTCTGCGACAGAATGGTGAAGCGGACATCGGGGTGCCGTGCCCGGAACGGCGTGGTGATGGCCGCGACCATGGCGAGCGCGGTCGGGATCGCAGCGATCTTGAGGCGGCCGGTCAGACCTTTCTTGAGCGCGGTGATTTCCTGCCGCATGGCGCGGCTGTCGCCGACGATGCGGCGCGCCCAGTCCAGCGTCCGCTGGCCTTCGGGGGTGAGGCCGATGAAGCGGGAGCCTCGCCGCACCAGCATGACGCCGAGCTGTTCCTCAAGCTGCTTGATGCCGGCCGAGAGCGTCGGCTGGGTCACGCCGCAGGAATCGGCGGCGCGTCCGAAATGCTCTTCGCGGGCCAGCGCCATCAGATATTCGAGCTTGTCCAGCATGGGTTCCAAAACTACCGGAAATTCAGTCACTTGCAAAGAACGATAGGAAATTTCTATCGACGTATCGGTAGTTAGGGATTGTTCTAATCAGTCTGCTTCGCGATGGTGCGATATGAGCGCGACAGACACCCTAACTCGTTCCACCTCCACAGGTTTTGATGGTTCGGGCGGCCGCGGCAGGCGGGCCCGCCAAACCCCGAAGGGCCGGCAGGTCGATACCGATGCCCTGGCGGAAATCCAGGCGCTCCTGACCGATCGCCCGCGCCGCCGCGATCTGTTGATCGAGCACCTTCATCTCATCCAGGACACCTACGGTCACCTGTCCGCGCGGCATCTCGCGGCACTTGCCTCAGAGATGAAGATGGCGCTGGCCGAGGTCTATGAGGTCGCGACCTTCTACGCGCATTTCGATGTGGTGAAGGAAGGCGAGACGCCGCCGCCGGCGGTCACGGTGCGCGTGTGCGACTCGCTGTCCTGCGCGATGGCCGGCTCCGAAAACCTCCTGAAGGATTTGCAGGCGAAATACGGCAAGGACGTTCGTGTGATCCGCGCGCCCTGCATGGGAGCCTGCGATGTCGCGCCGGTGGTCGCGGTCGGGCATGTCCAGACCTTCCACGCCAATGTCGCCAAGGTCGATGAGGCGGTGAAGGCGCGCCCGCACGCGCATGCGGCCGAGCCGGGCAAGTCATTCGACATCTACCGCTCCGAGGGCGGCTATGCGCTCCTGAAATCCTGCCTCGATGGCGTGCGCACCCGCGAGGAGATGATCAAGGCGGTCGACGATTCGGGTCTGCGCGGCCTCGGCGGCGCGGGCTTCCCGACCGGACGCAAATGGACTTTCGTGCGCGCGGAAAAAGGGCCGCGGCTGATGGCGGTGAACGGCGACGAGGGCGAGCCCGGCACGTTCAAGGATCGCTATTATCTCGGCCGCGATCCGCATCGCTTCATCGAGGGCATGCTGATCGCCGCCTGGGTCGTCGAGGCCAAGGAAGTCTATTTCTATTTGCGCGACGAATATCCCGAATTGCGGCTGATGCTGCTGGAGGAGATCGCGAAGGTGGAAGCGGCGGGGCTGACCCCGCACACCAGGGTGCATCTGCGGCGCGGCGCCGGTGCGTACATTTGCGGCGAAGAATCCGCGATGATCGAATCGATCGAGGGCAAGCGCGGCCTGCCGCGGCATCGTCCGCCCTATGTCGCGCAGGTCGGTCTGTTCGGGCGCCCGACGCTCGTGCAGAACATCGAGACGCTGTTCTGGATCCGCGACATCGTGACCAGCGGCGCCACCTGGTTCACCTCGCATGGGCGCAACAATCGCAAGGGCTTCCGCTCCTTCTCGGTGTCCGGCCGCGTGAACAATCCGGGCGTGAAGCTTGCGCCGGCCGGCATCACGATGCGGGAACTCATCAACGAATATTGCGGCGGCATGCAAGAGGGCCACGAGTTCAAGGGCTTCCTGCCGGGCGGTGCATCCGGCGGCGTTCTGCCGGAAAGCATGGCCGATATCCCGCTCGATTTCGGAACGCTGGAACCGCACGGCTCGTTCGTCGGCTCGCATGCGGTGGTGATCCTGTCGCAGCACGACGACATGAAGGCTGTCGCCCTTAACCTGATGAAATTTTTCGAGGACGAAAGCTGCGGCCAATGCACGCCCTGCCGCGTTGGGACCGAGAAGGCGGTGAAGCTGATGGAGCAGGGGCCCTGGAATGAGAGCCTGCTGAACGAATTGTCGACCGCGATGCGCGACGCTTCGATCTGCGGCCTTGGGCAGGCGGCGCCCAATCCGCTGCAGAGCGTGATGAAGCATTTTCCGGATGACCTGAAAAAGCCTCTGAAGGGCTGGTAATCATATGACCGATACGACAATTCCAGTGGGCTACGGCAACGACAAGAAGGGCGCCGCCGGAGGCGCGACCAAGAACGAGGGCCGTCCCGCGGTTACTCACAAAGGTCCGATCGACGCCGTCGATGGCAAGGGCAGCGGTCCGAAAACCATCACCTTCACGCTCGATGGACGCGAGGTCCATGCCCGCGAAGGCGAGACCATCTGGCAGGTGGCCAGGCGCGAGGGCATCGAGATCCCGCATCTGTGCTATTCGCCGGAGCCCGGCTACCGCGCCGACGGCAATTGCCGGGCCTGCATGGTCGAGATCGAGGGCGAGCGCGTGCTGGCGGCAAGCTGCATCCGCAAGCCCGCCGACGGCATGAAGGTGAATGTCTCGAACCATCGCGCCGAGACCGCGCGCAAGATGGTGTTCGACCTTCTTGTCTCGGATCAGCCCGAGCGCGAAACCTCGCACGATCCCGTCTCCAAGTTCTGGAGCTGGGCCGACAAGATGGGGATCGAGACCGGCCGCTTCCCCGAGCGCGAGAAGATGCCCGCGCCCGACCGCAGCCATGTCGCGATGGCGGTCAATCTCGATGCCTGCATCCAGTGCAATCTCTGCGTCCGCGCCTGCCGCGAAGTGCAGGTCAACGACGTGATCGGCATGGCCGGCCGCGGCCACAACGAGAAGATTGTGTTCGATTTCGACGACCCGATGGGCCAGTCGACCTGCGTTGCCTGCGGCGAATGCGTGCAGGCCTGCCCGACCGGCGCGCTGATGCCGTCCTCGCTGGTCAATGCCGACAACGTGCGCACCGAATATCCCGACCGGCAGGTCAATTCGGTCTGCCCCTATTGTGGCGTCGGCTGCCAGCTCACCTACAACATCAAGGACGACAAGCTTCTCTATGTCACCGGCAAGGCGGGTCCCGCGAACGAGAACCGGCTCTGCGTGAAGGGCCGCTTCGGCTTCGACTATGTGCATAATCCGCAGCGCATCACCAAGCCGATGATCCGCAAGGAAGGCGTGCCGAAAATCCCGCATGAATTCATCGACCCGGCCAATCCGTGGACGCATTTTCGCGAGGCGACCTGGGACGAAGCGCTCGACAAGGCCGCTCAGGGCTTCCTGAAAATTCGCGAACAGCACGGCCCGAAGGGTCTCGCCGGCTTCGGGTCGGCGAAATGCTCGAACGAAGAGGCTTATCTGTTCCAGAAGCTGGTGCGCACCGGCTTTGGCACCAACAATGTCGACCATTGCACGCGGCTTTGCCATGCGTCGTCGGTTGCGGCGCTCCTTGAAGGCGTCGGCTCGGCGGCGGTGTCGGCGACCTTCAACGAGGTGAAGAATTCCGACGTCATCATCGTGATTGGCGCCAACCCGACCGAGAACCACCCGGTCGCCGCGACCTATTTCAAGCAGGCCGCCAAGCGCGGCGCCAAGCTGATCGTCATGGACCCGCGCGGGCAGGCGCTGAAGCGTCACGCGTGGCGCATGATGCAGTTCAAGAACGGCGCCGACGTCGCGATGCTCAACGCGATGCTCAACGTCATCTGCGAAGAGAAGCTCTACGACCAGCAATATATCCAGACCTATGTCGAAGGCTTCGATGCCTTCAAGGAGCACATCAAGGCATTCACTCCGGAGGAGATGGAGCCGATCTGCGGCATCGAGGCCGATGTGCTGCGCGAGGTCGCTCGCACCTTCGCGCGCGCCGAAAGCGCCATCATCTTCTGGGGCATGGGCGTCTCGCAGCACACCCACGGCACCGACAATGCGCGCTGCCTTATCGCGCTGTCGCTGATCACCGGCCAGATCGGACGGCCGGGCACAGGCCTGCATCCGCTGCGCGGACAGAACAACGTGCAGGGCGCCTCCGACGCCGGCCTGATCCCGATGTTCTTCCCGGACTACAGGTCGGTGGAGAATCCGGAATTCCGCGCCGCCGCCGAAGAGAAATGGAAGGTGCAGCTCGATCCGAAGCGCGGCCTCACCGTGGTCGAGATCATGGACGCGATCCATAACGACGTGATCCGCGGCATGTACATCATGGGCGAAAACCCCGCGATGTCCGACCCCGACCTCAACCACGCGCGCGAGGCGCTCGCTCATCTCGAGCATCTCGTGGTGCAGGACATCTTCCTTACCGAGACCGCGGTCTATGCCGACGTCGTGCTGCCCTCGTCGGCCTGGCCGGAGAAGGACGGGACCGTCACCAACACCAATCGCCAGGTGCAGATGGGCCGCAAGGCGCTGCCGCTGCCGGGCGATGCGCGCGAGGACTGGTGGATCACCATCGAGATCGCCAAGCGCCTGGGCCTCGACTGGACCTACACCCATCCGCGCGAGGTCTATCCAGAAATGGCTTCGATGATGCCGGCGCTGGACAACATCTCGTGGGAGCGCGTCGAGCGCGAGGATGCGGTGACCTATCCGGCCGATGCGCCGGACAAGCCGGGCCGCGATGTCGTTTTCGACAAGGGCTTCCCGCGTCCGGGCGGCTTCGGCAAGCTGGTGGCCGCGAAACTGACGCCGCCGAACGAGACGCCGGATCACGAATATCCTTTCATTCTCTCGACCGGCCGCCAACTCGAACATTGGCATACCGGCTCGATGACGCGCCGGGCCACCGTGCTCGATGCGATCGAGCCGACCGCGATCGCGCAGCTATCCCGCGGCACGATTGCCAAGCTCGGCATCCGGCCGGGCGACATGGTGCGCGTCACGACGCGGCGCGGCTCGGTCGAGCTGCAATCGCGTCAGGACGACGCGGTGCCCGATGGCGTCGTGTTCATACCGTTCGCCTATGTCGAGGCGGCGGCGAACCTCCTCACCAATCCCGCGCTCGATCCGTTCGGGAAGATCCCCGAATTCAAGTATTGCGCGGCGAAGGTGGAAGCCGTGCCGCTGCGCGAAGCGGCTGAGTAACTCGCTCTTTCCGTCCGCGAGACGCTTATTCCGCCTCATCCTCAGGAGGGCGCGAAGCGTCCGAGCTGCTCTCTCTTTCCCTCCCCCGCAAGCGGGGGAGGGTGGCGAGGCGCGAAGCGCCGAGCCGGGTGGGGGGATTTCGCTAGCAAGCCTTGCTTCGTAAAGTCAGCCCCCACCCCGATCTCCTTCGCTATCGCTCAGTCGATCGACCCTCCCCCGCAAGCGGGGGAGGGAAATGGTGCGTTGCGCCATGTCTGCACGCGAAAGTGTGACGCCTGCGGATTATCGAATTGGCGAAGAAGCTGATTAGCAAAGCGACCAGCGCTTGATCGGGCGCTCCGAGTGGCGATCCATTTAGGATGACGTGAGGTCGAGACGCCCCCCGCCGGCATTCCGCGACGCCTGTGCTATCCTCAACGTCCCACCCCACGAATCGCGCAGGCCCCATGACATCATCAACCGGCTCGCCCTCCGGACCCTCGCCGCAGTCGAACCCCAATGCTGGCCAGATCGGCCTCGTCGCCGCAGTGTCCATCGGCGTCGGGGGCATGGTCGGCGCCGGAATCTTCTCGATCCTCGGCGTGGTCGCGCAGGCCGCCGGCAACATGATGTGGGTCGCCTTTTTGATCGGCGGCGTCGTCGCGCTGCTCTCGGCCTATTCCTATGCAAAGCTTGGCGCGGTGTTTCCGTCCGCCGGTGGGGCCGTTCATTTCCTCGTCAAGGGATTCGGCGACGGGGTCTTCAGCGGTGGGCTCAATCTTTTCATGTGGGCCGCCTACATCATTTCGCTGGCGCTCTACGCATCCGCTTTTGGAAGCTATGCTGCGACCTTCGTCACCAAGACGCCGAGCCCGTTCCTCCTGAAGTCGCTTGCGGTCGGTTCCGTGCTCGCACTCACGCTGCTCAATGCGTTCGGGGCTCGCATCATGGGCCGCGGCGAGACCATCATCGTGGCGATCAAGGTCAGCATCCTCGTTTTGTTTGCTGCGGTCGGGCTGTTCTTCATCGATGGCTCCAATTTTTCGCCCGCGCTCTCGCCCGAAGCGACGCTGATCCTGGTTGGTGCCGGCATTCTGTTCATCGGCTATGAAGGCTTCGACCTCATCACCAATGCGGCGGCCGACATGCGCAATCCGCGCGTGTTGTTGCCGCGCGCGCTCTACACCGCCGTCATTCTCGTCATCGTGATCTATCTCGTCGTCGCGGTCACGGTGACCGGAAACCTGTCGAGCGCCAAGATCGAGCAGGCGCGGGACTATGCGCTCGCCGAAGCCGCAAAGCCGTTCCTCGGCGAGGCCGGATTTCGGCTGATCGCGATCGCCGCGTTGTTTTCGACCGCGTCGGCAATCAATGCGACGCTCTTCGGTTCGGCCAATGTCTGTTACATGATCGCGCGCGACGGCGAACTGCCGGTCGGCCTGTCGCGCACCGAATGGAAACAGGCGAGCGGCGGCCTTCTGCTCACCGCCGCGTTGGTGATCGTGCTCACGCTGCTGTTCGATCTGTCGGGCATCGCCATGATGGGAAGTGCCGCCTTCCTTCTTGTGTATGGCGCCGTGAATGCCGGCCACTTGCGACTCCTGAAGGACACCGGCGCGCGTGCCAGCATCGTCTGGGCGGCGCTCCTGACCTGCCTTGTGATGTTCGTGATCCTTGCGGTCTATACGTGGCGCGAGCAGCCGGCAGCGATCACGGCGCTGGTGGTGACGGCCGTAGCGTCGTTTCTTGCCGAATGGCTGTATCGCCGCTGGACCAATCGCAAAATCCGCACCCAGACGCTGCCTCATGTTGAAGCGCAACCCGGCGTGGGCACGGGAGCGGGGCGCTGAAGCGATGCTGTCATCGCCTGCGAAAGCGGGCGATCCAGTAATCGCAACGGTTTCTGGATGCCCCGCTTTCGCGGGGCATGACAGGAAACGGGCGATGCGAGTCCATCTAACCGACGTCGTCCTAGGTTAACAAAACGAATCCCGCTCGCAGCGGGCCGCCTTTTTCGCGGTAGCTTGATGCAGGTCAACAACCCCAAGTGTTGACTGTGCCATGTTTCCCTCGGACTGGAGGGAAGACATGGGCGAGGCCGAGGAGAATTTCAGACGCGCGCGGGCCGCGTTTCGACATGCCGCCGAGGCGGACACGGTCGCTACGATGCGCCTTCATGCCGAACGCGGCATGGCGCTCCTGGAACGTGCCGACGCCCTGTCGGCGATCGTCGATACCCAGCCCGGCCGGTTCCTGCGCCCGTCCAGCGACGTATAGTCATGCGCGAAAGTCGGCGGCTTCTCGAGCTCGCACGCAAATGCTTCGAGGATGCGGCGGATTGCGACGACCCCGCGCAGATGTGGTTCTATGCCGGTCAGGGTCGCCTTTACCTGGAACAGGCTGCGGAAGCGGAAAAAGCCGAAATGGCCGGAAAGGCCGCCAGGGACAACAATCCGGGATAGGAGTTGAATCGCGGGCCCGCCTTGCGCCAAAGTGGTGCAGGGGAGAGGACCGATGCATCGGCTCGTACGCGCGGCCGGACTTGCGGTTTCATTCGGATCGGCCGGCGCGGTCCTTGCGCAAGGCGTCGAATATCCATCGGTCGCCGCGGCGCTCACAGCGCTCAAGGCCAAGCCCGGCGTCACCGTGAGCGCCAATGACGGCTGGACCATCATCACCGACGGCAATGTGAACTGGTCGTTCACGCCCGCCAATCATTACGCCCATCCCGCGGTCGGCCGGCGCGAGCTCAAGGGTGATCAGGGCCGCTTCTTCGTCGAGACGCGCATTCTGTGCCAGGCGCAGAAGGCCGCCTGCGACCGTCTGCGGGACGATTACGCGCTGCTCGACAGGCGCATGAACGAAGCCATCCAGCGCGATCTGCAGAAGAAATAAGCGCCGCGCCTGTGTGGGGGCGCTATTTCGCGTCCCTGAAATAAGGCTCGACCGGCCCCTTCAGCTTGATGGTCAGAGGCTTGCCGTGGCGGTCCCTGGCATTGCCGGCGGCAACCCTGATCCAGCCCTCGCTCACGCAATATTCCTCGACATTGGTTTTTTCCTTGCCCGCGAACCGGATGCCGATGTCCCGCTGCAGCAATTCCTCGTTGTAATACGGGCTGTCCGGATCGTTCGACAGGCGGTCGGGGAGGGTGGAATCGGCCATGGCGGCGCCTCGCTAGGGTCAATCCGGCTTGGTTAGCCGCCGCTTCGGAAGGGCGCAACCCGCAAACGCACGCTGTCTTACGTCCGCGCTTTTCTGCCTGCGGTCGCAGCGCGAAGCCAGTCGACCCGCACGTTGCAAGTGTCTTGCAGTTCGGCGGTCAGTCCAGCGTGAAGGCCTCGTGGATGGCGCTCTGGATCGCGCCGCCCATGATCGGACCGCCGCCCGCGACATGGATGAAGTTGCCGATCGCCGCGGCGCCGAGCCCATGCCGGGGCGTCGGCATCGGCGCGTAGGATTCCCAGATGTCCTTCTCGACATCATAGCCTTCATTCTGGCCGTAGACGCGGTTCGTGCCTTCGCCGCCCATCACGAAAATCCGGCCGCGATAGAACACTGCGCCGTGTCCGGACCGCGCCGTCGGCAGCGGCGCTCTTGGCTCCCACTTGTCGGCTTTCGGATCGTAGACGTGGTGCAGGTTGGAGTTGGTGTGGAAGGAATCCACCCGTCCGCCGATCACATGAATCTTGCCGTTCACCGCCAGCGTGCCGGTGTGATCGCGCCCGGTCGGCATCGGCGAGCGCGTCGACCATTGGTCGATGCGCGGATCATAGACGAGATGCCAGTCGACCGATTTCTTGGTGGCGAAGGTATCCCCGATGGCGCCGCCGATGGCGTGCAGGTGCCCGTTGATCGCCGCGCAGCCGATCGCGGCAAAGGGCTTCGGCAGCGGCGCGATGGCGCGCCAGCTGTCGCCGTCCAGCACGAAGCACAGATTGTCCGGCCTGCGGTTCTGCTCGATGAACCCGCCGATTGCGTAAAGCTTGCCGTTCACCACCGCGACCCCGACATGGTTGGCGCCGCGCGGCAGCAAGGGGGCGTCGATCCACTTGTCGGACGCCTGGTCGTAGACATGGTGATAGGGCCGGTCGACGCGCTGCTCGCCATAGCCGCCCACGATATGCATGCGATTGTTCAGTGTGGTGGCCCAGGCCATCTCGCTCCGCGGCAGCGGCAGCGCGGCCCGCGTGACCCAGCGGCCCTGCTGCGCCGCCTTCGGTGCGGGCGAATCGAAGACCTGCTGCAGCTTCATGGTGTCGAGCGGCGGCGTCTTGATCTTCGGATCGGTGAGGTGGGAATAGACCGGATCGTGTCCGGGGTGATGCTGCGCCCATGCCGGTATCGCCAGCCCCGCCCCCAGGGCTGCCAACACATTGCGACGTGAAATCATTCCGTTTCCCCGAGAACCCGCCTGCCGCCTTGTCTGGATGGCTAGCTTGGCTTGACGGCGGCACTATGACATGAAGCCCCGGGCGCAACGCAAGAGATGACCTCGGACCACGAATGACGCTTGGAACCCATTCTACCGTGCCGCTTTCGGGACCCCACAGCGCGGTCCGGCATGACTGGACGCGTGGGGAAATCCGCGATCTGTTCGCGCTGCCATTTCCGGATTTGATGTTTGCCGCCCAGTCGGTGCACCGCACCAATTTCGACCCGGCCGAGATTCAGGTCTCGACACTCCTGTCTATCAAGACCGGCGGCTGCCCCGAAGACTGCGCCTATTGCCCGCAGAGCGCGAAATACGACACCGGCGTCAAGGCCGAGAAGCTGATGAGCCTCGACAAGGTTCTGGCCGAAGCGAAGGCCGCGAAAGATGCCGGCGCGAGCCGCTTCTGCATGGGCGCGGCCTGGCGCGAGCCCAAGGACCGCGATCTCGACAAGGTCTGCGCCATGATCGAGGGCGTGCGCGCGATGGGTCTTGAGACCTGCGTCACGCTCGGCATGCTGACCGGCGCGCAGGCGAAGCGGCTGAAGACATCGGGCCTCGACTATTACAACCACAATCTCGACACCTCGCCGGAATTCTACGGCGACATCATCACGACGCGGACCTATCAGGAGCGGCTCGACACGCTCGAGCATGTGCGTGACGCCGGCATTCACGTCTGCTGCGGCGGCATCGTCGGGATGGGAGAGGGACAGGAAGATCGCGTCGGGATGATCCACGCGCTCGCGACGCTGCCGGTGCATCCGGAAAGCGTGCCGATCAACATGCTGGTCAAGGTGGAAGGCACGCCGCTCGCGAATGGCGCGGCGATCGATGCGCTCGACTTCGTGCGCACCATCGCGGTCGCGCGCATCACCATGCCGCGCTCGATGGTGAGGCTGTCGGCGGGCCGCGAGGACATGACCGACGAGACCCAGACGCTGTGCTTCCTTGCTGGCGCCAACTCGATCTTCTACGGGCCGAAGCTGCTCACCACGCCCAATCCGGCCGCCGACCGCGACCGGCAATTGATGGATCGCCTCGGCCTGCGCGCCATGCAGGTGTGATATTGCACGAGGTGTGGCCACACACACTCTTCACCTCCCCCCTTGCGGGGGAGGTCGCCCGTCGAAGCGCAGCGAAGACGGGCGGGAGGAGGGTGAAGTCGCGAGCGCCGAGTCAATTGGATTACCCCCACCCCAACTCTCCCCCGCAAGGGGGGGAGGGGGCGCACTGAGTGCGCCGCAAAGGTTACCGGTTGATGTCTCGACCCCCACGCTCTGGCTTCGTTGACGACTGGTATCCCTCCGGCCTTGACCACATCTGGCTGCCCTATGCGCAGATGAAGACGGCGCCTGCGCCGCTGCCGGTGGTGCGCACCGACGGTACGCGCATTCACCTCGCGGACGGCCGCGCACTCGTCGATGGCATCGCCTCGTGGTGGACCGGGTGTCACGGCTACAATCATCCGCATATCCGCCAGGCGGTGCAGCGGCAGCTCGAAATCATGCCGCATGTCATGTTCGGCGGGCTCGTGCACGAGCAGCCGCTGACGCTGGCACGCCGTCTCGCACAGATGCTGCCGGGCGACCTCGACCGCGTGTTCTTTACCGATTCCGGTTCGGTCGCCGTCGAAGTCGCCATGAAGATGGCGATTCAGTATTGGCTCAATCTCGGCGAGACGACGCGCGACACCTTCCTCTGTTTTCGCGGCGGCTACCATGGCGACACGCTCGCCACGATGGCGGTGTCGGACGATTCCGGAATGCATCGCGCCTTTGCCGGCGTGCTGAAGCGGCATGTCATGGCCGATCTGCCGGCGGACGATGCATCGGAAGCAGCGCTTGCTGCGTTGCTGGAGCGCGAGGCGCCGCGATTGGCCGGCATCATTGTCGAGCCGCTGGTGCAGGGCGCCGGCGGCATGCGTTTCCACGACCCGTCCGTGCTCACGCGGCTCCGCAGCCTTGCCGATCGCTACGGTCTCCTCCTGATCTTCGACGAGATTTTCACCGGCTTCGGCCGCACCGGCAGGATGTTCGCGTGTGAACGCGCAGGCGTCGTGCCGGACATCCTCACGCTGTCCAAGGCGCTGACCGGCGGCACGCTGCCGCTCGCGGCAACGGTGGCGCGGCGGCGTATCTTCGACGCCTTCTGGTCGGACGATCCGATGGCCGCGCTGATGCACGGCCCAACCTACATGGCGAACGCGCTCGCCTGCGCGGCAGCCAATGCCTCGCTCGACCTGTTCGAAGATGGCGAACGCTTGCGGCATGTGGCGCGCATCGAGGAATGGCTTACCGCGGGTCTTGAGCCTAGCCGCGATCTGCCGGGTGTCACCGATGTGCGCGTGCGCGGCGCGATCGGCGTGGTCGAGCTTGAGCGGATCGACGATCTCGCGGCGTTGCGGAGCGCCTTTGTCGAGAAGGGCGCGTTCATCCGGCCGATCGGCAACGTGATCTATCTCACGCCGGCGCTGACCATCGGCGAGGAGGATGTGGCGTACCTCACGCGAGTGATCGGCGAGGTCTTGCGCGACTTTGCCGCTCGCTGACGCCTGGTGTGTCCCGGACGCGGCGCAGCGCGAAGCGGTGCGCTGCAGAACCGGGACCCAAGAATGGATGCAATTCGATAATGGGTCCCGGCTCAGCGGTGCACCATTCCGCTTCGCTCCATGCTGCACCGCGTCCGGGACACGAGGTCTCACACCAGCCCGCTTAGCGCATCAGCGCGTCGTAATCGGAGTGCGAGCCGATCCAGAACCACAGCAGGCCCTCATCGACCTCCACCGCCAACGCGCGGTAACGGAGTCCCACCCGTACAGACCAATATAGGCCGACTTTCTTGAAGTGCAGCGAAGGATGCTTCGGGTTGTCTTTGAGGAGTGCGTAGTTTCGATCGGCGACCTCGCGAACGGAGCGGGAAGCTTTTGGTAGGCGTCCCAAAAATCCGGGCTCGCGAAATGTCTCATAGCTCGCGGGCGCGGCCCTTGCGATAATCCTCGCGCGCGCGCTCCGCCAGCGCATCTAGCCTGCCGCTCGTCGCATCCCTGGTGATCTTTTCGTCGAAGCGTGCAGCGTCAAACGCCTCGAACCAGTCGCGGAACTTGGCAAGCTGATCGGGCGTGAGCCGGCTCACGGCTTGTTCGATCTCTTCGAGCTTGGTCATGTCAGTTTATTAGCACAAGTCGGGTGAGGCGTCATTTGTGGCTGTATTGCGGACGTGTTGCGCGACTTTGCCGCTCCCTGAAGCCTCGCGTCCGGGGCGCGGCGCAGCGCGAAGCGGTGCGCTGCAGAACCGGGACTCAAGAATGGATGCAATTCGATAATGGGTCCCGGCTCAGCGGTGCACCATTCCGCTTCGCTCCATGCTGCACCGCGTCCGGGACACGAGGCCTCACACCAATCCGCAAGCCTCGACCCCTCACACCAGTCCGCAAGCCTTCGCGATCTGCGCAAAGGCCGGATGATCGGCACCGGGTTCGAGCCGCGGCAGCGCGATCACCTCGACGGCGGGGAGAAAGCGTCCGATCGTCGCAACGGTTTCGAACAGCGGCACATGGCTGCCTTCGCTTTCGCTCACGACAATGGCGCGCAGGTCGCATTCTTCCTGATCCAGCACTTCCGCCGCGGTCAGCGTATGGCTGATGCTGCCGAGATAGGTGCCCGCTACCAGCACGACCGGGAGATCGAGTTCGATGATCCAGTCGAGAATCGTGTTCTCCTGATCGATCGGGACCATCACCCCGCCGACGCCTTCAATGAGCAGCGAGCCTTCGGCTTCCTTGATCGAGGTCTCGCAGAAGGAGATGAGCTGATCGAAATCGATCTCCCGGCCTTCATGGCGCGCCGCCATGTCGGGCGACAGCGCGGCCTTGAAACGCCACGGCGAAATATCCTCGATCTCCTCGTCGGTGAGCGGCAGACCGAGTGCGTGCAGCAGCACCCCGGAATCGCTGACGCCGGCATGCGCCGGGTCGAAACCGCTGACCACCGGCTTGATCGCGTCGATGGTTTCACCCTTGCCGCGCAGATGACGGATCAGGCCCGCGGCGACGAAGGTCTTGCCGACATCGGTGCCGCTCGCGGTAATGAAGACATTGGCCATCGGCAGGGCTCCCGGTTTGACGCTCAGGTGAGGATGCGGTGGCGAACGATGTGGGCCAGCCGTTCGATGGACTCGTCCGGCTGTGCCGCATTGAACGTTACGCGGAGCCGTGCGGTTCCCTCGGGGACGGTCGGCGGACGAATGGCGACGACCAGAAAGCCTTCGTCTTCCAGCAGTGCCGAAGCGCGCAGGGCCGCATCGGCGTCGCCGATCGTGATCGGCACGATGGCGCTCGCGGCCGCCGGCAGGTTGGCGGCGCGCGTGAAGGCCCGTGCCTTCTGCAGCGGCAGGGCGGTGTAATCCGGTTCGCTCTCGATGATGTCGAGCGCGGCAATCGCGGCGCCGATGGCGGCGGGCGGCAGCCCGGTCGAGTAGATCAGCGGACGCGCGCGATTTTGCATCAGCGCGATCACGTCGCGCGAGGCGCAGAGATAGCCGCCATAGCTGCCGATCGCCTTGGACAGCGTCCCCATCTGCAGCGGGATTGCCGCGGGCGGATCGGTGACGAAGGCTGAGCCGCGGCCTTGTCCGAGAACGCCGACGCCATGCGCGTCGTCGCTCATCAGCCAGGCGTCGAAGCGTTGCGCGAGGGCCGAGAGGTCCGAAAGGGGCGCAACGTCGCCGTCCATCGAGAACACGCCTTCGGTTACGATCAAGGCGTGCTGGAAGCGCGCGCGCTCGCGCTCAAGCAGGGCGCGCAGATCCGCGACATCGTTGTGGCGGAACGGCATGATCGTCGCGCCGCTCAGCCGCGCGCCGCTATGCATCGAGGCGTGCGCGAGTTCGTCGATCAGAATTGCGTCGCCCGGTCCGACGAGGGCCGGGATGATCGCGCTGTTGGCGAGATAGCCGGACCCGAACACGCAGGCGGCTTCCGTCCCCTTGAGCTTTGCCAGCCGCGATTCCAGCGCGGCGTAAAGTGGATGGCTGCCGGTGACGAGACGCGAAGCGCCGGCGCCGGCGCCATAGGTCTCCGCAGCGGCGGCGGCCGCACGTTTCACTTTCGGGTGCTGGCTCAAATTGAGATAATCGTTGCTGCAGAACGACACGAGGGTGCGGCCGTTGCGGATCACGTGAACGCCGTCACCGGCGGCGGTCTCCACAATGCTGCGCCTCAGATTCGCGCGCTCGCGGGCGGCCAGCTTGTCGCGGGCGAACAGGTCGAGGGATTGCATGACGGCCGGACCATGCCGTGGTTGGAGGAAGGCGTAAAGTCGCCGATAACCGGGGCGGGGGCCGACAAACCCAGAGCATCGCAGAAGGTCTGGCCGACGACCCCCGAGAATCGCAGAAGGTCTCGCCGAATGAGCTATCTCTTGGTTTTTCTGGGCGGCGGTTTTGGGGCGATGTTGCGGCACGGGGTCAATCTCGGCGCCGCGCGGTGGCTCGGGATCAACTTTCCGTGGGGGACGCTGCTGGTCAATGTCACGGGCTCGCTGGTCATGGGGCTGATCGCCGGCTTCTTCGCGCTGAAATCCGGTCAATCGCAGGAATGGCGCTTGTTTCTGACCACCGGCATTCTCGGCGGCTACACCACCTTCTCGGCCTTTTCGCTCGATACCGCGCTGCTTTACGAGCGCGGGGAGATCGGCATCGCCGCACTCTACGTGCTGGGCTCGGTGGCTTTATCCATCGCCGGATTGTTCATCGGACTATGGATCGTCCGCTCGCTCACCTGATGAAAGGCGCGGCAGAGTTGATGCTGTTTTTGGCAGCGCACACGAGGCCCCCGCGCCTGCGCGAAATTGCACCCCGACCGTTTCCGAGATGATTCAATCGCTTAGCTCCGCGCGGGCAGTCCAAATCTTTTGCATACAATAGCGCGGACTTGGCCCCGAACTTGCGTAGCTCCCTGTGCCGGGATCGGGGGTTGCTGTGCCAGTCAAGATCGAGGCAGAGCCGTATCCGCTGCAGATCGAAATCGCGCGGTCTGCGCTCATCATCATCGACATGCAGCGCGACTTCCTGGAGCCGGGCGGGTTCGGCGAAGCGCTGGGCAATGACGTTTCGCTGCTCAAAGCTGCGGTCGGACCGATCCGCAATGTGCTGCAGGCCGCGCGCGAACAGGGCGTATTGGTCATCCATACCCGCGAAGGTCACCGACCGGATCTGTCCGACGCGCCGCCGCTGAAGGTCGAGCGCGGCGATCCTGCGACGCGGATCGGTGCGCCGGGGCCGATGGGCCGCATCCTGGTGCGGGGCGAGCCCGGCCACGACATCATCCCCGAGCTTTATCCGATCGCCGGCGAGCCCGTCATCGACAAGCCGGGCAAGGGCGCCTTCTACCAGACCGATCTCGAACTGATGCTGAAGAACCGCGGCATCGAAACACTGCTGGTCTGCGGCGTCACAACGGAGGTCTGCGTCAACACCACCATCCGCGAAGCCAACGATCGCGGCTTCCGCTGCATCGCGCTGTCCGATTGCTGCGCGTCCTATTTCCCGGATTTCCATGCCGTCGGCCTTGCGATGATCAAGGCGCAGGGCGGGATCTTCGGTTGGGTCTCCAATTCCGAGCACGCGATAGCCGCGATCGCGGCGCACGGCGCCCGCAGACCCAAAATGCCGTTTGGGATCATCGAAGGGGGAGTGCGATGACCGACGTTGCAAAGATGGATCTGGCGAAATCCCGTCCCGTTTTGTGGACGCCCGGTGACTGGAACGCTTTCTTCGGCTTCGGCACCAACATCCTGGTCAACATGCTGGTGCTGACCGGGCTCCTGCGCTTTGTGCTGAAAATGCCGGATTCGATCGTGTTCGGCCGCATCCTGCCCGCGATGGGCCTGATGATGTTCCTGTCCACGATGTATTACGCGTGGCTGGCCTACAAACTCGCCCTCAAGACCGGCCGCTCCGATGTCTGCGCACTGCCGTCGGGCATCAGCGTACCGCACATGTTCGTGGTCACTTTCGTGATCATGCTGCCGATCTCGCTGCGCACCAACGATCCGATCAAGGGCTGGGAAGCGGGCCTCGTCTGGGTATTCTTCCAGAGCTTCATCCTGATGATCGGCGGCTTCGTCGCGCCCTATATCCGCAAGATCACGCCGCGCGCCGCCCTCCTTGGCACGCTGGCCGGCGTGTCGATCACCTTCATTTCGATGCGGCCGGCGCTCGAGATGTTTCTGACGCCGCAGATCGGGCTGCTCTGCTTTGCGATCATTCTGGTCGCCTGGTTCGGCGGCGTGAAATATCCCAAGGGCATTCCGGCGGGTCTGATCGCAATCGCGGTCGGCATGCTGATCGCGTGGGGTTCGACGCTGTTCGGCTTCAGCATCGGCGGCCTGAGCGTCGACAAGGTGACGGGCGCGTTCGCCAATTTCGGCTTCTCGGTGCCGATCCCGGCCGTCGGTCACGTGTTCTCCGGCTTCGAATTCCTCGGCATCATTCTCGTCACCGCGATCCCCTTCGGCATCTACGATCTCGTCGAAGCCATGGACAACGTGGAGAGCGCCGAAGCCGCCGGCGATCACTACCCGACGACGCAGGTGCTGACGGCCGATGGCGTGGTCAGCCTGATCGGCTGCCTGATGGGCAATCCCTTCATCAACGCGGTCTATATCGGCCATCCCGGCTGGAAGGCGATGGGCGGCCGGATCGGCTATTCGGCTGCGACCGGATTGATGGTGATCGTGCTCTCTTGGTTCGGCATCGTCGCCCTGATGCTGGCGCTGATTCCGCTGGTCGCGATTTCGCCGATCCTTCTCTACATCGGCATGCTGATCGGCGCGCAGGCCTTCCAGACGACGCCGACGCACCACGCCCCGGCCATCGCCCTGGCCTTGACGCCCCATCTCGCGGCCTGGGCCAAGACCCTGATCGACGGCGCGCTCGGAGCGGCGGGGACCACCGCCGCGGCTGTCGGCTTCGACAAGATGGCGACGCAGGGCGTGATCTATCACGGGCTCGAAGTGTTGGGCGGTGGCGCCATCCTGTCCGGGCTGATCCTTGGCGCGATCGGGGTCTTCATCGTCGATCGTGAATTCGTCAAGGCGTCCGCCTTTGCGCTTGCCGGCGCGGTGCTGACCTTCTTCGGCTTCATGCATGGCGAGGCGGTCGGCCTTGCGGTGACGCCGACGGTGTCGCTGGCTTACGCCATGGTGGCGGTCTTCCTGTATGGCCTCAGCCGTCAGACCCTTGGATCGATGGTGCCGGCCTCCGCCCCGAAACCGGCCGCGACGCCTGCCGAGTAGCCAGCGCGGCCCGGCCATTCCGGGCTGCGACTTGCGCGAATTGCGGTTCGCGGGCATGTCTTGCAAATGCCCGACGCAGCCGAAACCGCAGACCTGTTCAGCCGGGCGCCGGTGATCCCGGTGCTCACCATCGAGGACCACGAGTCCGCCGTGCCGCTTGCGCGTGCCTTGTGCGATGGGGGACTGCCGGTTCTCGAAGTCACCTTGCGCACCCGCGCCGCGCTCGCGGCAATTGCCGCCATCGCCGTCGAAGTCCCCGAATGCATCGTCGGCGCCGGCACCGTGGTGCGGCATGTCGATGCCGCCTTCGCCATCGATGCCGGAGCCAAATTCCTGGTCAGTCCGGGAACGGATTCCGTGCTGGCCGA
>Ga0180222_1001223_pt1 | contig 28446 bp, 22 predicted proteins | sample eDN5th37CKraftOP_FD_151336 | JGI IMG/M metagenome (GOLD analysis project Ga0180222, IMG submission 151336) | Enriched Organic Plus compost microbial communities from Emeryville, California, USA - eDNA 5th pass 37_C Kraft OP (version 2) (version 2) ...
GCCGGCACCAGATCGGCGCGCGGCATGCCGTAATCCATGAACGAGCCGGAAACGAGCTGGCCGCTCTCGTCGTAGACCGTATTCTCGATCAGCGCCTGGCCGAGCCCTTGCGCCACGCCGCCGTGCACCTGGCCCTCGACCACCACGTCGTCGAGCATGTTGCCGCAGTCCCCGACCGCGACATAAGAGACGATCTCGAGCGCGCCGGTTTCGGGGTCGATCTCCACCTCGGCCACATGGCAGCCGTTCGGAAACGAGGACGGCACTTTCACCTTGCCGAGCGTGTCGAGGCTTTCCGGAATGACGCCCTGGCGGACGAGTTCGGTCGCCCGCTCGGCAACCTCGAACAGGGTGACCTCACGGCCCGTGTCCTTCACGGCGAACTTGCCTTGCGCATAAGCGATGTCGTCCTCCGCCGCCTGCAGCAGCATGGCGGCGACGCGCTTGCCCTTGGCGATCACCTGGCCGGCGGTTTCCGCGACGGCGCTGCCGACCATGAAGGCGCTGCGCGAGGCGACCGCGCCGAAGCCCGGCACGTCGCGCGCCGAATCGCCGGCCGTCACCGTCACCGCCGCGGCATCGATGCCGAGCCGTTGCGCGGCGAGACGGCCGAACACGGTCCGGTGCGCCTGCCCGCTCGCGCCCGAGCCGATGCTGACATTCACCTTGCCGCCGCCCGGGAAGGTGATGCGCGCGGCCTCGTCGGGAATGGCGCCGGCGATTTCGAGATAGCAGCCGATGCCGATGCCGCGCAGCTTGCCGGCCTTCTTCGCCGCCTTCTTGCGCGCGGCGAAGCCGTCGTAATCGGCAAGGGTCAGCGCGCGCTCGAAGGCGCCGGTGAAGTCGCCGCTGTCATAAGTGTTGCCGAAGGGGGTGGTGTGCGGAATCTTCTCGGGCCCGATCATGTTGCGCCGGCGCAATTCGGCGGCGTCGATGCCGGTCATGTCGGCGGCAACGTCGATCACGCGCTCGAGCAGGTAGCTCGCCTCCGGGCGCCCGGCGCCGCGATAGGGCCCGGTCGGCACCGTGTTGGTGAACACGCAGCGCGCATTCACCTGCGCGAGCGGAATGTCGTAGACCGTCGGCAGGCAGCCGGACACATGCGTGGTGACGATGAAATGCGCCACGCCGGTGAAATAGGCGCCGGTGTTGCCGAGCGCGTTCACGCGCAGCGCGAGGAAACGGCCGCGCTTGTTGAGCGCCAGCTCGACCGACCATAGCGAGTCGCGGCCCTGATTGTCGGTGACGAAGGATTCCGAACGGCTCGCCACCCAGTGCACCGGGCGCTTGAGCGCGCGCGCGGCATGCAGGAGCGCGACGTATTCCGGATAGGTCGCGTGCTTCATGCCGAAGCCGCCGCCGACATCGTCGGTCAATACGCGCAGCTCTTCCGGCTTGACGCCGAGGCATTGTGCCATGTGCATGTGCATGCCGCCGACGCCCTGCGTGGGCACACGCAACACGTATTGTCCGGCCTTCTCGTCGTAGCTCGCCGTCGCGGCGCGCGGCTCGAGCGCGGCCACCACCAGCCGCTGGTTGACGAGCTCGATGCGCGCGACATGCGCGGCTTCCGCGAAGGCGCGCTCAAGCGCGGCATTGACCTTGCCCTCGGGATCGGGCGGCGCGGTCCAGTCGAAGCCGATATTGCCGGGAGCCTCGTCCCAGAGCTGCGGGGCGCCGGGCGCGATCGCCGCGCGCATGTCGATCACCGGGTCGAGCGGCTCGTAATCGACCGCGATCAGATCGGCGGCGTCCTGCGCCAGGGCCGCGCTGGTCGCCACCACCATAGCCACCGGCTCGCCCACATGCATCACGCGTTTGTCGGCGAGCGCCGGCCGATGCGGGCCGACCGCGGTCTTGCCGCCGCGACCGGGGATCGGGACCGGATGCGAGATCGAGTGATAATGCGCGGCGGCGAGATCGGCCCCGGTCAACACCGCGACCACGCCCTTGGCCTTTTTCGCCGCCTCGACGTCGACACGCTCGATTTTTGCGAAGGCGTGCGGCGAGCGGACGAAATGGGCGGCGAGCGCGCCTTCCGGCTTCACGTCGTCGCCGAAGCGGCCTTGCCCGCGCAACAGCGCGTCGTCCTCGATGCGGCCTTCCCAATGCGAGAAATCGGCGGTACGAGCGGCGGTCGGTGGGTTCATCGGAAGCTCCGCTAGGGTTTTCGTCGGGAGAGCGAGCCCGCTATCCGTCATCCTGAGATGCAAGCGCGCCGAAGGGCGCGCGAGCCATCATAAATCGGCTTTGGCCGACTTGCGCGCTTTTGATCCGATGCCGGGACAACCCGGCATCGGTGCGCGTCGCGATCTCAAAGCCGGTCCTTGACCCCCGCCGCGGCGTAGAGCGCGTTGATATGCTCTTTGACGGCCGGGTCGGTGGTGTCGTCCTGCGGCTGATGCGCCCAGCCGACCTTGGCGCGCGCATAGATCGCCATTTCCTCGTCCTGCTGCGAGGTGCCGCCGCTGATGCCGTAGGCGCCGACCATTTCGTTGCCCCGGAACACGGGCGCAGCACCGCCAGAGGCGGCGATGCGGCCATTGGTCATGGCGGCAAGGCTGATGAGCAGCTGCGGATTACGTTCCTTGAACCACTGCTGGATCACGAGCCCGTCCGGAAAGCGCGGGCTCATCGAGCGGAAGGCCGCCACCGTATAGGCCTTGGCGATGGCGGTTTCCGGCGTGATGAAGCCGGCGTCGTCCATGCGCTCGACCGCGATCAGATGGCCTTCCGGCCCGACCACGGCGATCGAGACCGGAACGGCCATGGCTTCCGCCTTTTCGATCACCGCCTTGATGAACTCGCGGCACTCGACCGCACGCAATTTCGCCATTTCGACCATTCCTCCCGAATTCCGTTCATTCCTCGTTAACCAACAAAGGCCACGCAATTAACCGCAAAAAAACGGGTTGGGGAATACCTTGCCGCTCGGTCGGGACGCGAGAATGAGCGAGAATCCCCTAGCATCCGCAACTGCGCGCGAGACGCGCTTGATCGCGCTCGCCGGTATCGGCGGCTTTGCGCTGGGATTCGTGCTGTTTCGTTATCTGCTGCCGGCGGGCGAATGGGCCGAATCCGCTCCTCCGCTCGCCGTGTCCCTCTTCCTCGCGGCGGTCGCCGCCATGCTGACCATGGCGCTCGCGGGACTGGTCATCACACGCAGCCTGCGCCTGCACAACCGGCGCATCCGGGTCGCGCTCAACAACATGTCGCAAGGCCTGTGCATGTTCGACCGCAATGGCCGGCTGGTGGTGTGCAACCGGCGCTATCAGGAGCTGTACCGGCTGCCCGCAACCGTGGCTAAGCGCGGGGTCACATTGACGTCGCTGCTCGAATACCGCACGGCCAACGGCACTTTCTCCAGCAAGATCGACGACTATGTGCGCACGCTCGCCACCAACATGGCGCAGGGCAAGGCGATCAGCACCGAGGTGAAGTCGGCCGACGGGCGCACGGTCTGCGTCATCAACCGGCCGATGGCGGATGGCGGCTGGGTGGCCACTCACGAGGACATCACCGACCGGCGCGACGCCGAGCGCGAGCGCATCGCCATGCAGGAGCAGCAGCAGCGCCGCATGGCGATTGAACAGGCCATCGCCGCATTCCGGCGCAGCGTCGAGGACCATCTGCGCACGGTAACCGAGGGCGCCATGGCCATGCGCTCCACCGCCGCCACCTTGCTCGGCAGTTCGGCGCAGACCGCCAAAAGCGCTGAAAGCGCGGTGACGGCCTCGAACGAGGCCTCCGCCAATGTCGAGACCGCCGCGCTCGCCGCCGACGAACTCTCCGGCTCGATCTGCGAGATCGGGCGGCAGCTCGCGACCACCACCGATATCGTGCGCGCCGCGGTCGGCGAGGCGCAAGAGACCAATCGCGAAATCGCCGCACTGGCACAGGCGGCGCAGAAGATCGGCGACGTGATCAAGCTCATTCGCGCGATCGCCGGGCAAACCAATCTGCTGGCGCTCAACGCCACCATCGAGGCCGCGCGCGCCGGCGAGGCGGGCAAGGGCTTCGCCGTGGTGGCGGCGGAGGTCAAATCGCTGGCGGTGCAGACCGCCAAGGCGACCGAGGACATCGCGCGCCTGATCATGGCGGTGCAGGCGGCCACCACGAGCGCGGTCGACGCGATCGGCACCATCGCCGCGCGCATGCAGGAAATCGACCATTGCGCGACGACCGTATCGGCCTCGGTCGAGGAGCAGAGCACGGCCACCGGCGAAATCTCGCAGAACGTCGCCAGCGCCGCCAACGGCGCGAAGATGGTGGTTTCGGTGCTCGACGAAGTCTCCGGCGCGGCGGCCGAAACACGCCAATCGGCGGAAAGCGTGCTCACCGCCTCGCAGGCCGTGGAACAGGCCGCGACCGAGCTGCGCCACGAAGTGGAAGGCTTCCTCGCGCGCGTGGCGGCGTAGAACGACCCTAAGTTTCGCCCCGTCAAACTACACGCGCGTCGCGGCCGCGATTTCGGCGGTCCGCCCCCCCGCGCCAACACGCCGCATCAATTCGAGAAACTGCTGCATCCGCGGCCGGGCTGCGATAGTTTGCGGCCAACCAAGAACATCCCAATCGGAGCAAACTATGCGGTTAGGCTACTTCACCATGCCGGTGCATCCTCTCGGGCGCGACTGGTCGCAAACGCTGCGCGAGGATCGTGAGGCGATCATTCTGGCCGACAAGCTCGGCTTCTATGACGCATTCGTCGGTGAACACCTGACCGATGCCTGCGAAAACGTCACCAACAGCCTCTTGTTTCACGCCACGCTGATCCACGACACCAAGAACATCAAGCTCGCGTCCGGCACCTGCAACCTGTCGCAGATCCATCCGGTGGTGATCGCGGCCAATGTGGCCATGTTCGACCATCTGGCGCAGGGGCGCTTCATCATGGGCGTGTCCGCCGGCGCGCTCACCTCGGACGCCGAAGCGCTCGGCCTCCTCGAGGAAGACCGCAACAAGATGTTCGCCGAGGCGATCGACGTGATCCTGGCGATCTGGGAGCGCGACCCGCCCTACGACATCGATTTCCCCAACAACCGGTTCAAGGTCTCCACCAGCCGCACCAAGGCGCTCGAGCTCGGCGTCGGCTACATGCCCAAGCCGTTTCAGAAGCCGCGCCCGGAAATCGTCGGCACCGTGGTGGCGCCGTTCTCGCCGGGCGTCGTGTTGATGGGCAAACGCGACTTCCATCCGCTGTCGGCCAACTTCCTTCTGGCAAAGCACATGAAGTCGCACTGGCAGAATTACGCCAAGGGCAAGGCCGAGGTCGGCGAGAAGGCCGAGGTCAAGGACTGGCGCGTCGCGCGCACGATCTTCGTCGCCGACGACGACAAGACCGCGCTGCGCTACGGCCGTGAGGATCCCAACAGCCCGTATTATTTCTATTTCTCGCAGATGCGCGGGAAGATGAAGCGCGGCGGCCGGCTCTACGTGTTCAAGAGCCACAAGGAGCAGCCGGACGAGGAGATCACGCACGATTTCGTCATGGACAACTGCGTGATCTACGGGACGGTCAACAAGGTGGTCGACGAGATCCTCAAGATGCGCGAGGAGATCGGCGATTTCGGCGAACTCGTCTATGCCGGCATGGACTGGGTCGATCCGCATCTCGGCAAGCGCTCGATGCAGCTCATGGCCGAGGAAGTGATGCCGCGCGTCAACGCGGCCATTGGCACTTCGGCGAAATCCGCGGCGGAGTAATCCTCAGACGGTCATCCCGGGCGGCCGCGCGCAGCGAAGCCGGCCCGGGACCCGGTACTCCGCATACGCTCGATAGACGGCGGAGTACTGGGTCCCCGCCTGCGCGGGGACGACAGAAATAAAGGCATTGCCCGGCCGGCTAGTCGCGGAAAGTCCCCGCAATCAATTCGCCCACCGCCTTCGCCCCCTGCTCCAGCTCATCCACCTTGATGCAGGCCGCCACATAACGGTCCGGCCGCAACAGGATGACGTGGTCGGCATAGCGCGCGAGGCGGGGCCCGAGTGCGCCGTTGTCGAGCACGCAAACGGCACTCGGCGCGTTCACCTCGCCGCCATCGGGACGCAGCGCGACGATCCGTGCATCGAGCTTGTCGAAAGGCCCCGCCGCCAGAACGGGCAAGACCTTTTCCGCGCGGTTGCTGTGCACCAGGATCGCGAAGCCCGCACCCAGCACGTCGTCGAGCAGAACGCCGCGCCGGTCCACCGTCGTCACGCGCGGCTGCGGAAACATGCGGCCGACCAGCGTATCCCGCGCGCTTTCGCCGTCCGGCACGATGAAGCCTTGCGCGAAGCGCGGCGGCGGCTTGAACTTCATCTGCAGAATGTAGTCGCGCGCCTTCGGGTAGAGCGACAGCAGGCGGAAGACGGTCTCGGTCGCCCAGGCAGCGAGCATATTGGGCGGCGACATCACCCGGCCGATATTGAGCGCGAATTCGATCATCGACCAGGCGTGATCGCGGCGCTCCGGCTCGTAGCTCGACAACAGCTTGGGGCCGAGCCGGCGGCCCAGCACGGCAGCGAGCTTCCAGGCGATGTTGAAGGCGTCGCGTAGCCCTGCATTCATGCCCTGCCCCGCGAATGGCGGCGTCAGATGCGCGGCATCGCCGGCCAGGAACACGCGGCCGTCGCTCCAGCGGTCGGCGAGGCGCGCATGGAACGTGTAGACGACGGTGCGCACGATGCGGCTTTCGGGCGCGGCCTCGTGCGTGTCCAGTAGATGCCGCACCGTGGCGGGCGCGAGCATGTCCTCCTCGCGTTCATGATCGTGCAGCATGAATTCGTAGCGGCGCGTGAGATGCGGCCCCGGCAGCGCGATGCAGGGCCGGGCCGGATTGCAGAACACCTTGGTGTGCGGCGAGGCGACCGGCGAATCCTCCAGATCGACGATCAGCCAGCGCTCGCGAAAGGTCGAGCCGGAGAGGTTTATGCCGAGCGCGCGGCGCACCGGGCTCGAGGCGCCGTCACAGGCGACGAGATAGTCGCACGTCATCGCGCGCTCGGCGCCGCCGTGCCGCACCCGCAGCGAAACGCCCGCGGCGTTTTGCGTGAACGACAGGAACTCGTGCTCGAACAGCGGCGTCACATGCGGGAAACGCGCGAGCGCGTCGCGCAATTGCCGTTCCAGGATCGGCTGGCGGAAGGCATTGCGGCGCGGGAAGCCGTAGGGCTGCTCGGTCGGCTGCACCTTGGCGAAACAGCGACCGCGCGCGGAGTGATAGTGCGAACCGTAGCCGGTGACGGTTTCGCGCATCACCTCCTCGACCAAGCCGGCGGCCTGCATGGTGCGCAAGCTCTCGTCGTCGATGGAGACGGCGCGCGGCTCGTGCACGGTCGCGGCGTTGCGTTCGAGGAGAACGCAAGAAATGCCATAGACGCCGAGCAGATTGGCCAGCGTCAGACCGGTCGGCCCGGCCCCCACGATGGCGACGGAATAATGCGGCAGTTGCGTCATATTCTGGTCTCCGGGGCCGCGGCGCGGCCGCGCAGCCGCTCGATCTCGCGCGCGGCGGCGAGCACGTTGACGCGCAAGCGCGCGATGGTGCGTTCGTTGGGATGAGGCGATAACAGCACGATGCTGAGACTCCCGGTGACGCGCCTGCTGGCGTCGAAGATCGGCGCAGCAATGCCGACGCGGCCGGGGTCGACCTCGCCGGCGCTCACATTCACCGGTTCGCGCCGCAGCGCCCGCAAGTTCGCCTTGAAGTCGTCGAAGGTGTCCCCGAGGCCGGCAGCGACGATCTCGGCCTTATGGTCACGCCAGAGATTGGCGATGGTGCGCGGCGGCAGATGCGCCAGGATCACCTTCGAGGTCGCGCCGCGAAACATCGGGCGACGCGCGCCGCGTTCATAGGAGCTCACCGGATCCTCGGTCCGGTTGGTCTCCTGGTGGATGCACATCACCTGCTGCCGGTAGTAACGGCACAGAAGCACCGCGGCGGGCTCGCGAATGCGGCGCAGCAGCCGGTTCATCACCGGGCGCGCCTGGCGCAATACCGGATCGGCGGCGCGGATCTGGCGGTCGAGTTCGACGATCGCGGGACCGAGCACATATTGATTGCGCTGCAGGCGCTCGAGCAGGCCGGCGGCGACGAGCGAATTGAAATAGCGGTAGCCGGTGGCCAGCGAAACGTTCAGCCGCTTGGCGGCCCGTTCGGGCGACCAGACCGGGCGCTCAGGCGTGAACAGCGCCAATACTCCGAGCACTTTTTCGGCACTGGTCTGCCGTCCATCGTTCGCTGCGGCCATCGCGCTCAGATCCGCATGATCGCCGGGCCCCACGGGCTAGAACACGGAAAGCACTGTGGGCTCGGCGCCGGACGGCGCGATCGGATGCGGAAAGGCGCCGCCAGCGACAGCCACGGACATGAGGCATCTCCTTGTCAGCTGTCATCTTGACAACCACAGGGACGATGAAAGCGCAAAAGATCATAACAAATTTCTCAATATATGAGAAATTCGGAATCACGTAAAAGGAACGTAAAAAGAAAAGGCGGGCTCCGGGCAGGCCGTGTGGAAACGAGAGGCTCTGGCGGGTCCGGAGCCTCTCTGATTTTGGGCTCAGGCGAGCTTGGCTCGGAAGTTTGCGGGGCCGACGAGATTGACGGCGCGCAGGATGTTGTAGGCGAGCACGCTGAGGGCGGCTTCGGCTTTGACTTTGGCGAGGCCTCTTGTGAGGAAGCGCCCGCCTGCGGTCATTCGTTTGATGGTTCCAAACGGGTGCTCGGCAGCGCATCGCCGCTGGCGCATGAGGCCAGGATCGGCCTCGACGCGGGCGTTCATCCGGTTGAGTGCGTCCTCCTGCAGATGGCGCGTCAATAAGCGGCGTCCGGCGGTCGTGCAGCGCGCTTTGAGGGCGCAGCCCGCGCAGTCCTGCGCGGCATACACAACGCAATTGTCCCGCCGCATGATCTGCTTGCGGACCAGCGTGCGTCCTGCCGGGCAGCGGTAGGTATCAGTGTCGGGCCGGTAGATGAAAGCGGATCGGTCGAACAACGTCCCGTCGCCCCGATTGTTGATGGCACGGTTCGCCGGCGCACACGGCGTGATGCCGTCGTTCTCGCAGGCCGCCGCATCCGTTCCGTTCGAGTAGCCTGCGTCGGCCACGACCGTGAGTTGGTGGGCCCCGAGGGCATCCTTCGTCGCCTTGGCCATCGGGTGAAGCAGCCGGTTGTCGGTCGCTTCGGTCGTGACCTCGTGATGGACGATGAGGCCGGTATCGGCATCAACAGCCGTCTGCACATTGTAGGAGGGAGGCTTGCGGCCAGCACCCTTGCCCATGGGTCGGGCTTCGGGCTCGCCCTCGACCAGCGTGTTGCGCTCTTCGGCATCGAGCGTAGCGGCCAGGCGATCGAGCTCGGCGCGCCGGGCCCTGAGGGCTTCGAGCGCCGCGGCGGTTGCTCGCGGCGCTTCGTCGGGCTCGTGGGCGTCGCTTTCGTCAAGACCGGCCAGATACGCGGCGATCCGGCGGTCGAGACGGGCAGCCTCCTCGGCGATCTCGCGACGGCCCATGATCCGCTTGGCGCTGGCGGCCGCCCGGAACTTGGAGCCGTCGAGCGCCACAAGCCGTGCGGCGAACAGGCCCTGATCCCGGCAGAACAACACAAAGGCCCGGCATGCCCCGACGATCGCAGCACCATTGTCGCGGCGGAAGTCGGCAATCGTCTTGAAGTCGGGCGCCAGTCTTCGCAGCAGCCACATCGCCTCGATATTGCGGCGGCACTCCCGCTCCAGCCGACGCGAGGAGCGCACCTCGTTGAAATAGCCCCAAATGTAAAGCTTCAGCAGGTCGCGCGGATCGTAGGGCGGTCGTCCGGTCGCTGACGGCTCGGATCGTCCGAACCCAAGCCCTTTGACGTTCAGCCCATCCACGAAGGCGTCGATCACCCGAACCGACGCGTCCGACGCCACATAGTCCTCGATCGCCGCCGGCAGCAATGCCGCCTGTCCACGATCCTCGCCCCGAATGTAGCTCATAAAATGGCCGCACCGTTGCCGATGCGGCCATCTTACCTGACTCGCTCAGTTCTCACACGGCCTGATTGCTGCCGGGCTTTTCGTTATTCGTCGGTCTCGCCGTCGAAGGATACGTCCTTTCAGGCGGCCTCTTCCTCGACGCCTTCTTCGGAAGCGGCTTCCTCGGCCGGCTTCGGACCGCGGCGCGGGCCCTTGGCGAGCGCGGCCTCGATCTCCTTGACCGCCTCGGTCTCGGTGATCTTCTGCACGGCCGCGATCTCGCGCGACAGCCGGTCGAGTGCGGCTTCGTAGAGCTGACGCTCGGAATAGGACTGCTCGGGCTGACTCTCCGAACGGTACAGATCGCGCACCACCTCGGCGATGGCGACGATGTCGCCGGAATTGATCTTGGCTTCGTATTCCTGCGCGCGGCGCGACCACATGGTGCGCTTGATGCGCGCGCGGCCCTTGAGCGTCTCGAGTGCCTTCTTGACCAGCGGCGCCTCGGCCAGCTTGCGCATGCCGACCGACACGATCTTGGCGGTGGGAACGCGCAGCGTCATCTTGTCCTTGATGAAATTGATGACGAACAGTTCGAGCTTGGCGCCCGCGATTTCCTGCTCCTCGATCGCCATGATCTGACCGACGCCATGCGCCGGATAGACGATGAATTCACCGGTCTTGAAGCCTTGGCGCTGGGTAGTCTTCTTATTGATCGGCATTCCGGGCACTGCTCCTTCGGCGGCCGCCGCCGTGCGGGGGCCGGCCACTTTTTTTGTTGTGGTGGCCCCGCGGGCGGCGCCACGCGAGACCTGCGAGGTCTGCCGTGTGGCGGCAGACTTTTTCGTCTTCCGGCTCGCGCCGGCTGAGCCCTTCTTTGGTTTCTGACGCGATTTTCCTGCCACTGCTCGCGCGTGGGTTTCACGCCCTCTGTCCAGACCCTCGGGACTTAGCCGCCGAAAAATAAGGCTCCCGGTGAGGGGAGCGCGTCGCGGGCGGCATTTTTTTCGTCTTCATCGGACTTTTGCGACTATATAGCACATTTTTGGGCTGAATCAAAGCGTTATCGCGACGCAAAAGCGCAACAAACCAGTCACAAAATCGCAATTCGCTCGGACCGGTTAACGGGCGAGAGCCGGTAAGGTTCCCGGGGCGCCGAAAGTGGCCGCATTCTCGCCGGTCCAGCCCTACCCTCCGACGGTCACCCGCCCGGCTGCCCGTTCCCGGCGCTCGCGCGATGCGCGCCCGGCCCCGAATGACGGCCGGGCAAGACGGCGGCGGCTAATCCCCGCTGCCGGGATTGGGTGAGAAGAACTTCTCGAACTTGCCGGGCGTACCGTCCCATTCCTTGCCGTCGGCCGGCGGATCTCGCTTGACGGTAATATTGGGCCAGGTCTTCGCGTATTCCGCGTTCAGCTCGAGCCATTTTTCGAGCCCCGGCTCGGTGTCCGGCTTGATCGCCTCGGCCGGGCATTCCGGCTCGCAGACGCCGCAATCGATGCATTCGTCAGGATGAATGACGAGCATGTTCTCGCCCTCGTAGAAGCAGTCCACCGGACACACTTCCACGCAATCCATGTATTTGCACTTGATGCAATTCTCGACGACGACGTAGGTCATCCCGAACTCCGGATCGATCGTTCTGCGACGCTCAGGTAGCCTATCAATATGTATGTCGCAACACGCAGGCCAGCATGGCCCCTCTTACGCTAATCGCACGGGGGCGGCGAGACTTTAGGCCGGCCGTGGGCAAAGATTGCGGGACACAAGCCCGGAACCGGCCGTCATGTCGAGGTAGAGCGCGCGGGCCTCGGGCGCGCCGCCGCGCCACTCGGCGAAGCCGGTCACTTTTACCAGTCTGACCGAGCGGTCGAGCGCCAGGGTCACCACATCGCCGCCGCGCACGGGCTGGCTCGCCGCCAGGACGCGCTGGCCGTTGAGCCGGACATGGCCGGCCGCGACCAGCGCGGCGGCGGCGGAACGCGTGCGCACCATGCGCGCATGCCAGAGCCACTTATCGATGCGCTGGCGCAGCCTCTCCCCGTCGTCCTGAGGTGCGAGCGCGGCGTCCGCCGCGCGGGCCTCGAAGGGCGAACGGCCGTCGCCCGTCGAGGCTCGGCGCTGCGCGCCGAGCGCCTCATGGTGACGGCGCACGATCACGACCGTTCTTTGCCGCCCTCGAGCTGCGCCTTCAGGGCGGCCAGCTTGGCGAAGGGCGAGTTCGGGTCGGGCGCCTTGTCGCGGCGGTCGGAACCGTGCGACTGGGCGTAATACTTCTCGCGTTCGGCGCGGCCGGGACCCTCGTCGCGGTCGCGGCGCGGACGGCGCGGGCCGCGGTCGGCACGCTCGCCGCGCTGGCCTTCGCGTTGGCCGTCGCCTTGGCGCTGCCGGTCCATGCGCTGCTGACGCTCATGACGATCGCGGCGGGCCTGGCGGTCGGGACCTTCGCGGCGCTCGTGACGCGGCGGGCGCGGCGCTTCCGCCGCTTCGGGCGCGGCGCCGGCTTCGGCGGCAGCCGCAGGCGCGGCACCGGCCTCGGCCGCCGGCGCGGCCGCCTGCGGCGGACGATGCGGGCGGCGCGAGCGTTGCGGGCGGCGTTCGCCGCGCTCGCTGCGGCCACCCGGACGCCAGACATCGATGAAGGCCGGTTCGGCCGGTTTTTCCGGCTCCGCCGGGGCGGCGGATTCGGCCGTGGATTCGACGGCGGCTTCGGCCGCCGCCTCGCCTTCCGGCGCGGCGGCTGGCTCACCCGTCACCGGCTCGCCGGCCTGTTCCAGGATCTCGGCATCGGCCACCGGCGCTTCGGACGCGGCACCCGCGACCGCCACGCTTTCGGCGGCGGGCGTCTCGGCCGCGGTTTCGGCGGGCGCGGCGGATTCGGCGACGGATTCGGCGGCCGGCTCGGCCGCTGCTTCGCCTGCCGCTGCTTCGCCTGCCGCTGCTTCGCCGGCCGCTGCCTCGGCGGCCGGCGCTTCAGGCGCGGGCACCGGCTCCGGCGGTTTCGGCCGGCGGTCGAGCCGGTAGCCGAGCGAACGCAGGATCGAGGCGAAATCCTCGCCCGAGGCGCCGGTCAGCGATGTCATCGCGCCGGTCACCAGGAAGCCGCGGCCGTCGAAATAGCCGTCCGGCTTCATGCCCGGCATGCCTTCCCGCCAGGCGAGCGCGGGACGGATCAGATCGGCGAGCCGCTCCAGGATGTCGACGCGCACGGCGCGCTCGCCGCACACGCGGTAGCCCGACATGCGGTAGAGCGGCTTCGGCGTTTCCTTGTCCACCGGTATCGACGTGCGGCCGGAAGCCGCCAGATGCAGCAGTTCGTCGATGCCCTTGGCATCCGGGCTTTCATGCTTGAGCGCCCAGAGCTGCGTGGCGAGCGCGCGCGGCGCCGGCTTCATCAGCGCGGGCATGTAGATATGGTAGGCGCCGAAGCGCACGCCATATTTGCGCAAAGTCGCGCGCGCCGGCTGGTCGAGGCCCTTGACCTCTTCGGCGACCTTCTGGCGTTCCAGCACGCCGAGCGCCTCCACCAGCTGGAAGGCGATGCCGCGCGCCATGCCGGACACGTCCTCGGCCAGCGAGAGCGTGAACAGCGGCGCCAGCAGCTTTTCGATATAGGTCTTGAGCCAGACGTCGAGCCGCGTCTGCACCAGCTCGCGCGCCGCGCCGGTCAAATGCTCGTCGGCGATGATGCGCAGGCGCGGCCGCAGCACGTCGTCGCCGGGCAGGAGCTTGCCGACCGCGGCGCCCAGCCAGCGCACCACGCCGTCGCTCGCCAGCACGATCTGATCGTTGGGCGCATGCGAAAGCCGCGTCGCGCGGTTTTCGATCTCGACCGCGAGCACCTTCTGCGCCGCGGCATTGAGCGCCTTGGCTTCCGAGCCCGCGGCGGAAGCGTCGGGCGCGAACATGAATCCGTCGAGCCGGCCGAGCACATGGCCTTCGACAGTGACCTCACCGGTCTTTCCGATTTCAGTTTCCAACATTGCGTTCTCTCGCAGCCGTCGCATCAAGACGCTGGTGCGGCGGTCCACGAAACGCTCGGCCAAGCGTTCGTGTAGCGCATCGGACAGCTTGTCCTCGATCGCGCGGGTGACTCCCTGCCAGTGCTCCGGATCGGCAAGCCAATCCGGCCGATTGGCAACGAAAGTCCATGTTCTGACATGCGCGATCCGGTTGGAGAGAGTGTCGATGTCGCCGTCGGTTCGGTCGGCCAGCGCAACCTGGCGCGCGAACCAATCGGTGGGGATGTTACCCTCTCGCGTGAGGAATCCATAGAGGGTCACGACCAATTCCGCATGGGTCGCCGGAGCGATCTTGCGATAATCGGGAACCTGGCACACGTCCCACAGCCGCGCGACCGCGGCCTGGTTGCGGGCGAGCCCGCGCACATCCTCGTCGCGCGCGGCATGGTCGAGCACGAGAATGTCTTCGCCGATGGGCGCACGGGTCAGCCCCGGCTCGCTCGGGGCCATGGCGAGCGAGGCCTGCAGCGCGCCGATCGAAGCGAAATCGAGCGTCGAATTGCGCCATTGCAGCATGCGCACCGGCTCGAAGCTGTGGCTTTCCAGCGCCTGCACCAATTCCGGCTCGAACGGATCGCAACGGCCGGTGGTGCCGAAAGTGCCGTCGCGCGTCGCGCGGCCCGCGCGACCCGCGATCTGCGCAAGCTCGGCCGGATTGAGCCGGCGGAATTGATAGCCGTCGAACTTGCGGTCGGAGGCGAAGGCGACGTGATCGACGTCGAGATTGAGGCCCATGCCGATGGCGTCGGTCGCCACCAGGTAATCCACATCGCCCGACTGGTAGAGCGCGACCTGGGCATTGCGCGTGCGCGGCGACAATGCGCCCAGCACCACCGCGGCGCCGCCGCGCTGGCGGCGGATCAGCTCGGCGATGGCATAGACCTCCTCGGCCGAGAAGGCGACGATGGCCGAACGGCGCGGCAGCCGCGTGATCTTCTTCTCGCCCGCGTAAGTGAGCATCGAGAGCCGCGGCCGGCTGACGATATTGGCGCCCGGCAGCAGCTTCTCCACCATCGGCCGCATGGTGGCCGCGCCGAGCACGAGCGTCTCCTCGCGCGCGCGCGCGTTCAGCATGCGGTCGGTGAAGACATGGCCACGCTCGAAATCGGCCCCCAGCTGGATCTCGTCGATCGCCATGAAGGCGACGTCGAGATCGCGCGGCATGGCTTCGACGGTGGAGACCCAGTAGCGCGCATGCGGCGGCTTGATCTTCTCCTCGCCGGTGACGAGCGCGACATTCGCCTCGCCCGCCTTGGCGACGATCTTGGCGTAGACCTCGCGCGCGAGCAGGCGCAGCGGCAGCCCGATCACGCCGGAGGAATGCGCCAGCATGCGTTCGATGGCGAGATGGGTCTTGCCGGTATTGGTGGGACCGAGCACCGCGGTCACGCCGGCGCCGCGCGCGCGCGCGGCGCGGGCAGGCTGCGGGGAGAAACTAATGGCCATTACGCATCCAGATTCGCGGAAGGATTTTGAGGTTGCGCATGATCTTCTCCGAAAGCCGGTAGCCTTCCCGGATCAAGCCCGGGACAGGCTTGTTCGGGATCATGCGCGGATCGGGCCTTTCCGCTGGCTTCCTGTATCACAATGCGACGACAAACACGCGCGCAGTTAAGCTTTGGAACGGGGCTGGAACGAATCGCGCCCGAATCGCTGAAGAGCGAGCAGTCGGATTTCGTTCACGACGATATATAGGCGCTCGTCGGCATGTTGCTACCAGACCTGCCATCGACCTCGTTCCCGCAGGCACGACAATCGCGCTCATTCGTTAACGGTGCGCGCCGGCCGCCGCGCCCGGCGCGAATTTTTTTCTATGCCGAAAACGGACCGGCGCGCGCCGGCTTGCGCGCCCGCTGCCGGACAATATGCGCGGCCGAACGCACGCGCCGCGGCCGTGACGGCCACCCTGTACCACAATGCGACGGGTGCGCCGGACCCGGTTAAGGTTCGGAACGAGTCTGGAACGAATCACGCCCGAATCGCTGACTCGGGGGCTGTACGGATTCGTTCACGGCGATATCTGGCGAAGGTAACGGCCGGGACCACCAGATCGAGTAGAAGAACGCGGATTCGGGGGCCGCTCCGGCGCCGCAAAAGTTAACGCGCGCCGGATTCCTCCTGGCCCGAAGAGTCAAGAGGCGCGTGACCGGCCAGGGCATGCGCCGCCTCCGGCGGGGCCGGCATACACCCCCCATTTGGGGGCTGCGGGCCGCGTGCTTCCGGGTAGATTTGCTCCCGCGCAGAAACAAAAAGGAATTTTTCCGGAGAGGGGGCTTCTGATGTTTCGCACGACAATGGCCGCGCTGGCGGCGCTGACCATCACCGCCGTCGGCGCCTCGGCGCAAACCGCGTTTCCGTTCTGGCTCGGTACCGCGCTGATCGACACGGTGTCAAAGCAATGCACGACCCAGAAAAGCTTCGTCGCGCCCGGCGACGTCGTGAGCAGTGCCTATCGCGCCAAGACCGGCATCAGCGGCGAGCCGAACAACCCGGGCATCAACTTCTACCAGTCGCGCTCGACCCTGTCGTTCTTCCGCACCGGCGGCAACGCCAATGCCAATACCATGCACGGCAACGGCACGGGCGCGGGCTACTTGATCCGCGGCAATGTCACGACCATCCCGAATCCGTCGCAGCAAACCTACTCCATGACCTTCAGCTTCAAGGTGTCTCCGACCACCATCACGGAAACGACCGACACCATCACGATCGACGGCTGGATCAACAACTGGCGCAATATCGCCAACTGCAAGGTCACGTTCCGCGCCGCCTATCGCCTGGGCGCCTGGCAGTAAGAAACTCCGCGCCCAGGGTCAGCGCGGGCGAAAAAGAAAGAAAAAAGCACAATGGCCGGGGTCACGGTCCCGGCCATTGCGCTCATGCGGGGCAAACGGTGGCGGCGATTCCCCCGCCCGGCATACCGGGCGGGAAAATTCATTGCGCCTTGGGGCCGTTGAGGGACGCCCGGCTCGGGCCCGGAATCGACACGAACTGCCTGGCTTCCACCACCGCGCGCCCGATCGGCGTCGGCCCCTGCGCGCGGAACGGCACCAGCACGCGGGTGCCGGCCATGGGCGCGAACCAGATCTCCATATCGTGCAGTTTCGTGATGTAGCGGATGGCCGAGCGCGACGGGATGAAGCCGGCGATCGGCGCGAACCGCACCGAACAGACCACCACCGGCCCGGCATAGCCCTTTTCCGCCTTCACGCTGTCCATGCGCTTGAAGGCGAGCTTGAGATCGTAGCGCAGCCGCCCGTCGAAGATCGCCAATGTGCGCGCGCAAACTTCCGGCTTGAGCGGATCGCCATTGCCGGGCGCCCGCAGCAACATCGCGCTCATGGGGTCGGTGACGCCGTGGCGATGCGCCTCGGTGATCGGCACCCGCTCGGGATCGTGGTCGGCGGGCGGATCGAGCTTGAGGTCCTTGACGGCGCCGTTGGCGATGGAGAGCCGGACTTCGTCGGTCTTCTTGCGGGTGGCGATGGTGGAGGCGAAGACCGACGACAGCAGCTTGCCGGTGCCGTTGGTCGTTCCCTTGGCCGCGCTGCTGCCGCGCCCGCCGGTAAACGTGCGGACCAGGCCGGTGGTGGCGCCGCTCGCCGCCGCGGTGTAGCGGGATTCCTCGATATCGATCACCCAGCTTCCCTGGCCGATCGGAATACCGGCGAGCGTGGCGGTATAACGCGCTTCCAGCTTGCCCTGCGCCCACGCGACGCCGGACAGCCCGGCCGCCAGCGCCAAGGCGCCGGCCGCCGCCAGCGCGCACCGAAAGTATCGCCGCAATGGCTGCACGAAACCTCCCGCGCGCCCAAGAACCCGGCGGTTCCGTAACCCAGCGCCCGATCGATGGCCAGCCGCATGAACCGGCACGCGAGCACCTCCCGGCATCCGTAACCCTTGCCGCGCGGCCGTTACCGGGCGATCCGGGGCAACGGGCGGCGGCCCCCCTTAAATCGGCCGGGAATTAAGTCGAAACTTTGTTGCTTGGGGCGCCCGGCGGCGCCTGGGGCGGGGAGCCGAATCCGGCGGAAACCGGCGACTTGACGCATCTTTCCCCGCTCTCTATACGTCCGGCCTTCATAATCAAAGACGATGACCGGATGGGCCGGAGCCGTCGGCGCCGGCGCTTTTTCGAGGATTTGAGACCCATGTCGTGGCGTTGCGATCTCACGGGCAAGGGGCCGCTGGTCGGCCACAAAGTGAGCCACTCCAATATCAAGACCAAGCGGCGTTTCCTGCCGAACCTGCAGAACGTCACGCTGACCTCCGATGCGCTCGGCCGCAGCTTCCGCGTGCGGGTGTCGACCAACGCGCTCAAGAGCGTGGACCATCGCGGCGGCTTGGATGCCTTCCTGCTCAAGGCCAAGGATGCCGAGCTCGCCCCGAAGATGCTCGAGGTCAAGCGCCAGGTCGTGAAGAAGCTCGAAGCCAAGGCGAGCTGAGTTCAAGTCTTTCATCACAATCACCCCGTCACCCTGAGCCGGCCGCGCGTTCCGCGCGGCGCTCGAAGGGTGATCGGAGCGTGATTCGATGCCTCGTCATCCTTCGAGGCTCGCGTGCTTCGCACGCCCGCACCTCAGGATGACGGACTGGATCGCGGACGCCCGGCGCGACGCTTGGCGAGCGATTGCAGCAATTTCCAATCGCCATTGATCAGCGCCTGCTTCGTCGCGCGGCTCCGGCCTTTGAGTTTTCGCTCGGCGGCAATGGCGTCGGTGATGCGATCAAAGTGCTCGGACCACACCAGCGTCACCGGCCTTCGTGACCACGTGTATCCGGGATAAGCGCCGGTTTCATGTTCGGCGATGCGCTTCGCGAGATCGTCGCCGGTCGCGCTGCCGATGTAGAACGAGCCTTCGGCGCAGCGCAGCATGTAAATGAAGGCTCCCATCACAGGCTCCTTCGTTCGTTTACGGCCTCTATCCGTCACCCTGAGGTGCCCGACCGAAGGTCGGGCCTCGAAGGGCGACGGCCGCTGACGCTGTGCCCGTCATCCTTCGAGGCTCGCGTGCTTCGCACGCTCGCACCTCAGGATGACGGCGGAACGCTTGCGCGTATCGTTCCCTCAATCCCCCACCAGCGTGAACTGCAGCAGCAGGTTGCGCTGGAGCACCGAGAAATTGTCGTCCGACAGCAGCGTCAGCACGGTCTGGCCGGCCGCGTTGCGATGCACGGCGATGCCTTCCATGTTGTCGATCTGGTAGCCGAGATCGGCCTCGATCAGCCGCGTGCCGTCGACCAGCCGGCCCGGCGCGATTGCCTTGAGCGGCAGGCGGCGGATACGCATGGCCACGCCACGGACCGGCGAATAGTGGCGCTCGAGGATGACGAGATCGCCGGGCGGCAGGATGGTGCAATCGCTCACGTCGAAATCGTCGCTGCGCTTGACCGAGAAGCGCGTCGCATCGCCGCCGTCCACGGGAAGCAGAAAGGCGCGGAAATTACCGGCGGCATCGAGGCTTTCCTCGGTGACCGCGACGAGCTCGCCGGCATGGGCCGCGCCTTTCGGGACCGCGGTCAGACATTCCAGACTCTTGTTCTTCTTGAAGCTCTTGAAATCCGCCGGCACCGGGATCGGCTCGCCGCGCGCGGCCAGGCCGTCCTTGCGAATGTCGAAGCGCACGATGCGCTCGACGCGCTCGATGCCGACGTAAAACAGGCCGTCGCGCTCGGTGAGCGATTCCACGTCGTACCAGCCCTGCGCGGCCAGCGGCTTGCCGTCGGATCCCAGGATCGGCGCGATCTCGACATCGGCGATGCCGGTGGGCCTGCCGTCCTGGTAGACGATGCGGCCCTTGAGCCAGGAGCCGCGGTCGGTGGCGGCCAGGAAGTGCGCGCCGTCCGGCTCCAGATGAATGGCCGAGATGCCGCCGAAAGCCTCGCTCTTCGCGGTCAGCTCCAGCCCGCCGCGAAATTCCAGCGCGCCGAAGCGCACGCGCGTGGGATCGCGATTGTCGAAGGAGGTGATCGGTATTGCCTGGACCGCGATGCGCGTGGGCGCCGCGGGATAGCGCTGCGTATCGGCGATGGCGAAGGTGCCGACAGCGACGGCGAACGCAACGAACAGGGACCCGGCGACCAGCCAGCGGCGGCGTGGGAGCCTCAAGCGATGCGCCTCCGGATGCGCCGGGCCGGCTGCTCGGCGGCGGCGTGATGCTCCTCGAACAGCTCGGCGAGTTTCTCGGTCATGGCGCCGCCCAGTTCCTCGGCATCGACGATGGTGACGGCGCGGCGGTAATAGCGCGTGACGTCGTGCCCGATTCCGATGGCGATCAGTTCGACCGGCGAGCGCGTCTCGATCTCCTCGATCACCCAGCGCAGATGGCGCTCGAGATAATTGCCCGGATTGACCGAGAGCGTGGAATCGTCGACCGGCGCGCCGTCCGAGATCATCATCAGGATCTTGCGCTGCTCGGGGCGGGCCAACAGGCGCTTATGCGCCCAGTCGAGCGCCTCGCCGTCGATATTCTCCTTGAGCAGGCCCTCGCGCATCATGAGGCCGAGATTCTTGCGCGCGCGCCGCCAGGGCGCATCGGCCGCCTTGTAGATGATGTGCCGCAGATCGTTGAGCCGGCCCGGATTGGTGGGCTTGCCCGCCGTGAGCCAATGCTCGCGCGACTGCCCGCCCTTCCAGGCGCGCGTGGTGAAGCCGAGGATCTCGACCTTGACGCCGCAGCGCTCGAGCGTGCGCGCCAGGATGTCGGCGCAGGTCGCGGCCACGGTGATCGGACGCCCGCGCATCGAGCCCGAATTGTCGAGCAGCAGCGTGACGACGGTGTCGCGGAACTGGGTGTCCTTCTCCCACTTGAAGGACAGCGGATGCATGGGATCGATGACGACGCGCGACAGCCGCGCCGGATCGAGCAGGCCTTCCTCGAGGTCGAATTCCCAGGAGCGGTTCTGCTGCGCCATCAGGCGGCGCTGCAGGCGGTTGGCGAGGCGCGCGACCACGCCCTGCAGGCTCGAAAGCTGCTTGTCGAGATAGCCGCGCAGGCGATCGAGCTCTTCCGGCTCGCACAGGTCCTCGGCCGCGATGGTTTCGTCGAAGCGCAGCGTGAAGGCGCGGTAATCCGGCCCGCGCGGCTCGTTGGCGCCGAACTGGCGCGGCCGCTGCGGCTCGCCCGGCGTCTCGGCGTCGCCCATGTCGGTATCGTCGGCCATGTCGGAGCTCGGCGCCTCGACCGCCTCGGCGGCGGAATCGGGCATGTCCTCGGCCGACACCTGGGTGTCCTCCGTGCTCATGCGCTGCGTCTCGTCCGAATCGGCGGCCTCGCCTTCCTCGCCGGACTGCTGCTTGCGCTGCTCGTCCTCGCCCTCTTCCTCCTCGTCCTCCGATTCGGACGAGCGGTCGTCGCCCATTTCGAGCGCGTCGAGCAGGTCGTGCACGACGTCGCCGAACTGGCGCTGGTCCTCGACCAGGGCTTCCAGCCGGTCGAGGTCTTCGCCGGCGCGTTCCTCGATCAAGGGCCGCCAGAGATCGACCAGCTTCTTGGCGGCCGGGGGCGGCGCCAGACCGGTGAGCCGCTCGCGCACCATCAGGGCCAGCGCCTCCTCGATCGGCGCGTCGGAGCGCTCGCGGATCTGGTCGAAGCGCGCGCGCGTGCAGCGGTCGTCGAGCATGGCGGTGAGGTTCTGCGCGACGCCGTCCATGCGCCGGGCGCCGATCGCCTCGACGCGCGCCTGCTCGACCGCCTCGAATACCGCGCGCGCCTGCTGGCCGGCCGGCTGCAGCCGGCGATGCATGGCGGTGTCGTGGCAGGCGAGCCGGAGCGCGATCGAATCGGCATTGCCGCGCACGATCGCGGCCTCCGCGCGCGAGAGCTTGCGCGGCGGTTCCGGAAGCCGCGCCTTGCCGCCCATCAGGCCGGGCCGCTCGGCCGCGAAGGAAACTTCGAGCTCGGGCTTGCGCGCGAGCGCGCGCAACGCGCCGGTGACCGCGCGCTTGAACGGCTCGGTCGGGGCTTCCTTGGCTTGCGGCTTGGATTTGATGTTCGAGGCCATGGGCTTCTTTATCGTGCCCGTCATCCTTCGAGGGCCGCTACGCGACCACCTCAGGATGACGGTGAGAGGCGGCCGCGCGTGGACAGCTTTGATCCGTCATCCTGAGGTGCGAGCGCGAAGCGCGAGCCTCGAAGGATGACGGCCCCAGTTACGACAGCGCCACGTTCACCGCGCTTTCCGGCAGATCCACGCCGAAGCAGCGCTGATAGAACTCCGCCACGATCGGCCGCTCGAGCTCGTCGCACTTGTTCAGGAAGGTGAGCCGGAACGAGAAGCCGACATCGTTGAAGATCTCGGAATTTTCCGCCCAGGTGATCACCGTGCGCGGGCTCATCACGGTCGAGATGTCGCCGTTCATGAAGGCGTTGCGCGTGAGATCGGCCACACGCACCATCTTGCTGACGACGTCGCGGCCTTTTTCGTTCTGGTAGTGCTTGGCCTTGGCCAGAACGATGTCGACCTCGTTGTCGTGCGGCAGATAATTCAGCGTGGTGACGATCGACCAGCGGTCCATCTGCGCCTGGTTGATCTGCTGCGTGCCGTGATAGAGGCCCGAGGTATCGCCCAGGCCCACGGTATTGGCGGTGGCGAACAGGCGGAAAGCCGGATGCGGCTTGATCACGCGGCTCTGGTCGAGCAGCGTGAGCCGGCCCGAGGATTCCAGCACGCGCTGGATCACGAACATCACGTCCGGCCGGCCGGCGTCGTATTCGTCGAAGCACAGCGCGACATTGTGCTGGTACGCCCACGGCAGGATGCCGTCGCGGAATTCGGTGACCTGCTGGCCTTCCTTGATGACGATGGCATCCTTGCCGATCAGGTCGATACGGCTGATGTGGCTGTCGAGGTTGACGCGCACCATCGGCCAGTTCAGCCGCGCGGCGACCTGCTCGATATGGGTGGACTTGCCCGTGCCGTGATAGCCGGTGACCATGACGCGCCGGTTCTTGGCGAAGCCGGCGAGAATGGCGAGCGTGGTGGGGCGGTCGAAGAGGTAATCCGGATCAACGTCGGGCACGTGCTCGTCGGCCTTGGAATAGGCCGGCACTTCCATATCGCTGTCGATTCCGAAAACCTGCCGGACCGACACTTTCATGTCAGGCAGGCCGGCGACGTCTTGAACTGCGGCAGTCATTGATCCTCCGTGGGCTCCGGGACCCCGAAGCCCCTGATGCGAACCTTATAGGGTGGTCCGGCTGATGGTGGCGGCAACTTAGCAGACGCCTCGCGGCCGAAAAACCCACGCGCGTCGAATAGCACCATCAATTATTTCAAATAGATAGGGAATGCGACGCCCGCGCGTAAGGCAGGGCTGGGGTGATTTTTGGTCCCTCCTGATCCCTCCCCTGAAAGGAGAAGGTCGCCCGCCGAAGCTCGCGCGAAGGCGGGCGGGGTGGGGTCGATTTTCCAACCGCCCCCCACCCGGCTCGCCAACGCTCACCACCCTGCCCCGCAAGCGGGCGAGGGATAAAGCGGCGGCTCACACAAACCCGACGGATTTCAAATAGTTATAGGACTGGATGATTTCCACCAGGCGGTCCTCGGTGGAGCGGTCGCCGCCATTGGCGTCCGGGTGGTGGCGCTTCACCAGTTCCTTGAAGCGCGCTTTCACCTGGGCGGTGGTGGCGCCGACCTCGAGCCCGAGCGTGTCGAGCGCCTTGCGCTCGGCATTGCGCACCGGGCGGGCGGCCTCGGCGCGCTGGCGCTGCTCGGTGCGCACGCCTTCCGAGAACAGGTCGAAGGGATCGCCCTTGATGCCGAAATTCTGGAAATCCGGGCGCGGGGTTCCCTTGCCGGTTCCCATCTTCCAGGTCGGGCGATGGCCGGTCAGCGCGTCCTTCTGGTAGGCCATCACCGCGGCGTCGTTCATGCCGGCGAAGAAATTGTACGACTGGTTGTATTCGCGCACGTGTTCGAGGCAGAAGCTCCAGTATTCCTTCTCACGGTCGCGCCCTTTGGGGGCGCGGTGCGTGCCCTTTTCCTGGCAACCGTGCCATTCGCAAGTGGGCCCCCCGCTTTTCAAGCGGCGGTCCTGCGTCGGCTTGACGCGAATACGATCGAACAGGGGCGAGTCGAATTTCATGACCCAACACTATGCGCTTGCGCGCGTGTCACCTTCAAGACTTGACAGCAGCGGCCGAACGCGATTCCGCCATGATGACGACGGCGTTGACGCGTGCGCCGCCGTTTCCTAAGGGGTTCGACATGCGAACCGCCGACATTATCGCACGGAAGTTGACCGAGGCTTTCGCGCCGCAAAGCCTGAAGGTGGAAGACGAATCCCACCATCACGAAGGCCATGCCGGACACCGGGCGGGCGGACAAACCCATTTCAGGGTCTATATCGTGTCGGAAGCCTTCAAAGGAAAGACCCGCGTCCAACGCCATCGCATGATTAACGAAATTCTGGCCGGCGAACTCGCCGGCGGCGTTCACGCGCTCGCCATTCATGCCGCCGCGCCCGGCGAGGGCGCAGCCTGAGACAGCGGCATCCTTGCGAAGCAAGCCACCCGGGTCGGCGATCGCCGGCCCGGGTTTCTCACGGCCGATGCCGCGCAAACGCGGGATCGGCGGCGCGCCCTTCGGATCGACGGCGCGCTCATCGGCGTGACGGTGAGACCGTCACTGCGGCTTGATGCCGGCCGCCTTGATGATCGTGCCCCACATTTTGCGGTCGTCGCGGATCTGCTTGGCGAATTCGTCCGGCGTATTGCCGAGCAAACGGGCACCCGATTTGGCGAACCGCTCGCGCAGCGCCGGCTTCGCCAGCGCGGCGGCGATCTCCTTGTGCAGGCGTGCCACGATGGCCGCCGGCGTACCGGCCGGCGCGACCACGCCAAACCAGGAATAGGCCTCGTAGTTGGGAACGCCGGCCTCGGCGGCGGTGGGCAGGTCGGGCAGCAGCGGCATCCTTTGTTTCGCGGCCACCGCCAGCGGTCGCAGCTTGCCGGCCTGGATATGCGGCAGCACGGTGGGCGGATTATCCACCACGCCGTCGATCTGCCCGGCCAGTAGATCGGTGATCGCCGGCGCCGCGCCTTTGTAGGGCACATGCGTGAGCTTGATATTGGCCGCGTGCATGAACATCGCGAGCCCGAGGTGGCCGGTGGTGCCGACGCCGGGCGAGCCGAAATTGAACTTGCCCGGATTGGCGCGCGCGAGCGCGACGAATTCGCCGAGCGTCTTGGCCGGGACCTTGGGATTGACCACCACCAGCATCGGCATGTCGGCGACGTTCGACACCGCGACGAAGTCCTTGTCGGGGTTGAACGGCATCTTGGCGTAGAGGAACTGGTTGGCGGTGAGAATGCCGGCCGAGGTCATCAGCAGCGTGTAGCCGTCGGGCGTGGACTTGGCGACGGCTTCGGCACCGATATTGCCGCCGGCCCCGGCGCGGTTTTCCACGATCACCGGCTGGCCGAGCGACTTCGACAGTTCGTCGCCGACCGCGCGCGCCAGCACGTCGACCAGGCCGCCGGCCGGGAACGGCGCGATCAGGCGGATCGGCCGTTCCGGATAAGTCTGAGCCTGCGCGGCCAGACCGAAACAAGCCGACAGCAGAATACCCAACGCGAAAGCGCGTGCGTAGCGCAGCGCATCGACGCGCAATGTCATGTGAACTCCCCCCTGTGGTTGCGTCTTTTTCATTCGGGACGCTTGATCGCCGGCATCCTGCCTTGGCGACAGGCATGCGAGCAAGGGGCCGCGGTCCGTTATTCTTGTTCCGATGAGCGGGCCAACGGGCGCGGCCGTCGCGGGCCGGCGCGATGACAGGCTGCGCGGCGCGGCGCTCTATCGCGAACGTCTCACATCGAGCGAGGGAACCTTGCCGGACGAAGCGCCTGTCAGGCCTTCGCCTGCGCCTGGCTGCGCGGCAATGGCTGGATGCGCAGCGCGGTGATGCGGTTGCGCGCCTTGCGCAGCACGCGGAAACGGAATCCGTGGAAGGTGAAGCTCTGCCCCACTTCCGGAATCGAGCGCGCCTCGTGGATCACCAGGCCGGCGATGGTGGTCGCCTCCTCGTCCGGCAGGTTCCAGTCCATCACGCGGTTCAGATCGCGGATCGGCACCGCGCCGTCGACATTGACCGAGCCGTCCGGCTGCCGGCGCACGCCCGGCACGGCGACGTCGTGCTCGTCGGTGATGTCGCCGACGATCTCTTCCAGAATGTCCTCGAGCGTGACCAGGCCTTCGACCTCGCCATATTCGTCGACCACCAGCGCGAACGGGGTCTTGCGGCGGCGGAAGGCCTTGAGCTGCTCGGACACCGGGCGCGTATCCGGCACGAACCAGGGCGGCGTGAGCAGCGCACCGATATCGACCTTGGCGGCGTCGCCGTCGACCGCGTGCAGCGCGCGCAGGAGATCCTTCACGTGCAGCACGCCGATGATGTTCTCCGGGTTGCCGCGCCAGAGCGGCAGGCGCGTGACTGGCGAGGCGATCACCGCATTGACGACGTCCTCGGGCTTATCGTCGGCGTTCAGCGAGATCATGTTGGTGCGGTGAACCATCACGTCCGACACCGCCAATTCGCGCAGGTCGAGCACGCCGCTGAACATCTCGCGGTCGAGCTTTTCGATCCCGGCCTCGCGGTGCAGCAGATCGACCGCGCCGCGCAATTCCTCGCGCGCCGACAGCACCGGCTGGTCCTCGCCGACCCTGATGCCGACATATTTGAGCACCCAGCGCACCAGGCCCTCGATCGCGATCAGGATCGGCCCGAGCAGCTTGACGGTCCACAACACCGGACGGGCGACGATGATCGCGATGCGGTCAGGCGCGTTGATCGCGGCCGTCTTCGGCAGCACCTCGGAGACGACGACCACCAGCACGGTCATGACCACGGTGGCATAGATCATGCCGGCATTGCCGAACCATGCCAGCAGCACGCCGGTCGCCAGCGACGAGGCGGCGATGTTGACGGCGTTGTTGCCGAGCAGCAGCGCGCCGATCAGCCGCTCGCGCTGCGCCAGCAGCCGGGTGACGATGGCGGCGCCGCGGTTTCCCTGCTTCTCCAGCCGCGCCATGCTGGCGCGCGAGGAGGCGGTGAGCGCCGTCTCGCTGCCCGAGAAGAAGGCGGACACGAGCAGGCAGATCAGAACGATTGCGAATGAGAGCCAGTCGTTGGCGGTCATCGGTTATACCTGGCGCGTGACCTCACCCGAGAGCCGGTACCCGCTTTCCGGGATCACGCGGCTCCAGCGAGTTTGTGCTCGAGAAACGCGCGCACCTCGGCGGGATCGACATTGTTTTCGACGAAGGCCCGGCCGATGCCGCGCACCAGAATGAAGGTGAGCTTGCCGCGCTTTACTTTCTTGTCCTGCGCAATGAGGTTCATCAGAACGTCGACGCCCGGCACGCCGCCGGGCACCTGGCTGATATGGGTGGGCAGGCCGACGGCGGCAAGATGAGCCTTGACGCGCGCGACATCGGCCTCGCCGATCAGGCCCTTGCGGGCGGAGAATTCGAACGCCAGCGTCATGCCGAGCGCCACGCCCTCGCCGTGCAAGAGCCGGTCGGAGAAGCCGCAGCCGGCTTCCAGCGCGTGACCGAAGGTGTGGCCGAGATTGAGCAAGGCGCGTTCGCCGGCCTCGCGCTCGTCGCGCGCGACGACGCCCGCCTTGGCGCGGCAGGAAACCGCGATGGCGTGCTCGCGCGCGGGACCTCCCGCGAAGACGTCCTGCCAGTTCGCCTCCAGCCACGCGAAGAAGCCGGCATCGCCGAGCAGGCCGTATTTGGCGACCTCGGCATAGCCGGCACGGAATTCGCGCACCGGCAGCGTGTCGAGCAGGGCGGTATCGGCGATCACCAGTACCGGCTGATGGAAGGCGCCGATCAGATTCTTGCCTTGCGGCGAATTGATGCCGGTCTTGCCGCCGACCGAGGAATCGACCTGCGCCAACAGCGTCGTCGGCACCTGCACGAAATCGAGCCCGCGCCGCACGCAAGCCGCGGCGAAGCCGGCCAGATCGCCGATCACCCCGCCGCCGAGCGCGATCGCGAGATCGCCGCGCTCGATGCGCGCGGCAATGATCGCTTCGCAGACCCGCTCGAAGCCCGCATAGGTCTTGGAGCCCTCGCCCGGCGGCACCACGATGCGCGCGGTTTCGACGCCCGCCTGCGCGAGCGCGGCCTCGGCGGCGGCGAGATGATGACGGGCGACCGTCTCGTCGGTCACGATCGCGGTGCGTGCGCCGGGGCGCAGCGCTTTGATCGCCTTGCCGAGCGAGGCGAGCCCGCCCCGCCCGATGATGATCTCGTAGGCGCGGTCGCCGAGGGCGACCGGCACGACGATGGGTTCGTTGCTGCGCAGCGGCGCGGTCATGACGTCTTCTCCTCGCCGGCGCGGCCGAGATGCTTCGGCAGCGCGGCCATGATCTCATCGACGATGGTCTCGTGCGGCTCGTCGCGCGACTGCACCGTGATGTCGGCCTCGGCATAGAACGGTTCGCGCAGCGGCAAAAGCTCCTTGATGCGCTCCGCC
>Ga0180222_1001224_pt1 | contig 28412 bp, 32 predicted proteins | sample eDN5th37CKraftOP_FD_151336 | JGI IMG/M metagenome (GOLD analysis project Ga0180222, IMG submission 151336) | Enriched Organic Plus compost microbial communities from Emeryville, California, USA - eDNA 5th pass 37_C Kraft OP (version 2) (version 2) ...
CGGCCGCCGATCCGGCGGCGCTGCGCAAGCGGATCGCGCTGGTGCCGCAGGACAGCGTGGTGTTCGCCGCCTCGGTGCGCGACAACATCCGTTTCGGCCGGCCCGATGCCAGCGACGAGGAGGTCGCGCGCGCCGCCGAGCAGGCGCTGGCGCTGGAATTCGTCGAGCGCCTGCCGCACGGCTTCGACACCCAGCTCGGCGAGCGCGGCGCCACGCTGTCCGGCGGCCAGCGCCAGCGCATCGCCATCGCGCGCGCGATCCTGCGCGATGCGCCGCTCCTGCTGCTCGACGAGGCGACGTCCTCGCTCGATGCCGACAGCGAGCGGCTGGTGCAGGAGGCGCTGGCGCGGCTGATGCGCTCGCGCACCACCATCGTGATCGCGCACCGGCTCGCCACCGTGCTGTCGTGCGACCGCATCCTGGTGCTCGACCGGGGCCGCATCGTCGAGGAGGGCACGCATGCCAGCCTCTCGGCCGCGAGCGGGCTTTACGCGCGGCTCGCCAAGCTGCAGTTCGAGGCGCCGTAGCGCCGCAGCTATCGCGGCCGCCACGCCATGCGGTTCACCGCACGGCCCGAGGTCGGGTTGACGTCCTCGCCGGCATAGCGGAAGCCGTGCTTCTCGTAGAAGCGGATCGCGCGGACATTGTCCTTGTTGACCAGGAGGTCGAGCCCGCGCGGCGAGCGCCGCCTGGCCTCGGCGAGGAGCAGCGCGGCGGCGCCGCTGCCCCAGGCTTCCGGCGCGACCACGATCTGGTCAAGATACATCGTGCGCGGATCGACGGTGACGAAGCCGATCAGCGCGCCGTCCTGCTCCGCGACCACCACGTCGGCGACCGGGATCAGCTCCTGCCGCCAGCGCTCGCGCCACCATGCGGTCCGCGCCGCGAAATCGATCTGCGGGAAGGTGTGCTGCCAGGTGCGCTGCCACAGCGCGATCGCGGCGTCCTCGTCGGCTGCCGCGTAGGGCCGCAGCGTGATCGCCGCTCCGCTCACCGCTCGGTCAGCTTGAGCTCGATGCGGCGGTTACGGCGATAGGCTTCTTCGGTCCGGTCGGTGTCGATCGGCTGGAATTCGCCGAACGCCGCGGCGACGAGGCGCTGCGGCGACACGCCCTTGCTGACGAGGTAGCGCACCACCGCGATCGCGCGCGCCGCCGACAATTCGTAGTTCGACTTGAACTGCGGGCTCGAGATCGGCCGCACGTCGGTGTGGCCGTCGACCCGCATCACCCAGGCGATCTCCGGCGGGATTTGTTTCTCCAGTTCGAGCAGCGCGGTGGCGATCTTGTCGATCTCGGCGCTGCCTTCCGGCAGCAGGTCGGCCTTGCCGGTGTCGAAGAACACCTCGGACTGGAACACGAAGCGGTCGCCGACGATGCGCACGTCGGGCCGGTTGCCGAGGATGGCGCGCAGCCGGCCGAAGAAGTCCGAGCGGTAGCGCGACAGCTCCTGCACGCGCTGCGCCAGCGCGACATTGAGGCGCTGGCCGAGATCGGCGATGCGGCTCTGCGATTCCTTGTCCTTGCGCTCGCTGGCGTCGAGCGCCTCTTCGAGCGCGGCGAGCTGGCGGCGCAGCGCCGCGATCTGCAGGTTGAGCGCCTCGACCTGCGCCAGCGCGCGCGCCGACAGGTTCTTCTCCTTGTCGAGATCGGAGGTCAGCGCGCTGATCCGGCCCTGCGCGGCCTCGGCGCCGGCGCCCGCGCCCTGGAGCTGGCTCGTCAGCCGGTCGCGCTCGCCTTGCGTCGCGGCGAGGCTGGCGCGCAGCTGCGCGATCTGGTCCTCGAGGCTCACCTTGTCGGACTTCTCCAGCGCCAAGAGGTCGGTGAGCTGCGCGATCTGCGCGTTGAGCCGCTGCAGCGCGGTGTCCTTGCCGGCGACTTCCTGCTGCAGATAGAACTGCACCACCACGAACACCGTGAGCAGGAAGATGATGCCGAGGATCAGCGTCGACAGCGCATCGACGAAGCCCGGCCAGTAGTTCATGCCGGTGTCGCCGCGGCGGCTGCGTGCGAGTGCCATGACTCAACCCGTCTCTCTGTTCGTGCGCGCCTCAGCGCTTGGTGGTCTCGCGCGCCAGGATTTCGAGCAGGCGGCGGATCTCGCGGTTCTGGTCGGCCTGCGATTCGACCCAGTCGCGGATGATCTGCTGCTCCGCGCGCATATGATGCACCAGGCCCTGGATCGCCTCGGCGAGATTGGCCATGGCGGTGGTCGCGATCTTGCCGGAGCCGGTCTCGCTGATCGCATCCTTGAGCCGGTCGATGGCGCTGCGCATGTCGGCGGGCAGGCCGGCGCCCTCGATGCCGTGGTCATAGACCGTGGTCGAGAGCCAGTCTTCGAGCTCGGTGTAGAAGCGGTTCTGCGCCTGGCTCGACTGCAAATCGAGGAAGCCGAGGATCAGCGAGCCGGCGAGGCCGAACAGCGAGGACGAGAACGAGATGCCCATGCCCGAGAGCGGCGCGGCAAGCCCGTCGCGCAGGCTGTCGAACAGCGAGCCGGCGTCGCCGCCGGGCTTCAGCGTCTGGATCACGCTGCCGACCGAGCCTACCGTCTCGATCAGGCCCCAGAAGGTGCCGAGCAGGCCGAGGAACACCAGGAGCCCGGTCATGTAGCGCGAGATGTCGCGCGCCTCGTCGAGCCGCGTCGCGATCGAATCGAGGATGCTGCGCATCAGCTGCGCCGACATCGCCATCCGTCCCATGCGGCCGCCGAGAATGGTCGCCATCGGCGCCAGCAGCACCGGCGCGCGCTCGACCGCGATGCCGGGATCGGCGAGGCGGAAATTGTTGACCCAGGAGATTTCCGGGTAGAGCCGGATCACCTGCCGGAACGACAGCAGGATGCCGATCGCCAGCACGCCGAGGATCAGGCCGTTGAGGCCGGGATTGGCCATGAAGGCGTTGGCGACCTGCTTGTAGAGCACGAAGCCGATCAGCCCGCACAGCACGACGAACACCAGCATGCGGAACAGGTAGATGCGGGGGGACGACAGTTTGAGCGGATCGTAGTCTTTCGCCATCGGTCCGGGCTTCGGTCGGGGGTCAGGGCCGACTCGCAATATGGCACAGGCGGGGCGATTGGAAAAACCGGCCGCCGCGGCCGGCATCAAGCCGTGGAATGAGTTCAAATTGCGGTCATACGGGCCCGGACCGCGCCGTGCCGCCGCCGGGCGCCCGGGCGCCCCTTTAGCCCGCGCCCATCAGCGGGCACCTTTGAGCACCTTGACCATCTGCCGCAGCACGGTGTCGTTGCCGGCGACGATGTCCGGGCCGAGATAGCCGGCGTCGCGGCCGATCATGTCGGTGACGAAGCCGCCGGCCTCGCGCACCAGGACGAGCCCGGCGGCGATGTCCCACGGCTTCAGGCCGCGCTCCCAATAGCCGTCGAACCGGCCCGCCGCGATCCAGGCGAGATCGAGCGCGGCGGCGCCGAACCGGCGCAGTCCCGCAACCTCCGCCTGCATCGCCGCGGTCTCCCGCGCGCCGAGCTCGAGGTCGCCGCGGCCGTAATGCGGCAGGCCGCAGGCGATGACGCAGTCGTGCAGCCGCCGGCGCGCGGCGACGCGGATGCGCTGGTCGTTGAGGAACGCGCCCTTGCCGCGCTCGGCGACGAACAGCTCCTCGGTCACCGGATTGTAGACCAGCCCGGCGACCGCGGCGCCCTCGCGCACCAGCGCGATCGCGATCGCGAAATGCGGGATGCCGTGCAGGAAATTGGTGGTGCCGTCGAGCGGATCGACGACCCACAGATGGGTCTTGTCGGCGCCCTCGCGCGCGCCGCCTTCCTCGCCGAGGAAGCCGTAGCCGGGACGCGCCTTGTTCAGCTCGGCATAGAGCGTCGCCTCGGCCTTGCGGTCCGCGGCGCTGACGAAATTGGCGGGGCCCTTCAACGACACCTGCAGCTTCTCGACCTCGCCGAAATCGCGGCGCAGCGCACGGCCGGCCTTGCGCGCGGCCTGGATCATCACGTTGAGAAGGGCGGAGTGCTGCATGACGGCGCCGGTCTGCCCGCCGTCGGTTGCCGCGTCAAGTGCGCGGCGCGTTCTTGTAGTATTCGAGCCAGGGCGCGGCGGCCTTCTCCGCGGCGGCGCGGACCTCCGGCGTCTGCCGCGCGGCGAAATCGTCGAGCAGCGGATCGCCGACGCCGCCGGCGCGCGCGGCGAGATGCCATTTCACCGCCTGCACCGGATCGGCGGCGATGCCGCGGCCCATGCGGTAGACATGGGCGAGCCGGTTCTGCGCGATCGGGCTCGCCATCAGCGCGGCGCGGCGCAGCAGCGCGATCGCCGCGGCCTCGTCGCGCGGCGTGTCGGTGCCGTTGAACTGCGCGATCGCGAACTCGACCATGGCGTCGGGATAGTCGGCGCGCGCGGCCTGCTGCATCAGCCGCATCGCCTCGCGCGGGTCCTTGGCGACGCCGCGGCCCTCCTTGAACATCAGTGCCAGCGCGTATTGCGCCTCGGGCAGGCCGGCCTTGGACGCGATGCCGAGATACTCGGCGGCGAGCTTGATATCGCCCTGCGGCTCGAGATTGGCGAGGCCGACATTGTAGGCGGCGCCGGCATGACCGAGCTTGGCGGCCTGCATGAACAGCCGCATCGCCTCGGCGCGGTCGCGCGGCCCGGCGCGGCCGTCGAGCCGGAAGGTGCCGAGCGCGAACAGCGCCTCGCGGTCGCCGCGGTCGGCGGCGAGCTTGTACCATTCCGCGGCCTTCTGGTCGTCGCGGCCGACGCCCTGGCCCTTGGCGTAGAGCTCGCCGAGCAGCGTCATCGCCTTGGCGTCGCCGTTCTTGGCGCGCTGCGTCGCCTCGTTGAAGGCGGTGAGGAAGAAGCCGCGCTGATAGGCACCATAGGCCACATCCGCGGCCGGCTCGGTCGGCGCCGCCTTGTCGGCATTGCGGGCAGGTTTCTGCTGCGCCAGCGCCGGGCTTGCGGCCGCGAGCGCCAGCATCGCAACGAGCAGCGATCGCGTCGGGCGGATCATGCGGCGGGCTCCGGCCGCCGCAGCCGTTCGGCGAGCGCCGTCACCGCGCGCGGCGCGGCCAGCCACAGCGCCGGATCGAGCGCGACGAAGTCCGCGCCGGCGGCGATCAGCGGCGCGATCTCGTCGGCCGCGGCGGCGTAGCCGACGCAGGGCACCTCGAACACCTCCGCCCACCACGACACCCGCTCCAGCACGGCGTCGAACGGCGGCCGCCGGCCTTCGGCATCGGGCTCGCCGAACATCACGTAATCGGCGCCGGCCTCCGCCGCGACCATGGCGTCGTGGCGCGTGGCGATCCCGCCGATACCGGCGATACGGTCGGGCTTGAGCAGGCCGACCGCCTCCTGAAAGGCTTCGGCACCGGTCAGATGCGCGCCGTCCGCGCCGCTGCGCGCTGCGAGTCCCGCGTGGCCGTGGATCAGCAGCGCGGTGCCGCGCTGCTGCACCGGCCCGGCCAGCGCCTTGACGAGATTGGTCTGCGCGCGCTCGGCCGCATCCGCGAGCCGTACGATCACGGCCGCGATGTCGGCGCCGTCGATCGCCTCGGTGAGGGCGGGGAGGACGTCGCCGGCGGCCGCCAGCGCCGGTGTGACCAGCGTCAGGCGGGACGCCGGACGCGGCGGAACGGAGGAGGCGGAGAGACTCGCGGAGGCCATGGCCTGCGCATGGTAGCGCAATCGGACGGAATGAGGGCAGTCCGGCTTACTTGTCGGCGCCGGCGAGCCGCAGCGGCTTGCCCGGCTTGCTGCCGGACCTGTTGTCCGACGACTTGCTGTCGTGTGACTTGCCGTCCAGTGACTTGCCGGCGGGCTTGCTCGCGAGCTTGCCGTCCGGCTTCGCGGCCTTGCCGCGCTTGGCGTCGTTGCCGAAGCGGGTCTTGTGTGCGGCCAGTTGCAGGGTCGCGGCCGCGGCAGCGGCCTTGTGGAGGCGGCTTTCGGCGCGCGCCGGTCCGGCCGCCGCCACCACGACGTCGCCGCGCGCTCCCGGCGGCACCGGCGGCATCGGGATCTGGTCCGGGCCGTTCCAGGCGTGCAGCCCGGCCTCGCGCTGGCACGGCGCGATGCGCGGCAGCTTGATGCCGGAAATGCCGGCGGCGCTGGCGAGCTTCCAGCTTTCCGGCTCGTGGCCGGTAATGATCTTGACGTAGCCGCGGGTTTCCTCCGGCAGCTTGCCCTTCTTGGCGAGCCAGTCCTGGATGCGCTTCGGTCCGGCATTGTAGGCCGCGGCGGCTAATCCGAGATTGCCGAACTGCTCGAACAGGCTGCGCAGCAGCCGCGCCGAGGCGGGGATCGCCTGCAGCGGATCGAACGGATTGTCGACGCCCATGCGCGCGGCGGTGTCGGGCATGAACTGCGCCACGCCCTGCGCGCCGACCGGGCTGACCACGCCGGGCCGGAAGCCGCTCTCCTGCAGCAGCAGGCGGATGAAGAACGGCGCCGGTAGGTTGTTGTCCTCGGCGGCGCTCGCCAGCGTCTCGCAGACCTCCTTGCGCGAGCGGTGCACCACCGGCTTGGGCGGCGGCGCCGGCGGGCCTTCCACCTCGCGCAATTCGTTATCGCCGGATTCGTGCGAGCCGAGGAAATATTGCAGCGGCTCCTGCTGCGGGATGCTGATGTCGCCGCGCGAGACTTTCTCGTCGTCGCCGAAGGCGCGACGCCGCGCGGCATCGATGGTGGCCCAGGCTTCCGGCTCTGCCGCTGCGCTGGCGACGCGCTGGCGTGGCGTCTCGCTTGCGGGGGCCGATGTCCCGACGAAGGAATCGAGCGTGCGTGTCGGATCGGATGCGGTCGAGCCGCTCAGTGTCATGATGCAGACGCAGGCGGGAACGAACAGATGCCGCATTCGTTGACTTCCTGTCGGGCCGGCGGCCATGCCGCGGCCTCTCGATTTTTTGAACGGATGACCCTCGCGGATCGCCTTGTGGCGCGCGAGCGTGAACGTTTTTGGGACAGGATGCGGCAAAGACACGGCGGGAACCCGGTTCCATGCCGCATCTTTGCCGCAGTTCCCTTCGCGTCCCGAGAAAAGAACCTGACAAAGCAAACAAAGCAAAACGCCGGCGCGAGCGCCGGCGTCGTCACTGTGCATGGAGGTCTGCGCCGCTCACGGCATCGGAATCGGCCCGGTGTCCTTGGGCACCTGATAGCCGCGCTGCACCGCAGGCCGCCGCGCGATCGTCTCGTACCAGCGCTTCACGTTCGGATAGTTCTTGAAATCGATCCGGTGCCATTCGAACCGCGCGATCCACGGCCAGATCGCGATGTCGGCGATCGAATAGTCATCGGCGACGAAGTCGCGGCCCGCGAGACGCCGCTCCAGCACGCCGTAGAGCCGGTGTCCCTCCTTGAGGAAACGCTCCTCGGCATAGGGCGCCTTTCCCGCATTGAATTTCGCGAAATGGTGCACCTGGCCGAGCATCGGGCCGGCGCCGCCCATCTGCCACATCAGCCACTCGATGGCGCGGTAGCGCGCTTCGCCCGACTTCGCGAGGAGCTTGCCGGTCTTGTCGGCGAGATAGATCAGGATCGCGCCGGATTCCATCAGCGACATCCCGGTCTCGCGGTCGACGATCGCGGGGATGCGGTTGTTGGGCGCGATCTTGAGGAAGTCCGGCTTGAACTGCTCGTCCTTGCCGATATCGACGGCATGCACCGTATAGGGCAGGCCGATCTCCTCCAGCATGATGGAAGCCTTGCGGCCGTTCGGCGTGGTCCAGGTATAGAGATCGATCACGGGAATGTCCTTGGCTGAAAACCGGGGCAGGGAACGCGGGGAAAGCGCGCGGCGTTTCCGTCCGGTGTTTACAGCAAGGAACCGGAACATGAAACCGCACGTTCTCGCCTTGGCGCTGGCCGCCACGGCCATTGCCCCGTTCGCAGCTTCGGCGCAGACCACGGTGATCGAGGAGCGCAATCCCGCGCTGGTGATCGAGCATGAGCGTCCCGCGACCTCGACCACCACGATCGAGCGCCGCGCACCGGCGGTGCGCACCGAGAAGCGGACCACGATCGAAACCACCGGCTCCGGTGTCGATTGCACCCGCAAGACCGTGCGCCGCGACACGCCGGTAGGTTCGAAGACCGTGACGCGGCAGGAGTGCGACTGACGGCGCTGTTGCGTCATCCAAAGGCAAAGGCCGCGCGGTGAGCGCGGCCTTTTTGTGCTTGGCCGTCGGCCGATGAGGCGCGCGGTCAGGCCGCCTTCTTCTCCAGGTCGGCCTGCCAGCGGCCGAGCGCGGCGAGACCGTTCATGCGCGCGCGGTGCGAGAATGCGCGCTGCGCCGCCGCGACGTTCTCGCTCTTGCCGGACCACGCCTTCTGCGGCGCCGCCTGCAGCGCGCGGCCATAGGAGAAGGTGAGCTTCCACGGCAGGTTGCCGAGCTTGTTCATCGCGTCGAGATGCGCGGTCGCCTCCTCGTCGGATTGGCCGCCGGACAGGAAGGCGATGCCCGGCACCGCCGCCGGCACGCAGGCCTTGAGGAGCCGCACGGTCTTCTCGGCGACCTCCTGAACGGACGCCTTCTTCGCGCTCTTCTTGCCCGGCACCGCCATGTTCGGCTTGAGCACCATGCCTTCGAGCGCGACGCGCTGGTAATAGAGCTCCTGGAACGTCTGCTTCAGCATGAACTCGGTGATCTCGTAGCAGCGGTCGATGTCATGGTCGCCGTCCATCAGCACCTCGGGCTCGACGATCGGCACGATCTGCGCCGCCTGGCACAGCGCGGCGTAGCGCGCCAGCGCATGCGCATTGGTGTGGATCGCAGTATAGCTCGGGATGCCCTGGCCGATGTCGATCACCGCGCGCCATTTCGCGAAGCGCGCGCCCTGCTCGTAATATTTCGGCAGCCGGTCGGCGAGCTTGTCGAGGCCGACGGTGATCAGCTCGCCCGGGCAGTTCGGCAGCGGCTTGGTGCCTTCGTCGACCTTGATGCCGGGAATGGAGCCGGCCTGTTTGATGAGCTCGACCAGCGGCGTGCCGTCCTTGGCCTTCTGCCAGATCGTCTCGTCATAGAGGATGACGCCGGAGATGTGGTTCTTCATCGCCTCGGTCGAGCGGAACAACAGCTCGCGATAATCGCGGCGATTGTCCTCGGTCGATTCCACGCCGATGGCGTCGAAGCGCTTCTTGATGGTGCCGGAGGATTCGTCGGCGGCCAGGATGCCCTTGCCCGGCGCCACCATCGCCTCCGCGACCTTGTTCAGTTCTGCCAGGTTCATCGTGCCCTCTTCGTTCTCTCTCGGTGGATCGGTGCCGGCCCGTTCTAAGCAAATCCGGTGAACGCCGCCAAGGTGCGTTGCGCCGCGGCTGTCTGCCGCCGGACCGGTCAGTCCTCCGGGTCCGGGAACAGGCCGAACTGCGCGGCGTCCCGCGCCGGCTCGGCGAGCCCGAGATGCCGGAAGGCGTGCCCGGTCAGGACCCGGCCGCGCGGGGTACGCTGGATGAAACCGCTCTGCAGCAGGAACGGTTCGATGATGTCCTCGATCGCGTCGCGCGGCTCCGACAGCGCCGCCGCGATGGTGTCGCCCCCGACCGGACCGCCGCCATAATTCAGCGCGATCGTGGTCAGATAGCGGCGGTCCATGGCATCGAGCCCGGCGCTGTCGACCTCGAGCGCGCCGAGCGCGCGGTCGGCGATGCGCCGGTCGATCGCCTTGGCGCCTTCGACATCGGCGAAGTCGCGCACCCGGCGCATCAGCCGCCCGGCGATGCGCGGCGTGCCGCGCGCCCGGCGCGCGATCTCGTTGGCGCCGTCGTCGGTGATGGCGGTGCCGAGCACGCGGGCGCCGCGCCGCACGATCCGCTCCAGCTCGGCCTCGGTATAGAAGTTGAGCCGCACCGGGATGCCGAAGCGGTCGCGCAGCGGCGTGGTGAGCAGCCCGGCGCGGGTGGTGGCGCCGATCAGCGTGAACCGGGCGAGGTCGATCTTGACCGAGCGCGCCGCCGGGCCTTCGCCGATGATGAGGTCGAGTTGGAAGTCCTCCATCGCCGGATAGAGCACCTCCTCGACCGCCGGATTGAGCCGGTGGATCTCGTCGATGAACAGCACGTCGCGCTCCTCGAGATTGGTGAGGAGCGCCGCGAGGTCCCCCGCCTTGGCGATCACCGGCCCGGAGGTGGCGCGGAAATTGACGCCGAGCTCGCGCGCCACGATCTGCGCCAGCGTGGTCTTGCCGAGCCCGGGCGGCCCGACGAACAGCACATGGTCGAGCGCCTCCTTGCGCGCCCGCGCCGCGTCGATGAACACCTGCAGATTGGCGCGCGCCTTCTCCTGGCCGATGAAGTCGGCGAGCTTCTGCGGCCGCAGCGAGGCGTCGAGATCGTCGTCGCGCCGGTCGGCGGCGATCAGGCGGGGCGTGGGATTCATGCGCGGCGTGTCCGCTCGTCGGTCTCGCTCACGTCGGTCTCGCTCACTTCGCCAGTTCCTTCAATCCGAGCCGGATGAGCTGCGCGGTCTCGGCGTTTTCGCCGGCCGCCCGCGCCGCCGCGGCGATCGCGGCCGCGGCCTGCGGCTGACCGTAGCCGAGATTGACCAGCGCCGACACCGCGTCGCGTACCGGCTGCGGCGCGCGGCTGTCGTCGAGCGCGCCGGCAAGCTGCGCCGCCGCGGGATCGACCGCGGCGAAGGCCGGCGCCTTGTCCTTGAGCTCGGTGACGATGCGCTCGGCAACCTTGGCGCCGACGCCGGGCGTGCGCGCCACCGCAGCCTTGTCGCGCATGGCGATGGCGTTGCCGAGCTCGGCCGGCGTCAGCGTGCCGAGCACCGCGAGCGCGCTCTTGGCGCCGACGCCCTGCACGGTCTGCAGCAGGCGGAACCATTCGCGCTCGGCGTCGGAGGCGAAGCCGTAGAGCTTGAGCTGGTCCTCGCGCACATAGGTCTCGATCGACAGCGTCGCCGGCTCGCCCGGCCGCGGCAGCGCCTGCAGCGTGCGCGCCGAGCAGTGCACGACATAGCCGACGCCGTTGACGTCGAGGATGACGTGGTCCTCGCCGTAGCTGTCGATCACGCCTTTCAGCTTGCCGATCATCGCACGGCCGCCGTGAGCGCGGCGTGGCGGCGGTGATGCGCATGGCACACCGCGATCGCCAGCGCGTCGGCGGCGTCGTCCGACGGCGGATCGGCCTTTGGCAGCAGCACGCCGATCATCACCCGGATCTGCGCCTTGTCGGCATGGCCGGCGCCGACGATGGTCTTCTTCACCAGGTTCGGCGCGTATTCCGCGACATCGAGGCCGTGGCGCGCCGGCACCAGCATGGCGATGCCGCGCGCCTGGCCGAGCTTCAGCGTCGCCGCGCCGTTGACGTTGACGAAGGTCGCCTCGACCGCGGCCTCGTGCGGCGCATAGTCGCCGATCACCCGGGCAAGGCCGTCGTGGATCGCGACGAGCCGCGCGCCGAGGCTCGCGCGCTCGCTGGTCTCGACCGAGCCGCAGGCGAGATAGATCAGCCGGTTGCCGTCCGATTCCACGATGCCCCAGCCGGTGCGGCGGAGTCCGGGATCGATGCCGAGGATGCGAATCGCAGCGCGCATGACGGCGAATCCTAGTGAGCTGCCGGCTCCGCGCCTAGGCACGGGCGGAGGGCAGGGGCTCTCTTCCGCCCCTTGCGCCCCTTGAAAAGCCGGCACTGCTTTGCCAAGCAGGCCCGCCGCCCTCGAGCCTTCCGGACTTCCCCCTTGATCGACCTGCCCGACAGCGCCGCATTCGCGGCCATGATCGCCGACTATCGGTTTGGCCTGGCGCTCGCCATCGGCGCGCTGACCGGCATCGTGCGCGGCTTCTCCGGATTCGGCTCGGCGCTGATCTATGTGCCGCTGATGAGCGCGGTGTACGAGCCGCGCATCGCCATCACCACCTTCGTGATGCAGGACCTCGTCACCGGCTTCGCTTTCCTGTCGCAGACCTGGCGCAAGGCCAACTGGCGCGAAGTGGTGCCGATGGTGATCTGCGCGATCGTCGCCGCGCAGTTCGGCACGCTGATCCTGCAATATGCCGATCCGGTGATGCTGCGCTGGGCGCTGTGCGCGCTGGTCGCCTCGGTGGTCGTCATCCTCGCCTCGGGCTGGCGCTATCACGGCCGGCCGAAGCTCGCGGTGACGATCGGCGTCGGCCTGATGGCCGGCCTGCTCGGCGGCGCGGTGCAGATCTCCGGTCCGCCGATCGTCATCTACTGGCTCGGCAGCAGCCAGGCCGCCGACGTGCTGCGGGCGAGCTTCTTCGCGTATTTCTCGCTGTTCTCCACCGCCTCGTTCACCACCTACCTGCTCCACGGCCTGCTGACGGCGCAGGTCTGGGCGATCGCGGTGTTCATCACGCCGGTCTGCATCCTCGGCATGTGGCTTGGCTCGCGTGCGTTCGGCTTCGCCTCGGAGCGGACCTTCCGCCGCGCCGCCTACGCCATCGTCGTGGTCGCGACGATCATTAGCCTGCCGCTGTGGGACGCGCTGCTGCGCTGAGGCGGCGCTCAGGCCGCGCTCATCTTCTGCACCAGCGCGTCGGACACCTCGAAATTGGCGTAGACGGTCTGCACGTCGTCGAGCTCTTCCAGCGCGGAGACCAGCGCGAGAAGCTGCTCGCCCTTCTCGTCGTCGACCGCCACCGTGTTCTGCGGCTTCCAGACGAGCTTCGACTTGCGCGGCTCGCCGAACTTCGCCTCCAGCGCCTTGCTGACCTCGGCGAGCGAATCCGGCGCGGTGTAGACGGTGTGGCCGTTGTCGTCGGACACCACGTCCTCGGCGCCGGCCTCGATCGCGGCCTCCAGCATGGCGTCGGCGCTCGCCACCTTGGCGTCGAAGCCGATCTCGCCGACCCGCGAGAACATGAACGACACCGCGCCGGTCTCGGCGAGGTTGCCGCCGTTCTTGCTGAAGGTCGAGCGCACCTCGGAGGCGGCGCGGTTGCGGTTGTCGGTCAGCACCTCGACGATGATGGCGATGCCGCCGGGGCCGTAGCCCTCGTAGCGGATCTCGTCGTAGTTCTCGGCGTCGCCGCCGGACGCCTTCTTGATCGCGCGCTCGATATTGTCCTTCGGCATGTTCTCGTCGCGCGCGGCGATCACCGCGGCGCGCAGTCGCGGATTCATCGCCGGGTCGGGCAGGCCGAGCTTGGCGGCGACGGTGATTTCGCGGGCGAGTTTGCTGAACAGCTGCGAGCGCGCCTTATCCTGGCGGCCCTTGCGGTGCATGATGTTCTTGAATTGCGAATGTCCGGCCATAGGCCCTCGTCGGCGCGTGCGGGATGACGGAGTGGGCGGGGTTATAAGATAGCGGGCGGCGGCAGGGAAAGGGGTCAGCCCCAGAACGCCGGCTGCGCCTGGTCGAGCACGCCGCCGAGCCGCACCGGCGCGATCCGGGTGGCGAGCCCGGTCGCATCGTCGGTCTCGACCGCAAGCCCGCACAAGGTCGCCGGGCCGGGGGCGGCCTCGAACTTCGCGGTCGGGATCTTGCGCAGGAAACGCTCCAGCGGCTGGTCCTTCACCACGCCGATGCAGGATTCGAAGTCGCCGGTCATGCCGACGTCGGACTGGAACGCGGTGCCGCGCGGCAGGATGCGGTGGTCGGCGGTCGGTGCATGGGTGTGGGTGCCGACCACCAGGCTGGCGCGACCGTCGGCGAAATAGCCCATGCACTGCTTCTCGCTGGTCGCCTCGCAATGGATGTCGACCACGATCGCGTCGGCGCCGCGGCCGAGCGGGCAGGCGGCGAGCTCGGCATCGACCCCGGCGAACGGATCGTCGAGCGGGTCCATGAAGATGCGGCCCATCACGTTCATCACCAGCGCGCGCCTGCCGCTGCGGGTTTCGATCAGCGCCGCGCCGCGGCCCGGCGTGCCCTTGGGGAAGTTCAGCGGCCGGATCAGCCGCGGTGCACGCTCGATGAACACCAGCGCCTCGCGCTGGTCCCAGGCGTGGTTGCCGAGCGTGACGGCATCGGCGCCGGCGTCGATCAGCTCGTGATAGATCGCCTCGGTGATGCCGAAGCCGCCGGCGGCGTTCTCGCCGTTGACGACGACGAGGTCGAGCGCCCAGTCGCGGATCAGGCCGGGCAGCCGCTCGGTGACCACGGCGCGGCCGCTGCGCCCGACCACGTCGCCGATGAACAGGATACGCATGCTACCGCGTCCGCAAGTCGATCACGTCTCGCTCCGTTAGCACGAGATCGAGCGGCTCGTCGCGGTCGGTGGCCGGCACGCGGTCAATTTCCTGTGCGGCGAAGGCGATGCCGACCGCGGTCACCGGCTTGAGGCCGCGCAGACGTCGGATGGTCATGTCGAAATAGCCGGCGCCGTAGCCGATGCGCTGCCCGCTGCGGTCGAAGCAGGCGAGCGGCACAATCAGGATGTCGGGATCGACTTCGGGCGCCGAGGGCTTGGGCTCGCGGATGCCCCATTGGCCGGAGGCGAGCGCGTCGCCGATGGTCCAGGCGCGCATGACGAGCGGCTTGCCGCGGCCGGCGATCACCGGCAAGGCGAGCCGCGCGCCGTCGCCTGCGAGCTTGCGCAACAGCGGCAGCGGATTGATCTCGCTGCGCATCGGGAAGAATCCGGAGACGATCGTGCCCGGCGCGACCGGCAGCGGGAACGGCCGCGCCGCGATTGTTTCGGCCGCCGCCATCCGTTCTGCCGCCGGCAGCGCGTCGCGCCGGGCCAAAGCCGCGGCGCGCAGCGCGGCCTTCGCGGCCTGTGGATCGGCGCTCGGGATGTCGGAAGGATCGGCGGTCATGCCCGGCCGGGCTGGCGTGGAGAGAACGAAAGTGCGGGGCCGCAAAGGCCGTTGGAGTCATGATCCCGGGAACCTACAGAAGTAGGTGGGCGCCATATGTCCGAACCCACGGGTCCGGCAGGGACAGCTCCCTTAGGGATCGTAAGGCCCCGGGGAATAGAACTCCTGACGCACCCCGCAGCTCCGCGGAGACAATGTAGTGCCGGAAGGCCGCGGACGCCAGCGGCCAGCGTCAGTCGCGCAGCCCCGACGTCGTCTCGGCGACGATCATGGTCGCGGTCACCAGCGCCACCGGCTTCTCCACGCCGCCTTGCCGCGCCAGCACGTCGCCGGCGCAGACGAAGAGCTTGCGGCCGGCGCGCACCACGCGGCCGATCGCGCGCAGCCGCTCGCCTTTCGCCGGCGACAGGAAATTGATCTTGAACTCGACGCTGAGCACCGCGGCGTCCGCCGGCATCAGCGTCAGCGCCGCATAGCCGCAAGCGGAATCCGCGATGCTGGCGACCAGCCCGCCATGCACGAAGCCGTGCTGCTGGGTATTGCCGGGCGCAAACGGCAGGTCGATCTCGACCTCGCCGGCGCGCACCGCCGTGACCTGTGCGCCCACCGTCGCCATGAAAGCCTGCCTGGCGAAGCTTTCGCGCACGCGGCGTTCGGCGGCGGCGAGGTCGGGAACAGCGGTCATCCGTTCACCCGATCGGGACGCCGTTGGAGACGGTCTGGTTCAATTTGCGGGTGATGCCTTCGATGCGCTCGGCCGCCGAGTTGAACGCATGCACCACCGCGGCCTGCGCCTGCCGGGCGCGGTCGGCGGAGGCGACGCGGGCGTCCTGCAGCGCGGTCAGCTCCTCCTCGAGCCTGCGGATGCGCTGGCCGGCCTCGCGCAGTTCGTCGGCGATCTGGATCGCCGCCATCACCGTGAGGCGGGTATCGCCGATCTCGCCGAAGCTGCCGCGCAGGCTCTCGATGCGCTGGTCGAGCTCGCTCGCGAGGCGCTCCAGGCTTTCCTCCTGGCCGTCGTCGCAGGCGATGCGGAACTGGCGGCCGTTGATGGTGACGGTGACCTGAGCCATGGCGCGTCCGTTAATGGTCGTTGGCCTCGATCACGGTGCGGATCGTCGTCATCGCGACCTCGATCCGCTGCGCGATCTCGCGGTTGGCGGTTTCCAGCGCGCGCAGCCGCGCGGTCTCGCCGTCGAGCGTCGCGGCGAGGCGGGCGCGGTCGGTGCCGAGCGCGTGCAGCTGCTCCGCCAGCTCCTGCGCGTGCCGGTCGGCGTCGCGCCGGCGCTCCACGGCGGCGTCGAGCGCGTCGAGCGCCAGCGCCAGCCGCTTCACCGCGGCGTCGAGTGAGCCTTCCTCGGACATGCCGTCCCCCGCGCGCCTTTCCGCAAAAACCCGCGGAACCGCAAGCCTTTAGGCCGGAAAGCTTAGGTGCCGTGACACCGGCGCGTCAACCGCCGCAGCGGATTTGCCCCGCGCTATTTGCATCCTGTGCACCGATCGGCCGCCGCAGTCCGCGGTTCCTCTGGACTCACGGCGCCTGCGTGCTATCCACCGCGCCATCATTGCAACAGGCGTCACCATGAGCGCATCTGCTTCGCCGGCCGCAGCCGTCCACGACACCGCTGGCGCCGCGGCGCGCCCGCAAGCACAAGACCGCGCCGCGCACGACCGGCTGGCGAACGCGATCCGCGCGCTGGCGATGGACGCGGTCGAGCAGGCGAAGTCCGGCCATCCCGGCCTGCCGATGGGCGCCGCCGACATCGCCACGGTGCTGTTCACCCGCTTCCTGAAATTCGATGCCGCCGATCCGACATGGGCGGACCGCGACCGCTTCATCCTCTCGGCCGGCCACGGCTCGATGCTGCTCTATGCGCTGCTCTATCTCACCGGCTACGGCTCGGTGACGATCGAGGAGATCAAGCGCTTCCGGCAGCTCAACAGCCGCACCCCGGGCCATCCGGAAAACTTCATCACCGCCGGCGTCGAGACCACCACCGGCCCGCTCGGCCAGGGCATCGCCAATGCGGTCGGCTTCGCCATCGCCGAGCGGCACCTCGCCGCGGTGTTCGGCGACGATCTCGTCGATCACAGGACCTATGTGCTCGCCTCCGACGGCGACCTGATGGAAGGCGTGTCGCAGGAGGCGATCGCGCTCGCCGGCCACCTCAAGCTCGCCAAGCTGATCGTGCTGTTCGACGACAACGGCATCTCGATCGACGGCAAGCTGTCGCTGTCGGACAGCGTCGACCAGGTCAAGCGCTTCGAGGCCGCGGGCTGGCGCGCCGAGCGCGTCGACGGCCACGATCCGCAGGCGATCGCGTCGGCGATCGCCAGGGCGCAGACGAGCGATCGCCCGAGCCTGATCGCCTGCAAGACCCAGATCGGCTTCGGCGCGCCGACCAAGGCCAACAGCGAGAAGGTGCACGGCTCGCCGCTCGGCGCCGAGGAGATCGCCGGCGCGCGCAAGGCGCTCGGCTGGAGCGCGCTGCCGTTCGAGATTCCCGCCGACATTCTCGACGAATGGCGCGCCGCCGGCCGCCGCGGGCAGAGCGCGCACGCGGCGTGGGACCAGCGCCTCGCCGCGCGCGATGCGGCGACGCGCGCCGAGTTCTTGCGGCGCCTGCGCGGCGACCTGCCGGAGGCGGCGCTCACCACGGCGGTGGCCAAGCTGAAAGAGACGCTGGCGGCGACGCCGAAGGACATCGCCACGCGCTCGTCGTCGGAATTCGCGCTCGAGGCGCTGGTGCCGGCGGTGCCGGAGATGATCGGCGGCTCCGCCGATCTCACCGGCTCCAACAACACCCGCACCAAGGCGATGAAGGCGATCAGCGCCGCGGACTTTTCCGGCCGCTTCATCCATTACGGCATCCGCGAGCACGGCATGGCCGCGGCCATGAACGGCATGGCGCTGCACGGCGGCATCATTCCGTATTCCGGCACGTTCCTGGTGTTCTCGGACTATTGCCGGCCGGCGATCCGGCTCGCAGCCCTGATGGGAGAGCGGGTCATCCATGTGATGACGCATGACTCGATCGGCCTGGGCGAGGACGGCCCGACCCATCAGCCGGTCGAACATCTCGCGGCGCTGCGCGCCATTCCCAATCTGCTGGTGTTCCGTCCGGCCGATGCGGTCGAGACCGCGGAGTGCTGGGAGCTGGCGCTGCGCCACCGCGACCGGCCGAGCGTGCTCGCCCTGACGCGGCAGAACCTGCCCCAGTTCCGCAAGACCGTGGTGGCGGAAAACCTCTGCGCCGCCGGCGCTTACGAGGTCGCCGCAGCCGACGGCAAGGCCGACGTGTCGATCTTCGCCACCGGCTCCGAGGTCGCGCTGGCGCTCGATGCGAAAAAGCTGCTCGACGCCACGGGCATTTCGTCGCGCGTGGTTTCGGTGCCGTGCTTCGAGCTTCTGACGGAGGCCGACGAAACCGCCCGCAAGGCGGTGATCGGCGACGCCAAGGTGAAGATCGGCGTCGAGGCCGCGGTCCGGCAGGGCTGGGATACCATCATCGGCGCGGACGGCCTGTTCGTCGGCATGACTGGATTTGGCGCCAGCGCACCCTATAAGGAGCTTTACAAGCACTTCGGCATCACCGCGGAGGCGGTCGCCGAGGCGGCCTTGAGCAAGCTGACATAACCCGTCGTCGCCGGGCCGACCCGGCGATCCATCTCGTGAAGATGGATACCCGGGACAAGCCCGGGCACGACCGCAAGGAAGGAGCCGGGAAGCAGATGACAGTCCGCGTCGCCATTAACGGGTTCGGCCGCATCGGCCGCAACGTCCTGCGCGCCATCGCCGAAGCCGGCCGCAAGGATATCGAGGTGGTCGGCATCAACGATCTCGGCCCGGTCGAGACCAATGCCCACCTCCTGCGCTACGACAGCGTGCACGGCCGCTTCCCGGGCGAGGTCACGGTCAAGGGCGACACCATCAGCGTCGGCAACGGCGCCATCAAGGTCACCGCGGAGCGCGATCCCTCCAAGCTGCCGTGGAAGGATCTCGGCGTCGACATCGCGCTGGAATGCACCGGCATCTTCACCGCCAAAGACAAGGCCTCGGCGCATCTCGCCGCGGGCGCCAAGCGCGTGCTGGTGTCGGCGCCGTCCGAAGGCGCCGACCTTACCGTGGTCTACGGCGTCAACCACGACAAGCTGACCAAGGACCACAAGGTGGTGTCCAACGCCTCCTGCACCACCAACTGCCTCGCGCCGGTGGCCAAGGTGCTCAACGATGCGATCGGCATCGACAAGGGCTTCATGACCACGATCCACGCCTATACCGGCGACCAGCCCACGCTCGACACGCTGCACAAGGATCTCTACCGCGCCCGCGCCGCGGCGCTGTCGATGATCCCGACCTCGACCGGCGCCGCCAAGGCGGTCGGCCTGGTGCTGCCGGAGCTCAACGGCAAGCTCGACGGCGTCGCCATCCGCGTGCCGACGCCGAACGTCTCGGTGGTGGATTTCAAGTTCGTCGCCAGGAAGAAGACCGACAAGGACGAGGTCAACAACGCGATCAGGCGCGCCGCCGAGCAGCAGCTCAAAGGCATCCTCGGCTTCACCACCGCGCCGAACGTTTCGATCGACTTCAACCACGATTCCCACTCCTCGATGTTCCACATGGACCAGACCAAGGTGATGGACGGCACGCTGGTGCGGGTGCTGTCGTGGTACGACAACGAATGGGGCTTCTCCAACCGCATGGCCGATACCGCCGTGGCGATGGGCAAGCTGATCTGAGCATAAGAATGAGCGTCATGGCCGGGCAAGTTTTGACCGGGACCGGCAATTGCCGGTCCCCGGTCATGGCCGGCACGAGGCCGGGCATGACGACGGATGAGTCGATCGCATGAGCTTCCGCACTCTCGACAACGTCGACCTCAACAACAAGCGCGTGCTGCTGCGCGTCGATCTCAACGTGCCGATGGCCGACGGCAAGGTCAGCGACCGCACGCGCATCACGCGCACCGCCGACACCATCAAGGAGATCGCCGACAAGGGCGGCAAGGTGATCCTGCTGTCGCATTTCGGCCGGCCCAAGGGCCGCGATCCGAAGGATTCGCTCAAGCCGGTCGCCGCCGCGGTGGCCGAGGTCGTGGGCCGGCCGGTGGCGTTCGCCGACGACTGCATCGGCGAGGCCGCGCAGAGCGCGGTCGCCGCCATGAAGCCCGGCAACATCCTCTGCCTGGAGAACACCCGCTTCCACAAGGAAGAGGAGAAGAACGATCCGGCCTTCGTCGCGGAGCTGGCGAAGCTCGGCGACATCTACGTCAACGACGCGTTCTCCGCCGCGCACCGCGCTCACGCTTCGACCGAAGGTCTCGGCCACAAGCTGCCGGCCTATGCCGGCCGCGCCATGCAGGCCGAGCTCGACGCGCTCGGCAAGGCGCTCGAGCATCCGAAGAAGCCGGTGATCGCCATCATCGGCGGCGCCAAGGTCTCGACCAAGCTCGATCTGCTCGAGAACCTGATCACCAGGGTCGATGCGCTGGTGATCGGCGGCGGCATGGCCAACACCTTCCTGCACGCGCAGGGCATCGGCATCGGCAAGTCGCTCGCCGAGAAGGACCTCGCCGACACTGCGCGCCGCATCCTCGACAAGGCGGAGGCCGCCAATTGCGCGATCATCCTGCCGGTCGACGCGGTGGTCGCCTATCACTTCGAGAAGGATGCGCCGTCGCAGGCTTACGGCCTCGACGCCATTCCCGCCGACGGCATGATCCTCGATGTCGGCCCGCAGTCGGTGGAGCGGGTCAAGGCCGCGCTCGACGATGCCGCGACGCTGGTGTGGAACGGCCCGCTCGGCGCTTTCGAGATGCATCCGTTCGACCGCGCCACGGTGGCGGCTGCGCGCCATGCCGCGGCGCGCACCAAGGCCGGCAAGCTGGTGTCGGTCGCGGGCGGCGGCGACACCGTGGCGGCGCTCAACCTCGCCGGCGTCGCCGGCGACTTCACTTATATCTCCACCGCGGGCGGCGCGTTCCTGGAATGGCTGGAAGGCAAGCGGCTGCCGGGCGTCGAGGTGCTGCGCCAGCGCTGACGTCGCAGCGACGATGCGGGAACCGGCGATGACTCGGAATCATCCTGCCCTCGACGGCGAGATCCGCAACGGCCGGCATCACCAGTTCGTCCGCGTCTATTACGAGGACACCGACTTCACCGGCATCGTCTACCACGCCAATTACCTGCGCTTCATGGAGCGCGGCCGCACCAACTATCTGCGGCTGATCGGCGCCGACCAGCGCGGCCTGTTCGAACAGGCGCAGGCCGAGGCGCCGGGCTTCGCCTTCGTGGTGCGGCAGATGACCATGAACTTCCGCAAGCCGGCGAAGATGGACGACGTGCTCGAGATCGTCACCGAATGCGCCGAGGTGAAGGGCGCCTCGGTGATGATGGCGCAGCGCGTCATGCGCGGCGAAGAGCTCCTGCTCGACGCGCAGGTCCAGGTCGCCTTCGTCTGCGGCGGCCGCGCCCGGCCGATCCCCAAGCCGCTGCGGCTCGCGATGAAGGCCGATCACGAGGCCATATCCGGCTGACCCTATGCGGCTGATAATGTCCCGCTGAAAACGGGTGGCGCGGCGCCGCGCAGGTCCTAGTATCGGACCATGACCGGACGCTGCTTCACCGTGTTCGACACCGCAATCGGCTCCTGCGGCCTCGCCTGGAGCGAGGCCGGCGTGATCGCCGTGCAATTGCCGGAGGGCGATGCGGCGCGCACGCGCGCGCGGCTCCTGCGCCGCGTGCCGGATGCCGCCGAAGCGCCGCCGACGCCGGCGATCGCGGACGTCATCGCCGGCATCGTCGCGCTGCTTTCCGGCGAGCGGCGCGACCTGCGCGACGTCGCCATCGACGACCGCGGCATCCCGGACTTCAACCGCCGCGTCTACGCCATCGCGCGGCAGATCCCGCCGGGCGAGACCATGACCTATGGCGAGATCGCCGAGCGGCTCGGCGACAGATCGTTGTCGCGCGCGGTCGGGCAGGCGATGGGCGAGAACCCGACGCCGATCGTGATGCCGTGCCATCGCGTATTGGCGGTGAGCGGCAGAACCGGCGGCTTTTCCGCGCCCGGCGGCGTCGCCACCAAGCTGCGGCTGCTCACCATCGAGGGCGCAGCGCCGGGCGGGCCGACGCTGCTCGATGCCTTGCCGCTCGCGGCCGCGCCGCACCGCCGCTGATCGCGTCGCGGCGTCAATGGAGCGTGCCGGAGATGTGCCGGAGCTTGTCGGGATTGCGCGTGACATAGACGGCGGCGACGCCGTCGGGTCCGACCTCCAGGGCGGTGGTCTGGAGAATGCCGCCGTGCTCGATGGTGACGAATCCCGGCAGGCCGTTGATCAGGCCGTAGCGCACCAAGCGCGACGGGTTGGCGGCGAGCGCCGGCGCGAACCGCGCGAACAGCCGCATGACCGCGTCGCGCCCGGCGACCGGCGCCGGCGCAGCCGGCACCTTGCCGCCGCCGTCGGCATAGACGGTGACGTCGGCCGCGAGCAGCCCGCGCAGTCGCTCCATGTCGCCGTTGCGCGAGGCGGCGAAGAACGCCTCCGCGATCTCCAGGCCGTGTTGCCTCGGCACGGAATAGCGCGGCCGCCCGGCGCGGACATGGGCGCGGGCGCGGCTCGCGAGCTGGCGGCACGCCGCCGGCTCCCGCCCGATCGTGGCCGCGACCTCCTCGAAGTCGAGCCCGAACACGTCGTGCAGCAGGAAGGCGGCGCGCTCCAGCGGCGACAAACGTTCGAGCGCCATCAGCAGCGGCAGGGTCACGTCGTCGTCCAATTCACCCTCCGCTGATTCCACGACCGGCTCCGGCAGCCACGGGCCGATATAGGTCTCGCGCTTGTGCCGGGCCGACTTCAGCCGGTCGAGGCACAGCCGCGTCACGATCCGGCGCAGGAATGCGGCCGGCTCGCGCACCGCGTCGCGGTCGGCATCGAGCCAGCGCAGGAAGGCGTCCTGCACCACGTCCTCGGCGTCCGCGACCGAGCCGAGCATCCGGTAGGCGACGCGGACGAGGCCCGGACGCAGCGGATCGAACACGGCCGCGGCGTCTTCGCTCGATGCGTTCTGACGCGGCGCGGATGCCATCAGGCGGCCTTCTTCTTCTCGTCGGCCGGGTGAGCCGAGCGGAAGCCGATATTGAACCGGTTCCAGGCGTTGATCTGCCCGATCAGCGAGGTGAGCTTGACCTGCTCGTCCTCGTTGAAGTGCCGGCGCAGCGCCTCGTAGGCCTCATCCGGCGCATGGGTCTGCGACACCAGCGTCAGCGCCTCGGCCCAGCCGAGCGCTGCGCGCTCGCGCGCGGAATAGAGCGCGGATTCGCGCCACGCGTTGAGCAGGTGCAGCCGGTCCTCGGCCTCGCCGTGCTTGCGGGCATCGGCGAGGTGATAGTGGAGGCAGCAGGCGCAGCCGTTGATCTGCGACACCCGCATGGTGACGAGGTCCTTCAGCGTGGGCTCGAGACCGTCGCTTTCGATGGTTTTTCCAAGCTCGAGCCAGGCCTGCATGGCGGCGGGGCTGGCGGTGAATAGGTTCAGTCTCGGGGTCATCGTCATCTCCTTTCGATGGCTTTACGGAGGCATGACGAGCGGGAACGGCCGTCTGTGACACGGGACGGCGTTTTTTTGCCGACACGGACGCCGGCCCACGCCGCCATCGACGCCGCGCGGCGGCTCATGTAAACACCCTTCACATGCGCTGGTCGAAAACAGGCGGACATCCCGGCGGCGCGCCGGGCGGCGGCCGCGGCTACCACCACGGCAATCTCCGCGAGACGCTGGTGCGTGCCGCGCTCGCGCTGATCGCGGAGAAGGGGCCGGCCGGCTTCACCTTCGCCGATGCCGCGCGCTGGGCCGGCGTCAGCCCGGCCGCGCCGTACCGCCATTTCCGCGACCGCGACGAACTGATCGCCGACGTCGCGCGGCGCGGCTTCGACACTTTCGAGGCGGCGCTGACGCGCGCCTGGGACGACGGCCGGCCGAACGTGTTCGCGGCGTTCGACCGGCTCGGCAAGACCTATCTCGATTTCGCCAAGCGCGAGCCGGCCTATTACGCGGCGATGTTCGAGGCCGGCCTGCCGCTCGATGCCAATCCGGCGATGAAGGAGGCGGGCGACCGCGCCTTCGCGGTGCTGCGCACCGCCGCGGAAAAGCTGGTGCTCGAAGCCCCTGCGCGCGAGCGGCCGCCGGCGCTGATGGTGGCGCTGCACATCTGGAGCATGACGCACGGCATCGCCTCGCTGTTCGCGCGCGGCGACGCGGCGCGCCGCGCGCTGCCGATGTCGCCGGAGGATCTGCTGGAGGCCGCGTTCCTGGTCTACCTGAAAGGGCTCGGCATCACCGCGCCGCGCTGATGCGCACGCAAGCTCCGAACCGAAGTCCCGGGCCCGCGCCGCTGCAAGCGCGAGAGCATGCGCGGAGCCGCGCGGCTGCGGCGAATGGCCTCGATCGCATTGAACCGGCGCAGCCGTGGTTTTGCCGCAGCCGCATGATTATGTCGGCGTGTGCGGCCGCCCGGTTGCTGGTGCGAGACCGCACGGTCGCGCCGGCGCAAGGACTGACCGGTCGCGTCGCGGCCGGCCCGACGGCCACCGGCCGACGGCGTCAGGACTGATGGGCGTCAGGTCCGCCGGCGTCAGGACCGATGGTATCGGTGCTCGGCCGTCTGGTCCGGCCACGAATTTTTCCTTCCCTTCGTCTTGACGGCCGGGGAGGCCGGATGTAAATGTTATTTACATTCACACGCGAGGATCATGCCATGCCGATCACCGCCACACTCGACCATTACGGAAAACCCGCCTGGATCGCGCTTCTGATCCTGGGCTTCATCGTCTGGTGGCCGATCGGCCTGCTGATGCTCGCCTTTCTGATCGGGAGCGGTCGCATGGGTTGTGGAGGATATGGCGGTCACGGCCGCTGGCAGCACAGGATGGAGCGCATGCGTGAGCGCATGGGCGGCGGTGGCGGCGGCTGGGGCGTGTGGACCGGCCCCTCGAGCGGCAACCGCGCCTTCGACGAGTACAAGGCCGACACCATCCGCCGGCTGGAGGAGGAGCAGCGCGAGTTCCGCGAGTTCCTGGAGCGGCTGCGCTTCGCCAAGGACAAGACCGAGTTCGACCAGTTCATGGCCGAGCGCCGCAACCGCCCGGCCGGCCCCTCCGGCGAGGCTCAGCCCGCCCAGAACTGACCCTCGTCGGCCTCGCGACGACAAAGCCGCCCGGACCTCCGGGCGGCTTTTTGTTGCACCTTGCAGCCGTCCCGCTAACCGCTCCTTAACCATGGTCGGTGCTGGTTAAGCCCTAGTTTGGTCAAGTTTGGCGGGAATTGCGTGGTCCGCCGATGGTGGACGGCATTCTTTCTCGTGCATGAGGCGATCCCGGCAGGCGCGCATCGCTGCCGCCGACGACGGACCCCGTTGCCGCGCGCGGCCGGCGGTATGAGGGCTTCGCGACGAGGCCGCGAAGGAGGCCCAAAACGAGGCCTATGTGAGGATGCTGTCATGAATCCCGCCGATGTCGCCACGTCCGTGCTGCCGATGACGTCCGCCGATCTGTCGCTGTTCACGCTGTTCTGGCAGGCGCACTGGATCGTCAAGGGCGTGATGATCGGGCTTCTGATCTGCTCGATCTGGGTGTGGGCGATCGCGATCGACAAGACCTTCCTCTATGCCCGTACCCGGCGCGCCATGGACCGCTTCGAGCAGGCGTTCTGGTCCGGCCAGTCGCTGGAGGAACTGTACCGCTCGCTGTCCTCGCGCACCACGCATTCGATGGAGGCGCTGTTCGTCGCCGCGATGCGCGAATGGAAGCGCAGCTTCGAGAGCCATGCCCGCTCGTTCGCAGGCCTGCAGATGCGCATCGAGAAGGTGATGGAGGTGACGATCGCCCGCGAGGTCGAGCGGCTGGAGCGCCGCCTCCTGGTGCTGGCGACGATCGGCTCCGCCGGCCCCTTCATCGGCCTGTTCGGCACGGTGTGGGGCATCATGACCAGCTTCCAGTCGATCGCCGCGTCGAAGAACACCTCGCTGGCGGTGGTCGCCCCCGGCATCGCCGAGGCGCTGTTCGCGACCGCGATCGGCCTCGTCGCCGCCATCCCGGCGACAATTTTCTACAATAAGTTCGCTGCCGACGTGAACAAGCAGACCCAGCGGCTCGAAGGCTTCGCCGACGAGTTCTCCGCGATCCTGTCGCGGCAGATCGACGAGCGCGGATAGGGGGACGGAATGGGCGTCAACGCCGGCACGCCGGGCACCGCCAGCGGCAAGCGCCGCCACCGCCGCCGCGCGGTGATGTCGGAGATCAACGTCACCCCCATGGTCGACGTGATGCTGGTGCTGCTCATCATCTTCATGGTGTCGGCGCCGCTGCTCACCGTCGGCGTGCCGATCGACCTGCCGCAGTCCAAGGCCACCACGCTCGACCAGGACAAGGAACCGCTCACCGTCTCGGTCGATGACAAGGGCAAGGTGTTCCTGCAAAATGCCGAAATTCCGTTCGAGGATCTGGTGGCCAAGCTCAAGGCGGTGGCCGAGGCGCGCGGCGGCGCCGATGCCCGCATCTTCGTGCGCGGCGACCGCAAGGTCGATTACGGCACCGTGATGCGGGTGATGGGCCAGCTGTCGGGGGCCGGGTTTACCAAGGTCGCGCTGGTGACCGAAGTGGAGCAGGGTCCGTCGCGATGAATTTCCGGACGTCGTCGCTGCTGTCGGCTGGGGCGCATGCCGCCGTGCTCGGCTGGTGCGTGGTGACGTTCACCGGCAAGCCGCTCGACGCCGCGCCGCAGTCGATCCCGGTCGACGTGATCTCGACCGAGCAGTTCTCGCAGATCACCAAGGGGATCGAGACCGCGAAGCCCAAGGACACCCCGAAGCCGCTGGTCGAGAAGAAGGCCGAGGAGCAAAAGCCCGCGCCCGAGCCGGTCGAGAAGGTCGTCGAGAAGAAGCCGGAGATCAAGCCGACCGCGGCCCCCGAGCCGACGCCCCCGCCGCCGGAAAAGCCGCCGGAGAAGAAGGTCGAGCAGCACAAGCCCGACCCGATCGCCGAGGCGCTCAAGAAGGAAGAGAAGAAGCCGCCGCCGAAGAAGAAAGAGGTCAAGGAGCAGCCGAAGTTCGACGCCAGCAAGATCGCGGCGCTGCTCGACAAGCGCGCGCCGCAGCGCCAGGCCGCCGCCGGCGAAGAGCTGTCGAGCGCGCCGTCGCTCGGCTCGGCGCATGCCAATGCCAGGACGCTGTCGCAGAGCGAGATCGACGCGCTGCGCGCGCGGCTGATGTCGCTGTGGAATCCGCCGGTCGGCATCAAGAACCCGGAAGAGCTGGTGATCCGCGTGCGCATCCAGTTGAAGCGCGACGGCACCGTCGGCGCGCCGCCGATGGTGCTGACCAGCGGCCACGGCATCCTGTTCGAGACCGCGCGCGACAGCGCGATCCGTGCCATCTTCCGCGGCGCGCCCTATACGATGCTGCGCCCGGAGAATTACGAGCTGTGGAAGGATATCGAAGTGACGTTCGACCCGCGCGACATGTTCCGCGGCTGACAATCTCATCATTCTCATCATTTGATATTGGATATGACAACCGTGGCTGATCCCTTGTCGTTCAACCGCCGCCGCGTCCTGCTCGCCGGCGCGAGCCTCGGCGCCGCGGCCTTCGCCGGCATCCGTCCCGCCGCCGCCGTGCTGCGGCTCGACGTGACGCAGGGCAATGTCCAGCCGATGCCGATCGCGGTCACCGATTTCGGCGCCGGCGCGCCGAACGAGGGCGAGATGGCGCGCAACGTCTCCGGCATCATCAGCGCCAATCTGCGGCGCTCGGGCCTGTTCGCGCCGATCGATCCCGCCGCCTTCATCGAGCGGATCGCCAACAGCGACGCAGTGCCGCGCTTTCCCGACTGGCGCGCGATCAATGCGCAGGCGCTGGTCACCGGCCGCCTGACGCGCCAGGGCGACGGCCGGCTCAAGGCCGAGTTCCGGCTGTGGGACGTGTTCGCCGGCCAGCAGCTTGCCGGCCAGCAATATTTCACCACGCCGGAGAACTGGCGGCGCATCGCCCACATCATCTCGGACGCGATCTACGAGCGGCTGACCGGCGAGAAGGGCTATTTCGACACCCGCATCGTGTTCGTCGACGAGACCGGTCCGAAGGACCGCCGCGTCAAGCGGCTCGCGATCATGGATCAGGACAGCGCCAATCTGCGCTATCTGACGCGCGGCGACGACCTGGTGCTGACGCCGCGCTTCAATCCCTCGACCCAGGAAATCACCTATATGTCCTACGGCCGCGGCGATCCGCGCGTGCTGCTGCTCAACATCGAGACCGGGCAGAGCGAGGTGGTCGGCAATTTCCCCGGCATGACCTTCGCGCCGCGGTTCTCGCCGGACGGCCAGCGCGTCATCATGAGCCTGCAGCAGGGCGGCAGCTCCAACCTGTTCGTGATGGACCTGCGCTCGCGCAACACCACGCGGCTCACCGACACGCCGGCGATCGACACCGCGCCGTCCTATTCGCCGGACGGCCAGCGCATCTGCTTCGAGAGCGACCGCGGCGGCCGCCAGCAGATTTATGTGATGGCGGCGAGCGGCGGCCCGGCGCAGCGCATCTCCTTCGGCGAGGGTGCCTACTCGACGCCGGTGTGGTCGCCGCGCGGCGACTTCATCGCCTATACGCGCCAGGCCGGCGGCAAGTTCGGCATCGGCATCATGAAGCCGGACGGCTCGGGCGAGA